>Ga0207676_10000013_pt1 | contig 343067 bp, 302 predicted proteins | sample KBSSwiS72_FD_184307 | JGI IMG/M metagenome (GOLD analysis project Ga0207676, IMG submission 184307) | Switchgrass rhizosphere microbial communities from Kellogg Biological Station, Michigan, USA - KBS Switchgrass S7-2 (SPAdes) (version 2) | ecosystem: Host-associated > Plants > Roots >...
CAGCCGCTGCCGGCGATCCATCGTCCGCGCGTCGGACGGCGTGTAGCGGTCGTAGAACGTGTAAGGGAGGTTCGTCGGCACCACCGCGCCCGGCAATCCTCCTTCCGGCACGGCGCGGATGTGGACCAGCGGAACGCCTCCCGCGAGGTTGCCGGTGATGGGGCCCGGATCCACCCAGAGGTAGTCGCCGGTGAGGACGTTGTCGTAGAGCAGGTCGCTCATGTAGGCCGGATCGGTGGGGACGGCGAGGTTGCAATCGGCGACGACGTCGATCGTGACGTAGCCCTGCGCGGTCGTGTGCTTCGCGCCGACTTGCGCGCCACACGAGGGCAGCACGCCGGCGGTGAGCGCGACGCGGATGTCGGTGAGGATGTTCGACGGAATCGGAACCGGCGGGGCCGTGGAGCAGGAGAACGCGGCGCCGGGCCTGAAGTTCGGATTTGCGTCATTCGGGAGCGAGCGCGAGCCGGGGCTGTTGGCATTCGTCGCGCCGGGCAGCACGCCGCGCGCGATGACGTCGTAGAGATTGACCCCCTCCACGTCGTAGCCGGTGAGGAAGAGATTGAAACTCATCAACGGGTAGGCGAGGTCGGTCCAGAGCGTGACGCGCGCGATCTGCGGACGCTGCGAGGTGTTGACCACCGTGAAGAGCGTCGTCTTTGCGACCGCCAGGTCCGCGTTGATGTCGACGTCGAACCAGGGGAGGAGCAGCGTCGCCGCCGGGAGGACCGCGATGTCGCAACTGTCGTCGTTGTTGCGGGTGGCGGCGGAGGCAGTGGTGAAGACGAACAGCGAGAAGAGCGCGGTCAGAAACCGGTAACGCCTCGTCATATGCCAACAAGTACGGAACGCCTTTCAGTTTCGTCACAACTAACGCGCGCGCCGCCCGTTTAGCCTTGGCGACCAATCACGCGAAAGGGAACGAAATGTTCAGGACGTTCATGGCATCGATAGCAATCACCGCGATCGCGGCAACGGCAGTGGCGCAGCAGCAGGAGCGCGAGCAGATCCCGGTCAAGTACACGTGGGACCTGTCGCAGATCTACGCAACCGACGAAGCGTGGCGCGCGGCGAAGGAGCAGTTCGGGACGAAGATGCCGAAGGCGGGGGAGTTCAAGGGCACGCTCGCTCAGTCGCCCCAGCAGCTCGCCACCGCGCTCGACACGGTCTTCAATCTGAGCAAGGAGCTCTCGCGCCTCTACGTCTACGCCGCGATGAAGTCCGATCAGGACACGCGGGTGCAGAAGTACCAGGCGATGCAGCAGGAGATGCAGAAGCTGGCCACCGACTTCGGCGGCACGACGTCGTACATCGAGCCGGAGATCCTGCGCATCGACCGCGCGAAGATCGAGGCCTGGCTGAAGCAGGAGCCGAAGCTCGGCGTCTACGCGCACTACCTCGACGACATCGTCCGCCGCCAGCCGCACACCGGCAGCGAGACGGAGGAGAAGCTGATCGCCGACGCCGGCCTGATGTCGGAGACGGCGGGCGACGTGTTCGGCATCTTCGCCGACGCCGACTTCCCGTATCCGAGCGTGACGCTGAGCGACGGCAAGACGGTGCGCATCGACAAGGCGTCGTTCAATCAGTACCGCGCCGTCAAGAACCGCGAGGACCGGGCGAAGGTGATGGACGCCTTCTTCAACGCCATCGGCAAGTACCGCGCGACGTTCGGCTCGACCTACAGCGGGAAGATCAACAAAGACCTCTTCTACATGCGCGCCCGCCACTACGACACGACGCTGGCCTCCGCGCTCGATCAGAGCAACATCCCGACCTCGGTCTACACGTCGCTGATCTCAGGCGTGCACGACAACCTCGGCACGTTCCATCGCTATCTCAATCTGCGCAAGCGGATCATGGGCGTCGATCAGCTTCACTACTACGACCTCTACGCGCCGCTCGTGTCGAACGTGAAGCTCGACTATCCGGTCGACGAAGCGGAGAAGCACGTCCTCGCCGCGGTCGCGCCGCTGGGCAAGGACTACGTCGCCGTCATGCAGAAGGCGATGAACGAGCGCTGGATCGACCTCTATCCGAATCCCGGCAAGCGCGCCGGCGCGTATTCGCAGGGCGGCGCGTACGACGTCCACCCGTACATGCTGATCAACTACAACGGCCAGTACAACGACATGTCGACGCTGGCCCACGAGCTGGGGCACACGATGCAGAGCTACCTCTCGAACAAGACGCAGCCGTATCCGACCGCGGACTACCCGACGTTCGTGGCCGAGGTCGCGTCGACGTTCAATGAGGCGCTGCTGATCGACTACATGCTCAAGCAGATCAAGGACGACGACGCCCGCCTCTCCCTCCTCGGCAATTACCTCGAGGGGATCAAGGGGACGGTGTTCCGCCAGTCGCAGTTCGCGGAGTTCGAGCTGCGCGCGCATCAACTGGCGGAGAAGGGCGAGCCGATCACCGGCGAAGCGCTCGACAAGCTCTACATGGACATCACGAAGCAGTACTACGGCCACGACAAGAACGTCTGCATCGTCGACGACTACGTCACGCACGAGTGGGCGACCGTCCCGCACTTCTATCGCAACTACTACGTCTTCCAGTACGCGACGTCGTTCACGGCGTCGGCCGCGCTGTCGGAGAAAGTGCTCGCCGGCGACAAGGCGGCGACACAGCGCTACCTGACGTTCCTGTCGGCGGGCGGATCGAAGTATCCGATCGACCTGCTGAAGGACGCGGGCGTCGACATGACGACGCCGGAGCCGCTGCAATTGACCGTCAAGAAGATGAATCGGATCATGGACGAGATGGAAAAGATCCTCGACGCAAGGAAGGGCGTCCGCTAGCGCTGCTTTTTTTGACGGCGTTTCTTTGCCGTTCCTCGGGCTTCCTTTCGAAAGCCCGACAGTCGCCGGGTCAGTAGCCGGCGGAGGCGACGTTCCTCATGCCGGATAGCCGCAACTTCTTGTGTTGCCGACTCAACCCAAGCTACCAGATCTTCATTGCGCTGAATCTCGCCGGTCCGCCTCGCAATATCGCGGAGATTTACCGTGGCGACAAAGGCGCTCGATCCAGCGGCTGACAAGGCGGCATTACATGCTGAGAGCGACTCACCCCGCGCCGACTGGAAGCCATGGTCGAACATCGTAAGCGCCCGTTCGGCGATATCGACCGCCAGTCTAGCCACCTGCAATGGCCCTGCTGTGGCGCGCTGGAGTGCATCAACCTCGCGCCGAAGCGACTCCAAGCGGCGATTTTCCGCGATTTCAGGGAACAGCGATGACTCGTCCCGCTCTCGCCGGAGTGCTATGACCTCGGCGAAATCGTTTGCATCTTCGTCGACGGCACGGCGTAGGTCAGCGGATGTTTTTGTTGCCCAGAAGATGATTTCTTCAGCGGTCCGACGGACCGAAAGGTATCTTGGTTCGTCGCGTTTTTGCGTCTTGAAGGCGATCGAGCGAACCACTTCTGCGGCCAACGCTGCAATTAACGCATTCGCACTTCCGGAGCCTGGTACGGCGTCGCCAGCGCCAAACAAGTCGAGAAGATCGTTCGCCGTGAGCAGAAGCCTCGACCGATTCGACGGATCGCGGGACGCGTGGACGCGACGTTCTGTATCTGTCAAACTGATCGTTCCCAATTTCGGAACACGGCATTGCAGCAGGGGATTTCCATCGCCGCAGTTGTACATTTTTGTTGGTAAGTAACGGGCGAAGGCGGGCGGCGTGAACGCTATGAACGAACTTTCAAGCGCAACGAGTCAGCGAGTCAGCGGGTGACGGCCTTCGGTGGCGACCGCGCCGCCCGCGGGCACGCCCGGTGAACAAAGACCAGCTCGTCTTCGCCGGCGCGTCGATGGCGATCATCATGCTGATCGCCGTCGCCGCGCAGTTTCACTGGCTGCCGCAGGGCAAGGCGAAAGGTGTCCTGGTCTTCATCGCCGGCGCGTCGGCGATCCTCGCGCTCTGGCTCGCCGGCATTCCGCCGGCCTGGTTCTCCGGCTCGAAGACCGGCTTCGGAATGACCCTGTTCTTCCTCGCCAGCTCGATCGTCGGCAAGACGAAGGAAGAGACGTCGTTCCGCATGCCGCTGATGCTCGGGGCGGGATTGACGATGCTGGCGGCGAATGTGCTGGGGTTTGTGCGGGAGCACTGGTGATGTTCCCCGCCGCCCTCCTCCTCGCCGTCGCCACGCTCTGCCACGAGCCGAACGAGCGCTACACCGCCTGCGTCCACTACGCCGGCAACGGTGAGGTCACGCAGATCGTGGTGAAGCCGAAGCGGATCGACATCCTCGAGACGCTGACCACTGCCGAGTACGCCGATCTCCGCGCGCGATTCGAAAAACTTCGCTCGCTCGGGAAGCGGACCGAGCCGCCGTTTCCGTTCTATTTCGCCTCGGAAGGCTTCCTCTTCGACGACGAGCAGTGGCAGTACGGCACGGTCGAAAAAGCGATGAGCACGAGGGAAGCGGTCGTGCAGTTCACGATCCGCTACTGCCAGCCCGCCGATCGCTGACGCATTCCATTTGTAACGTTTCTCCTTCCTTCCTCACTACTGCAGTGAAGGAGGAGAAACCCTAATGGCAAAGTCATCGAAACCAGTACTGAGGCTCGCGGACGCCGATGCAGGCGTCGATCTCACCTCACTCGCCGTCTACTCTCTCGACGCGCAGGGGAAGGTGCTGAACGCGGCTCAGATCAACCGTGAAGGGCAGTTCGACGTCCCGGCCGACTCGCTCAAGTCGACCGCGCGCGTGTACGTTGCGGCGGCACCGAAAGGCAATGAGCCGCCCGACCTCGCGAACGCCGTCGCGATCAGCACACGCGATTTCGCCACGCGTCTGAAAGGCGACGCGGTGTTCGAGATCGACAAGTCGCGCTGGGGCGTGCTGTTCCCGATCGTCCAGTGCGCGAACGGCTCGATCGAGCACTGCTACCCGTATCCGCACGTGCTGTACGACATCGAGACACAGGCGCGCGCCGGACTCGCGCCGACAATTCTGAAGTCGAGAGTGCAGCTCGAGGATTACGCGCGCATCCCCGCCTCGGTGTTCATCCCGTACCGCTGCGCGCCGCTGTGCGACGGCGAAGTCGAGGTGTTCAAGCGGACCTGCTGCTGCCGGCCGTTCATCTATCGCGACCCGCGCATCTTCGAGATCATCCGCGACCTCGAGCGGATCGTGGAGACGATCCCCATCCCGAAGCCGGGGCCTGATCCCGGTCCCGACCCCGCGCCGTTCCAGCGCATCGCGTCGCGCGCCTATCCGCTGATCGACGAGAGCGGCACATTGAACGAACAGACGATCAATGCCGCGTCCGATCTACAGGCGCTGAAGTCGCTCTCCGGCGGCGAACAGCTCCAGTACCTCGAGACGCGCCCGTATCTCCGCTGCTGGGGACGCCGCTGCGGAACGCCGCGCTTCGTGGGACGCGGTTTCCTGCAGCCGGACGGCACGTTCCACATCTGCTGGCCGGAACCGATCACGATCCAGCTTCCGTGGTGCCACACCGAATACGCGTTCAAGGTCACGCAGGTCGTGAACGGCGTGCCGACGGTGATCTACAACGGTGTCGCCGCGCATCAATGGTTCGACAATCCGCACGGCGTCGAGCTGCACACGTACAACCCGAACGCGCAGTCGTGCACGCACAACGACACCGTGCCGGTCGACGGGGCGGCGGCGCTGCTGGTCGACATCGGCCTCACCGACGCGTGGCATCTCAAGACGCCCGACGCCGACGGTCCGCTGTCGGTCGCCACGCCGTCCGATTTCAACGACGGATTGATCTGGCCCGGTCCGGTCTCGGATCGCAATCGCAACATCAACCTTGGCGGCACGCTCTCGCTGCTGTACCAGTTCACGGAGTCGCTCCGCAGCGTCGCCAGGTACTACCGCGTCAGCTTCTGCAGCGCGAACGCGAACGGCGATCCGACCGGGCCGCGTCGTTACTTCCAGAACAACCTGTCGTGGTACTACCTGGTCTTCACGTCAGCCGGACTGGAAGTCCAGACGCAGTTCCTCGGACCGCAGCCGGTCGGCTCTTCGACCGGTCTCTACCTGATTCCGTATCGCGCCGATCACGAGTACAAGTCGAACCAGTTCCATGCGTACATCGACACGTCGTCGGTGCCCGAGGGGCGGTATCTGCTCACGCTCGAAGTGTTCAACGCGGCGGGGCAGCGGCTGCATCCGACCGGCACGCCGGCGGTCGATCCCGCTGATGTCGCCGGCGGATTCACGTTCAACCGCTGGTATCAGGAGACCGGACCGACGGCGATCGTGCCGTACGGCGCGCTCACGCACATGCTGTGGTGGGACAACCGTCCGGTGACCGCCGACATCGTCGATCTGCGTCAGGACGGCAACCCGTCGGACGCGGAGTGCCAGTTCCTCTCCGGCCCGTCGACGTCGCAGTTCAGCATGGGCTTCCGCGCATATCACCCCGAGCCGCTGTTCTTCCAGGGCTACAACTCGTACTGGCGGCGCGGCCTCGGCGGAGGCAGCGGCAACCTCGGCAGCGGCAGCAACAACGCGGGCCAGCCGCCCGCACCGGCGGCGATCTCGAGCTCCGTTTCGTTCGAGAGCATGCTCACGCCGGCCGATCGCAAGTGCGCCTTCAGCGTGAACCTCGATGCGTGGTCGAAGACGAGCAACGGCTTCGGCCGTCTCGGCATCGATGGGCATGATCAGGCCGCATTCGCGGTGGAGATCGTGTAGGACGTTTTTCCGGTGGGGGGACAGGCGCCCTCGCCTGTCGCTTTTCGTCGGACAGGCGAGGGCGCCTGTCCCCCCACTGGACTTCGACCGCACGTTCACTTCTCGATGAGGTAGAGGTCCGAGAGCATCCGTGTGTACGAATACACCACCGTCTGCCCGTCGGGCGTCACGAGCACCGGTCCCACATTGATCAACCCCGCGCGATCGGACGGCACGACCTCGCGCCACTTCTCGCGCAAACCGGTCACGAGGTCGATCTTCGTGACGATCGCGGGGATGCGGCCGAAGGTCGCGACGTAGAGAAATCTCCCATCGGCGCTGAAGCGGATCGGAACGTCACTGCCCTGCATCGGCGCGACGAGTTGCGGAGCGCCGCCGTCGACCGGATAGAAGTAGTAGTGGCGATCGGCGGCGCGGCCGAGGACTCGTGTGCTGTCAGGAGTGATCATCGTGCCGATCACGCCGTCGGGCGCGACGCGCGTGGGCGGGCCGCCGGCGATCGACTGCACCCAGAGGTGCGGCGGCTTGCCCGGCTCGTTGCCGGAGAAGAGGATCCGCTTGCCGTCGGGGAACCAGCGCGCTGCGCGATGATTGATGTTGTCGTGCGTGATGGCGCGCGGCTGACCAATGCCGGTCGGCAGCATCATGATCTGGGCCGGCATGCGGTTGCGCGGGATGGAGAGCACCGATTGCCCGTCGGGTGAGAGCGACTCCGTCGTGCCGTCGCCGATGCGGATGGCGGGGGAGCCGTCGGTGCGGCGGTAGTAGACGCCGTAGATCGAGCCGCCCCCTTCGCCCGATTCGGACAGGATGATCGTCGAGCCGTCGGCGGAGAGGTCGCGCGCGATCGAGTAGTCGAGCCACGAGAGATCGCTCTCCTCGTTGTGCGTCGGGAGCGAGGCGTGGACGTTGCTGCGGATGTTCTGCTGCGCCGCGAGGATGCGGCCGTCGCGCGAGATGTCGAGCAGCCAGATCCAGCCGGCGCTGGTGTTGACGATGCGATCGTCGCCCTTCAGATCGACCGCCGCGATCGCGCGGCCCCACGGCTGCTCCTCGGCGAACCAGATCTCTTTGCCATCCGGACGCCAGGCGAGACCTTCGATGCTCTGCAGCTCCGGCGTCAGCGCGCGCGCCTTCGACGTGGCGACGTCGACGACGGAGACGAGTCCGCGATCGTCGTTCGTGAACGGATGATCGATGAACGCGATGAAGTCGCCCTTGGGCGAGAAGCGCGGCGTGGTGATCCAGCCGACGGTCTGGTAGAGCACCTTGCCGATCGGATATTCGAGGCGGCAGTGGCCGTCGATCGTGCGCACGATCGCGAGCGCGCGGCCGTCGGGAGTCCAGTCCGCGGCCTCGACGTCGTTCAGCAGTTGCCGCGGTGCGCCGCCGTTGATCGGAACCTGCGCCAGCGTGCCGCTCTCACGCAGGTATCCGGTCGGATGACGATGGAGGGAGATCGCGAGCTGGCCGGTCGAGGAGACGGAGAGGATGTCGGCGTCGCCGAAGCCGAGGTCGCGCGATTCGGGGGAATCGGCGCGCGCGGTGTAGACGGCGATCGGATTCCCCGCCCAGCGCGCGCCGTAGACGATCGTCTGACCGTCGGGCGAGAAGCGCGCGTTGAAGATCGTGCCGCTGCGGAACGTCACGCGGCGATAGCGCGGCGGCGGCATGCGGCCGTGGCGCGTGCCGGCGAAGTAGAGCGCGGCGAGTGCGAGCGCGGCGGCGGCGATGAGGAGCAGCGGCTTGACCATCGCGCGCGGACGGAGGCGCGGGAAGCGACGATACGAGATGGCCTGGCTGGTCAGTCCGGAAAGCGCACCGAGGTCGAACGCGAGATCGCGCGCGGACTGGAAGCGCTCGTCGGGATTTTTTTCGAGGCAATGGCGGACCGTGCGCTCGAGCGCGGCGGGGACGCGGATGTCGAGCTCGAAAAAGTCGGGCGGCTCGTCTTTGAGGATCGAGTTGAGCGTCTCGATGGGGGAGTCGCCGCGGAACGCGGGACGTCCCGTCAGCATCTCGAAGAGCATCGCGCCGAACGCGAAGATGTCGGAGCGGTGATCGCCGGAGCCGCCGCGGATCTGCTCGGGCGCCATGTAGCCGACGGTGCCGAGGAGGCGGCCGGGCTCGGTCGGCGTCGATGGAAGCGTCGGCGCGTGGTCGTCGTACGGATGCGCGGCCGCCTCGGCGGCGACGCCGGGGACGCGCGGGCCGATCAGCTTCACGAGACCGAAGTCGAGGATCTTCACCTGGCCGTCGCGGGTGATGAAGATGTTCTCCGGCTTCAGGTCGCGATGGATGATTCCTTTGTCGTGCGCCGCGCCGAGGCCGCGCGCGATCTGCACGGCGTAATCGGTCGCCTTGCGCGGCGAGATCGGTCCCTGGCGGAGACGCACGCGCAGCGATTCGCCTTCGAGCAGTTCGCTGACGATGAAGTGCTGATCGTTGTCGGCGCCGACGTCGAAGACCGCGACGATGTTCGGATGATTGAGCATCCCCGCCGCGCGCGCTTCCTGCTCGAACCGGCGCAGCGCCTCGCCGTCGTTGGAGAGATTGCGGGAGAGGACCTTGAGCGCGACCTCGCGTCCGAGGCGGGTGTCGACGGCGCGATACACCTCGCCCATCCCCCCCGCGCCAATCTGCGCGGCAATGCGGTATGGACCGAGTTGCGTGCCGGGAACGAGCATCGCCTTTTGAAAGATAGCAGGGTCGGATCAGATAGCAGATAGCGGATAGCAGATAGCAACCGCCGTCCGCTTTGCTATCCGCTATCTGCTATCCGCTATCTCATCCAGCAGTGCCTTCGCTGCGGAGTCGTGCTCCAGCATGAACATCAGATACCGGATATCGACGTTCACGTTCCGCCCGACCGCGGGGTTGTAGCCGAAGTCGTTGGCCACGTTCTCCCACACGCGATCGAAGTTCACGCCGACCAGCTCGCCGCGGCCGTTGACGGTCGGGCTGCCGGAGTTGCCGCCGGTGGTGTCGGCGTCGGCGAGAAAGTCGACCGGCACCTTTGGATTTTTCTGCGCGAGTGCGAGCAAGGCCTTCGGCGCGTTGAACGGCTCCTCGCCGGTGTCTTTCTCCAGCACGCCTTCGAGTGTCGTCTGCGGTTCGTACCAGACGCCGTCGCGCGGGGCGTAGCCCTTCACGTGCGCGAAGCTGACGCGCAGCGAGGAGTTCGCGTCGAACGCCACCGGCTTGCCGGCGTGCGCCATCACGGCGCGGCGCCATTCGGGACGAAGGCGCGAGATCGTGCCATCCCAGCGAGCTTTCCGCTCGTCGAGATCGCGGATGTCGCGGTCGAGGGTGAACGCGAGATCGAGCAGCGGATCGTGCCGCGCGCGAAGCTGGTCCGGCGTTTCGTTCAGCATCTTCGCGCGCTCGGCGGGATCGAAGACTTTCGTCTGCGCGTAGAGGTCGTCGATGTTGACCGGCTTCAGCGCTTCGTACCGCGTGGCAACAGACGCGAAGACTCGTTTGTCCGACGGCGCGAAGAAATTCTTCTGCTCGCGCGCGAGGCGATCGGCGAGACGCGCCAGGTTGCGCTGCATGTAGAGCGAGTCGCGCTCGGCGTCGGGCTTCTGCCGCTCGATCGCGGAGCGGACCACGGAGGTCGACAGAAAGAGCGACTTCGGTCCGAGCGGCACGTTCGACGCGTTCGTGCCGTAGAGCTGCGTGAGGATGAAGTCGCGATCCCACGTCTTCCGCTGCTCGGCGATCATCTCGGCGAGTCCGCGATACGCGTCGACGGCGTTCCTGAATTCGGGACGCGACGCCGCCCACTTCAGCACGACGTCGTCCTGTGCCATCTCTTTCTCGACGATCGCGCCGCGCTTGAAACCGGCGAGCTGGCCCTCGGCGTTCTTGAAGCGATTGCCGAGGGTCTTGAGGTTGTCGGCGACGAGGATCTGCGCCTCGGCGTTCCCCTTCGTCGTCTCCTCGAGGATGCGGATCCATTCGCCGTACACGTCGCGGCGGCGCGTGAAGAAGAGGTCGCGGCGCTCGAGCATCTCCGCCGCGGTGAGCGAGCGATACGTGATGCCGGGGTAGCCCATCACCATCACGAAGTCGCCGGGCTTGATGCCCTGCTTCGCGATCGGGAAGAAGAACTCGGTGTGGTACGGCTTGCCGTCGACGTACGCGCGGCCGATGGCGAAGTCGCCGGTGTGGCGCGGCCACATCCAGTTGTCGGTCTCGCCGCCGTACTCGCCGACGGAGCGGGGCGGCGCGTAGGCGAGGCGGACGTCGGAGAGCTCGAGCTGGTCGGCGAGGATGTACTGCACGCCGCCGTCGTACGCCGCGACGCGGCAGCGGGTCGACGGCTTCTTCTCGCAGTCGGCCACGAGCTCGTTCGAGCGGTGCTCGATGGCGCGATGGCGGTCGGTGTCCGAGGCGTTCTGCGGGATCGCGGCGAGGATCTCTTTCGTCACGTCGGTGAAGCTGCGCGGGATCGTCAGGCGGAGCGCCTTGCCCGGGAGCTCGTCGTTGCGCGACTTCGCGACGAAGCCGTTCGTGATGATGTCGTTCTGCGGCGTGGCGTGCTCCTGCAGGATGGAGAAGAGGCAGTGGTGGTTCGTGATGAACAGCCCGTCGGGCGAGATGAAGCCGCCGGAGCAGCCGCCGACGTTCACCGTCGCGGCGAGCAGGCCGGTGCCGCGCTTCGGATCCCACAGCCGCGACGGCGCGATCTGCAGACCTTCCTTTTTCAATGTGAGCGGATCGATCTGCAGTACTTGCTGCGGAGTCCACTTTCCTTCGATGGCGAAAGCGTTGAGGGCGAGGAGAAGAAGGAGGAGGGCGGGGAGGAGGCGTTTCATGCGGCGGACATTTTTGCACGCAAATCCGGATGCAAGACCGGACCGTAATGTCGGCATGCGAGTCAGAGAAATCGTTGCCGCGTTGTGTCTCGTGGCGGTGCCGGCGTTCGCCGCGCAGAACCTCGTCGTGAATGGTGATTTCGAACAGAACGGCGGGGCGGGAACCAACAAGCTCACCGGGTGGGTGATCGCCGACCAGGCGGGCAGCTCCGGGAGCTGGTACGCGCAGACGGGCGGCTTTCCGATGCCCCCGACGGAGCGCTGCTCGAACGAGTCGGTGGCCGCGCCGCCGTCGGGTTTCGCAGCGATGTCGAACCAGAGCTTCAAAGGCTCGCACGTCATGTATCAGGACATCGCGCTGCCGTCGCTGGCCACGAAGATCACGCTGACGTACGACCTCTTCATCTACACGCACGGCGGATTCGCGAACCAGCCGACGCTCGACTTCAACATCCTGCCGAACACGCAGTTCCGCGCCGACGTCGTCGATCCGTCCGCGCCGGTGGCCGACACCGGAAGCGGCGTGCTGCTGAACGTCTATCAATCGAAGCCGGGCGATCTGCGCTACGCGCCGTACGCGAAGCAGACGGCCGACCTCACGCAGTTCGCGGGACGGACGATCCGCCTCCGCTTCGCGCAGGTCGACAACGTCGACTGCTTCAACGCGGGACTCGACAACGTGTCGATCACCGTCGAGGCGTGTCCCGTCGCGGCGCCGTCGCAACTATCAATCGCCCATCAATGCAATCTCGGATGCGAATCGGGCGTGCCGATCTCGTTCTTCGCGCAGGGCTACGTGCCGCAGGCGTGCGATGCATTCGCGTGGGACTTCGGCGACGGCAGCAGCTCGGCGTCGGCGAATCCGGCGCACGCGTTCGCGAATCCCGGCACGTATGCCGTGAATCTCACGATCACGAACGCCCTCGGAACGACGAGCGCGCAGACGAGCGTGACGATCGCGGCGCCGCCGCCGCGGCAACGGACGATCCGGCGTTGAGGCCCTCGTGGAGCGACAGGCGCCTCGCCTGTCGTGGTGCCGTTCGCGAGATCGTCGACAGGCGAGGGCGCCTGTCGCTCCACGAAGGCTGATGCCGGCGTTAATGCAGGAACATTGGCATCCCCATCACATCCGCCACCTTCGGGCGGTAGTTCTCGGGATCGTAGAAGCGGTCGATGTCGACGCGCTTCTTGGCGATGCCGCCGACCTCGACGTCGACCGCGTTGTAGCGGCCGTCGACGACCACGACCATCTTGCCGGTCTCGCCGCGGTACATCAGGTCGGCCGCGAGGCTGCCGAAGTTGTTCGCCACGAGCTGGTCGAGTGAATCGGGCGCGCCCGATCGCATCAGGTAGGCGAGGCGCTGGTAGATGACCTTGTCGCGCGTCCGCGTCTCGAAGTAGTCGCTGATCACGTTGCCGATGCCGCCGAGCTTGCGGTTGCCGAACGCGTCGGCCTCGCCCGATTCGATCATGCTGCCGCCGACGACCGTCGCGCCTTCCGAGATCGTGACCACCGCGTAGTTGCTCGGGTTGTCGCGCTTGTCCTGCGCGAGCATCTCGTAGAGGCGCTCGCAGTCGAACGGCACCTCCGCGATGATCGCGCGATCGACGCCCGCGAGATACGAGCTGAGAAGGCAGGTCTCGCCGGAGTAACGGCCGAACAGCTCGACGACGAGGAAGCGCTCGTGCGATCCGGCGCCGGTGCGGAGGTCGTTGATGAAGTTCACGGCGCGCGTGACGGCGGTCGAGAAGCCGAGGCAGTAGTCGGTGCCGTAGACGTCGTTGTCCATCGTCTTCGGGATGGCGATGAGCGGGACGCCGTGGTCGTCGAGCTCGCGGGCGAAGGTGAGCGTGCCGTCGCCGCCGAGGGCGACGAGGCCGTCGAGGTCGAGAAACTTGATCACCTCGAGGGCGAAGCGGGTGAGGTTGTAGCGGCCGCGCTCATCGGGCTCGCCCTTCACCGCCTCGAGATGCGGCGGCACCTGCTCCGCTTTCACGATCAGCGGATTGACGCGCGTCGTGTGCAGGACCGTGCCGCCGCTGCGGTCGATGGTGCGCGTGTTGGCGCGCGTGAGCGGCATCAGCCAGTCGGAGTTGTCGGCCGATTTGTCGGGGACGATGTTCAGCAGCGACGCCCAGCCGCGGCGGAGGCCGATGATCTCGCAGTCGCACGAATCGAGCAGTCGCCAGACGAACGATTTGATCGCCGCGTTGAGGCCCGGGACGTCGCCGCCGCCGGTGAGGATGGCGATGCGCTTGCGCATGCGTCTTCGGTTTATACCATTCGTGATCCGCCTCACGACCGCCGTTACGGCCGGGGCCGATATTGAAGCGGATGATTCACACGCTCCTCGTCCTCTCCATTCTCGCCGCCACTCCGGACGGCATGGCGCCGCTTCCGGCGCAATATCTCCAGGCGGGGATGTTCAACTCGCCCGACGGCTGGTTCAGCATCCATTCGCCTGACGGATCGGAGTGGTTCGAGATGCGGAGGTTCGACGGCGACGCCGACCCGCGCTGGCCGGACGGCGCGCACTCGTCCGTCGCGTGGTACATGCGCAATCCGAAGATGCCGGGCAGCGTCGTGGTCCTCGAGCAATACGGGGCCGGCGCGCCGATGCTCGACGACGCCTACCTCGACGATCTGGAAGGAAACATCCGCAAGACGCATCCCGGCGAGATGATCTCCGAGTTCTCCGCGGAGTTGATCACCCGGCCGGTGGAAGGGATTCGCTTCTCGTACAAGAAAACGGAGAAGGGCTCAGCGGAATATCGCTTCTGGTACATCACCGGCTGGGAGCACAAGGTGTTTCTCTACGCAGACTCGGCGACGCCGTCCGAGCCGAAGCGGCTGACGCAAATGGCGCAGTCGTTCCGCTGGCTCAAGATGCCGTGAGCCGCGAGCTCGCCTTAGCCTCCCCCTCGGGGAAGAAGACGACCTTCAGCGCTTCGTGACGATCGAACCGGCCGACGCCGTCGTGGAAGTCGTTGAGCGAGTCGTACGTCGCCTGCACCACCCACTCGACGTCGAGGCCCGACCGCAGCAGGGCGAGCATGCGCTGCCACGTCGAATACATCCGCCGGCCGATCACGCCCTGCAGCGTCACACCTTTGAAGATGACGTTGCGCGTGTAGTCGTCGATCGTCACCGCGTGGCCGGCGGGTAATCCGAGGAGGGAGAGGAAGCCGCCCATGCGGACGGCGTCGAGCGCGAAGTTGATCGCGGCGGGGGAGCCCGACATCTCGAGCACCACGTCGACACCGACGCCGTCGGTCAGCGCTTCGATGGCGCGCTTCACGTCTTTCGGATCGGACGTGCGCACGTTGAACGCGTGCAGGTTGGCAAAGTTGCGTCCCGCCGCCCAGCGGCGCGCGGTCTCGAGCGCGTGATCGCTGACGTCGGTGACGACGACCGTGCTCGCGCCGCTGTGCTCGCAGATCGCCGCGGCCATCGCGCCGATCGGGCCGAAGCCGGTGATGGCGACGGACTTTCCGGCGAGGTCGATGACCTGCGTGCAATGCACCGCGTTGCCGAGGGCATCGAGGAACGCGCCGACACGCGGCGGCACATAGGAGGGGAGCTTGATGACGTTCGAGGCCGGGACCTTCACGAATTCGGCGAACGCGCCGTCCTCGTGCAGGCCGTAGATCTTCGTCCGCGTGCAGATGTGTCCATTGCCGGTGCGGCACTGCGGACATTCGCCGCAGACGATGTGCATCTCCGCGGAGACGTAGTCGCCAACGTGCAGCTCACCTTCGAACGAGCGGTGAGCGTTCGCGCCGAGCTCTTCGACGAATCCGCAGAACTCGTGCCCGTAGATGCGCGGCGGTTTCACGGAGTCGCGGATCGACGGATCCCAGTGGTAGATGTGCTTGTCGGTTCCGCAGATGGCGGTGGCGGCGACGCGGATCAAAACTTCATCGGCGCCCGGCTTCGGCTTCGGACATTCGCGGACCTCGGTACCTTCGGGTCCATCGAGAGGCTTCGATTTGACGACGGCGATCATCGGCCGCGAATCTACCACGCCGGCACGGCCGGCAGCGTGACTAGCCCAAGGCTTCTTCAGGAGTGTCGCTCGACTGCCTCTGCTGCGTAGGCCGTTAAGCCGTCGTCGCGCGCCGCAACTGTCGCCGCACGTAACGGAACGCGGCGTCGATCCACTGATCGACGGCCGAGGGAGGCGGCGTATCGACGTGATGGACGTGCACCGGCAGGCTGGACGCGAATTGATTGACGGCCCAGATCAGCTTGTCCGGATCGCGCACGTAGCAGTCTTTGTGCAGTCCGCCGTCGACGAGGTAGAGGCGCTTGTTCGAGGCGCACGCGTCGTACAGCGAGTGCGCCATCCAGGTCGGCACCGATTCATCCGCGCTGCCGTGAATGATCATCAGCGGCACGTTGAGGTGCTTGAGCACGGTCCTGGTGTCGAAGAAGTTGCCCGCGACGAGATGGAGCGGCAGGCGAGGCCAGGTCGCGCGCGCCATGTCGGGGAGATTCGTAAATGTGGATTGCAGGATCAATCCGTCGAACGGATGATGACGGATGGCCTGCGCCGCGATCGCGCCGCCGAGCGAATAGCCGTAGAGGATCGAAGGGAGATGCTTCGGCCGGATGGTCTCGTGGAAGCGGCCGGCGGTGATCGCATCCGCGACGACGCCCGCGTACGTCGGCGTCCCGGTGCTTTTGCCGAAACCGCGATAGTCGAAGAGCATAGCGTTGATGCCGGAGTCCTGCAGCGGCCGGACGATCGAGGCCATGTTCGTAAGATTTCCGGTGTTTCCGTGACAGAGGACAGCCGAGGCAATCGGCTTCTCCGCGCGGCAATACCAGCCGTGCAGCATCTCGCCGTCGTCGGTCTCGAACCAGAGCTCGTCGACGAGCTCGCGATTGATGCCGTAGTCGGCGGGGTTCCACGACTTGTCGGGCTCGCGGCTGGGGCAGAAGAGCTGCGTGTGACGGAAGATCCGACGGGCGAGGTCGAGGGCGAGAAAGGTGAGCCCTCCGGCGATCAGCGGCGTGGCCGCCGCCTCTGCGAAGCCGCGATATTTTTTCGCTCGCCTCACTTGCATCATTTTCCTCCGGCTGAGTTCATTCAGCAAGCACGATGCCGGTCAATTGTTTGCGCGAGGTGTAACGTTGCACGGTATGTACGTCGAGAGCCGCACGCGCGTCCGTTACAAAGAGACAGATCAGATGGGCATCGCCCATCACTCGAACTACATCGTCTGGTTCGAGATCGGCCGCACGGACCTCTGTAGAGCGAGCGGGATCACCTACCGTGAGATCGAAGAGCGCGGCCGCCTGCTGGTCGTCGTCGAGATCGGCTGCCGCTATCGCACACCGTTCCGTTACGACGACGAGGTGATCATTCACACGTCCGTTGCCGAAGCCGCGAGCCGCTCGATGAAGTTCGCCTACGAATTGCGCGACGCCGAGGGCGGCGCTGTCCGCGCCACAGGATTCAGTGTCCACTTCTGGTTGGACAAGGAGACACGCCGCCCCGTAACCGCCGACCCGTCCGTGATGCGCGCGTTCGCGGCTTACCTTTGAAGGGGGACGACGGGAGCGCCTCCGGCGGGCCGGCACGGCCGGCAGCGTTAGTCTTCGCGCTTGCCACATCAACGCTGCCGGCCGAGCCGGCCCGCCGGAGGCGCTCCCGTCGGTCTCCCCTCAAAGATGCGCGAATGGGCCCTTCAAGTACTGCTCCGGGCTGGATACGAAGGTGTTTTTGTTCGCCTCGGAGTTGAAATAGAAGATGTGGTTTTTGTACTCGACGGTCGGCGTCGTGGAGCGGATCGAGACCTTCTGGCCGTCGACCGGATCGAGGCCGATTGCGGGAGCGAAGGGCAATTGAGCGCGGACGTGTTCGTCCTGCGCGGAGAGCACGGGCACTTCCTGGTTGGGGGAGAGATTCAGCGGTTTCGGCGACGGCGCTTCGTCGGGGAGGACGGGGGGCGGCTGCATCGGGCCGGGGCGGGGATCGGTCGAATCGATCGTCTGGATCTCCGCCTTCAACACCTGCGAGGACTGCGGTTTGGCTGCGCGCTGCGGAGAGCGGGAGCAGGCGGCGAGGAGGATCAACAGGAAAGCGGCGCGCTTCATCTGACTGCTACTGGTGCGAACTATGTTCCAAAGGGAGGAGGTTGGTGCGAAAGGGGGGACTCGAACCCCCACGGCTGTTAACCACTGGCTCCTGAAACCAGCGCGTCTACCAGTTCCGCCACTTTCGCACTCGGGAACGTCTTGAGGGATGGCGATTCTAAAGGCAACGGGAGGAATGTCAATCGCCCGATTGATATTCCATTGATCAATGCTTCCAGCGTCTCCGCAAAGCGGCTATTCTGACCCGGCGATCGTGCTCGAGTCCGCGCCTGCCCCACGTCCCCATTACTCGAACGAGATCTGGAACGTTCCCAACGCCCTCACCCTTTTTCGCATCTTCCTCGTTCCGTTTCTCGTCGTCGTACTGCTGACCAAATTCTCCGGCAGTGAATATGCCGGCCTGACCATCTTTCTCGTCGCCGCCATCACCGACTTCTTCGACGGCTACGTCGCGCGCCGCTACAACAAGATGACGAAGCTCGGCGCGCTGCTCGATCCGATGGCCGACAAGCTGCTCATGTCCGCCGCGTTCATCTCCCTCGTCGAGCTCGGGCTGGCGCGCGCCTGGATGATCGTCATCATCATCGGCCGCGAGTTCGCCGTCGACAGCCTGCGCGCCATCGCCGCGCAGCAGGGCGTCACCATCGCCGCGTCGCCGCTGGGGAAAACGAAGACCGTCTCGCAGGTCGTCGCGGTCTCGCTGCTGATCCTCAGCTACGAATTGGGCGAGTACAAATTCATCGCCGAGCTCTCGCTCTGGGTGGTGATGCTCTTCGCGCTCGTTTCGGCGGTCGACTACTTCATCAAGTTCTCGCGGGCGATCTTTTTCGATCACTCGAGCAGCGACTTGTAGACGTCGTTTTTCCGCAGGCCGAACTTCTCCGCCACCGCCTTCACCGCGTCATTGCGACGCATCCCGCTGTCGCGCAGCCGTTCGAACTCCGCGACGATCTCCTCGTGCGTCGCTTCGCGCTCGCGCTTCATCGCCGCGCCGAAGACGAGCGTGATCTCTCCGTAGATCCGATCGCGCGCCTTCAACGTCGCCAGCACCTCGCTGATCGTTCCGCTGATGAACTCCTCGTGCATCTTCGTCATCTCGCGCGCGACCGTGACCTCGACGTCGCCGAGGACTTCGAGCGCGTCTTCCAGTGAAACGATCACGCGCTCCGGCGATTCGTAGACGAGCGTCGTATGCGCGAGCTCCGCGATCCGGCGATAGAAATCGCGGCGGCCGTCCTGGCGATGCGGAGGAAATCCGAGGAAGGTGAAGGGGAGGGGAGCGATGCCGCTGGCGACGAGTGCCAGCACGCCGGCGAACGGTCCGGGGATCGGCTCGATGGTGAGGCTCCGTTCGCGCGCGATGCGCACGAGGCGATAGCCGGGATCGGAGACGAGCGGCATGCCGGCGTCGCTCACCATGGCGATGATCTCGCCGCGCGCGATCCGGTCCGCGAACTCCGCCGCCTTCGCATCCTCGGTGTGCTCGTCGAAGCGCTCGGCGGCGGTCTCGATGCCGAAGTGCGTGAGCAGCTTGCGCGTGTGGCGCGTGTCTTCGCAGAGGATCACGTTCGCCGACTTCAACGCGTCGATTGCGCGCGGCGTCATGTCGGAGAGATTGCCGAGCGGAGTGCCGACGACGAGGAGCTTGCCGGTCATTTACGGGCCTCGAAGCTGCGCGACAGCAGGATCGCCGCGCTCGCCGCGACATTGAGCGACTCGACGCGACCAGATGTTCGAATGGCGAGCGACTTCGCGCGGCGCGCGATCTCCGGCGACACGCCCTGCCCTTCGCTGCCGAACACGATGATCGCGCCGCGCGCTGGCGGATCGTCTGGCGAGCCGTCAGCCGCGGTCACGAACAACGGCCACTTCAAATCGTCGATCGTCACGTTCGCCACCGGCACGTTGAGGATCGCGCCCGCCGAGGCGCGGATCGATTTCGGCGAATACGGATCGGCGCAGCCGGGAAGCAGCGCGATGCCGCCGGCGTCGAACGCGGCGGCGAGCCGCACGATCGTGCCGACGTTTCCCGGATCCTGCACGCCGTCGAGCGCGACGACGATCGTGTCGGGTCGCGCGAAGACATCGGCGTTCGCCGGCCGCTCGAACAGCGCGATCACATCCTGCGGCGATTTCGTTTCCGCCAGCGCATCGAAGAGCGCGGAGGAGAGGTCGACGTCGCGGCGCAGCACGACGAGCGGCTTCCATCCGCCGGCGATCGCATCGTCGACGGATTTTGACCCCTCGATCACGATTTCAGCCGCATGTTCACGAATCGCATCGCGCACGCGTTTGAACAACGGATTGTGGCGGCTGGTGATCGTCTGCATCGATTAGACTCGGCCGGCCGATGATACTGAAACTGATCAAGACCACCGCCGCCGCTGCGTCCACTGCATGGACCGCGCTCTGGACCTTCCCCAGCATTCTCCTCTCCGCGTTCATCATTGCGTGGGGCGCCGAGGCCGCGCAGTTCCTCATCTCGCAGGGCCTCGCGCTGGCGATCCTGGCGTGGCTGCAGACGCTCCCCGAGTTCGCGGTCGAAGCGGTCATCGCGTGGGAAGCGGGGAAAGATCCGACCAAGACGCACCTCGCCATCGCGAACTTCACCGGCAGTCTGCGGCTGCTCGTCGGCCTCGGCTGGCCGATGATCTACTTCGTCGCCGCCGCGTTCGGATGGAAGCGCAACAAGCAGTTCGTGAAGATCGAGCTGCACGACGAGCACGCCGTCGAAGTGTGGGCGCTGCTCATCCCGATCACCTACTTCATGTTCATCTGGTGGAAAGGGACGCTGACGATCTGGGATGCGATCCCTCTGTCGCTCTCCTATTTCCTCTATCTCTGGGTGCTCTGGAAGATCCCGCCGGTCGCCGAGGATGAAGAAACGCTCGACGACCTCGGGTATGTGCCGAAGAAAATCCTGCAGCTCCAGGGACGCAACCGCGGGCTCGCCATCACCGCGCTGTTCCTCATCGGCGGCGCGCTGCTCTATTTCTCCGCGCATCCGTTCCTCGAGTCGATGCTGGCCATCGCCACGTCGCTCGGCGTTTCGACCTTCGTCTTCGTGCAGTGGGTCGCGCCGTTCCTCTCCGAGTTCCCGGAGAAACTGAGCGCGTTCTACTGGGCGCGCAAGGTGAGCTCGGCGAACGTCGCGCTGATGAACATGGTGTCGTCGAACATCAATCAATGGAGCATCCTCTCCGCGATGATCCCGATCGTCTTCGTGATCAGCGCGGGCAAGCTGCAGCCGCTGGTGTTCGATGCATTTCAGCGCCACGAGATCCTGCTCACCATCCTGCAGAGTTTTCTCGGATTTCTGCTGCTGCTGAACATGCAGCTCAAGTTCCACGAGGCGCTGATCCTCTTCGTCTTCTGGCTCACGCAGTTCGTGATGCCCGACTGGCGCGAAGCGATGATCTGGGTCTACCTTGGATGGTGCGTGCTGGAGATCGGACGGATGATCGTCATGCGCGAGAAGCCGGCGGCCTGGACCGCTCTGCGGAACGTGCTCGCGCGGCGCTTTGCCTGATGGTAGATTGCGGGACGAAGCTATTGAGCTGTTCAGCTTTTGAGCTGTTGAGACGGCCGAGCCAGTGACTCGCTCAACAGCTCAACATCTGAATCGCTCAACAGCTCAAATACCGATGACCGCCACGCCGCTCTCTCGCTCCATCCGCCTCACGCGCCGCGTCAACGAGATCGAAGTCTCGGGGACGCTGGCCGTTCTCAACAAGACGAATGAACTGATCGCGCAGGGCCACGACGTAGTCGACTTCGGACCGGGCGAGCCCGATTTCCCGACGCCCCTTTCGGTCTCGGCGGCAGGGAAGGCGGCGATCGACCGCGGCTTCACGAAGTACACGAGCGCGCTCGGCACCAAGGCGCTGCGCGACGCGATCGCCAATCGCTACAACCGCCGTTACGGCACGTCGATCCGCACCGAAAACGTGATCGCCGGGACGGGCGGCAAGCAGGAGCTCTTCAACCTCACGCTCGCGCTGGTGGAAGAAGGGGACGAGATCATCATCCCGCGGCCCTACTGGGTCAGCTTCCCCGACCAGGTGCAGTTCGCCGGCGGCAAGCCGGTGTTTGCCGAGACCGATCCGGCGAATCGTTTCCGCCCGACGCTCGCGTCGATCGAAGCGGTGGCCACGGAGCGGACGCGCGGCGTGATCGTGAACTCGCCCTGCAATCCGACCGGCGCGGTGATCGAGGAGTCGGAGCTGCGCAAGATCATCGAGTGGTGCGCGTCGCGCGGCCTCTTCCTGATCTTCGACGAGACGTACGAGTTCTTCGTCTACGACGGCGCGAAGCACGCGTCGGCGATCCGCTGGTTCGCCGAGTATCCGGAGACGGTGATCGTGGTGAACTCGATGTCGAAGACGTTCGCCATGACCGGCTGGCGGCTCGGCTACGCGGTCGCGCATCCGGAGCTGATCGACGCGGCGGCGAAGATCCAGAGCCATTCGACCTCGAACCCGAGCACGATCGCGCAGGCGGCGGCGGTCGAGGCGCTCAACGGCAGCGACGACGAGGTGCGGAAGATGTACGACGCTTACGTCGAGCGCCGCGCGTACCTCGTGCCCGCGCTGAACGGGATCGACGGTTTCTGCTGTGCCGATCCCGACGGCGCGTTCTACGTCTTCCCCGACATCCGCGCGCTCCTCGGCCTGGGCGGCATCCACGATTCGCAGGCCTTCGCGAACTTTCTGCTCGACGAAGTGCGAGTCGCGGTCGTGCCCGGTCTGGCGTTCGGCGCCGATGGATTCATCCGCATCAGCTACGCGACGTCGATGGAGCGGCTTCGCGAAGGAGTACTACGGTTGAGACAGGCGGTGTCACGACTTCGCGAAATTAAGAATTAAGAATTTCGAATTGAGAATTCTGAATTCTTCATTCGAAATTCTTCATTCTTCCCCTCCGTTTTGCCACTCACTTACAACCCGCCGTTCAAGGAGAATTTGTGAAGAAAACCAGCATCACATTCATGGCTCTTGCTCTGTCCGCCGTCGTCGGACTGGCGCAGGACAAGCCGGCCCCCGCGCCGGTGGCACCGGCCGGCGATGATCCGGTGATCATCTCCGCCGAAGGCGTGCAGGTGCACAAATCGGAGTTCGAGGCGGCGCTCAAGTCGCTGCCGGCCGAATACCAGCAGTTCGCTCAGGGCCCCGGCAAGCGTCAGTTTGCCGACGACTACATCCGCATGAAGCTCCTCGCCGCGGAAGGCGTGAAGGCCGGACTGGACAAGGATCCGGAAGTGCAGTCGCAGCTCGCGCTGCTGAAGGAAAACCTCATCGCGCAGGCCGAGCTGAAGAAGATGGACAGCGCGCTCGCGGTGTCGGACGCCGACCTCCAGAAGTACTACGACGCTCACAAGGGCGAGTACGAAGAGGTGAAGGCGCGCCACATCCTCATCGCGTTCAAGGGCAGCCCGGCCGCGCAGGCCGGCAAGAAAGAGCTGACCGAGGACGAGGCGAAGGCGAAAGCGGAAGACCTGCGGAAGCAGATCGTCGCCGGCGGAGATTTCGCCGCGCTGGCGAAGAAGGAGTCGGATGACGTCGGCTCCGGCGCGCAGGGTGGCGATCTCGGATCGTTCGGCCGCGGCCAGATGGTTCCGGAGTTCGAGAAGGCCGCATTCGAGGCGAAGACCGGCGACGTGACCCCTGTGGTCCGCACGCAGTACGGCTACCACATCATCCAGGTGCTCGAGCACGGCGCCACGCCGTTCGAGCAGATGAAGCCGACGATCGCGAAGAATCAGCGCGAAGCGAAGATGCGCGCCGCGCTCGACGAGCTGAAGGCGAAGGCCGTGTACAGCGAGACGTACTTCCCGAAGCCGGCGCCGCCGCCCGCTCCGGAAGCCGCGGCTCCGAAGACCGATGCTGCGAAGCCCGCGCCGAAGGCCGAGGCGTCGAAGCCGGCCCCGAAGAAGCCGTAGAAATCGACAGGCGTCGATCGATGTGATGGCGAGCGCAACCGCGCTCGCCATTTTTGTTTTCGTCGTGTATCTTCGCCGCCATGGAGATTCCGGCGAAGGTTTCGATCTTCAATCGCACACTCGAGATCAAGGGGAAGCCCGGAACTCTCGTGGCCATCAACAGCGAGGGCTTCTTCGAAGTCGTCCTCGAGGTGCAGACGCGGAATCACACCGTCCTGTTTCCGATCGCGGAGACGGTGGTGATCTTCAACGAGGCGCTGCCGTCGATCTCAGCGGACTTCGAAGTCGAGCGCTAGATCCGGCACATCGTTCCGATCGTCGTCGCCATCAACGCATGATGCCGCTGCATTGCGATCATTGAGGCCGCACATCCTGAAGAGTGGTGGTCGATCGTCGACGATGCAGCGTGCATCGACGCTGAGACGTCGTCTGTTGCGATCGATGACCACCACATCGATCAAGCTCGCGCCGTTCACACCATCGATGCAGCCTTCATCGATCTCGACAGCCGCGCATTCACGATCGATGCAGCCGGCATCGACGAGTGAGACGTTCCTCATCCCGTCGATGTCAGTGACATCGATCGAGTCAGAGAACTGCGTTCAGCGCGCTCTGCTTCTTCGTCACAAAGCGCCGTAGAAACCATCCCGCGAGAATCCCGAAGATCGACGTGTACTCGAGCGTGTCGCGCATGAGCGTGGCGCCGGCGACTTCCTCGAACTCGTGCACGTGACGCAGCCGCCTGAACGCCGGATGCGTCGCTTCATCGACGTAGCGCACCGGACGCTGCATCTCCGTGATGTGCACGGTGAAGCGCTGGCGCAATCCGAAATGCCGTCCTTCGAACGTCACCGAGTCGCCGAGATCCAGGAGTCCCGAGATGCGTCCCGGCGGAACCGCGCGCTCGCGGGAGAACGAAGCCGATCGCATGTGGGCGTCGACGTCACGCGAGAGATCGAACACGTGCTCCCGCGGAGCGTGGATCAGCGTCTCGACGACGATCCGTCTCACGTGTCGTGCTTTTTGCCGAAGAGGAACGCGACGCCGATGCCGACGAAATAGAGCACGATCATCGGCACGGCCAGCGCGCTCTGCGTGACCATGTCGGGCGTCGGCGTGACGATGGCGGCGATCACGAACGACAGCACGATCGCGTACTTCGCCTTCTGCAGCAGGAACGCCGGCGTGACGATGCCGAGGCGCGCCAGGAAGAAGATCAGGATCGGCGTTTCGAAGACCACTCCGGCGGCGAGGATGATCGTGCTGGCGAACGAGAAGTAGTCGTCGATCGTCACCACCTGCTTGAACTGCTTGCCGGTCTCGACGAAGAACTTGCACGTGCCGGGGAGGATGTAGCGATAGCCGAAGTAGCCGCCGGCGACGAAGAAGAGCGTGGCGAAGATGATGAACGGCGCGGCGTAGCGGCGCTCGCGCTTGTAGAGGCCGGGGGAGATGAACAGCCAGACCTGGAAGAGGATGAACGGCGACGCCACGAAGATGCCGGCGAAGAACGCCACCTTCATGTAGAGGAAGAATGGCGCGGTCAGGCGGGTGTAGGCGAGCTGATTGTTTCCCGCCGGCAGGTATTGCGTCAGCGGTTGCTGAATCCATCCGTAGATCTGCTCGGCTTTTGCCCAGCAGAGCAGGAAGCCGGCCGTGATCGCCAGGATCGAATAGAGCAGGCGCTTGCGCAGCTCCTCGAGATGTTCGAGGAACGACATCTTCGGCAGCGTGCTCTCGGGATCGTTCGAGTCGGGAGACTCGATGCTCTCGGGTGTCGCGGTCGATTCCATCAGTTATCCGGCAGGCGTGGGATCGGAGGGGGCGTTTGCAGCGACGGGAGTCGCGTCGACGGCGACGGGGGTCGCTTCGACCGTGACCGTCTGAGCCGGGGCTGGCTCACTCCTTGATACGTTGTCGAGCGGAGTGAATTTCGGAAGCGTGGTCAGTTCCTTGAGCTCTTCGGCGCGAACCTCGCGCTCGATCGTGTTTTTCAGCTCGTCCGATGCCTTCTTGAACTCGCCGAGCGCCTTGCCGATGGTGCGTCCGATCTCGGGCAGACGCTTCGGTCCGAACACGATCAACGCGACGACGAAGATCAGGATGAGCTCTGGAAAACCAAGGGGACCCATGTGTGATGACGCCTTTCTCAGTAACTTGTGCGTGAACACCCGCGGGCTGGCGAATAGTCCACTCTATAATTGAGGTTACCCCTTGAAAACCCTCGACAAATCAAAGCCATGACAAAGCTGAATACAAAAGAGAAGTGGACCTTTTCGCTGACGTTGCTCGTGGCGATCATCGGCGCAACGCTGGTCGGTGGATTGTACGGCAATCGGTTGTTCGGTTCGCCGATGCAGAGCGATCTGCAGAAGCGCATTCACGAATACACCGACCTCCTGGCCGCGGTGACGGCGAACTCGGCCGAGGACATCGGCTCCGACAAGTTCGTCTATTCATCGATCGACGGCATGCTGCGGACACTCGATCCGCACACCTCCTTCCTCGAGCCGAAGGAGTACGCCGACATGCAGGATCGCCAGAAGGGGTCGTTCTACGGCCTCGGCATCCTGGTGACGAAGCGCAACGATCAGGTCACTGTGATCACGCCGCTCGAAGGCACGCCCGCCGCGCGCCTCGGCATCCGCGCCGGTGACGTCATCTCCGAGGTCGAAGGCGTCTCCACCGACGACCTTCCGCTCGACGATGTCGTCAAGCGGCTCAAGGGACCGAAGGACACCACGGTCCACATCAAGATCCTCCGCGTCGGAATCAAGGAGCCGATCCCGCTGACCATCGTCCGCGCGGCCATCCCGACGAACTCGATCAGCAACGTGCTGATGATCCGTCCCGGCGTCGGCTACATCCGCATCAAGGACTTCACCGCCACCACCGTGCGCGAGCTCGATGAAGCGGTGGAGAAGCTCCAGGGCCAGGGGATGCAGCGTCTCGTCCTCGACCTCCGCCAGAACCCCGGCGGACTGCTCGACGCGGCGGTCGGCGTCTCCGATCACTTCCTCGACAAGGGGCAGATGGTCGTCTACACCAAGGGCCGCACGCCCGACTCGGCGCAGGACTACACGGCGCCTGGCAAGCAGGATCATCTCGACCTGCCGCTCGTGGTTCTCGTGAACCGCGGCAGCGCGTCGGCGTCGGAGATCGTCGCCGGCTCGATCCAGGATCACGACCGCGGTCTCGTCGTCGGCGAGACGAGCTGGGGCAAGGGACTCGTGCAGAGCGTCTACACGCTGCAGTACGGCGCGGGCCTGGCGCTGACGACGTCGAAGTACTACACGCCGTCGGGCCGCAACATCCAGCGCGACTACACCTCGTTCTACGACTACTACGTCGCCGATGACGGCGACGGCGACTCGACCGAGACTCCGCTCAAGGATCGGAAGCAGTTCAAGACCGACACCGGACGCGTGGTCTACGGCGGCGGCGGCATCACGCCCGACATCTTCGTCAAGCCGCCGACGCTGTCGCGCGCGACGCAGCTCCTCGAAGTGCGCAGCGCGCTCTTCAACTACGGCGTCGAGTACGCCGCGGCGCATCCGAACCTGAAGCAGGATTTCGAGATCACGCAGGCGATGCTCGACGATTTCACGAAGTACGCATCGGACAAGGACGTGGCCTCGGCCGACGACATCCGCGCCGCGCTCAAGAAGACCGACGACCGCAAATACATCGAGCGCACGTTGAAGGCGGAGATCATCGCCGCGAAGTTCGGCTACGACGCGTCGTATCCGTATCGCCTGCAGGGTGATTCGCAGGTCGAGAAGGCGCTCGAGGTCTTCCCCGAGGCGCAGAAGCTGGCCACGCTGGCCGCCGATCTGCGCGCGAAGTCGCCCGATGGATCGGCGAGCGAAGCAGGAACGCGCGCGGCCGCGAATGTGCCGCATGGAAAATAGCTAGCAGGTTACAGTTGACAGTTGGCAGGCAGCGGCGCTGAAATGCGCCGCTGTTTTTCTTTCCGCGAACTGCCCACTGCCAACTGTCAACCGTTTGTGCTACTTTGTCGCCGCTTTCGACCTGGGGAGAGTCTTCACGAATGCCCGAACTGGGAAAAAAATATAACTGCTATAGCTGCCACACGAAGTTCTACGACCTCGGGAAGCCGGAGCCGATCTGCCCGAAGTGCGGCGCCGATCAGCGCGAGGCCGAAGAGGCTCCCGTCATTACTTCGCATCGCGGCCGCCGCGTAGTCGAGGAAGTGCCGGACGAGCCGGAATTCCCGGATGCCGAGACTCCCGCTGCGACGGAGGAAGAAGACGAGGAAATCGTCACCGACGATCGCGAAGAAGAAGCGGAAGAAGAGGACGAGGAAGAGTACTAGCTGCGCCGAACGGCCGGGCACGCTCTTCGCGTGTACCTCGCCGTAGTGGAGGGTTTGACCCATGAGTCGTGGCCTGCTCGGTTGTATCGTCGTCGGTGTCATCGTCGTTTTCCTCGCCATCGTGATCGGCTTCTGGTTCGTGGGCGTCCGCAACCACATCGTCGAGCTCGATCAGGCCGTTGACGCGCAGTGGGCGCAGGTCCAGAACGATTACCAGCGCCGCTACGACCTCATCCCCAACCTCGTGCAGACGGTGCAGGGGGCCGCGAACTTCGAGAAGTCGACACTCGTCGAGGTCACGCAGGCCCGCGCGCGCGTCGGACAGGTCTCCGGGCAGGGCGCCGCGCCGGGAGCCGCCTCCAACATCCCGAACGATCCGCAGGCCATGGCGCAGTTCGAACAGGCGCAGGCCGGACTCTCCAGCGCGCTGTCGCGACTCCTCGTCGTCGTCGAGCGCTATCCCGAGCTGAAGTCGAACGAGAACTTCCTGCAACTGCAGTCGCAGCTCGAGGGCACCGAGAACCGCATCTCCGTCGAGCGCCGGCGCTTCAACGAAGCGGCGCAGGCGTTCAACACCTACATCCTCAAGTTCCCCGCCAGCCTCGTCGCCGGCAGCCGCTTCCCGAAGAAGGCCTACTTCCAGGGGACGGCGGGAAGCAGCGAGCCTCCGAAGGTCCAGTTCGACTTCAATCCGAGCGCCCCTGCGACATCCGGAAAGTAGGCGGTAACTCGTGAGCCGCGCGCTCCGCGTTGCCGCCGCCGCTTTCCTTTTCGCCATCGCGTCGAGTGCGCTCGCGCTCGACGTTCCGCCGCAGCCGACGAACTGGTTCACCGATGCCGCCGGTGTCGTGAACGGCAGCGACACCGTCTCGCTCAACGAGAAGCTCGACTCGTTCGAGAAGCAGTCGGGCGTCCGCTTCATGATCTACGTCTTCCCGACGCTCGGCGATGAAGAAGCGGCGGCCTACACGATCCGCTGCGCCGAGCAGTGGAAGATCTGGCGCGCGAAGGAAGACAAGGCGCTGATCCTCGCGGTCTTCGTGAAAGAGCACAAGATCCGCATCGAGACTTCGTACTCGCTCGAGCCGACGATCACCGACGCCGTCTCCTCCGACATCATCCGCAACACCATCGCGCCGCACTTCCGCCAGGACGACTACGCGGGCGGACTGAACGCCGGCATCGACGCGCTCGGCGCGAAGCTCGGGGTCAAAGGCGTTCAAGCCCCGGAACCGCGCCCGGTTCGGGAACGCGGCGCGCGCAGCGGCTTCGACCCGCAGTGGCTGATCGCTCTCGTCTTCCTCTTTTTCTTCTTCATCCTTCCGCTCTTTACCCGGCGGCGCAGCGGATGCGGCGGCTGCTTCTGGCCGATGATGTTCCTCGGCGGCGGCGGTCCCGGCATCACGTTCGGCGGCGGTAGCGGCGGCGGCTGGGGTGGTGGGGGCGGAGGTGGATTCAGCGGCGGTGGATTCGGCGGAGGCGGGAGTTTCGGTGGCGGCGGCGCGACCGGAGGCTGGTGATGGAGCAGAAAGAATTTCTGGCCCGACTCGATCAACCACGCATCGTCGAAGCGATCGGCGCCGCGGAGAGCCGCACCTCGGGCGAGATCCGCGTGCACGTCCAGCCGAAGGCGGGCGACGACATCCGCAACGTCGCGGAGAAGACATTCGAGCGCCTCGGCATGACGAAGACCAACCTCCGCAACGGCGTCCTGCTCTTCATCGCCTCCGACGAGAATCAGTTCGTGATCCTCGGCGACAAAGGGATCGACGATCGCGTGCCCGCGGGATTCTGGGACAGGATCGCCGCCGCGCTGACCATTCGCTTCAAGGCGGGCGAGTTCACCGAGGGGATCATCGACGCCATCAGCGCGGCGGGTGAGCAGTTGCGCACCTACTTCCCGCATGAGACGGACGACGTCGACGAGCTCTCGAACGACATCAATGTCTCCGACTAGCGTGGTAGTTGCCCTCGGCTCGAACCTCGGCGACCGCGCGCTCAACCTCCGCCGCGCGGTTCACGAGTTGCGGAGCGTGATGTCGGTCGTGCGCGTCAGCCGGATGATCGAGACGAAGCCGGTCGATGCGCCTGCCGGATCGCCGGACTTTCTCAACATGGCCGTCAGCGGGTGGACACATCTCCCGCCGCTCGAGTTTCTCCGGGCGTTGCTGGCGATCGAGCAACGCCTCGGACGCGTGCGGCGCGGACGCAACGCTCCGCGCACGATCGACCTCGATCTCATCCTCCACGACGCGCATCGCATGCGGACGCGCGAGCTCACGCTCCCGCATCCGCGCGCACACGAACGCGAGTTCGTGCTGATGCCGTTGCGCGACATCGGAGTGCCGTTACACTCCCTCGCATGATTCAGCGACTGGCGATCGTTCTTCTCCTCGCTCTCACCGCACAAGCTCAGCTCACCGCCATCAAAGCCCGCCGCATGTTCGACGGCCGCTCCGACACGCTGCGCGAGAACGTGGTCGTCGTCGTGGAGAACGGCCGCATCGTCAGCGTCGGCAACTCCGTTCCGCCGAACGCAAGCGTCATCGACCTCGGCGATCGCACGCTGCTGCCCGGTCTCATCGACTGCCACACGCACATCGCGCTGCATTCGGGCGATTACGACGCGCAGATGCTGCGCGAGACGCCGGAGTACCGCACGATCATCGCCACGATCAATGGCCGCAAGACGCTCGACGCCGGCGTTACGACGATCCGCGATCTCGGCAACGAAGGCGCCGGCTACGCCGACATTGCGCTGCGCGACGCGGTGGCGAAGGGACTGATCGATGCGCCGCGCGTTGTGGCCGCGATCCGGCCCGTCACCAGCACGGGCGGATATCGGATGACCGGCTACTCGCCGTACAACGCGATGCCGCCGCTGTCGTCGGCCGCGGACGGTGTGACCGAGGTGCGGCGCGAGGTGCGCAAGCTCATCGCCGACGGCGCCGACGTCATCAAGATCTACATGGAGTCGTACGAGAAGAAGCAGCCGCACAGCGACATGCTGAGCGGGGCCGAGAACTACTCCCAGGAAGAGGTTAGCGCGCTGGTCGAGGAAGCGCATCGCGGCGGCGTGAAGGTCGCGGCGCACACGTACACCGACGCGTCGGCGCGCGTGGCGATCGCCGCCGGCGTCGATTCGATCGAGCATGGGCTCTATGTTCAGGAAGAGACGTTTCGCGCGATGGCGCAGAAGGGGATCGTCTACGTCCCGACGCTGATGGTGTACGAGCTGTGGCGCGACGGCGAGTTGTTCGGCGGCGCGACCGGCGAGATGAAGGCGAAGCTCGTGCGCACCTGCGAGGCCCACGCCGCGTCGTTCAAGCGCGCGCTCGCCACGCCGGTGAAGATCGCGTTCGGCAGCGACACGTTCGAGAAACCGGGAACGAACCCGATGGAGCTCGAGTACATGGCGAAGTACGGCATGCGCAACGCGGACGTGCTGCGTGCCGCGACCGCGAATGCCGCCGCGCTGGTCGGCGTCGACGCCGGAACGATCGAAGCGGGCAAGCTCGCCGACCTGATCGCCGTCGACGGCAATCCGCTGACCGACATGAAGTCGATCGAGAAGGTGACGTTCGTGATGCGGGAGGGGAAGCGGGTGAAGTGAGGTTGGCAGTTGGTCGTTGGCGGTTGGCAGTAGCTTCTGCGAACTGCCACCTGCGAACTGCCAACTGATATTAGTGAGTGCCGAAGCCGCCGCCCAGCTCGACGTGGGCGTGCGCGTTCTTCGCCGGGACCGCGCGCGTCAGGAGCGGGTAGGGATTCACCATCTCGTCGTTCTCGTTGACCGCGAAGTGGAGGTGGGGCGGAGTGGTGACGGCGTTGCCGGTGTTGCCGACGTAGCCGAGGAGATCGCCGACCTGCACTTCCATCCCTTCGTAGATGCCGGCCGCCCAGTGATCGAGGTGGGCGTAGTAGAACGATTTGCCGTTCTCCGTCGTGAGCCAGAGGCAGTGGCCGCCCTTCGGCTGATCGCCGATGTAACTGATGATGCCGTCGGTCACGGCCACGACTTCGGTGCCGCGACGGGCGAAGATGTCGATCCCTTTGTGCACGCGCGTGCCGCCGTCGCGCGGCGCGTGCCACGAGTCGTCGAGGTCGCGTGAGGTGATGCCGACCACGGGCATCAGCAGGCCCGACTGCGACAGCGGCGCGAAGAGCGCGCGGGCGCGGTCGGAGAACTCGCGGTCGCGGCCTTTGGCAGTCTGCGTCGACGGCGTCATCGTCGGCTTGCGGGCGGTCTCGCGCGACGTGTGGCGGTTGAGATCGGCACGCATTTGCGCGATCAACTGGCTGAAGTCGTCATCTTCCGAGTGGACGATCGGGGCGGGTGCGGGAGTCGAACCGGGGAGTGCGATTGGCGGGAGGGAGGCGCAACCTGTTGCAAACAGACACGCGCAGACGACGGCGAGGAGCTCGTTCCTGCCATCCCACCACTTGCGAGCGAATTGGGTCGCCATAGCGTCCGGATCGCCGCAAAGTTTAAATAACCAGTCTCAGCTTGTAAAGAACAGCTTATCGGCGAACTCTTCAATACGCCGGACCGGGATGACCTCGATGTCCGTTCTGATCTCCGCCGCGTTCGATTGCGGAACGATGATCCGCCGGAATCCGAGCGCCGCGGCTTCGCGCGCGCGGAGGTCGGCTTGTGACACGCTGCGGATCTCGCCGAGGAGTCCGACTTCGCCGAAGAGCGCGACGTCGAACGGCAGCGCGGCGTTGCGCTGGGACGAGATCACGGCGGCGATGATGCCGAGGTCGAGGGCCGGCTCGTCGATGGTGAGACCGCCGGCGATGTTGACGTAGATGTCGTGCTGCGCGAAGTTGCCGCCGCCCTTGCGCTCCAGCACCGCGAGGAGGAGCGTGACGCGATTCGCGTCGATGCCCATCGCCATCCGTCGCGGCGACGGAAAGTGCGTCGGAGAGACGAGCGCCTGGAGCTCGACGAGCAGCGGTCGCGTCCCTTCGAGCGCGGCGAGGATCGCGGAACCGGGAGAAGTGCTGCGCTGCGAGATCAACGCGGCGGACGGATTGGGCACCTCTTCCAGACCGTCGTCGTGCATCTCGAAGATCGCCACCTCGTTCACGGGGCCGAAGCGGTTCTTGTAGGCGCGGACGACGCGGTAGTTCTGAAACTTCTCGCCCTCGAAGTAGAGGACGGTGTCGACGATGTGCTCGAGCGATTTCGGTCCGGCGATCGTCCCTTCCTTCGTGATGTGACCGATGAGGAAGATCGGAATCGACAGCCGCTTCGCCGCGATCATCAGCGCGCCGGCGGAGTCGCGCACCTGGCCGACGCTACCGGGTGTGGAGTCGTTCGAGGCGGTGTGCACCGTCTGGATCGAGTCGATGATCGCTGCCGCGGGGCGCAGTTTCTCGATCTCGGCGACGATCCGCTCGACGGAAGTCTCGGTGAAGATGCGGATCTCGTCGCTGGTCGTGCCGAGGCGTCGTGCGCGCAACGCGATCTGCCGCGGCGATTCTTCGCCCGAGACGTAGAGCACCGGTCCGTGCTGCGCGAGGCGTTGCGCCGCCTGCAGCAGGAGCGTCGATTTCCCGACGCCCGGCTCGCCGCCGACGAGAGTGACCGCGCCGATGACCAGCCCTCCACCGAGAACGCGATCGAGGCTGGCCAGGTCAGTGGAGATGCGCGGCGCAACGTCGGAGTCGATCTCGCTGATCGGCTTCGAGCCGCCGCTCACGCTCATCGTGTTCGCACGAGGCGGAGCATCTTCTTCGGCGAAGGAGTTCCAGGCGTTGCAGTCAGGACAGCGTCCGATCCACTTCGGAGACTGCGCGCCGCATTCGTTGCAGGAGAAGACCGCGGTTTTCTTGGCCACCGCGGGGGATTGTAGCGGGCGGCTAACGGTCTACGCCCTGTGGAGTGCCCTCACCCCCAGCCCCTCTCCCGCCGCCGCGGGAGAGGGTGGCCGAAGGCCGGGTGAGGGAGTGGAGCCATTCGCTGCGCAACGCTTCCCCGATCGTGCCGCTCGGGTATCGCGTCCTGCACGCCGCCTCCACCTTCTCCAATCCGATCCGCTTCACGAGGAACCGCGTGTACGAATGCGATAGGTTGTAGAACGCCGGCGCGGTGACTTCGCGGTCGTTGAAGATCGCGTTGAACGCGCGGCGATGGCGCAGTGACGTCGGCATGGCATCGACGCCGATCAGCGGCAGCACCTTCTCCGCGACCGCGCCGGCGCGTGAAGCCACGACGTCGATGTCTTCGTCCTTCGGATTGAAGACATTCACGTCGTACTCCGGCTCGTGCCGGAACCGCCGGCGCGCCTCGCTGCTGACGTAATCCGCGAATCCTTCCTGCAGCCAGAGCGCCTTGTCGCAGCTCCACCAGGCGACGATGTGCGTCAGCTCGTGGCGGTACGGCACCTCGCGCGCGTTCACGCGCTCCGGCGTGACGAAGAAGTACGGCTTCGTTCCCACGTACGCGTGTGACATCCCAGCGTCGGCGTGGACGAAGCACTCGATCTTTGCGCGTTCGTACTTCGTCCCGAGGACGGTCTCGATCTCGTCGACACCGCTCGAAAGCCGCTCCGCGAATTCTCTGGCGGTGCTCGCGTGGATGTCGGCCGCGCGATACCAGAGGATCGCGCGCGGCTGCTCGATGCGCACGCCGCGGGCGTGCAGTTGCGCGGCGATGCTGTCGTCTTCCGCGGTGCCGGCGCAGAGCGGTAGCGTGACGGTCAGGAGAACGGCGAAGAGCGCACGCTGCACATCACTTCGGACTGCACCACCGATGCCCGCACGACATGCACTTCATCTTCGGCTCGATGGCGAAAACGAACGGCCAGACGAGCAGCAGGACCGGCATCAGCATCGTCGCCGCCTTCAGGCGCCGCTTCCATGGCGACTCGGTGATCTCGGGCGAGCCGCACTTCGGACAGAGATCGAGCTGCTGCTCGGGTTCATGCTCGATCTCTCCCTTTTCCTCGAGCAGCGCCCTTGCCGCCTCGGCGTCCTCTTCGTCGACCTGCAGCCGGATCCCCTGCAGCGCGGTCGCCCAGCGCCAGTCGATGCCGGCGATGTGCTCCTCCGGAATCGTCGCGATGATCCCTTCCGCTTCGAGCAGCGATTGCGCCAGTTCAGCGTCCGCCAGGGTCGGGTAGTTACCGATCGTCTCCATCCGAAGCCACCAGTACCTTCCAGTTCTGCAACTTCGTTCCGTTGAGTTTCAGATTCGACGTGATGAACTTCAAACGCTTCGTGCCGTCGCCGTTCGCGCCGGTGAAGCGGTCGCGGAGGTAGTAGGGCGGGATCGACTGCGACCAGAGCGTCGCCGCGATCTTCACCGTCGACGGATCGACGCTGGGCGGCAGCGCGATGCGATACGTGAGCGTGTCGATGCCCTTGCCATTGTTGTAGTCGGGATCTTTCTCCGCGTCGCCTTTCGGATGCGTGGCGTCGAGGAAGAATTTCGGCAGGACAGGCGAGGGCGCCTGTCCCTCCACTGGGCCCGTCGGTGTCCATCCGAGCGGCAACAACCGGTTGTCCTTCAGCTCGTGATCGCGGCGGACGAAGCTCGTGGTGAACTTGTTGTTCGCATCGAGCGTCAGCTCCTCGTAGATCTGCACCTCATCCTCGGAACTGATCTTCTGATGATGGTGCTGGTACTTGCCCCCTTCGAAGAACTCGGTCGGCAGCGGCTTGCCGGTCGCGCGATTGATGATCACGCCGTCCGCGTTCGTCAGTCCCGAGGCCCAGATCACATTGCCGTTGCTCGCCGCGGTGAGCTCGATGAAGAGCCGGCGGAAGCCGACGCCGCTCGGGAAGCGATGGCCCGCAAAATTCTTCACGGTTACGTCGGCGACGATCGCGTTGTCCTCCACTTTCTTCGCCACGTGAATCGTCGCCGACGCGCCGTTCGTCGCCTGGCGCAGCAGGTTCTCCTGCACAACCTGCAGCGAGTCGCTGTTGCCGGTCATGTAATCGCCGAGGCGGACGCCGAGGAGCTGGTTGAACTGCCGGAACATCTCGAGCACGAACGCGTTCATGCCGAGGAACTCGTGCCGCGCGTAGTCCTTCGTGCGGAAGCGGACGTGGATGTCGGGCGTCGGCGCGCGATGATCGGCGGCGGGATACGAGTCGTCCTCGACGATTGCAATCCTCGTCTGGATCGGATCGACTTTGATCTTCGCCTCGGGGTTCACGTACTTGCCCGGCATGTGGCACTGCTGACACGACTGCGCGCTCGCCGACGGCGTGCCGAATTCGTCCTGGTACGAGCTGTTCAGCCATTCGAGGTACGTCGCCTGCTCGATCGAATGGCCGGTGCCGTCCATCACCGGCAGGTTGATCGTGTGGCAGCTCCCGCACATGCGCGAGCTCTTGATGTACGGGTCGTGCTTCGGCGTGATGCCGAGCGCGTTCTTCATCGGCAGCGTGACGATCTCGTCGTCCTTGAACGGTCCGCTCAATTCGTCCGGCTTGCCGGTCTCGAACAGGCCGGTGATCGAGTGCTCGAGGAAGTACTTCAGCGGATCGTGTCCCGGCGGCGTCTTCGTCTCGACCATGTGATGGCAGGCGAGGCAACTGATGCCGTCGCGTGAAAGCGCGCCGTACTTGGCGTCGGGACCGGAGGTGATCATCGGGATGTCGAGGCGGTAGTCGCGCTCGGGATGATCGATCTCCAGTTGCCGCCGTCCCATCACGCCGTGACAGCGGAAGCAGGTGTTCAGGATCGTCCGCCGCTTCTCCTTCGCGTCGAGCTGCGTGTCGGCGAACGCGAGCTCGCTCTCGAGCTGCGCGTAGAAGATCGGATCGCGTCCGGCCAGTCCCATCGGCGACCAGCGCCATTCGGTGTACTCGGAGAAGTTGATGCCGGTGACGGGACTCGAGGTCAGCGGCGAGGTGGGACGGAACATCGTCGGTCCGAAAGGCGACGTCGCGGCGCTGTGGCAGCCCTGACATTGATTCGAGGTGAGGAACATCTCCGGACCGTGCGCCGCGGCGACGACGTCGTCATACGTTTCGGCCGGCATGCTCACCGCTTCGTTCGCGGGCGGAGCGGATACTTCCTCCGGCTCTTCCTCGACGGGTGCGTGGATGTTGTAGGTCTTCTTGCGCGCCCGCTTCAGCGGTGGCGGCGTACGCCAGGTGTCGTCGACGCGGAACGTGAGCGGAAAGCCGGGAAAGCCGGCGAGGTTGTTGAGCGCGGAGAAGGTGTGCTCTTTCTCCGCCGACGCGTGGCAGCGAGTGCAGTAGATGCCGAAGCCGGCGTTGGGATACTGCAGGTTGCCGGGCGTGTCGAGCGGCATGTCCTTCCACAGCTCGGCCCAGAACCAGCCGTCGACCGCGCCCTTCGCGTCCTTGATCATGATGGTCCAGTCGGTGACCGGCGGCAGCGCCTCGTTCTCGTAGCGCGCGGCGGGACCGTTCCACTGTTCCTTGATGATCATCGAGCCGTCGGGGATCGCTCCGTTGCGTCCGCCGGTGAGCCAGCGCATCACGCCGGGGGAGTAGTAGATGCGCACCGCTTTGTGCGTGCCGAAGTAGGTGTTGTTGATCCACGGGCCTGTGTCGCGGACGCCTTTGTCGACGCACCAGCCGAGCTTCGCGTACTCGTTCGCCTGCAACCAGGCGAGGATCTCGGATTCGTAATTCGCGAGCTGATCGCGCCCGATCGTATGCGGCGCTTTGAACGGCGCTTCTTTCGTTGCGCCGGTGCACTGAGGTTCTGCGAAGAGGCGAAGGGTGATGGATAGACAGACGACGATCAGGCAGGAAAAACGTCGCATCGATGCATTGTACTCATGAGTCTGCCGTGAGCTCACCGCACAAATCGCGTTGCATCTCCTTCTTCACCTTCGCCGGCGAGTCGCCGCGGCTGAAGAGGTAATACAACTTCGCCAGCGCGGCCTCGGCGCTCATGTCGAAGCCGCTGATGACTCCCGCGCGCGCCAGCGCGGTGCCGGCGGCGTACTCGGCGAGATCGACTTTCCCCTCGAGGCATTGCGTGCAATCGACGATGACGACGCCGCGCTTCGTCGCTTCGGACAAGGCGTCGATGAACGCGCCGTCCTGATCGGGTCCGTTGCCGACGCCGTACGCCTCGAGCACGAGTCCCTGCAGCGGCGGACGAAGCACGTTGCGCACGAGCTCCGGCGAGATGCCGGGGAAGAGCCGCAGAGCGCTGACGACCGGCGCGCCGAGCTCCTGCACGCTCAGCTTCTTCGTCCGCTTCGGTTTCCGCACGAGCTCCCAGTTGATGTCGATGTCGATGCCGACCGTGCCGAGGGGAGGGAAGTTGGGGGAGTCGAACGCGGCGAATCCGGAGGCGCTCACTTTCACCGCGCGGCATCCGCGGAGCAGTTTCCCGCCGAAGTAGAGGCAGACCTCGGGGATCGCGTAGTCGGCGGCGATCATCATCGACGTGATGAGGTTCTCGCGCCCGTCGTTGCGGACCTCGCAGAGCGGGATCTGCGAACCGGTGATGACGACCGGCTTGCCGAGTCCGTGCAGCATGAACGGCAGCGCCGACGCGGTGTAGGCCATCGTGTCGGTGCCGTGGACGACGATGAAGCCGTCGTAGCGGTCGTAGTTCGCGGCGAGGTCGCGCGCGATCTCCACCCACTGCACCGGCGTCATGTTCGACGAGTCGAGCAGCGGGTCGTATTCGTGGATCGTGTACGCCGGCATGCTGGCGTGATGCAGCTCCGGAATCGCGTCCATCAACTCCTGCAGATAGCCGGAGCTCGGCCCGTAGCCGTTGCGCGTCCGCTTCATGCCGATCGTGCCGCCGGTGTAGGCGACGTAAACGCGCTTACGCATCAATCTCGGGTCCAGCACCACTCCTCGCCCTTGCCGTCTTTTCCCTCGACGCGCGCGCAAAGCCGCTCGCCGTCACGCCAGTAGATGATGCGCTGCGGAAAGTCGTGCTCCGGATTCTCGAACACGACGCGCGAGCCGGTGAGCGATTTCAGCGGGAACGGCGTGGCCGGCTTCGCGAACGGCATGGCGAGGTAGGTGAGCTTGCCGTCGCGCGGCTCGATGCGCAGAAACTCGAACTCCGCGTTCCCCTTCGCCGGGACGCTGCGTCCCATGCCGAGCATCAGGCCGCCGTCCGCGGTCGTCCAGTGCTCCTCGACGACCGAGCCGTTGGCCAACGTCATCCGCCAGTTGCCGGTCATGAAGGTGGGGAAGTCGGCGGCGTGGGCGGAGAGGGCCGTGAACAGAATGAGCGACAGCAATCGCATGCGGAAAAGAATAGGGCCGGCGGAGTGCCGGCCCTACGGTTTTCTAAGCGTTGCGATCGGGTGGTGTGGATGCGGGCGGTTGTGCAACCGGCGTCGGCACGTCGGTCGACGGGCCCGATCCCGGGGCGATGGTCATCTTCTCGCCGGGGCTCGCTTCCTCCGGGTCGTACTCCTTCGCCTTCATGTAATCGATGCCGGTCTCCTCGCGGAGGATCTCGTTCACTTCCCAACCTTCGAGCGTCTCGCGCTCCAGGAGCTTGCGCGCGATCTTGTCGAGGGCGGTCTTGTTGTTGGTGATGATCTCGTGCGAGGTCTTGTACGCCTTCTCCAGGATGCGGCGCACTTCCTTGTCGATCTCGACGGCCGTGGCTTCGGAGAAGTCCTGGTGCTGCGCGAACTCGCGGCCGAGGAAGATCGGATCTTCCTTCTTGCCGAAGGTCACCGGACCGAGCTCGGACATGCCCCACTCGCAGACCATGCGCCGGGCCATGCCGCTGGCGCGCTCGATGTCGTTGCCGGCACCAGTGGTGATCTCGTTGAGGAAGACCTCCTCGGCGATCCGGCCGCCCATCAGCACGGCGAGCATCGCCTCGAGGTAGCGCCGCGAGTACGAGTACTTGTCCTCGGTCGGCAACTGCTGCGTCAGTCCGAGGGCGCGGCCGCGCGGGATGATCGTGACCTTGTGCAGCGGATCGGCGGCGGGAAGAACCGCGGCGACGATCGTGTGACCCGACTCGTGATACGCGGTGTTCCGCTTCTCGCGATCGCTCATCACCATCGACTTCCGCTCGACGCCCATCAGGACCTTGTCCTTGGCGAACTCGAAGTCGACCTGCTGCACTTTCTTCTTGTCGTAGCGGGCGGCGTTCAGCGCGGCCTCGTTGACCAGGTTGGCCAGATCGGCGCCGCTGAAGCCGGGTGTGCCGCGCGCCAGCACGCTCGCGTCGACGTCATCCGACAGCGGGATGTTGCGGGTGTGCACGCGGAGGATGCCCTCGCGGCCCTTGAGGTCGGGGAGATCGACGACGACGCGGCGATCGAAGCGGCCAGGACGGAGGAGAGCGGGATCGAGGACGTCGGGACGGTTCGTCGCGGCGACGAGGATCACGCCGTCGTTCGATTCGAAGCCGTCCATCTCGACGAGCAACTGGTTGAGCGTCTGCTCGCGCTCGTCGTGTCCGCCGCCGAGACCTGCGCCGCGGTGACGTCCGACGGCGTCGATCTCATCGATGAAGATGATGCAGGGCGCGTTCTTCTTGCCCTGCTCGAAGAGGTCGCGCACGCGCGACGCACCGACGCCGACGAACATCTCGACAAAGTCGGAGCCGGAGATCGAGAAGAACGGCGCGTTCGCTTCGCCGGCGATGGCGCGGGCGAGAAGGGTCTTGCCGGTTCCCGGCGGGCCCATCAGCAAAACGCCTTTCGGGATCTTGCCGCCGAGCTTCGTGAACTTCTGCGGCTCTTTCAGGAACTCGATGATCTCGTGCAGCTCGAGCTTCGCCTCGTCGACACCGGCCACGTCCTTGAACGTGACCTTCTTTGCCGATCCGGAGAGCAGCTTCGCCTTCGATTTGCCGAACGACAGCGCCTTGTTGCCGCCTGCCTGCATCTGGCGCATGAAGAAGATCCAGAGACCGATGAGGAAGAGGATCGGCGCCCAACTGATGAGGGCGGTGACGAACGGCGCGTCGTGCTGCGGCTCGACCTCGGTGATCACGTTCTTCTTATTCAGCAGGTCGTACATCGCCGGGTAGTTCTGCGGGACGTAGGTGTGAAACTCGCGCTTGCCGCCCGGGGCGGTCGCCCTGAACTCGCCGCGGGCTTCATCGCCGCGGAGGATGACTTTTTCCACCTGGCCGGCGTTCACACGATCCATGAACACGCTGTAGGCGATCTGCTCACTGGCGCCCTTGGTCTGCTGGAAGAGGTTCCACAGGAGGAACACCAGCACGATGATGACCAGCCAGAGGAGCGCAGTCTTGACTGTGGAATTCAACGATTGGCCTCCAAAACAGCACGACGATGCTTCCGCCGTGCCACTCGTACAGTATCGCAACCGGTTCGGTCCCGGCCGTAATCCGTGAGCATGGATACGTCGCGGGGACGCTACTGTTTCGGCTCTGCCGGTTCGGGCTTGCTCTGGAGGCGGCGCATGAAGAAGCGCCAGAGGGCGATGAGGAAGAGGATCGGCGCCCAGGAGATCAGCGCGGTGATCAACGGCGCGTCGTTCGCAGGCTCGAACTCTATGATCACGCCGTGCGCCCGGAGGGCGTCATAGGTGTAGGGATAGTTCGGCGCAATCGTGACGTGGAAGTCATACCGTCCGCCCGGCGCGGTCGGCCTGGTCGTGCCGTGAACCTCCGAACCGCGAATGACGACCCGCTCGACGGCTCCGGCGTCGATCCGTTCGAGAAACGTCGTGTAGCTGATCGCCTCAGCCGTCCCTTTCGTCGTCTGGAAGAGACTCCAGAGCAGGAAGACGCCGACGATCACGACGAACCAGAGGATGAGGGTCTTGACCGTCGAGCTCACGAGAGTCTTCCGATGTACGGCAGGTTCCCGAACCGCCCGCCCTGCTCCAGGCCGTAACCGACGAACGAGCCGTCGCCGACTTTGAACATGTGGTAGTCGGTCTCGAGGGCCACGGTGCGCAGGTCGGGCCGGTCGAGCAGCGCGACGAGATGAACGGCGGCCGGCTGATGCTGGCGGAGTTGAGTCAGGAGATAGTTCTCGATGACGCCGGTGGAGACGACGTCCTTCAGCACGTAGACGTCGCGATTGGCGATTTCGGTGTGGCTGATGAAATCGATCTCGAGCGCGGCGGCGGTGTCGGTGTCGGCGATGTCGCGAATGACGTCGATGTAGCCGTACGCGACTTCACCCGGGACGGCGCGCATCAGATCGGCGAGGAAACAGGTGGCGCCTTTGAGGAGGCCGAGGAGGAAGACTTCGCCGGAGCCGGCATCGGCGCGGATCGCTTCGCCGAGGGCATCGATCCGTTTGGCGATCTGCTTAGCGGTATAGACTCGCTTGACCTTCGGCTGCTTCGACTGACGCACCGGCACCTTCCAACCACACTTCGTACTGCTCGCCCGCGGGGTCCGTCACCTTGAAAGCGTCCGAGATCTCGACTCCCGCGACCCAGACGATCTGATCGTTCCAGAGAAGGAGAGGGATCGAATCGCGGACCTCGACGGCGATTTTACGATCAATGAGGAAATCCTTCAGCTTTTTATCATGGGACATGCCGAGGGGGCGGAAGCGGTCGCCGCTTCTGCGGTTGCGTACTTTGAATGTGCCGTTCGTGTCTTGCGGGAGCTGAAAACGTTGCCGGTTGCCGGTTGCCGGTTGCCCTAGTGCGATGGTGGTGTCGATCTCCGGGATGTAACGCGCTTCGCCCGGCGCGATCGTGATCTCCCATGCTGGAGTGACAGGCGCCCCCGGTTGTCGTCGCCTCAACACGTTGCCGGCCAGTTCGAGATTCTTCGTCGACGTGGTCCGCCGCGTCAGCCGCGCGTGAGGATCGAGCCTGCGCATGTGCCGCTGCAGCAGCGCCTGCTTCAGCCACACATCCTCCGGCCAGCGCAGGAAGCGCGTCTCGCTCTCGCGTTCCTCCACTTCGTATTCATCGAGCAACTTCTCGAGGACCGTCCACTGCGCGCGCGCCTGCGCCGTGACTGCCGCGAGATTGCGCGAGACCGATTGCGGCATTTCGCGCAGCATCGCTCGCACGCGATTGCGCAGAAAGCGCGGATCGGCGTTCGAGCTGTCACTGCGCGCGACGATGTTCCGCTCGCGCAGAAACTCCTCGACCTCGGCGCGCGTGACGTTGAGCATCGGACGGAAGACGCCGTCGTCGCGAATCGGATGAATGCCACGCAATCCGGCGAGTCCACTGCCGGTCATCAGGCGCATCAGCACCGTTTCGGCCTGATCGTCGAGCTGATGCGCGGTCGCGATCCAGCGCATGCCGACCGCTTCGCGGATCTCGTGCAGCCGTGCATGCCGCACCTCACGCGCCGCCGCTTCGATGCCGCGATGGCGGATCGCTTGGGGATCGAGTGTGCCGTCGGCGACGTGCAGCGTGACGTTCAGTCGCGCGCAGAGCTCGCGCACGAAGCGCTCGTCGCCGTCCGATTCATCGGCGCGAAGGTGGTGATTCACGTGGGCCGCGATGACTTCGACTTGCAGTTCCGCGAGTGCGACGAGCAGCGCGGTCGAATCGGGACCGCCCGAAACCGCGACGAGGACGCGATCGATCGCGTGCGAAGCGAGGAACTGCGAGACGACGTCGGTGAGCATCTATCGCCAGCCGAGGATCACATGAAACAGCGAATCGGCCGCGCCGTGCGAGCCCTCGATGAAGAGAAACGACTGGCCGTCGGGAGCGACGTCGTAGCGCAGCGTGTCGGCCGGCGCGCGCAACAACTCGGTGATCTTCGCGTTGCCCCACTCGCCGGCCGATTGCGGGACTACGCTCATGACTCCGTTCTGGTCCGTCATGTAGAACAGCTCGCCGCCGTCGCGACGCCAGCGCGGATGCCCGCCGCCATTCGTGGAGATGCGCACGCGCGGCTGATCGGCGCGCGCCAGACTCTGGAGGTAGACCTCGAATGTACCGCTCGCGTTCGAGCTGAAGGCGAGCCACGTTCCGTCGGGAGAGAGCTGCGGATCGGCTTCGTACGCCGCTGTGGCGAGCACCGGGGTCTCCTTCAGCGTTCGCATGTCGAGGCTGAAGATATCGCTCTGCGTCTTCGGATCTTCGCGCATGAAATACAACGTCGACCCGTCGGGAGAGAAGCTGCCGGCGAATTGAAATCTACCCGGTGGCGTGAGCGGCTCCGGCGTCGAGGAGGTGAGCCCGCGCCGCATGAGGTGAGGAAGCGCGCCGGCGGCGGCGGCGGAGTAGACGATCGCACGGCCGTCTTTCGTCCAGACCGGCGTGAGCGCGAGGCCCGGCTCATTGGTGAAGCGGTCGCGGCCTCCGCGAGCGAGATCGTAGATCCAGACATCGCCGAGTCCCGTGCCGCGATCGAGCACGGTCACTGCGGCCTGTCTGCCGTCCGTCGAAATGCTCAGGCTCAGATCGTCGAAGAGGGTCCGGTCGTCGATGATCTGCCGCTTGCCCGCCCGATCGGTCCGCACGAGGCGGCCGGTGCTGGTGTCGGTGCGATAGACGACGACGCCGTTCGCGGCATCGAAGTCGGCACGCCCTGACGGATAGAAATATGAGACGTCGCCGGCGATGAGTGACGGCTCACCGGTGAGCTTTCCTTTGCTCAAGTCGAAATGCTGCGAGAGAAGCTTGCCGTCGCGGACGAAAGCCAGTTCGTCATCGGTGACGAACGCCGCCTGGGAGACGTTCCTGGTCAACACGGAAGAAGCGGCGTCGTCGAGCGAGGCGAGGATGAGCTGCCGCTCGAGCGAGTTGTTGGCCGACGCCTGATAGAGGTAATGGCGTCCGTCGGGCAGCAGGCGAGGCCACGCGTGACGCCACTCGTCCTTCTTCATGCTCGTAAGGCGGGTCGCCGGCCCGCCGCTCGCGGAGAGGCGATAGATCTCCGAGCGGCCGCCGGCACGGTCGACGAAGAGGATCGTGTCACCGACCCACGAGGCGATCGCTCCGGTTCCGAGCACGTCACACAATGCTTCGGGCACCGTGCCGCTTCCGAGCTTGGTCTTCCACAATTTTCCGTGCGCGCTGAAGCCGAGCCACTGTCCATCCGAGGACCAGAACGGGCTGTTGCCATCCTCGGAACCGTCGACCTTGCGCACCTCGAACGAATCGAGACGCCGCAGGTACACGGCCGTTGCGCCGTTTTTCATCCCCGAGTACGCGAGCGTCCGGCCGTCAGGTGAAAGCGCGAAGTTCGGCGTTTCGGGTGCCGGAATCGCGCGAACGTCATCGGGCGGCGCGAGGTGCAGATGGATTCCTGATGTCGTCACGGGTGGCTTGGCGATCCGCATTCCGCCCCACGCGAGCAGTCCGCCGATCGCCGCCGCCACGGGGAGGGCGAGTAGCTTGAGTCTGGATGACTTCGGCGGTACGACGGCATGCGTATCGACCGACGTCGACCCCGACGGCTCGCTCAACCATCGCAACTGGCGCGCGACGTCGTGCGCGGTCTGCCAGCGATCGTCGGGATTCTTTTCCAGCGCGGTCAGGATGATCCGTTCGAGCGCGGGAGGACACGCCGGCTGCAGCGAGCGAGGTTGTACCGGATCGGCGGAGATGATCGACGCGATGACGCTTAGCTGCGAGCTTCCGGCGAAGGGCCGTTGCCCGGTGACCATCTCGTACAGGATCACGCCGAGCCCGAAGATGTCGGTGCGTTGATCGACGTTCTTTCCCTCGAGCTGCTCCGGCGCCATGTAGAGCACCGTGCCGACGATCGTCCCTTCGGCGGTGATCGGATTGACGACGGTCGCCGGCGCCGAATCGGTGGAGAAGATTCGCGGTTGCGTTTCGAGCTTGGCCAGACCGAAGTCGAGCAGCTTCACGCCCGACGCCGTGAGCATCACGTTGCCCGGTTTCAGATCGCGATGCGTGATCCCGGCGCGGTGTGCGTCGCGCAACGCCTCGGCGATCTCGGTGCCGATGCGGAGGATCTGGCTGAGCGGCAGCGGACCGCGCGCGATGCGCTCGGCGAGCGTCTCGCCCTCGAGGTACTCCATGACCAGGTATTCGATGTCGTCCGCGCGCCCGACGTCGAAGACGGCGCAGATGTGCGGACTGGAGAGCGCCGAGATCGTGCGCGCCTCCCGCTCGAATCGCGCGCGCCGCTCGTCACCGGCGGTGAGGCTGGGGAGCAGGACCTTGATCGCGACGGTGCGCTCGAGCCGCGAATCGCGCGCGCGATAAACCTCGCCCATCCCGCCGGCGCCGAGGAGTACGTCGACCACGTACGGCCCGAGGATGGTCCCCTTTTTCAGAGTCACGTGTGGGGATGATAGCGGAGGAGTGATGACGGTCACGGAGTGTTGTGACCACACTCGTGGAGAGATGCTGCGCAGGTTGCGATGATCTGTCGCGGAGGGAAGAAAACCTGAAGGAGGCGGTGACCGGACCCGAACTAATGCGACGCGCGGACCTTCGGCCGCGATCGCTCGCGCTGCTGCAGCCGACGCTTCGCGCGGCTGAGCACCGCGCGGGCGCAGCGGCCTGCGGCCGGCTGCAACCGGAGCATTGCTATCCGCTAACTGCTATCTGTTATGGGTTGGGAGGAGGTTGGTGGTGGCGGTGACTGGAGTCGAACCAGTGACCTAGCGCTTATGAGACGCCCGCTCTAACCATCTGAGCTACACCGCCATGCTGAGTGCGGCAGGGACTATACTCAACATCAAGCGCGCCGAGAAATTTCTCTTCATGTCCTCCACGTACGAGAGATGTTGCGTCGGCTGTGGCTCCTCGGACGAAGTTGCCCGGCTCGATCGCTGCCCGATCTGTTCCCGTTACTTCTGCGCTGACTGCGCCTATCGCGCCAGTGGCCGCCGCTTCTGCTCCGACAACTGCGCGCGCACTTACAACTACGGAGATCCCGAAGATGACGACAAGGACCTTGACTACGACGACTGACGCGGTGTCCAGCGTCTCGACCACTCGCGCGAACCTGACGCGCCGCCCGCGCCGCCTCCGCCGCACCGAAGGAATTCGCGCCATCGTGCGCGAGACCGTCGTTCGTCCCGAAGACCTCATCTATCCGCTCTTCGTCGTGCCGAACAGCCGGCCGCGCGTCGAGATCGGATCGATGCCCGGCGTCTGGCAGTTGCGTGTTCGCGAAGCAGTCGACGAAGCGCGCCGCGCATTCGAGCATGGCGTCCGCTCTGTGTTGCTCTTCGGCCTGCCCGAGTACAAGGACGCGATCGGCTCGTCGTCGTGGGATCCGTCCGGACCGGTGCAGGCGGCGATCGAGGCGATCAAGCGCGTCGTGCCGGAGATGACGATCATGGCCGACGTCTGTCTCTGCGAATACACGGACCACGGCCACTGCGGCGTCATCGTCGATCACAACGGGACGAAGGAAGTCGACAACGATCAGACGCTGCCGCTGCTGATGAAGCAGGCCATCTCCTTCGCCGCGGCGGGCGCCGACTTCGTCGCGCCGTCCGACATGATGGACGGACGCATCGGCGCGATCCGCACTGCGCTCGACGAGCGCGGCATGACCGACGTCGGCGTGATGGCGTACTCGGCGAAATTCGCGTCGGCGTTCTACGGGCCGTTCCGCGAGGCGGCGGAGTCCGCGCCGCAGTTCGGTGACCGCCGCAGTTACCAGATGGATCCGGCCAACGGGCGCGAAGCGTTGCGCGAGATCGAGCTCGACGTGCAGGAAGGGGCGGACATCATCATGGTCAAGCCCGCGCTGTCGTACCTCGACGTCATCCGCCAGGCGCGCGATCATTTCAACCTGCCGGTCGCGGCGTACAACGTCAGCGGCGAATACTCGATGGTGAAGGCGGCGGCGGAGCGGGGATGGGTCGATGGTCCGCGCATCACGAACGAGATCCTCACGTCGATCAAGCGCGCGGGTGCCGATCTCATCATCACGTACCACGCACTGGAATTCGCCACTGCCTATCGCCCTTAACGTATGTGACGATTCCCCGAGGAATTCTCCTCACCTCAGGTCTTCCGAACTAAGTCGGCCGGTCTGGACCCACCTTCCTTAGCCACACCCTTCTACGAAGGCGAGGAGACACATTGAAACTACACATTGGAAATATGTCCAAGGACCTCAGCGACGCGGAGTTGAACGAGCTGGTCAATCCGTTCGGCGTCACGACCTCGGTCGAGATCGTTCGCAATCCCGAAGGCCTCTCCAAGGGTTTCGGCTTCGTCGAGTATGGCGATGAGGCTCATGCGCGCGCCGCGATCACCGGCCTCGATGGCAAGGACGTCCGCGGTCAGGCACTGAAGGTCAGCGAAGCGAAGCCGCGCAAGGGCGACAAGCCGGCCGCGACTCCGGCCGTGGAGGCGCAGTGAAAGCCGCGGCCGTGAAGATTCCGGTCGCGCGCAAGTCCGTAGCGAAGATCACGGTATCGGAAGGGAACATCACCAAGGCGGCGATGCGGCTTCTGTCGCAGCGTCTCGTCTCTTCCGAGATTCATTACGTGCAGCGCGTGCTCGGCACGACTGCCACGCAGGAAGACATCGACACGAACGTGCTCGCGGTGCGCAAGTTGCCGTGGAAGAGCATCGTCATCGCCGACTAATCCTCATTCGAGGAATTCCACCATCAGGGCACCGGTTGCCAAGTACATCAAGTAGCCAGCACTTCGAGGACGCAAACGTGGATTTGATTCTCCGAAGGCAGCACAGAAAGGAGATACATCCATGAGAACGTCAGGTACCGTCAAGTGGTTCAACGACGCGAAGGGCTTCGGATTCATCACGAGCGAGACTGGTGACGATCTGTTCGTCCACTTCTCCGCCATCCAGGGCAACGGCTTCAAGTCGCTGCCGGAAGGCGCCGCAGTCGAGTTCGACGTGGTCAAGGGACCGAAAGGTCTCCAGGCCTCCAACGTCACGACGATGTAAGCACTCGCCACGAGCGAGTCACGAAAGGGCAGGAGCGATCCTGCCCTTTTGCTTTTTCAGTCGCCCGCCACCAGCGCTTCGAGCTTCCACTCGCCGCCGCGCTTGCTGAAGCCGGCGCGATAGCCGATCGGACTGTAGACGTCGGCACTCGAGACCCAGCCTTCGACTCCGCCGGACGTTTTCACGTTCATCCAGGCGCCGTTTCGCGAAATCACTTTCAGGATCTCCCAGTCGACGGTCGCGACCTGCGCTGCATCGGGCGATGACGCGGCGCGAAGCACGACACCCGCGCGCAATGCCGCGACGTTCTCGAAGGCATCGATCGACTCGGGCCAGTTCGCGTAGACGTACGGCGCCCAGAACGATTTCGCATCGCCCTCACCGGTGAAGTTTCCACCGAGGTCGAGGATGGTGCGGAGCGCCGGCCACAGATCGCTCTTCGTCTTGAAAGCGGCGAGGCCTCCGCCGCCCCCGAAGCTCGTCCGTACGTCGGGCGCGATGTGCTTCAGGAGCTCCGCTTGGTTCTTCTGCTCGATCGCCGCGCGAAGCTCCTTGCGGAATTGCGCGAACGACGGATCGCTCGCGCCGGCGTCGGAAGGGCAGAGGCGGTTCGGTGCGGGAGTGCAGACTGCAACAGGCGCTGGTGCTGGCGTTGCCGGTTTGGGTGCCGGAACCTGCTGTTGCTGTACCGGCTCACTGCACGCGAGGAGCGCCAGGCCGGCGATCGCCGCGAGCCTGCGGCTCATCCGCACCACACCGCGCTGACCGCATCGGGATGGTCGATCATGAAGCCCCCCTCCGCATCGTCGTACGTGATGACCGCGCCGTCGAGGCGCGAGTACGACATGTCGTCGAGCGCGATGGAGACGTCGCCGATCTTCACGACCTGATCGCCTTCGTTCGGCTCCCACGCGAAGTGCAGGCGGTATCCACTGCCGCCGCAGCCGGTGGTGAAGGCGATGCGGAGATAGCGGCCGTCGAGCTCGAAGTGGAGCTGATCGGCGGCGGCGGGGGAGAGGGAGATGTTCATTCGTTGCCGCGCGGTCCGTGGACGATGCGCCACTCCGCGTCTTCGCGCTTGAACCAGTCGCCGTCGAGCTTCAGCAGCTCGAGCTCACGCTCCAGCTCGACGATGTGCGCGCGCTTCGTCGCCGCGATGTAGATGAGCAGATAGCGATCGACCGCCGACGCGCCGCCGACCATCGCCCGCAACCTCTTCTCCATCGACCGCTCGCGTCCGATCAACGCCTCGGTCGACTCGCGATACGACATCTCGCCCTCGAGGATGTCCTGAAAGCGGAGGTCGCCGGCGAGCGTGATGCGCACGCGCGTGCCGTTGTTCGCCATGATCTTGCCGTCGAGCAGATCGCGCGTCTCGCGCTCGTCGACGGCGAACGCCTTGAACATCTGCGCCGTCATCGGATTCGGCAGGTTCTCCGCGAGCTTCTCGAACGTCTTGTACGCCTCGACCGTGTACTGCATCAGCACGCCGAGATCTTTTTCGTCGAGGACCTGGGTTTCGGTTGCAACGGTCATGTTTTCCTCAGTCTGTTCAGCGGTTGAGCGATTCAGCTTTTGAGCTCAACAGTCAACAGCTCAACAGCTCTATTCAATCTTTGCCACTTTTACGATCACGTCGCCCCCCAGCTTCGCCTGGCAGCTCAGCCGGTACGGCGGCTCGATCTCTTTGTACGTCTCGTCGGGAGTCGGTGGTGTCAGGTTCTCCCACCCCTCGATCACTTCGATGCGGCAGGTGCCGCAGGCGCCGTCGCCACCGCAGACATGGCTGACGCGAACGTCCATCTCGCCGGCACATGAGAGGAGCGTTTTGCCCGGGGGGAATTCAGCGCTCTTCCCCTCATCGACGAAGATCACGCGCGGCATCCTGAGCGGGGGATTGTACGGCACGATGAGCCATGTAGGAACTGCGCACGAGCGGCGCTGATTCGACGTGACGGAATCCCATCGCCATCGCCTGCTTCCCGAGCTCCGCGAACTCCTCCGGCGTGTAGTAGCGGCGCACCGGATGATTGTGCTCGGTCGGCGCGAGGTACTGCCCCATGGTGAAGATGTCGACGCCCGCATCGCGCAGATCGCGCGCCACCGCGAGCACTTCATGTTCTTCTTCGCCGAGGCCGAGCATCAGCGATGACTTCGTCAGCATCCCCGCCTCGTGCGACCAGCGCAGCACGTCGAGCGACTGCTGATACTTCGCCACCGGCCGCACCTGCGGATAGAGCCGCGGAATCGTCTCGACGTTGTGCGCGAGGACGTCGGGTTTGGCGTCGACGATGACCTGCAGCGCGTCGCGATTCCCTTCGAGATCGGAGATCAGCACCTCGACCGCCGCGCCGGTCCGCTCGCGCACCGCGGCGATCGTGAGCGCGACGTGCTCCGCGCCGCCGTCCGCCATGTCGTCGCGATTGACCATGGTGATGACGCAGTGCTTCACGCCCATCTTCTCGACCGCTTCGGCTACGCGCCGCGGCTCATCGCGATCCGCGACGAGCGGCTTGCCGCGTCCCACCGCGCAGAACGTGCAGCGCCGCGTGCAGATCTCGCCGAGGATCATGAAGGTCGCGGTGCCGGCACTCCAGCATTCGAAGATGTTCGGGCAGCGCGCTTCCTGGCAGACCGTGTTGAGCGCGAGGTCGTTCATGAGGCGCGCGACGGGGAGCTGATCGAGGCCGCCGGGGACGCGGATCTTGAGCCACTCGGGGCGATGACCGGCTCGTTTGTTGATGGGATTCGCGCTCATGCTAAGACCCGCTCCAGTTGCTCGAGCGCCTCGCGATCGTCACTCCATTTGATCCTTTCATACGCCTCCGCGAATGTAAACCAACCGAACTCGTCGTGCTCTTCGGCGTCCATGCGGATCGGAAGCCGCGAGTCGAGACGCGCGGTGAAGGCCACTTCGCTGGCGATGATGGGGAGCGGATAGCGTGCCGCGAGGAACTGCGACTCGATCATGAAGGACTGCGTCAGGTTCATCGATTCGGGCACCGCGCCGTTGCCGGTCTCTTCGTGCAGCTCGCGTTGCGCGGCGTCGAACGGCAGCTCGTCTTTTTCGATCGAGCCGGTGATCGGCTGCCAGAAATTGCCGCGCTCGGGACGCCGGTGCAGCAGCAGGATGCGCTTCTCGTCGTGCACCAGCACCTTGATCAGCCGGATCGTCTCCGCGCGCGGCACGATCTCGCGGTGGAAGACCTCGGCGAAATGCCGCGCCACGACGTCGCGCACTTCGTCGAGCGGCACGGGGCGTCCCGTCAGCTTCTCGATCGACGTCACGCCGGTGCCGTGCAGTCCGCACGGCGTGATCAGCCGGAAGTGCTCGAGGTTCGTCGTGACGTTGAGCGCGAAGCCGTGCGAGGTCACCCAGCGCGCGATGCGCACGCCGATCGCGGCGATCTTCTCGTTGCCGACCCAGATGCCGCGCTTTCCCTCGAGGCGCTCCGCCGTGATGCCGTAGTCGGCGACGGTGCGGATCAGCACTTCCTCGAGGTTGAACACGTAGCGGCGGACGTCGCGGTTTCCTTCGCCGAGGTGGAGGATCGGGTAGCCGACGAGTTGTCCGGGTCCGTGGTAGGTGATGTCGCCGCCGCGCGTGGTCTCGAAGAAGCGAACCCGCTGTTGCGTGAGCGCCTCGGGTGTCGCGAGGAGATTGGCCGCGTCGCCGCCGCGCCCGAGGGTGATGACCGGGGGATGCTCGAGGAGGAGGAACTGGTCGTCGATGTCGTCGCGCTGACGCATGTCGACCAGCTTCTGCTGAAGCTTCAGGGCGTTTTCGTAGGTGATGAGGTGAAGTTGGTGAAGCTCACAGCGGCGCACGCTTCGCCACAACGCGTTTCACCGGCGAAGTAGTTCCTGCCGCAGATCCTTCGCGTCCTGGATCACTTCCTTGTCGGTCGCGACGACGAGCAAGGCGTCGATCCGCTGCAGCGCCGCCTTGCGATGGCCCTGCTTCAGTTCTTCGATCGCCTTGTTGTACTCGCCGATCTGCCGGTTGAGCTCGATCGTCTTTTCGAGCTGCGCGGCCTGCTTCTCGATCTCGTGGCGCGCCGCTTCGTCGGGAGTCAGCGTCGCGATCTCGTAGACGATCGGCACGGCCTCAGCGAGGCTCTGCTCCGCGACGAGCGCGTTCGCCTTCGTCGTCAGCTCGCGCAGCAGGACGCTCTTCGCGGCGAAGATGACCTGGCCTTCGCGCGACTGTTCGAACTCGCTCCGGAAGAGCGCGTTCGCCTTGTCGCGCTGATCGCTGCGGAGATAGATCGCGTAGAGATTGAGCGCGAGGTCGCGGCGCCGCGGTGCGAGGACGCGGGCCGCTTCGAGCGCCTCGATCGCCTGCGCGTGATCGTGCTCGATGGTCCAACTGATGGCGATGTCGCTGCGTGCCCGCGCTACGTCGGCGCCGTGATCGAGCGCGTTCTGCGCGAGCTCGCGCGCCGCGCGGAAGCGGATCACCGCGTCGTCGTCCGCCGGCAACGATCCCGCCGCCGGGCCGATCGCATCACCGAGCAAGGCCTCGGCGTACGCGAGGAGCACCGCGGGGTCGTCAGGCGAGATCGACACCGCCTGCTCGAAGAACGTTGTCGCGCCGCGGAGATCGCGTGATTTCGCGACGATGGTCCCGAGGCCCGCGAGGGAGCGCGCGTGACGCGGATCGGCCTCCAGTGCCGCGCGGAAATGGCGCTCGGCGTCGGCGCGCGTCGCATCGAACTCACTGAGGAACGAGCCGAGCTCGAACAGCACCTCGGCGTGCGGAAGACGCTCGACCGTCACCGTCGTCTCCACGCGCGGCGTATCGACGACGAACGGCGAGTTGCGTCCCGCGCCGGCCAGGCCCTGCTCCCAGCGCTCGAACGAAACGTTGTAGTGCTTGCGCAGGGCGGTCTCGACGTCGACGCCGCTTTCGATGTCCGCTTCGAAGCCGTCGAACGCGGCGCGATCGGTGCGCAGCAGCCAGTCGACCGCCCCCCACGCCTCCGCGTAGAAGCGATTTTCCAGCGGCGTGCCGCGCTTGACGTCGAGGATCTGGCGCATCGGCAGGATGCCGCGCTTGCGCATCCAGGCGACGTGCCGCCACGGCGCGCCGACGCGCATCGTCGTCCCGCGCAGATCGGCGTAGCTGTAGTACTCGGCCCATCCTTCCTCGAGCCAGAGCGGCGGCCGCACGCGTCCCGCCATCAGGTTGTGCACCATCTCGTGGTACGGCGTGCGGTCGGGCTTGCGCATCGCCGACAGCACCATCGTTCCGCCCCAGTCGCCGTTCACGAACGCGCCGGGGGCGCGCGTGCCGCGCGCGATCAGCAGGTCGAAGTACGGCTGCGCTTCGCTGCGGCGCTGGAACAGCAGCACACGCGAACGGGTGAGCGGGACCTCGCGGAATCGCGGATGCAATCGCTGCAGCGTCGCGGCGAGCGTCTCGAGATCGCTCGCCATCTCCCGCGTCTCGCGCTCACCGGCGCTGCTGACGATGGTGAAGTGCGGCGAGGTGGCGCGCACCCATTTCTCTTTCGGAGCGGGAGGCGGGATCTCGATCGCGTTCAGCGTCGCGGCGAGCAGGCACGCTGTGATGAGCACCACACAAGAATAAACATTCCATCCTAAAATCGGGGCCAATCGGTCGTGACTATTGGGTGAACGTAGGCCGCTGCAATCTCGCGACGCGCGATGGGCGAAGGCTACGGCCTCGTTCCTCGCGGCGCGGCGCGTCCCGCCGAACGCGATCTCGATCGGCAGCGTGCTCTTCGCCGCGATCGCGGGAGCCGCGCTTTTCCTGGCGAAAGACTTCGTGCTGCTCGTGGTCGCCGCGATCGCGATTCAACTGCGGTTGATCTGCAACCTCCTCGACGGCATGGTCGCGGTCGAAGGAAAGCTCGGCTCGAAATCGGGCGAGATCTACAACGATCTGCCCGACCGCATCGCCGATCCGCTGATCCTCGTCGCCGCCGGGTACGCGACGCCGTATCCATTCCTCGGCTGGTGCGCCGGATTGCTCGCGGTCTTCACCGCGTACACGCGCCTCCTCGGTGCCGCAACGGGAGCGGGCCAGGACTTCCGCGGACCGATGGCGAAGCCGCAGCGGATGGCGGTCATGACGATCGCGGCGCTCGCGCAAATCTTCACGCCGTACGCCCTGACCGCGGCGCTCGCGCTGATCATCCTCGGCTGCGTCGTGACCATCGCGCGACGCACCGCGAACATCAAACGCATCCTGGAGTCGAAGTGAAGCATTTGGTCGGCGGCGCGATCGCTCGCGTTGCGCAGTTCCTCGCGGGCGCCACGATCCATGGTGAGCGTCCATCCGACACGCGCCAGCGGATCTACTTCGCCAATCACACCAGCCATCTCGACTTCGTCGTGATCTGGGCCGCTCTGCCGCCGCACGTGCGCGCCCACACGCGCCCGGTCGCGGCGAAGGATTACTGGGACAAGAAGGGCCTGCGTGGCTACCTCGCGCGCGAGGTCTTCAACGCGGTGTTGATCGAGCGCGACCGCGCGGTGGCGCACGCCGATCCGATCGAAACACTCGTCAACGGCCTCGGCGACGCGCATTCGCTCATCGTCTTTCCGGAAGGGACGCGCGGCAGCGGCACCGATCCCGCGCCGTTCAAGAGCGGCATCTATCGCGTGGCGACGCGCCGTCCCGACGTCGAGCTCGTGCCGGTCCTCATCGACAACCTCAATCGCATCCTGCCGAAAGGGGAGTTCACGCCCGTCCCGCTCCTGAGCCACATCGCGTTCGGCCAGCCGATCCGCGTCGGCGACGGCGAGGCGAAGGGCGACTTTCTGGAGCGGGCACGCAAGGCAGTGCTGGAGCTGCGGGAATGGTGAATTTTCTGAAGGACCGTCAGATGCTGATGCTGTTCGGCGGCGTGGTCGCGCTGCTGATCGTGGCCACGATCATCGGCCGCCTGCTGCGGATGCGCGCGAAGAGCGATTCCGCGCGCTCCACGATCGACAACCTCAACGCGCGCATCAACGCCTGGTGGGTGATGTCGTTCGTCTTCACGCTGTCGCTCCTCACCGGCGGCCTCGGCTCGGTGATTCTGTTCGGGTTCCTCTCGTTCTCCGCGCTGCGCGAATTCATCACCCTCACGCCGACGCGTCCCGCCGATCACCGCGCGCTGTTCTGGGTCTTCTTCGTCATCGTCCCGCTGCAGTACTACCTCGTGGCGACGCACTGGTACGGGCTGTTCAGCATCCTGATTCCGGTCTACGCGTTCCTTTTCATCCCGTCGCGTATCGCACTGTCGGGCGATCCGGAGCGCTTCCTCGAGCGGAGCGCGAAGATCCAATGGGGACTGATGATCTGCGTCTATTGCCTCAGCCACGTCCCCGCGCTGCTGATGGTGAAGGTGCTGAATTTCGAAGGGAAACAGGCGCGCCTGCTCTTCTTCCTCGTGGTCGTGGTGCAGATGAGCGACGTGCTGCAGTACGTGTGGGGCAAGCTCGCCGGCAAGACGAAGATCGCGCCGGTGATCAGTCCGAGCAAGACGTGGGCAGGCTTCCTCGGCGGCATCCTCACCGCGACCGCGCTCGGCGCATGCCTCTGGTGGATCACGCCGTTCAACCCCTGGCAGGCCGCACTGATGGCGTTCATCATCACCATCCTCGGCTTCCTCGGCGGCCTGACGATGTCCGCGATCAAACGCGATCGCGGCGTGAAGGACTACGGCGCCAGCATCGCCGGCCACGGCGGAGTGCTCGATCGGATCGATTCACTCTGCTTCGCCGGGCCGGTGTTCTTTCACCTGGTGCGGTACTACTTCTGACGGAGATAGCGGATAGCTGATAGCAGATAGCAAATGGTGCCGACGCGTGATTCGGCCGTTGCTATCCGCTATCTGCTATCCGCTATCTGATTCACATGGTGAACTGCCCGCTCTCGATCAACTGCCGCACGCGCGCCATGAATTGATCGGCGACGGCGCCGTCGATGAGGCGGTGATCGAACGTCAGCGCGAGGTAGCACATCCAGCGGATGGCGATGACGTCGCCTTCCTTCGTCTCCACCACGACCGGGCGCTTTTTCACGCCGCCGACGCCGAGGATGGCGACCTGCGGCTGATTGATGATCGGCGTGCCGAAGAGGCCGCCGTAGATGCCGGGGTTGGTGATGGTGAACGTGCCGCCCTGCACTTCGTCGGGGGAGAGCTTCTTCGTCCGCGCGCGCTCGCCGAGGTCGTTGATGGCGCGGGCCAGTCCGAGGGTGTTCTTCTCGTCCGCCTGCTTGAGGACGGGGACGATCAGGCCCCAGTCGAGGGCCACGGCGATGCCGATGTTGAGGTCACGGTGATAGACGATGTTGTTCTCGTCCATCGACGCGTTGAGGATCGGGAACTCGCGCAGTCCGGTCAGCACCGCCTGCACGACGAACGGCATGTAGGTCAGCTTCACGCCGCGTGAGGCGTAGCTTTCTTTGTGATGGCGGCGGAGCTTGTCGATCGCCGTGAAGTCGACCTCGAACACGGTGGTTACATGCGCCGAGGTCTGCTTCGACGCGACCATGTGGTGCGCGATCTTCTTGCGCATGACGGAGAGCGGCTCGAGCCGCACGCTCTCGCCGGAGGCGAACTGCATCGCCGGAGCCTTCGCCACCGGCGCCGGTGCAGCGGCTTCCTGTGGGGCGACAGGCGCCCCCGCCTGTCGGGGAGACTGCAGATAGTCGAGGATGTCGTTCTTGGTAACCCGCCCCGAGATCCCGGAGCCCTTGAGCTGCGAGATGTCGACGTCGTTTTCTTTCGCGATCTTTCTCACGAGCGGCGAGGACTTCGTGCGGCGCCGTTCTTCGAGATCGTCGACCGGCTCGGGCTCGGGGGCGCGCGGGGGCGCGGGTGCGGGGGCGGCAACCGGCTCGGGAGCAGGCGCCGGAGCAGGCGCGGGCTCAGCTTTCGGCGCAGGTGCTGGCGCCGGTGCCGGTGCCGGCGCAGCCGCCTCACCCTCCACCGAAATTCTCGCGATCACCGAGTTCACCGAGACCGTCGCCCCTTCCTGGGCGAGGATCTCGGAGAGAGTGCCGGCGGCGGGGGAGGGGATCTCGGCGTCGACCTTGTCGGTGGAGATCTCCAGCAGCGGCTCGTCGCGCTCGACCTTGTCGCCCGGCTTCTTCAGCCATTTCACGACGGTCCCTTCGGCGATCGATTCCCCCATCTGGGGCATGACGACATCTGTGGCCATTTGAATGACTCCTCTTGAAATCAGTACACAAGCAGCTCTCGCGCCGCGGCGAGAACTTTATCTTTGTTCGGCAGCACGAACGCTTCGAGCGGCGGCGAGTACGGCGTCGGGACATCGAGCGCCGCGACGCGCTTGATCGGCGCATCGAGATAGTCGAACGCCTTGTCCGCGATCCGCGCCGCGAACTCCGCGCCGGCGCCGCCGGTGAGCGGCGCTTCGTGCAGGATGATCACGCGATTCGTTTTGGCCACCGACTCGAGGATCGCCTCTTCGTCGAACGGGATGATCGAGCGCAGATCGATGACCTCGGCCGACACGCCCTCTTTCTCGAGCTCGGCGGCCGCATCCAGCGCCACGTAGAGCATCGCGCCCCACGTGATGATCGTCAGGTCTTTCCCCTTGCGCCGGATCGCCGCCTTGCCGAGGGGGACGATGTAATCCTCGTCCGGTACTTCGTCCTTGATCCGACGATAGAGGTACTTGTGCTCGATGTAGAGCACCGGATCGTCGTCGCGGATCGCGGCCTTCAGCAAGCCCTTCGCGTCGTACGCCGTCGCCGGCGCGACAATCTTCAGTCCCGGACGATTCATGAACATCGCCTCGGGATTGAGCGAGTGATACGGCCCGCCGTGCGTTCCGCCGCCCGCCGGTCCGCGCACCACGATGGGACAGGCGCGGCCGAAGAGGTAGCGGCTGACCGACGCGAAGTTGACGAGGATGTCGTAGCCGCAGGTGATGAAGTCGATGAACTGCATCTCCGCGATCGGACGCATCCCCATGATCGCCGCGCCCGAGGCCGCGCCGATGATCGCGATCTCGGAGATCGGCGTGTCGATGACGCGCTCCGCGCCGTACTTGTCGATCAGTCCGTAGCTCGTCTTGAACGCGCCGCCGTAGACGCCGACGTCCTCGCCGATGAGGAAGACGCGCTCATCGCGCGCCATCTCCTCGGACATCGCCTGCGTGATGGCGTCGATGTAAGTCGTCTCAGGCATCCCAGTATCCATCCCCGGCGAAGAGTCCCAGCGCCGCATCCGACGGCGTCGGCATCGGCGACGCTTCCGCTTCATCCGTCGCGGCGTCGATCTCGCGCTTCACGCGCTGCTCGATCGCCGTGATGTCGTCCTGCGTGGCGAAGCCGTTCTCCAGCAGCAGCCGCTCGAAGCGCGCCACCGGATCCTTCACCTTCCACTCCTCGATCAATTCCTTCGGCACGTACGCCTGGTTGTCGTGCTCGGCGTGGCCCTTCATGCGGAAGGTCTTCACTTCGAGCAACGTCACGCCACCGCCTTCGCGCGCGCGCTCGACGGCGCGCTTCGTCGCGTCGTAGACCGCGAGGACGTCGTTGCCGTCGACCGTCTCGCCGGCGCAGCCGAACGCGTACGCCTTGTCGGCGAGAGTCCGCACCGCGCTCTGTTTCCACGTCGGCGTGGAGTAGGCGTAGCCGTTGTCTTCGATGACCACGACGAGCGGCAGGCGCTGCACCGACGCGAAGTTCATCCCTTCCCAGAACGCGCCGGTCGAGGAGCCGCCGTCGCCGATGAACGCCAGTCCCACGAGCTTCTTCTTCTGCATCCGCCCGGCGAGCGTGATGCCGGCCATGACCGGGATCATGTCGCCGAGCATCGAGATCTGGCCGATGAAGCCGTCGGTCTGCGGATTGCCGAAGTGGATGTTCAGCTCGCGTCCGCGCGTCGGCGAATTTCCCTTCGCCATGTACTGCCGCAGGATGTCGGCCGGCTTCGCGCCCGCGACGAGAATCGACCCGACGTTGCGGATCAGCGGCTGCACGACGTCGCCCTGTTTGTAGTCGAGCGCATACGCCGCGGCGACCGACTCGCCTTCCTGGCCGAGGGATCGATAGAGGCCGCCGATCACCTTCGCCTGGCGGAAGAGCGCGACGACGCGCTCCTCGAGCGAGCGGGTGAGGCGGAGGTAGTACTCGATGTCGAGCAGTTGATCGCGGGTGAGGCCGTGCGTCTCGATCGTCATTGGTGAATCGCGTGTCCCATCACGTCTTCGGCCGCTTCCATCAGCGCCTCGGAGAGGGTCGGATGCGCGTGAATCGTCTTGGCGATCGACTCGCTCGTCGCCTCGAGCTCCAGCGCGGCGCAGCCTTCGACGATCAGCTCCGTCGCCTTCGGTCCGACGATGTGCACGCCGAGGATCTCGTCGTACTTCGCGTCGACGACGTACTTCACGAAGCCGTTCGCCTCGCCGACGATCTTCGCCTTCGAGTTCGCGGTGAAGGCGAACTTGCCGGTCTTGACCTCGTAGCCGCGCTCCTTGGCCTTCTTCTCCGTCAGTCCGACGGATGCGACCTCGGGATCGGTGTAGGTGCAGTTCGGGACGTGGTCGTAATTGATCGGACGCGGATTCAGTCCCTTGATGTGCTCGACGGCGAGGATCCCTTCCGCCGAGGCGCAGTGGGCGAGGGCGGGGGTGGGGCAGATGTCGCCGATCGCGTAGATGCCCGGCTCCGTCGTGCGCATGAACTCATCGACCTGCACGAAGCCGCGCTGATCGAGCTTCACGCCTGTTTTGTCGAGACCAGCGGTCTCAGTGACAGGACGGCGTCCGGTCGCGGAAAGGACGAGCTCCGTCTCGATCGTGATCTGTTTGCCCTTCGTCTCTACGACCGACTTCACGCCGTTCTCGCCGACCTCGCACGACAACACCTTCGCGTCGGCGTAGACCTCGATTCCTTTTTTCTTGAAGACGCGCGTGAACTCTTTCGAGACCTCTTCGTCTTCGATCGGGAGAAGCTGCGGCATCACTTCGACCACCGTCACCTTCGCGCCGAAGCGGGAGAAGATCGAGGCGAACTCGCAGCCGACCGCGCCTGCGCCGATGACCAGCATCGACTTCGGTACTTCGGTCAATCTGAGGATGTGATCGGAGTTGATGATCCGCTTGCCGTCGGACTTGATGTGCGGCAGGTCGCGCGGGACGGAGCCCATCGCCAGAATGATGTTCTTGGTCGGGTAACGCTTACCGTCGACTTCGACCGTGTTGCGGTCGATCACCGTGCCCAGGCCGGTGAGCCGCTCGACCTTGTTCTTCTTGAAGAGGAACTCGATGCCTTTCGCGTTCTGATCGACGACGCCCTGCTTGCGCGTCTGCACGACGCTCCAGTCGAGTGTCACGTCACCGACGGTGATGCCGAACTCTTTTGCCTTCTGTATTTTCTGCCAGATGTCCGCATTCTCGAGCAGCGCTTTCGTCGGGATGCAGCCGCGATGCAGGCAGGTGCCGCCGAGGGCATTGTCTTTTTCGACCACGGCCACTTTGAGGCCGAGCTGACCGGCGCGAATGCCCGCGACGTAACCGCCGGGACCGCTGCCGATCACAATCAAATCGTAGTTTTGTTCCAAGAAGATGACCTCCAGATTGGATGCGGCGGGCATTATATGCAGTGTGAAGAATCGACTGGCCGTGCTGTTCGCACTCCTGGTGTTAGTGCCTGCGGTACACGCGCAGGTCCATCGACGGCCGTCCCTTTCACCGCCGCCGCAACCGGTCGGTTGCCCTCCTCTGGCGACGCTCGTCCTCGGCTACTACTCGGCCGACGTCGAGGTCGACGAGACGCACGTCTTCTTCACCGATGACCTCGGGAACATCTACCGCATGCCGAAGGGAAGTCCCGCCTTCACCAATCCGGAGCTCCTCGGCAACGTCCCCGGCTTCGTCAACGTGATGGCGCTCGACGCCACGAGCATCTACATCATCACCATCGACGATTTCGACGGGACCGATGGGTCGTTGTGGTCGTTGCCGAAGAGCGGCGGCACTGCGAAGCTGCTGGCGGCCAGCGTCCTGACGCCGTACAGGCTGGCGGTCGACGCGACTTCCGTGTACTGGATCTCGGTCGGAACGCCGACCAGTCAATCGTTCCTCGCGGATGGCCGCGTCGAGCGGATGGCGAAGGACGGCACCGGCCGCAAGACGCTGGCCTCGAACCTCAACGTGCCGACGGCGGTCGCCTCGGACGGCACGAACGTCTATTTCTGCGAGACCAGCATCTCCTCGTCGAACCACAACGCCGGCCTGCGTTCGGTCCCGGTCAACGGCGGAACGGTGAAGAAGCTGACCGACGGGACGCCCGTCGTGGCGCTGGTGCTTCGCGATTCGGACATCTTCTTCTCCGTCATCGATTTCTTCGCCGGCGGCGAGCTGCTGCGGATGAACAAGAGCAGCACGACGCCGACGTCGCTGTTGAAGAACCTCGACTTCGCGGTGAGTCTTGGCGTCATCGACGACCGGTTGTACTTCCTGAACAGCGACGACGTCGAGACGCTCGAGTACATCCTCGTCACCGGCGGCGACCGGCACAGGGTCATCAACAACGACTTCTTCACGGAAGAGTTCGCGCTGGACGAATGCTCGGTCTACACGATCGACGGCGGCGCGTCGGTCGTGCGCACGCCGCGGTAGGTTGCGACCCCAACCCTGAACTCCGCCCCGCCGCCCGCCCGGTTCTGCAGCGAGTACGGGAAGCCGTGGTTGGCGAGGATCTCCTGCACGATCGTCAGGCCGAGGCCGCGGCCGTCGCGTTTGGTGGTGAAGAACGGGGTGAAGAGGTCGGCGGCGTCTTCGTCGGCGATGCCGGCGCCGGTGTCGGCGATGGTGAGCGAACCGTCGCGCAGCGTGATGTCGATGGCGCCGCCGTTGCTGCCGATGCTGTCCGCGGCATTGCGGATCACATTGATCAGGACCTGCTCGAACTGGCTTTCGTCGATGTCGGCGATCGTGTCGTCGACGGTCGTGGTCAGCACGATGGAAGCGAGATCGGGGCGCAGAAACGTCGCGATGCGTTCGATCAGCGGACCGAGTGCCACGCGCGATCGCCGCGGCGGCGGGATGCGCACGACGTCCGCGAACCCCGTCATGAATCGATTGAGCGCGTCGATGCGCGACGACGAGATGGTCAACGCATTGACGAAATCCTCGCGATCGCTTTCGCCGACCTGCGGGGCGTAGCGCAGCGCCGACTCCAGCAGCGAGCGGACCGCGCCGACCGAGTTGTTCACCTCGTGCGACATCATCCGGATCAGCTTCTCGTACGCCGCTTTTTCCGATAGCCGCAGCTCCTCGGTCATCTCGTCGACGATGAAGAAGCTCTTGGCGAAGCCGCGGTCGCGGAACTCCGCGCGCCACACTTTCATCCGCCGCGGAAGATCGCGTGCGACGAGCCGCGATTCGCCCGCGCCGAGGGTGCGCATCTCGGCGAGCAGGTCGGGCGTCACCAGCCGCTGCGCCGCGGGATTCAGTTGCTCGACGTTGCCGTCGAAGTCGCAGATGACGATGCCGGACGGCGAGGCCTCGACGATGCTCTCGAGGAGATGACGCTCTTCCTCCGCCGCGAGCCGCTCCTCGCGCAGACGATCGATCATCCGGTTGTAGACATCGATCAGCGCGTCCATCTCCGGCTGGCCGATGGGAACGAAGCGGGTGGTGAAGTCGCGATCGCTGATGAGCTGCGCGCCGGTGCGCACGAGATCGAGCGGGACGAAGAGCGCGCGCAGCACGCGATAGCTGATGAGGATCGAGACGATGAACGCCGCCTCGACGACGAACAGCCACAGCGGATACTTCAGCAGCACGAACACGCCGGCGGCGGCGAGCAGGAGATGCAGCGCGACGAACCAGGCGGTGATCCTGGCGCGGAGCGTCACGCCTCGATCCCGTATTTCTCGAGGCGGCGATAGAGCGCCGCGCGGCTCAGCCCCAGCGCCTCGGCAACGCGCGAGACGTTCCCCTCGTAGTGCCGCATGCTCTTGACGATCATCGCCCGCTCGATGTCGTCGAGCGTCATTGCGCCGACCTCGGGCAACGCATCCTTCGAGCCGTCGCGCGAGACCGCGTCGCGCACCGCGCCGAAGTCGTCGACGTCGAGCTCGCGTCCGCCGCGGATCAGCACCGCGCGCTCGATGAGCTGCCGCAACTGGCGGATGTTGCCCGGCCAGTTCTGGCCCTTCAGCCACTCCATCGCGCGCGGCGTGATCGCTTCGACGCCACTGCCGTACGCCTCGGCCGCGCGGCGCAGGAAGTGCGACGCGAGCGCCGGAATGTCGCCACGACGCTCGCGCAGCGGCGGCAGTTGGATGGTGATCAGGTTCAGGCGATAGAGCAGATCTTCGCGGAACTCGCCGCGCGCGACGAGCTCCTGCAGCTCGCGATTCGTGGCGGCGATCACGCGGACGTCGACGGTGCGCGTCCGGCTCGAGCCGAGCACCTCGTACGTGCGGTCCTGCAGCACGCGCAGCAGTTTCACCTGCGATGCGGGATCGAGCTCGCCGATCTCGTCGAGGAAGATCGAGCCGCCATCCGCGACTTCGAAACGACCCTTGCGATCCTGACGCGCGTCGGTGAAGGCGCCGCGCACGTGACCGAACATCTCGCTCTCGAACAGCGTCGACGACACCCCGCCGAGGTTCACCTTCACGAACGGCTTCGTGCGGCGGCGGCTGTTGCGATGCACCGCCTCGGCGATCAGCTCCTTGCCTGTGCCGCTCTCGCCTGTGATCAGCACCGAGGCCTCGGTCGGCGCGATGCGGCCGACGAGATCGAGGATCTTCAGGATCTTTGGGTCGCTGCCGAGGATGTTGGAGAAGTCGAAGGCTTCGTCGAGGTCGAGACGGGAGGCGCGGGTTGGAGAACCCGCGCTACGTTGTAGTGCGAGTGCCGTTTCGACGGACTGGACGACGTGGGCGTTCGACCACGGCTTGGTGATGAAATCCGCCGCACCGCGCTTCATCCCTTCCACCGCGAGCGAGATCGAGCCCCACGCCGTCATCAGGATCACAGGCATCGCCGGCGCTTCATCGCGGATCGCGGTGAGGAGCTGCAGTCCCTCTTCGCCCGACGTGCGGCGGGTGAAGTTCATGTCCTGGATGACGAGCGCGGGATGCTCGCGACGAACGACCGACAACGCCTCGGCCGGCGCGGGGGCCGTGACCGAGGCGTAGCCGTGCTGCTTCAACAGAAGTGAAAGCGACGCGGCGATGGATGGGTCGTCGTCGACGATGAGAATCATTCGTAGCGCAGTGCCTCGGCCGGCTCCACCGTCGACGCCAGCCAGCTCGGGTATGCCCCGCAAAGTAGCGTGATCGCGTAGATGGTCGCAAGCGCGGCCGCGATGCCGATGGCGAACACCGCCGGCTGCACGATGGAGAAGATGCCGAGCAGCGGCAACTGCATCACGATCGCCGAGCCGACGATCAGCGCGAGCGTCGTGATCAGCGCCACCTCGCCGAGGATCTGCCGCCGCACGTGCGCGCCGCTCGCGCCGACCGCGCGCCGCAGGCCGATCTCGCGCGTCCGCCGCGTCACCGTCTGCCAGAGCACGCCGGTCAGTCCGAGCGCGACCATCGCGATCAGGAAGAGACTGACGATGCCGAGGACGAGCACCGGAGCGACGCGCGTGCGGAGGAACTTGTCGCGCATGCGATCGAGATGGCGGATCTGGAACGCGGTGTTCGGTTCGACCGCGTGAAGCTGATTCGCCAGCGTCTTCTCGAAGTCGGGCGACGTGCCGGGGCGGACGCGCACGAGGATGTTGTGCGGCATGAAGCCGTTCGGTTTCGTCAGCGACTTGCGGAAGAACGCCATGTTCTGCGCCGTCGGCGCGATCTCGCCGTCCTTGCGATAGGGCGCGACGACACCGACTACACGCTCGCTGTCCGGATCGCGCTCATCGAGCCTCTGGTTGATCGGATCGCGGGTGCCGAAGATGTCGCGCGCCAGATCGCTGTCGATGACGGCCGCGCGTTGCGCGAAACCGTCGTCGGCAGGGGAGAACCAGCGTCCGCGGACGACCTTCAGTTGCATCACGTTCGCGAAGCTGTCCGTCACGCTGTCGCGCTTGAGCGTGATCTCCTTTCCGTTGATGCGCCACACGCCCTCGGACGTCGAGTTGCCGTACGGCGGCGTGTCGTCCGCGGCCGCGTCGACGACCTGCGGGAACGTCTTCGCCTCGCGGATCAGCCGGTCGAGCACCGGCCGGAGCGGATCGTCCCCCTCCAGGTCGCCGAGGCCCGGGGCGGACGGCGACGCGACGCTCAGGATCCAGACGTTCTCGTAGTTGAATCCGAGCGGCTCGTGCCACCGCATCAGCAGCGATGCGGCCATCGTCAGCACGACGAAGATGACGATGAACGAGAAGAGGATTTCGGTGATGAGCAGCGCGTTCGCGCCTTTGCGATGCCAGACGAGCTTGAGCAGATGACGGATCACCGTGCACCTCCGCGAAGAGCGTTCACTGCCTGCAGACGCGCCATCCGCCACGCGGGATAGGCGCCGGAGAAGAGACCGAAGAAGATCGCGATCGCGATGCCGTAGCCGAAGACGCGCAGGTTCAGCTCGAACTGCGCGTCGGTGACGAGATCGGCGCGATTGAGCGCGGCGATCACGACCGCGGCGACGACGAACGAGATCGCGCCGCCGATGAGCGTCAGCAGGACGTTCTCGAAGACGAACTGCGCGACGAGCGAGCGTCGTGACGCGCCGAACGCCTTGCGCACGCCGATCTCCGACGCGCGCTCCAGGATGCGGCTGAGGTTCAGCGTGATGAGGTTCAGCGCCGGCAGCGACATGAAGAGAATGGCCAGCGCGGCGAAGATCAGCCAGACCTTGCCGGCCTGATCGCCGGCGACGTCGCGGGCGAATGACTCGAAGCGCGTGTCGAGGCTCGCCTCGATGCGCGTGAAGGTCTTCGGATCCTTGATCGGCATCCGCTTCACGCGATCGGCGAACTCACGCTGCAGACGCGGAATGTCGTTGCGCGTCCGCGCCAGCACCAGGCCGGAGTAGTTGCCGAGGAAGAGGTTGCGGTACTCCGACGACCGCGCGGTGGTGTGCGGCACCCAGACGTCGGACCACGCGGCGAAGCGGGTGATCGGAACGCTCGGCACGATGCCGATGATGCGGAAGCCGCGGCCGTCGATCTCGATGCTCTGCCCGAGGGCGGGACGATTCTGGAAGAGCCGCTTGCGCAGTCCGTCGCTGATCACGGCGACGAGCGCGCCGCGCTGTTCCTCGTCCGCCGTGAAGGGACGTCCCTCGAGGAATTGGAAATCGAGAATCCGCCAGTACGTCGCGTCGGTCCGCTTGAGCTGCGCCTCGGAACGCTCATCGTTGCGATAGATCACGATCGGCGTCGCCTCGGAAAATGCGGACGCCGCCTCGATGCCGGGGAGCGTGTAGATGTAGTCGTGGATCAGTCCGAAGCCGGGGTTCATCGTCTCCGTGGTGTTCGGCCCGATCATCGCCACGCGGGAGATGATCAGCGCGCGGTCGAAGCGCGATTCCGGTTTCCGCGGCGCGAAGGCGTCGTCGATGACCGACGTCGCGACGACGAGCACGACGAGCGTCATCGTGATGCCGAAGAGCGAGATGAGGGTGAAGACCTTGCGCCGCCCGAGGACTTTGAAGGCGAGCTTGAGATAGCTTTTCATCACGCCACCTGCCGTCCGTCGAAGAGCCGCACGATGCGGTCGGTCCGCTTCGCGAAGCGCTCGTCGTGCGTGACCATGACCACCGTCGTCCGCGCGTTGCGATTGAGGTCGTGGAGGATCGACATGATCTCCTCGCCCATCTGCGAGTCGAGGTTGCCGGTCGGCTCGTCGGCGAGGAGGATGCGCGGCTTGCCGACGATCGCGCGCGCGATGGCGACGCGCTGCTGCTGGCCGCCGGAGAGCTGCGTCGGGAAGTGCTTCGCGCGCGACGAGAGTCCGACCGCGTCGATCGCCGCGAGGGCGAGCTTGCGGCGCTCACTTGCGGGCATGCTGCGGTAGAGCAGCGGGATCTCGACGTTGTCGACGACCGTCAGATCGGGCACGAGGTGGAAGCTCTGGAAGACGAAGCCGAGCTTCTCGTTGCGCATTCTGGCGAGCGCCTTGTCGTTGCCGTTGACCGTTTGCTTGTCGATGGAGAGCTTGCCCGACGACGGCGCGTCGAGCAGTCCGATCAGGTTGAGCAGCGTGCTCTTGCCGCAGCCCGACGGTCCCATGATCGAGACGAACTCGCCCGGCGCGACGTCGAGATTGATGTTCTGCAGCGCCAGCGTTTCGATGCGTTCGGTGCGGTAAACCTTGTCGATGTTTTCCAGTCGAATCATTTTCTTCCTCACTTGAGCCGGAGTTTTTTCACGCCGGCGTAATCACTCATGTTGTTGACGACGACCTGCTCGCCCTCGCGCAGGCCGTCACGGACTTCCAGAGCCTCTTCGCCCGCCATGCCCCAGCGCACTTGTGACCGCAGGAGCTCATCGCCGCGCACGACGAAGACCTCTTCGCTCTCGCTCGCGCCGAGCGAGCCGCGGCGGACGCGAAGCACGCCGTCGTGGCGGCCGCTGATGACGAAGACGTCGACGCGGACGTTGTTGCGCAGCCGCGGATGCGACGGCTGATCGAGAATGACTTCGAAGCGCGCCACGCCGTTCGCGATCTGCGGATCGATGCCGGAGATCGTGCCGTCGAGCGACGTCCGGTCGTCGAGCTTCACGCGGACGCGCTGCCCCGGCGCGAGCGAGGCGGCGTGCATGTCGGAGATCGTGGCCGTCACGCGGAACGACGAAAGGTCGGCGATGCGCGCGACGACGTCGCCGCGGCGGATGGTGGTACCGGCCTCCTGCACGATCGAGGTGATGACGCCATCGCGATCGGCATGCATCATCGCCAGCCCGAGCTGGCGGACCGATTCATCGCGCTCGTTGGCCAGCGTTCGCAGCTCGACCTCGTACGACGCCGCCTCGGCCGCGCGTCCGCGTTGCGCACGGACGACCGCCTCGCGCAGTTGCGCGAGCTCGATGCCGTTCTTCTTCTCGGTCGTCTGCGCGGCGAGCAGCTCGCTCTGCGAGACGAGCCCTTCGTGATGCAGCGTCTCGTTCTGCCGCGACTTGTAGCGCGCGATCTCGACGTCGAGCGTCTTCTGCGCGATCTGCGCGTTCAGCCCCGCGATGGTTTCGTCGGAGCGGAGCCGAGCCTGTTCCTGCTCGGATCTCTTCTGCTTGATGCGATCCTCGAGTCGGCCGACGTCGAGGCGCGAGGCGGAGGTGTCGAGCGCGACGAGCTCATCGCCTGCACGAACGCGATCGCCCGCGCGGCGGACGATGCGGAGGACGCGCGCCTCGACCGGCGAGGAGACGACCTGCTCGACCGCCGGCATGATCGTGCCCGCGGCCTGCAGCGTGCTGTCGACCGACCCGCGCTCGACGCGCGCGAATTGCAGGTCGGCGCGGCGGAGGGAAGGGCGCAGCCACTGCATCGTCGCCGCGACGGAGAAGGCGAGTGCCGCGATGGCGACGAGGGAGCCGATGACCCGCTTGGCCGTTCGCCGCCGCACTTCAGATTCGGGAATGATGCGATCCATGGGGACCGCCTATCGCGAACGAGATGCCAGCGGAAATTACGAAGAATCAAGGGGTTACGACAACAGGAGTGTCCGGGTTTGTACACGCCGTTCGTTTTCGGACAGTCTTGGTGGAGCGACAGGCGCCTCGCCTGTCGAACGGCGGGCGAGGCGCCCGCCGCTCCACGAAGGCTTACTTCAATTGCGGCACGTAGGTCGGATCCCCAGTCAACGCATCGATGATCGACCCGTAGGCCGTCACCCGCCCCGCCCCCGAGATCACCTTCACCGACACTCTCCCGTTGTAGACCGTCCCCGCACCAAACACGCTCATCGGGAACTGGATGAACTGATTCGCTTCGAGCGGCACGGTGTAAAGCGGGGTGACCTTCGAGTCGGGGAGATAGAGCAGGACCTCGACCGTCGCGGGCTGGCCGTTCGTCTCGGCGAGGCCGATGTTCGTGCGATAGCGGTCGCTCTGCTCGAGTTGCAGGAGCTGCAGCGCGCCTTCGCCGTTGCCGATCGCTTCGTTCGGGGTGACGCCGGGGATGAACTGCCCGAGGGTGCCGTTGGTGGTGAGGTTGTAGGTGCGGGCGCTGGTGATCAGCGACGACGTCGCCGCGGTCGAGATCGAGAGGGCGCCGCCGCTGTCGGTATTGAGGCCGAACTTCGACTTGAGGATGTCGTCATATGCCGCGACTTCGCCCGCCTTCAGCGTGACCGTCACCGGCTGCGCGGCGGGCGGGTTGCCCGGCATCGGGACGTAGGTCAGCGTCGCGGTCGTATCGCTCGTGCCGGCGTTGTAGACGCGGACGTCGCTCCGCCAGTTCGCGAGGCCCGTGTTCAGCGCGGCGATGCCGGGCAACACATACTGCCTCGCCGCGACCGCCGACTTGATGACCGGCGAAACGAGGAGCGGGTCCTGCGTCAGGTTGTCGACGGTCGAGGCGTAGGCCGTCACCTTGCCGCCGGTCGTGGTCACCTGGATCTCGACGCGGCCGTCGGCGAACGAGAGTCCGTTCTTGGCGAAGAAGTTGTCCTGCAGGTATTCGCCTGCCTTGAGGTTGACCGGGATCTCCGCGAGGAGCGCGTTCGCGTCGTCGTAAACGCGCATCAGCACCGAGGCCGCCTGGCCGGAGGCCTCGACGATGCCGATGTTCGTGCGGTAGGCGGCCGAGTTCGCGAGCTGCTGCAGCGAGAGGATCTGCGTCAGCGAGCTCGATGATTTCGAGATGAACTTCGAGTAGGGGATCGCCGGGATGAACTGGCCGAGCGTGCCGCCGGCGGGATCGACGTTGTAGGTGCGGCTCGACGCGACCGTGACCGTGCTCACGCCGAGGGTCGACGGCGAGACGCTGCTGGCGAAGCTGCTGCTGCTCGTGCTCGTCGTCACCGGCCGGATCTCCAGCGTGCCGAGCGTGCCGTTCGCGCCGAAGAAGCTGGAGAGGATGTCGTCGAGCGCCGTCGTTGCGCCCGGCTCGATCTCGATCGTCGTCGAGTTGCCGCTCTGCGTGCCATCGGTGGCGATCGGCGTGAAGTTGAGCAGGTACTTCATCGTCTGCGCCGAGACGTTGGCGAGGCGGACGTCGGACTGGAAGAGCGAGTTGTTCGCGCCGTTGGCGTGCGCGACGCCGGGGATGATCAGCGAATCGGGCTGCGGCGTGTTGCGCGGCACCGGCGAGATCGGCGTGACGACGCTGACGGAGATCGGCACCGACGTCACGGTGGAAGCATTGCTCCCCGCCTTTCCGGCGGAGCCGTAAGTGACAAGGACCGTGCCGGTGTTCGTGCCGAGGTTGAGCGTGCCCGGCGCCGCGGTGACGGTCAGCGTGACGCCCTCGGTGCCGAGGATGCCGGACGACGGCGTGACCGTGAGCCACGGCTTGTCCGACTTCGCGGTGAACGAGACCGGGGTCTGCACGGCGGGGAGGAAGATCGTCTGCACGACGTTCCCCTGTTCGCCCGCCTCGGTGCTCGACTTCGCCGACTTCACGTCGACGTTGACCGGCATCACGAAGACGCCGACGACGTCGGACCACGGTCCCGACTCGTCGTTGCACGAGCTGACGCCGCGGACGCGGTAGCGGTACTGCGTGGCGGTCGTGACGTTGTACGTGAAGACGCGCGAGGTCTCCGCACCGGTGTAGGTGTTCGCGCCGGAGAAATCGGCGCTGGTCGATTCCTGCAGCTCGTAGTGGCCGACGTTGACCAGCGGCGTCCAGCGGACGGTGAACGTCGCGCCCGACTGCACCTGGCCGACGACGCGCGCCACCGGCTTGTCGGGCGTGCCGCAGGCGGGAGGCGCCTTCAGCACGTTGAAGCCGGCGATCGCGGAGAGGGTCGACGGGCAGCCGCTGAACTTCGCCTCGACGAACCAGCGGGTGATGCCGCTCGGGACGTCGGCGGTGGCGTTGGCGACGGTGCTCGTCGCGGCAACGGACGGTTGATCGTCACCCTGTTGGATCCAGACGTTGTAGCCGGTCGCGCCGGCGACCGCGGTCCACGCAAAGTGCACGGGCGAAAGCACATCGCGCTCCCCCTGCTCGGGGGCGAGGAGGATCGGGCGGCGATGATCGCAATTCGTCGCCGTGGTGACGGTGAAGTTGAAGTGCGTCGACTCCGCGGGATCGCATCCCGCGAGGAAGGCGAGCACCCACCATTCGATGCGGCCGTCGGGGAAGTTGTGCTTGAGCGTCGTGTCGCTCTCGGTCTTGCCGATCGCGGTCGGCGCGCCGTCGCCGTGACGGGCGAAGACGACGTAGCCGATCGCGCCGGTCAGCGGCTCCCAGCTCAGCGTGACGGGCGAGGTGAGACCTTGCGTGCCGTCGGCGGGCGAGACGAGCCGCGGCTTCGCATCGCCGCAGTTCTGGCCGCGGACGATGGTGAAGCTCGAGGTCGCCGATTGCATCGACGGGCAGTTGCGGAAGACGGCCTCGACGAACCAGGAGAGTGTCCCCGGCGGCAGCGGCTGCGTGAACGAGGTGTCGGGCGTGGCGGTGACGAGGTGCGGTGTGCCGCCGTTGAGCGAGGCGAAGAGCCGGTACTCGACGGCGTTGGTGACGCTCGACCAGAGGAAGGTGACGGGCGAGGAGACGTTCTCCGATTTGTCGGGCGGCGAGACGAGCGACGGCGCGCTGTTCGCGCAGCGCGGGGTGGTGTTCTCGAGCACGAACGAGGCGCGCGCCGACGGCACCGGCGGACAGTTTTCGAACAGCGCGTCGACGAACCAACTGTAGGTCGCCGCCGGCAACTCTCTCGTCAGCGTCAGGTCCTTCGTCAGCCCGACCTCGGCGAACGGCTGGTTGTTGACCGCGAGCCAGAGCCGGTACGCGACCGCGCCGCTGACCGCGTTCCACTGGAACGTGACCTTGTCGGCGGTGAGATTCGCGAGCGGTGCGACGAGCGTCGGTCCGGTGTGGCCGTCGCAGTTCGCGCCTTTCGGCACGGTGAAGCGGCCGGTTGACGAGAGGACAGGGGGACAGTTGGCGAGGATCGCCTCGACGTACCACGAGCCGTTGCCGCTCGGGACCTGCACCGCCGCGCTCGTGTTCGTGGTGCGCGCGACGATCGCCGCCGCGCCATTCTCGGAGGAGAGCCAGAGGCGGTAGACCGTGGCGCCGTTGACCGGCGTCCACTGGAACGTGATTGGGGAGGTGACGGTCGCGCCGTCGGCGGGCGAGACGCGCGAGATCGTCAGGCCGTCGCACGACGTGCTCGTGGCGAGCGTGAAGTGCGACGTGCTCGAGCGCACCGGCTCGCATCCGGGGAAGAGCGCGTCGACGTACCAGGTCGTCGTCCCCTTCGGCACGGAGCGGGTCAGCGTGCTGTCGGTCGTCGTGCCGAGGAGCGACTGATCGGCGTCGGTGCCGGCGTAGAGGTTGTAGGCGATCGCGCCCGGGACGTCGGTCCAGTCGAAGGTGATCGGCGAGGTGAGATTCGACGCGCCGTTCTGCGGGCTGATCAGCGCCGGCGCGGTGTTCGAGCTGCAGAGTCTTCCGTTCGTGACGGTGAACGTCGCGCGCGGCGAGACGGTCGGCGGGCAGTCGTCGCCGAACTTCGCTTCCACCACCCAGGTGTACGTGCCCGCGGGCAGAGAGACGGAAAGCTGGGTCGACGTCGTGACGCCGACCGCGACCGAGGCACTGCCGTTGAACGAGGCGAGGATGACGTACGCCTTCGCGCCGGCGACCGCGCTCCACTGCAGCGTCACCGGCGAGGTGAGGTCGGTCGCACCGTCGTGCGGCGAGACGATCGACGGCGTGCCGGGATTCGCCGGGCAGGCGGTGGTCGTGAAGTGGAAATGCTGCGACGCGACGGAGGCGCAGTTGTCGAAGTTCGCCTCGGTCCACCACTCGACCATCGCGCCCGGGACGCTCGTCTCGAGCTCGGTCTCGGACGTCAGGCCGATCGGCACCGAGGTGCCGCCGTCGATCGAGACGAAGACTCGGTAGTTCTTCGCGCCGGCGACCGCGTTCCAGTCGAACTTCACCGGATTCTCCACGTTCGCCGCGCCGTTCGCCGGCGTGACGAGGACCGGAGCGGTGGTCGGGCAGTTGTTCGAGGCCGTCGTGAACGTGAAGTGCGCCGATTCGGTGCTCGGGCAGTTGTCGAAAAGCGCCTGCACCCACCAGGTGACCGAGCCGCTCGGGATGCCCGAGGTGATGAAGCGGGTGGAATCGGTCGTCGAGCCGAGGAGCGCCGTGGTGCCGTTGGCGGAGGCGAAGACTTTGTAGCCGGTCGCGCCGCTGACCGCGTTCCAGTTGAGCGAGACGGGGAGGGTGACGTTCGTCGCGCCGTTCGCGGGGGAGGTGAGCGTCGGCGGCGTCGTGGGGCAGTTCGATTGCGTGACGGTGAAGCGCGCGGCCTGCGAATTCGTCGACGCGCAGCCGGCGTCGAAGATCGTCCGGACGTACCAGATATACGAGCCGGCGTTCAGCGACTTCGTCAGGCTGGTCGTGCCGGCCTGGGTGCTGCCGGTCTTGGTGAACGTCGCGCCGTTGTCGCTCGAGAGCATGACGTCGTACGACACGGCGCTGGCGACGCCGACCCAGTTGAAGGTGACGGCGGTGGTCGACGGGATCGACGCCTGGTCGAGAGGGGAGGTGATGTTCGCGGTGCCGGTCGGGCACGCGCGGACGGTGAAGGTGTAGGTCGAGGTGCTGCGCGTCGCGAGCGTGTTGCTGCACGACGGATAGGCGTCGACGTTCCAGAAGTATGTCCCCGGACTGAGCGCCTGCGGCACGTACGAGGTGCCGGTGATGATCGGGTCGTTTTGCGATGCCGGCGGCGGATTGCTCGTCCCGAGGTGGACGACGTACTTCGAGGCGTTGTTCGCGCCGTTCCAGAGGAGCTGCGGCGTGGCGCCGGTGGTGAGGTTGTTCGGCGAGCGTAAGTCGAATGATCCCGGTGCGTTACAGGCCGCGCCGGCGGTGGTGAAAGTGCCGCAGGAGGAAGTGCTTGGGCAGTTCGCTTTTTTCGCGATGACGCGCCAGCCGTACGTCGTTCCGGCGTTCAGTGTCGGCGGAGAGAAGGAGTTCGTGTTGGAGCTGGCGAGCTGGCCGTTCGCGCCGCATGCGTTCGTACCGATCATGATGTCGTAGCTGTCGGCACCGGCGACGGCGTTCCACTGCAGCGTGACGTTCGTCGAGACGTTCGTCGCGTTGTTGGCCGGGGACTGGAGCACCGGAGGGCCCGTGAGGCATCCGACGGTGAAGGTCTTCGTCGTGGAAACGACGTCGGCGCAGGCGTTCTTTTTCGTCTTGATCGCCCAGAAGTACTGGCCGGCGGTATTGATCGTGGCCGAGCAGCTCGTGCCGGTCTGATTCGCGCAGGCGACGGTCGTGTTGTTGATGTTCGGGCCGACGATGATGTCGTACGTCACGCCGGCAACGGGCGAAGCCGCCCAGGTGAACTGGATGTTGCTGCCGACGGCGAAGTTCGCGTCGCTCGGCGCGGCCGGCACGGCCCCCTCGGCGTTGGTCGGACACTGCGCCAGAACCGGCGGGGCAAGAACGACCAGAATCAGGACACAACACGACCACAGACGACGGACCATTTCAGCTCCTGGTTGTGGACAAGCGCTCAGCTACCTTGACGATCCAAGGTAACGATTCGTTGACATGAAGTCGGTGAGGGGGGTCACGGAGTTGGCAGTTGTCCGTTGGCCGTTGGCAGAAGCCCGGCGTTCCTGCCAACGGCCAACGGCCAACGGTCATCTCACCGGTACTTGTTGCCGCCCGTGTTGAAGAGCACCACGACGTCATCCTTCCGGATGTCGCCGCGCGCCTGCAGCGTCTTCAGCGCCGCGAGCCCCGCTCCCGCCTCCGGTCCCGCGTCGATCCCCTCGCGCGTCCGCATTTCCGCGGCCGCCGGCTCGATCGCCGCTTCGTCGACCGCGATCGCGCCGCCGCCGGAGTCGCGCAGGGCGCGCAGCATGAGCCGGTCGCCGATCGCGCGCGGCACGCGCAGTCCCCACGCTTCGGTCTTAGGCGATTCCCACTCCGGCGCGGTCTCGAGGTGCTGGTCGAACGCCCGGACGATCGGCGCGCAGCCTGCCGACTGCACGCTCCACATCCGCGGACGCTCGCTTCCGATCCAGCCGAGGCGCTCCATCTCGTCGAACGCCTTCCACATCCCGATCAGGCCGGTGCCGCCGCCGGTCGGGTAGAGGATGACGTCGGGGAGGCGCCCGAGGTCTTCGAGGAGCTCGTAGCCCATGATCTTTTTTCCTTCGACGCGGTACGGTTCCTTCAGCGTCGAGAGGTCGAAGCCGCCGGTCTCGGAGAGGTACGCCGCTACCCGTTTCGCCGCGTCGGTGATCACGCCCGCTACCAGCTCGACCTCGGCGCCGTAGCTGCGGCACTCGTCGATGATCGATTGCGGCGTGTCGCGCGGCATCGCCACGAACACCGGCAGTCCGGCGCGTGCCCCGTACGCCGAGAGCGCGGCCCCCGCGTTGCCCGCGGTCGGGGCGCCGAGGCTTTTCGCGCCGAGCTTCTTCGCCATCGTCACCGCGGCAGCCATGCCGCGCGACTTGAACGAGCGGGTCGGGTTCTTCGATTCGTCCTTGATGAAGACGTTCGGCATGACGCGCGATGGGAGGAGGGGAGTGATTCCCTCGCCGAGCGTCACGATCTCCGCGTCGTCGACCGGCGGCAGCACCTCGCGATAGCGCCACATGTTCGCGGCGCGCGCGCGGACCTCCTGCCGCAGATCCGGACGGGAGGAGAGCTCATAGATCACGAGAATGGGAGCTCCGCAGTTGCGACAAACGTTAATTAACGCATTCGTCGCATACGTCGAGTCGCAGAGAGAGCATGTCAGTCGCATCTGACTTACCATATTTCAGTTCCCACTCGTTTCATCCACCAACATTGCGAAAAGGAGGATGTGCATGGCTCTCGTGCAGCAACTGCTCGACCAACACCCGGGTCCTCTTCCGATCAAAGGCACGTTCCAATGTCTCAGTACCGAGGTGTTCGATTTCATCGTCAGCGGCGTCTCCGTCCGAAAGCCGAACACGGCCGTCGGCGCCGCGGGCGTCGAGATCTACATCTTCGACAAGGACGGGAAGCAGGTCGGCTACACGTCCGGCACCATCGACGGCACTCTCACCGGGGGCCGGCGCGCGACGGTCGCGCAGTTCGGCCAGACGTCGTTGAGCGCCGGTGAGACCTACACCTTCGAGGTCCGCCCCGTCTTCCCCGAGTGCGCCTCGGACGAGAAGGACTTCTACACCGCGACGATCATCTACTGAGGAGGACGCGATGGACATTCAGGAAATCTTCTCCGTGCACCTGCAGAAGCTGCCGTACACGACGAAGTTCGAGATGCTCAGCAATGCCCAGGCGTTTCTCTACGTGGCGGCATCGGTCACCGCCCGCAACTCCGCCGGACTGATCGGCGTCAACGTGAAGATCGACGGCACGGTGCTCGCCTCGTCGGTCGTCTACGCCAATGAGCCCGGCTCTTCGCGGCCGACCGTCGCCATGCTGATCAAGATCCCCAACCCGACCCTCGGCGAGCACGAGCTGACGCTCGAGGCCACGACGCAGATCACGACGACCGGGTCGCTCGATTACGCCTGCGGCACGATCTTCTACCAGGGCCTGTCGGCCGATCCGTTCATCTGGCGCTTCTCCGGAAAGGTGCCTCAGACCACGAAGTTCAAGTCGCCGATGTTCGGCAAGGCCGTGCTCTATCTCGCGGGCTCGGGCTACATCAAGAGCCCGCAGGTCTGCGGACTGAGCGTGACGCTGGACGGGAAGGCGGTGGCGAAGACGCAGATGCTCCCGGGCATCGGCAACAGCCACTTCGCGTTTCCCCCGATCTTCGTCCCGGTCGACCTCAAGCCGAAGGAGTACGACATCGGCGTCAGCACGACGATCGGGGAGGTGCTGAGTGATGACAATGACAATTTTGAGATAGGGATTCTTTACTGAGCTGTTGAGGCGTTGAGGTGTTGAGGTTTTACGGCCCTCAACACCTCAACACCTTCGATCTTACTGATTCTTTTTCGCTTCCTCAGTCGCCTTCGCCAGATCCTGCTGATACTTCTCCATCCCCTTCTGCGCTTCGCCCGGCTTGTCTTCGTACTTCGCCATTTCGTTCGTCAGCGCGTTGAGGGCGTTCTCGTACTTCGAGAGGAGCTGGCGGTTGTAGACGGCGGCGGGCTCGGTGCCCTGCTGCTGCGCGGCCATCTCCTGGCGCGACTTCTCCATGTTCGCCAGCATCTCGGCGTACATCTTCTTCGTCTGCTCGTCCTTCGCCTCGTCGTACGACTTCTTCATCTGCTGGTAGCTCGCCTCGACGGTGGCGTTCATCGCCTTGGTGCTCTGCTCGGTCATCGCGGAGACGCTCGCCGTGAGGATCTGCGACTTCACCCAGAGGTACTCCTGCGTGTTGTAGTGGAGGTCCTTCGCGGCGCGGATGTCGGCGGTGAGCATCTGCGTGGCGGCGCTCATCGTCTTGAAGCCTTCCATCATTCCCGAGATCGAGTGCTCGCCTTCCTTCTTCGCGGCCTCGGCGTGCTTCTGCGCTTCGACGCGGGCGACCTGCGCGATCTGCTTCTCGTGATCGCGGACCTTGAGGTACATCTGGACCTGGCCGTCGGTCAGCCTGCCGTCGGCGGGCGGCGTGTACTTGTCATCCGCCACTTCTTTCATCAGGTCGACGGTGCCGCGGTTCTTGAGGTCTTTCTCGATGGAGGCCTTCTCCATCATTTCCTTCGCCTTACATCCGGTCAGGGCGATGGCCGTGAAGACAACGACTGCGAGAGCTTTGCGCATTGCGGGTTTCCTCCGGTTTGAATTGGATCAATCGAGCTGCGCGCGGACGCGTGCAGCCAGCGCGTCGAGGTCGCTCAGGATCGTCTCCAGCGCGGCACGACGTTCTTTCTTCATGACATCGAGCCGCTCATGCAGAGCGGCGACTTCGGCCTCGAGCTCGGCGACGAGCTCGCCATCGCCCGACGACACAGGCTCGGGCGCCGCGGCGGCCACGACTTCCGGCTCCTCGTCCATCACGGCGACGGCCATCGGCGGCTCTTCGATCGCCACCATCTCGTCCGCGCCGAGCTCTTCGACCTCGTCGATGTCGGAGATCGGCACGGCGATCGTTCCGCTGATCGTCGCGGGACGCTCACGTCCCTCGGACAGCAACTGCTCGAGCGACACTTCTTCCATCTTCTCGTAGCCGCTCTCGAGCGGCGCCGATTCGGGGAAGGGGACGGAGTCGGCGAAGGGATTGACTTCCGGCTCCGCGGCGACCGGTTCCGGAGCGGCCATCGCCGCGGCCTTGGCAGCGACGCGCGCTTCGGCGGCCTTCCGTTTCTCCGCGCGCTCGATCGGCTCGCTCTTGCCTTTCAGGCGCCCGAGGAGATGCTTCGCCGTGATCTTCGAAACGAGCTTGAAGGTCTCCATCACGCCGTCGCCGCGGATCGCGGACGCCTCGGTGTAGGGATAGCCTTCAAATCCGAGCATTTCCTGCAACTGATCGACCGGCAGGACGCCGGGGAGATCGCGCTTGTTGAACTGAATCACGATCGGCGTGTCGTTGGGGTCGATCTGATTCTGTTCCAGGTTCTCCATCAGGTTGTTGAAGCTCTCGCGCGTCGACTCGACCATCGACGGCTGCGAGTCGGCGACGAAGACGACGGAGTCAGCGCCTTTGAGCACCAGCTTGCGGGTCTCGTTGTAGAAGACCTGGCCGGGGACGGTGTAGAGCTGGATCTTGAGGTTGAAGTTGCCGACCTTGCCGATGTCGACCGGCAGGAGGTCGAAGAAGAGGGTGCGGTCCGTCTTGGTCGCGAGCGACAGCATCTTCCCTTTTTGCTCGGGGGCGAGCTTGTCGAAGATGACCATCAGATTCGTGGTTTTCCCGCAGAGACCGGGCCCGTAGTACACGATCTTGGCCGTCATCTCACGGGTGGCGTGATTGAACAGGACCATGAGAGTTGACCTCAGCGATACGCGAAGTTGATGGTTTGAGTATCGCATAGAATCCGCGCGGTGCATGACGAGCCCGTCGAGATCCCGATCGAAGACACGCTCGATCTCCATCCGTTCCAGCCAAAGGAGATCCGCGACGTCGCTCTCGAATATCTGCGCGAGGCGCACGAGCGCGGTTTCCGCCAGGTGCGCCTGATCCACGGCCGCGGGATCGGCGTGCAGCGCGAGCGGATCCAGTCACTGTTGCGCTCGCTCGATTTCGTCGAATCGTTCGCCGACGCCGATCCGACGGGCGGGGGATGGGGAGCGACGGTCGTGCTGTTGAAAGCGTGAATATGCCGACACTTTTCGAAGAACTGAGCCGCGTCACCACTTACGACTACAGCGAAGAGGAAGTACGCGGTTTCGAGGCGCTGCATGCGGAGATCCGCGAGCTCAAGAAACAGCGCAACGCGGTGATCGTCGCGCACAACTACTACCGCGCCGAGATCCTCAAGGTCGCGGACTTCGTCGGCGACTCGCTGGAGCTGGCATTGATGGCCTCCAAGGTCCGCGAGGCCGACGTCATCGAATTCTGCGGCGTCCACTTCATGGCGGAGACGGCGAAGATCGTCAATCCGTCGAAGACCGTACTGCTGCCGAACATGCTCGCCGGATGTCAGCTCGCCGATTCAGCGCCGGCCGAGGACCTTCGCGAACGGATTGCCGAACTGAAACGCGACTATCCCGATCTCGCCGTCGTCTCGTACGTCAACACGACCGCCGCGGTGAAGGCACTCTCCGACATCATCGTGACGTCGGCCAATGCGGCGAAGGTGGTGCGCACGCTGCCCAACCGCAACATCCTCTTCGTCCCCGACCGCAACCTCGCGCGCCATGTCGCCGAGCAGGTGCCGGAGAAGAACATCATCCCGTGGGAAGGCTTCTGCTACGTCCACCAGCAGATCACCCCGGAGGAGATCGGCCGCATCAAGCAATCCGATCCCGACCTCGAGATCCTCGTCCACCCCGAATGCCGCGGCGACGTCGCCGCCCTCGCCGACGCCGTCCTGTCGACCTCCGGCATGGTGCGCTGGGCGAAAGAACGCCCGGCGAGCCGCTTCCTCGTCGTCACCGAATGCGGCCTCTCCGACCGCCTGGCGATGGAAGTCCCCGACAAGACGTTCCTCAAAGGCTGCAAGCTCTGCACGTTCATGAAGGTGACGACGTTAGAGGACGTGCGCGATTCGCTCCGCGACCTGAAGTACGAGATCGAAGTGCCCGAGGAGATCCGGGTGCCGGCGGAGAGGGCGCTGCAGCGGATGTTCGATGTGATCGATTAGATAGCAGATAGCGGATAGCGGATAGCAATTGAGCTGTTGAGCGATTGGGCTGTTCAGCCGCTCAACAGCTCAACAGCTAAACCGCTCAACAGCTCCAGATTGCTATCTGCTATCCGCTATCCGCATCGGGCGTGCGGCAAGCTACTCGTACACCTCCACCACCTCATCCTTCATCGCAAACCTTACATTCCTCCCCAGCGCGAGGAACTGCGCCGACTCGGGCTCCTTGTGCAGCATGTCGAACCACTCCTTGCTGGCGAACTGCACGCGCCGCACGTTCTGGTTCTTGACCGACTGCACCTTCGAGTCGACCCAGTTGTTGCCGATCTGGTAGACGGCGCGGCCTTGCACATTGCGCGACTGGGCGTTCATGTTCGCCATCCGCTTCGCGCCCTGGTTCGTCTGGGCCATGTTCGTGGCGTTCTTCATCGCCTCGACTTCTTTGCTCGCCTGCACGCTCGCGGCGCCGGCGCTCTGCTGCATGGCGTCGTATTCGCCCTTCAACGCGGCGCGCGGCGCGGCCGGCATGGCGTTGAGCGTCTGGTCCGCGGCGCGGACGCGCACCTTCTCGTCCTCCATGATCAGGTAGCTCGTGTATGGCGTGACGATGCCGAACTTGCGCGCGAGCTCCGTCACCTCGTCGACCAGCTCTTTCTCCTGACCGTGCAGGCGGATCTCATCGAGCAGATAGCCGATGCGCTGCGCGGCCCAGAGCGGCGCGATCAATTCGTTGTCGTCTTCGCGCGACGGGAAGTTGACGACGTACGGGATGCGGATCCGCTTGCCGTCGACAGTGCCGGTGAGCGTCACGTTCGAACCGGTCCCGCCGTAGCGACCGAAGACGGTCAACTGATTGCCTTTGAACAGATCGGGGAGATCGCGCGGATAGCGTTGAGTCACGCCGAGGCCGCGGTCGAACTCCAGCGCGATGTCGACGAGCACCGGCGACTTGATCTTCTCGTAGAAGCTCGACACCGGCACCTCGAGGTCTTCCTTCTCGCCGACGTACGTCCGCGCCGCGTGCGTGGCCTCGGTGAGCTTGTCGAGGAAATGCGTGTTGAGATCGTCGCCGACTCCGAACGTGAAGACGCGGAGGTGCTCGACGTTCGCGTTCGTCACGCGCTTCACCAGACGCTCTTCGTCCGTCTCGCCGACCGTCGGCTTGCCGTCAGTGATGAAGATGACGACCTTCGGTCGCGACGACTCTCCGCGATTCGATTTCAACGCGAGCGTCAGCGCCTCCTCGGCGTTCGTGCCGCCGATCGCGCGCAGTCCCTCGACGTACTCGCGCGCCTTGCGCACGTTCTCGCTGTTCGCGACTTCGAGTCTGCCGAACAACGCCTCCGCCTCGGTGGAGAAGCGGATGACCTCGAAGTGATCGTCGGCGTTCAGATTCGACAGGCAGAAGCGGAGCGCGCGTTTCGCCTGCGTCATCTTCTCGCCCGCCATGCTGCCCGAGACGTCGAGCACGAACGTGATGTCCTTCGGCAGTGCTTTCCGGCCGGTGTCGTACGCCGGCGTGACGGTGAGCAGGAAGTAGCCCTGCTCGCCCGGGATGCGATGAGAGAGCGCGTTGAGGCCGACGCCGTTGTCGTCCGCGCTGTAGTAGAGCGTGAAGTCGGTGTCGGGCTTCGTCCGCTTCGCCTCGTAGCCGATCACCGCGGTTCGCGCGCCCTTGCGGCGGATCTCGACGTCGTGCGTCGGACAGTAGATCGTCTTCAGCCCGTGCTGCGCCTCGAGGTCGACGCGGATCGAGACGTCGTCGAGCGGCGCGGCGGAGAACTTCTCGGTGTTCAGCGGATAGGTGTAGCGATACATCCCCGCATCCGATCCGAGGACCTCGGAGTACGACAGCTTCACGCGCTTCGTGCCGCGCGGCTCGATCGGAAAGATGCGCACCTTGAACGCGCCGCTGCCGATGTATTCGAGCAGCGCCGGATCACGCATCTTGCGGACGATGTCCTCGTAGATGCCGCGCGCCTTCGCCGCGTCGAGCAATTCCGCCGGCGTGATCTTGCCGTCGATCTCCATCGCGAAATCGCGGATCACCGCGCCCTTCGGCAGCGGGAAGACGTACATCCCTTCGAGCCGCGCGCTGGTCGGGTTGTAGAACTCCTGATCGATGCTCGTCTTCGCCACCTGATCGTGGATGCCGACCGTGACGTGGTGGTACTTCACCGCCAGCGGGAACGGCTCGGGTCCCGGCCCCGGTCGCGGCAGCGGCCTGGGATTCGGGATCACGATCATGCCGTCCGCGAGCGCGGTCAGCGGCAGCAGCAGGAGAGCGAGGAAGAGAAGAGGGCGCATCGTCGTCGGCTCAGGGGAACTTGTAGCCGTTCTTCGTGCCGACGTCGCGCACCGCGGAGATCACCGCCGCGTCGAGCGTCGTCGTCGCGGGCGGGAGCTTCTTCATCTCCTGCGCCACGAACTTCTTCCGATCCTCGTCGAGCTTCTTGATCTTCGACTGGATCTCGGCGCGCTTCTTCTCTTTCTCCGCGACGTACGCCTTCCGCTGCTCCGGCGTCATCTTCTTCATCTCGTCCGGCAGTTGTTCCTCTTTCAGCTTGCCGACGTCGACGGAGCCTTCCTTCGCCGCATCGACGAGATCCCACGAGCTGTTCGAGTAGACCGCCTGCGCCTTCGCCACCTGGCGCTGCACGTTCGCCGCGGGAGCGGCCGCGAGGTTCGCGTCCTGCGCGTTCTGCCGTGCCGATCCGGCCTTGCCGGCCGCGCCGTAGCCGATGTACGTCTTGTTCAGCTCTCCGCCGAGGGTCGCGATCTCCTTGTCCTGCGGCGCGGGGATGTCGGCGACCTGCGAGTTCTGATCGATCGACATGTAGCGGCCGTCCGCGAGATCGGCACCGTCTTTCCAGTGAGTGCTGATCCCTACCTGTTTGTCTCCGCAGAAGATCGTGTTGACGATGATTCCCTGCGAGATCGCCCTCTTACACGCGGAGTGGAAGTCGATCGGGCCCTGCGTGAACTCCTCGTTGCCGGCGATGAAGATCAGCTTCATGTCATCGGCCGACTGACTCCACTGCAGGTCTTTCGTCGCCTTGGCGATCACCTGACCGCAGTACTCCGATCCGCCGTTCGTGCGCAGCGCGAACAGCTCCTCGGAGACGCGATCGAGATCGGTCGTGAGCGGCAGGATGCGGCGGATGAAGCCCTGCTCCGACTTGAGTCCGTCGTTGCCGTACTCGTACAGCGCGACTTCGAGGTTGGGGGAGTGGCCGCCCTTTTTCGCGATCGCCAGCTCGTTCACCACGCGCCACAACTGCTTGCGCGCCTGGTCGATCAGTCCGTCCATGCTGCCGCTCGTGTCGAGCAGGATGGCGACCTGGATGACCGGTTTCTTCGGGATACCGGCGAATGACGAGACGGCGGTGAGCAGGGTGAGAACCAGGGCCGGGAACCACTTCATGGCGCGTCCTCCGTTTCAACTTAGACGCAGCGTGACTTCGGAAGGAAACGTCCCCGTTAGCGGCAGATCAACTGATACACACCTGTGACATCGTCGTAAACGTCGTCCAGGTCGGTCTTCATCTTCACGACGATCTTCTGGAACTCGGGGTCGCTCTGCAGCGAGGCGAGCCAGGGGTGCTTCACGAGCTGGTACCAGGAGTGGTTGCCGAGGTTGTACGACTTCTGGAGCCACTTCATGGCGTTGTCGCGGTCGCCGAGGCGCGCGTAGACCATGCAGATGCGCATCGCCGCCCAGTGGTAGCGCTCGCCGTCCGGCTCGATCATCTTGATGTAGGCGACCGCCGTGTCGCGATCGCCGCGATCGGCCGCGATCATCGCTTTCAATCCCTTGCCGAGGTAGCTCTGCGGGACGATCTGGAGCACGCGGTCCGCTTCCTTCTCCGCCTCGTTGTCGCTGCCGCGGAGGATGAACGCCAGCGCGCGGACGTCGTGTCCCGCGACCTCGGTGTTCTTGCTCGCCAGCGCGAATTCCGCGTTCTGCAATGCTCCCTCGGGATCGAGCACGTTGATGTTCCAGTACGCGCGCGTCCGCGCCTCGTTCGACGCCGGATCGATCGCCACCAGCTTGTCGAACATGCACTTCGCCTGCGTCGTCTCGCCGGTGGCGACGAAGTAGTTCGCCAGCAGTTGCAGTCCCTGCGGATCGTTCGCGTTCAAACGGAGCGCCGCGAGGTTCTCGCGCACCGACTCGCGATAGCGCTCCGGATCGCGCACGAAGACGCGGGCCAGCGCGAGGTGTCCGGTCGCGAGATTCGGATCGAGACGCACGGCCTGCCGCGCGTACCACTGGGCGCGCTGCAGCGTCTGATCGTCGGACGCCAATCCGCGCGCCTGACCGAGTGACAGTGCGATGGCGAGATCGGCGTACGCCGCGGCGAAGTTCGGATCGAGATCGATCGCCTTCTTCAGCACTTCGATCTGCCGGTTGTGATCGTCGGGGAAGAAGCTGCCGACCAGCGCGCGCGACTTGAGGTACTCCTCGTACGCCTTCGGATTCGACGTGCGCGGCTGCGATTGCGGCGTGGCGGTCGAGGCCTGACCGCCGACGGCGAGTTTGTCCGTGAGTCCCTGCGCCGTCCGCGCGGAGACGTCGTCGATCAGCTTGATCAGGTTCTGACGCTTGCCGTCGACTGAATCGCTCCAGATGTTGTAGCCGGTGCGCGCGTCGGTGAGCTGCAGATTCACGCGCACCAGATCGCCCGCGGCGAGGAAGCGTCCTTCGAGAATGCCGTCGACCTGCAGCGACTTCGCCGCCGCCTTCGCGTCGACTTTCTTTCCGCGGAACTCGAGCACCGCCGACGTCGGCCGCACCTGCAGCGCCGGCACCTGCTGCAGCTTCGTCACCAACGCGTCGGCGAGACTGACGGAGAGGAAGTCGTCGTGCGCGTTGTTCGCGAGGTTGTCGAGCGGCAGCACGGCCATCGAGCGGATCGGTGTGCCGGCACTCGCCGCGGCGGCGCTCTTCGCTTTTTCATCGCTGCTGTGCTGGCGCGAGATCACGATCGCGGAGATGAAGATCGCGAGCGCGATGATGACGACCGCGATCTGCAACGTGTGGGGCCGGTGCATCGTGCGGCGCAGCAGCATCGTGCGCGTCGTCGACGTCGTGATCTGCACCGTCGGCGTGTCGATGTCCTCGAGGTCCTGCTGCAGCTCGCGCGCGCTCTGGTAGCGGTCCTTCGGATCTTTCTGCAGCAGACGACTGATGATCCTGAATATTGGTGCCGGCAGCGCGGGATCGAGCGGAATGAACGGCTCCGGCTCCGATTCGCGGATCTTGGCGAGGATCGCGAGAGGCGCGTCACCGCTGAAGGGGAGCTGCCCCGAGGCCATCTGGTAGAGCACGACGCCCATCGAAAAGAGGTCGCTCCGCTCGTCGGCCTGGGCGCCGCGCGCCTGCTCCGGCGCGATGTAGTGCAGCGTGCCGAAAAGCTGGCCGGTGGTCGAATCGCGCGACGCCGTGACGTCACGATTGACGAGCTTCGCCAGGCCGAAATCGAGGATTTTCACCAGGCCGGTCGGCTCGATGATGATGTTCGCGCTCTTGATGTCGCGATGCACGATTCCGTTGTCGTGCGCCGCCGCGACGCCGGCCGCGATCTGCCGCGCTATCGACAAAAATTCGGCCGAATCGAGCGGGCGCCGCCGCATCCGCTGCGAGAGCGTTTCCCCTTCGCAGTACTCCATGACCAGGAACGGCACGCCCTGGTCGGTCTCGTCGACCTCATAGATGGTGGCGACGTTCTGATGGCGCACCGCCGCGACCGCCCGCGCCTCTCGCAGAAAGCGCGTCCGCTTGTCCTCGCTGGCGAGCTGTTCCGAATGCAGCACCTTCAGCGCGACCTGTCGCCCAAGTCGTTGATCCCGAGCGAGATAGACCGTTCCCATGCCTCCACGCCCGAGGATGCGGACGATCTCGAAGCGGTCGAGTGATTCGGGAAGATCGGTCATAGATAGCAGATTGCGGATAGCAGATAGCAATACCGAGAGCGGGGTGTCGGCTAACTCTAGCACGCAGGGCCCCCTTGCTATCTGCTATCCGCTATCTGCTATCTATCGCTGGCAACATTTCTGACCCTTTCTCGCGCACCATGGGTTATATTCTGGCCCAGCTAAGAAACTTTTCGGAGACAATGACAACCACCGACGTCGTCGCGCCTGAGCTGCAACTGCCGCCGCGTTACCAAATTCGGGCGGTCCTCAAGGACACTCCCGGCACCTGCGTCTACCGGGTGTTCGACATCTCGGACAAGCGCGACGAGGCGATCAAGATCCTCCGCCACGAGCTCTCCGATCCCCAGCAGACCATCCGTTTCAAGGCCGAATTCTCGACGCTCGCCTCGCTCGATCACTCCAGCATCATCAAGGTCTTCGACTTCGGACTCCTGCAAAACTCCTTTCCGTACTTCACGATGGAGTACTTCGCCGGAAAGAAGATATCGGAGTACTTCGACGGCCAGAACTGGGATGCGCTCTACGACACGATCCTGCAGATCGCGTCGGGGCTGCATCACATCCATCACCTCGGCATCATCCATCTCGATCTGAAGCCGTCGAACGTGCTGGTCAACGACGCCGGAGTCGCCAAGATCATGGACTTCGGCCTGGCGATCGAGACGCACCAGGTGCTCGACCGCAAGATCCGCGGGACGCTGCAGTACATGGCGCCGGAGATCCTCAAGCAGGATCGCGTCGACTCGCGCGCCGATCTCTACGCCCTCGGCATGACGCTGTACGAGACCGTCACCGGCGCGCTGCCCGGCTACGGCAAGGCGCCGATCGACGTCATCCGCATGCATCTCGACGAAGATGTGCGGCCTCCTTCGTCGATCAACCCGAACGTCCCCGAGGCGCTCGAGCGGATCATCATGCGGCTCCTGGAGAAGGACCCGCGCGATCGCTATCCCTCGGCCGCGGCGCTGCTGCTCGCGGTGGCCGAGGCGGCGAACAAGACCGCGCCGGCGGGTGCGCTGCTCCTCGGACGCGGCGAGTTGTTCGCCGCGCCGCTCATCGGACGGAAGAGCGAGGTCACGCAGCTCAACACGCTCATCGATTCCGCGCGGCAGGGACACGGCAACGGCGTGATCGTCGCCGGCAACGAGGGGATGGGGAAGAGCCGCATCGTGCGCGACGCGACGCTGCGTGCGCAGCTCGACGGCGCGCGCGTCTTCTGCGGACGCTGTCCCGTCAATCGCAAGACCATCTACGCGCCGTTCCTCGAGATCTTTCATCAGCTCGTGACCGCGGTGAATCCGCACGCCGACGTGTCGGAAGAAATCCGCCGCATCCTCCGTCCGGTGGCCGCCAGCAGCGAGCCGACGTCGACCGATTACCAGGGGCAGAAGTACCGGCTCTACAACCGCATCGTGCAATCGATGCAGGACATCTACGGCTATCTCAACGCGGGCGGCGACACGACCGGCACACCGCTCATCATCATCATCGAAGACCTGCAGTGGGCCGACCCGTCGACCGCGGAGCTCTTCTCGTTTCTCATCGGCGAAGCGAAGCACAACAAGCAGCTCGTCATCGGCACGCTGACGCTGGAGAACTCGAGCGAAGCGGCGATGGAGGGGAACACCTCCGGCCTCGTCTTCTGGGAGCAGAAGGCGAAGGAAGGCAACTTCCCGGTGATCCGCATCGACGCGCTCTCCGAGCCGCTGGTGCGCGAGCACATTCAATCGCTCCTCGGCGAGCAGAACGTCACCGACGAATTCGTCCGCTGGATGCTGTGGGAGTCGGCCGGCTCGCCGCTCAACATCCGCCGCATCATCGACTACCTCATCACGCACGATCACTTGCAGTGGGCGCCGAATGGCTGGTCGGTCGACATCGAGCGCCTGCGCTCGCTGCGTATCCCGAGCGGCGCGGCGTCGATCCTCCTCGAAAAGGTCGACTCCCTCGGAGCGCGGCAGCGCGCGTTCCTCGAAGTCGCGGCGACGTGCGGCGAAGTGAGCTCGCTCGAGCTCCTCACGCAGATCTCCGACCTCGAGCCGGAGCACACGTATCAAACGATCCGCGAGATTGTCGCGCAGGGATTGCTCGACGAATCGACCGACGGCAAGACGATCAACTTCCCGCAGATTCACCTGCGTGATGCGGTCTACAACACGATGAACGACCGCCGCCGCACGGAGCTGCATCTCCGTGTTGGCAATGCGCTCGAAGCGATCATGCTGGCGGGCGAGTCGCAGCTCATCGGCCAGATCGCGTATCACTTCGCGCGGGCGAACGACGCGGAGAAGGGGATCCGCTACTCGATCGAAGCAGGGGACATCGCGTCGCGCACGCTCGCGCATGCCGAGGCGACGGAGTTTTATCGGTCGGCGCTGGAGCTGATGGATCTCGCCGGACTGGAAGAAGCGCGCAAGGCCGAAGTGCGGGAGAAGCTCGCCGACGCGTACTACCGCAGCGACGACTACCGCTCGGCGATGCAGTCGCTGCAGTTCCTGCTGAAGAGCATCCAGGCGCGGCATCGCGACGACACACCGAGCCCCGACGTCGCGCGGGTGATGAAGAAGATCGGCAAGGTGCTGACGAAGCGCGGCGAGCAGGACGCGGCGCTGTCGTACTTCCAGTCATCGCAGGCCATCTTCGAGAAGCTCGAGGCGCCGCTCGAAGTCGCGGAGCTGCTGAATCGGATGGCGTGGCTGTACAAGGAGAAGGACGATCTCGACAGCGCGAAGCAGGCCGCCGAGCGGGCGCGCGTGATCCTCGAGCCGATGGAGCCGACGATCGTCTTCGGCTACGTCAAGAACATGCTCGGCGTGATCGAGTACTCGCTCGGCGACTGGCAGAAGTCGCGCGACATCCTGATGGAAGCAGTCGCCATCGGCGTGAAAGTCGGCTCCGATCAACTGAAGAAAGTCGCCGGCACGAACCTCGGCAACACGCTCTGGAAACTCGGCGAGTGGGAGACCGCGCTCCGCTACTTCAAGCAGAACCTCGAGCTGTCGGAAGCGGAAGGCGATCTCTGGGATCTCGTCACCGCGTACAACAACGTCGGCGTCGTCGAGTTCAGCCGCGGCAATTTCCACGCGGCGGCGCAGTACTTCGAAAAGAGCGTGCGCATCGACGAGAAGATCGGCGCGCTCGAATACGAAGCGCTGGCCCGCGAGAACCTCGGCGAAGCGCTGGAGGCGGTCGGCCGCTGGAACGAAGCGCTGACGCATTACCACCGCTGCATGAAGCTCGAAGGCTTCGATGAATCGCGCGCTTCGCGCACGTCGGTGTACGTCCCGCTGGCGCGGCTCACGAACAAGAAAGGCGACATCGCCCGCGCGCTCGAATACGGACAGAAGGCGCTGATCGCGGCGGAGCGCGCGCGCGACGAAGACCTCATCGCCGAGGCGTCGTACATCCTCGCCAACATCGAGGACGAGCGCGAGAACATGCTCGAATCGCAGAAGCACCTCGCGCGGGCGATGGAGATCTTCGAGCAGAACCACACCGTGCAGGGACTGGCGCGCGCGCACACCGCGGCCTCCAGCCTCAAGTTCCGGCAGCAGAAGATCGAAGAAGCGGTGAAGCACGCGGAGCTCGGCCACAAGTACGCGCAGGAGCTCGGCGATCGCTTCAACCTCGCGAAGAACGACTGGATGTGGGGGAAGCTGCTCTACTTCCAGGGCGATCGCGAGGGGGCGTCGCAGAAGTTCGAGACGGCGCGCGCGACGTTCGAGGAGCTCGACACGCCGTACGAGCAGGCGAGGCTGCTGTTCGACATCGGCCTCCTGCGCGAGGAGCCGGACGAAGCGACGGTTACGATCCGCAGCGCGATCCGCATCTTCGAGCGCCTCGAGGCATCGCACGATCTGGAGCGCGCGCGCGGTGCGCTCTTCCGCATCAAGCCGGTCGGCAAGGCGCCCGATCAGAGCGTCGTCGGGTTGTACGAGGTCGTCAAGATCATCAACTCGACGCTGAACCTCGAGGAAGTGCTCAACCGCGTCCTCGACGTGGCGATCCGCAGGCTGCGCGCCGAGCGCGGCATGATCCTGCTGCTCGATCCGATCACCAGCCAGCTCCGCACGCGCATCGTCCGCAACATCAAGGAAGACGCGGCCAACTCGAAGAAATCGCCGCAGTCGATCGTCAAGGAAGTCATCCAGTCGGGGCAGTCGATCATGTCGGCCGACGCGCGCGCCGATTCGCGCTTCACGGAATCGGAGTCGGTCATCGCGGAGAACATCCTCTCCATCCTCTGCGTGCCGCTCATCATCCGCGACCGCATCGCCGGCGCGATCTACGTCGATCACCGTCAGGCGCGCCACCTCTTCTCGCAGAAGGATCTGTCGTTCCTCGAGGCGTTCGCCGATCAGGCGGCGATCGCGATCGAGAACGCACGGCTGTACGAAGAGCTGGAAGAAGCGCGCACGCGGCTCTCGCTGGAAAACGAGACGCTGCGGCGCGAGGTGCTGATGGAGAAGCACCTCGACTCGGTGGTCGGGCAGAGCGAGGTGGTGGCGAAGATCCAGTTCTCGATTCGCAAGGCGGCGTCGGGCAATTCGACCGTGCTCCTCCGCGGCGAGTCAGGCACCGGCAAGGGCCTCATCGCGCGCATCATCCACAACGTCTCGACGCGGCGGAACGGACCGTTCATCAAGTTCAACTGCGCCGCACTGCCCGAGACGCTGGCCGAGTCGGAGCTCTTCGGCCACGAGAAAGGCGCCTTCACCGGCGCCGACCGCCGCAAGCTCGGACGCTTCGAGCTGGCGAACAACGGGACGATCTTTCTCGACGAGATCGGGAAGATCAATCTGTCGATGCAGGCGAAGCTGCTGCGCGTGGTGGAGGACAAGGAGTTCGAGCGCGTCGGCGGCACGCAGACGATCAAGAGCGACATCAAGATCATCGCCGCGACGAACCTCGACATCGAGCGGGCGATCGAGGAAGGGACGTTCCGCGAGGATCTCTATTACCGCCTGAACATCATCCCGCTGATCCTCCCGCCGCTGCGCGATCGCAAAGACGACATCCCGCTCCTGGCCGAGCATTTCATCAAGAAGATCTGCCACGACCTCGGCATCGAGACGAAGCGCCTCGAGCCGGGCGTGCTCGATCTCTTCCTCCGCTACAACTGGCCCGGCAACGTGCGCGAGCTGGAGGCGACGCTGCATCGCGCGATCGTCATGTCGAACGACGACACCGTCACCCGCAACGATTTCTACGGCCTCTTCGGCGAAATGGTGCCGGTCGCCGCGGAGCAGGGCCAGGTGGCCATGCCGTCGACGATCCTCAATCCGATGATCGGCAAGATGGACATCACCAGCGAGGTCTACGACGAGGTGATCGCCACGGTCGACAAGCAGTTGATCGTGCGCGCGCTGGAGACATCGGGCGGCCGCATCCGCGAAGCCGCCCGACGTCTCGGTCTGGCGAGAAACACGCTGAAGGCGAAGATTCAGAAGTACAACATCAGCGCGCGGGACTAGCTGAGACGAAGCGTCACCGCTTGCGGAACGGATTGCGAACCACGACGCCGTCGTAATCCCGGCCGTGCGCGAGGTCTTCCGACAGAACCGTCCGGCATCCGAGGCTGCGCGCCGCCTCGAGGACCGCGGCGTCCCAATAGGAGATACGAAACCGTGCCGCAGAGGCGAATGACGCCGTCATCAGCGCGACCGTCGTGTCTTGAACCGGAAATCGGAGGAACGCTTCGACGAGCTGTGTCGCTTGAACGTTGCTGAGCGCATCGGGCCGGCTTTTCCGTGTCGCCTGTACGTAGAACTCCTGCAGCACCTGAACCGATAGCGCGAGATCTTCTTCATCGAGAAGATTGCGGGCTTCGCGTGATTTTGCCGCCTCCTCCGGCGCCGTACTGATGGCATAGAGCAAGGACGTTGGTATCAACGAATCGTCTTGCGGTCATGGATCTCTTCGCGGGTGAGGCGATCTGCGGCCCGGAAACCGCGGATCGAAGCGACGACGGTGTTCTGCAGCCGCTTCCGGCGTTCAAAATCGCTTTCATCCGCGGCAAGCTCGACCAGTAGCTCACGTACGAGCGCGCTTACGGACGTGTCCCGTTCCGCGGCTTTGATGCGCACGCGCCGGTAGACATCATCGGGTAGTGAAACGGTGAGATTCTTCACGGAATCACAGTAGAGGCGAAGATTCAGAAGTACAACATCAGCGCCCGGGACTAGCCGAGGTCACTTCGCGATCGACGCCGGTCTCCTGCAGTTGCCCGCCGCCCGACATCGGCGAAACCGTTCCGTTCCCGAACAGGACGCAGTTCATCTGCACGCCCAGCATGAACGGGCTCGGAAGCGGCGATTGATTGACGGTCAACTCGATGATGATGGGTTGTCCGGCGAAGAAGGGGACGAGAAACGGTCCGCCGGTGTTCTCGTAGCCGATTCCGCCACTCAACAGGGCCACGATGACGGTTCCGTTCGTACGCCCACTCTGCCAGCCCTTGTTCGCGATGGTCAGAAAGCCGTCCACCGATGGCATGTAGGAGGCTGTGGCCGAGCAGGAGTTCGTAAGCTGCTGCCAGTTGTCCGGAGGGGTGATGGAACCGCCGGGCTTCATGCCGCCGACCAAGGTGAGCGGCCCGTTGACCGTCACGGAGCTCGCGATGATCTCGGGGCTGGCCACGGTCACGGCGACCGATTGCGTCAGCACCACGCCGTCCTGCGTCGCGGAGACGGTGAACACGGTGTCCTCGGTCAGTGCATCGGACGTCCACGATCCGATGTCGGGCACCTCGACCGGGTCGTTTCCGCTGCTGTAGATCCAGATGGTCGTTCCGACGGCGGACGAGTTCCATTGCAATTGCACCTGCGTGTTGTTCGCCACTTCCGCCACCGGCGCGCTGCCGTCGAGCGTGAATGCACCGAGGGAGTTGAAGAAGAAACCGTCGGGAAAGGTGGTGATCGTCAGCGAGCCCTGGCCGTTCGGCGGCGGGTTGATCGGCTTGGGGCTGGTGATCGACTCGTTGATCTGCACCGTGGTCGAGCAGGCCTGCTGGACGGTGAGGAAGTTCGCAATCTCGATGAAGAGCGACGTACCGGTCAGCACGCGCGTCCCGTTCTTGGGCATCAGCGTGAACTGCACCTGCGACGGGCTCAGGGGCACAGGGTCGAACGACCAGGTCGGATCGGGCGGCGTCAGTTGCAGATCGTCGGTGTTCTGCATCAAGGCGTTCGTCGTGCCGACGTCGACGATGAATGCGATCGACTTGACGGCGTAGGAGTCGCCGGATGGAACGGTGATGACAATCTGCAGAGCGCCGTTGTTCTCGACGGGCGGGTCGGGCGGTGTGGTCGCCGGGCTTGCGACCAGCGGCAGCGGATCGGTCTGCGCGTTGTACGAGAAGTAGGTGCTGGAGGTGTCGACGACGACCGGACGGGTCATGACCGTGCTCCTATCGTGAGTTCTCGGGCTTCGGCCGGCGCGAGGCTGTCCGGGACGACGGAGATGGTTCCGGAGCCGAAGGCGATGAAGTTGAACTGCGGCGCCCACAAATGCGGGGTTCCGACGTCGGACGCGGAAATGATCATCAACTGAATGAAGAGTTGCTGCCCCGCGAAGACGGGGAAGAGCATCGATGAAACGGTTTGCGGGCCGGGAGACGAACCGCCCGGATTCCATGTGCCGCTGCAGAATTGGTTGATATGGGCGGGCGCCGGCTCCGCGGCGACGCTGAGCGTGAGAGTCCCGCCGCCGGTCCCTGTGCTGTCGACGGACCAGCCTCCATTGTTGATGGCGATGAAGCCATCCGTCGTCGTGACGTAGTACCCGGAAGCCAATGCCTGGTCGCCGTTCTGGCTCCAATTCGAAGGCAGCGTCTGGCTGCCTCCCCAACTCAGGCCATTGACGACCGTGAGAGGCCCGTTGATGGTCGCCGAACCGGCCGTCACCGAGGTCGCGGTGATCTCGGGGCTGGCCACGGTCACGGCGACCGATTGCGTCAGGACCACGCCGTCCTGCGTCGCGGAGACGGTGAACACCGTGTCCTCGGTCAGCGGGTCGGAGTTCCACGAGCCGGTGTCGGGCACCTCGACGGGGTCGTTTCCGCTGCTGTAGATCGAGATGGTCGTTCCGACGGCGGACGAATTCCATTGCAGTTGCACCTGCGTGTTGTTCGCGACTTCCGCCACCGGCGCGCTGCCGTCGAGCGTGAATGCGCCGAGGGAGTTGAAGAAGAAGCCGTCGGGAAAGGTGGTGATCGTGAGCGAGCCCTGGCCGGTCGGCGGCGGGTTGATCGGCTTGGAGCTCGTGATCGACTCGTTGATCTGCACCGTGGTCGAGCAGGCCTGCTGGACGGTGAGGAAGTTCGCGATCTCGACGAAGAGCGACGTACCGGTCAGCACCCGGGATGTCCCGTCCTTGGACATCAGCGTGAACTGCACCTGCGAGTCGCTCAGGATCACAGGGTCGAACGACCAGGTCGGATCGGGCGGTGTCAGTTGCAGATCGTCGGTGTTCTGCATCAAGGCGTTCGTCGTGCCGGTGTCGACGATGAACGCGATCGACTTGACGGTGTAGGAGTCATCCGCCGGAACGGTGATGACGATCTCCAGAGCGCCTTTGTTCTCGACCGGCGGGTCGGGCGGTGTGGTCGCCGGGCTTGCGATCAGCGGCAGCGGATCGGTCTGGGCGTTGTACGAGAAATAGGTGCTGGACGTGTCGACGACGACCGGACGGGTCATGACTCTGCTCCTTTCAACGACAGGTCGAGCAGTCCGCTGCGAAGCACCGGCGGCGTGGGGGAGAGCCGTGCGTTCGCATCGTTCGGGCCGACGTCGTAGCGCGTCCACTTGCCGCCGTCGTTCTCCAGCCAGTGCCAGCCGGAGCCCGGTTCGCGGCGCGTGGGGATGAGGATCGTCGTCGGCGTGGTCGAGGTGGCGGGCACCTGGTCGGTGATCGCGCCGCTGACCCGGAAGGTGACGCTCATGCGTGCCAGCGCCGCGGCGACGAACTGCGGCGGCAGCGTGGCGGTGACGGTCGGAAGGATGCCGCTGCTCGCGTGCACGGTGCCGCGCGGATCGACGAGCATGGAGACGTAGGTCACGGTCGTGCCGTCGAACGGCTGTTTGATGTAGTTCCCGAGGCCGATCAGTTTGAAGTAGTCGTCTTTGGCGGGATCGGCCTGTTGCACGACGTTGAACGTCGTCTCGTAGTCGTCGCCGGTGAAGTAGCCGATCAACCCGTCCTCGAGCTGCGACGGGTCGCCGAGCTGGATGCTGAATTTGTACGACGTGAACGCCGGCGTCTGCGGGTCGAAGGTGTACTGCCAGCTCGGATCGCCGGCGGGCGGTCCATCGAGAAGGAACTGCAGGCTGGCGCGGACCATGGCCAGCGGACGGCCCATGAACACCGCGAGGTTCTGATCGAACGACGCGGAGGAGGGAAGCGTCGTCCAGAGCGAGTCGTCGATCAACTTCAGCACCGCGGTCAGCTCGCGCGGCTCCTTTTCGCTCAGCGCGAGGAGGAAGTCGCCGAAGTGCGGCACTTTCTCCGCGATCTGCTTCAGTCCTTTGGGATAGGGGCTGAACGGCGCGTTGGTCCAGCGCACCGCGCGGCGGTCGCGGCCTGTGATCTCGATGCTGAGATCGCCGAGGTGGCGGCCGGCGGCGTCGAAGGCGACGAGCGAGTGGTCGAGATGATTCGGCACGACCCAGCCGCAGATCGGATTCGCGGCGGGATTCGCGGGGCCGAACGGGATCGCGTCGTTCGTCGCGTCGACCAGCGAGAAATCGAGCTGGCCCGGCTGGAGGAGGGCGGGCGGGAGGAGGAGCGGGTGAGTCTGTTCGTCGTCATTCTGCGGCCCGAGGATGGTGACGTTCACCGGAACGAGGCCGGTGATGCCGGAGGTGCTGACGGTCGCGGTGAGCGACGTCCCGTCGCCGGCGACTTTGGCGCTGACCGGGGTGCCGTTCCAGTTCACCGTCACCGGCTGGCTCGCATCCGTCGGGAAGCCGCCGCCTTTGATGGTCAGCTCCTCGCCGTCGAGATGCAGCCTCTCGATCTGCAGCATCGCCGATGACGGCGCGTGATTGACGATGCTGCGCACGAAGTGTCCGTTGTGAAGCTGCACGGCCGCGTCGTTCGACGTCACCAGCGGCTGAAATTCGTCCGGAGCGGCGAGCGTCAACTGGCGGTTGCCGATGAGATCGAGCGCCTGTCCCCACTCATCGATGATCGTGAGCGTGGAGACGACGATCTGGCCGGCGCGCCATGGCTGGAACTGGTCCGTCTTCGCCGAGCGCGTGAGCGGGACCTTGACGCCGATCTGCGCCGGAGGATAGCTGCCGACGCCGCCGAGAAGCTTCGTCAGCCAGGGAGCGTTGAGCGCGGGACTGATGTAGGCGCCCGGCGTGCCGAACTGCAACTGCTCGTTGAATCCATCGAGCGACTGGGACAGCAGATCCCACGACACGTCGTTGAGCAGATCGTTGAACGCCTGCTTCTGGTCGGGCGGTAGGTTCTGATTGTTCTGCAGGAACGCCGTGATGCGCGCCTGCAGGTTCAGCTCGGCGGTGGGCGAGAGGATGATCAACCCGGTCGGTTGGTAGTCGATCGGTTCGGGCGCCACCCCCGCGGTCCAGACGTACTCGCCGTCCTGGAACATCCACTCGTCGTAGCCGATCGGGGAGTAATACGTGGCCCAGTAGAGGAACAGCGGATGCCACGGATTCGTGCTCCAGCGCTGCACCGCGGTGGGGTCGGGCAAAGCAGCGGGGCTCGGATAGCTCGTCTGCAGCTCGTTCGTGATGGCGTCCTGAAGCTTTTGCAGATTCTTCTGCTGGCCGAGCGCGCCGGCGATCTGCGGTGCGTTGGCCGGATCGAGGAGGAAGAACTCGACGTAGAGCGCCTGCACCGCGTCGTTCCACCACGGCAGGTTCGTCGTCGCGTTGTTCAGCGGGACGGGCGGCGGCGCGGAGGAGGAGGTCGGGAACGTGCCGTTGTAGACGAACTCGGAGATCAGCTCGGTGGTGCCGGCGAAGCCGAAGCGGCAGTTCACCTGCTTCGGCGTGCGGCCGATTCCGCTCGCATTCGCGTTGGAGATGAGCGCCACCGGGTTGTTGATCTCGTAGAACGACGGATTCGCCGTCCGCTTGAGGCGGCGCGACGAGGGGAGGTTGTTCTCCATCGCGTAGATCTCGATCGCCTCCTGCAGTTGCTTCATCGTCTTGCCGGCCGGCACGTCGGAGCTCTCCACGGCGGTCATGTACTGCAGCACCTTCGACGCAACGCTGCCGTCGACGTCCGCCTCGAGCTGCTTCTCCAGCTCGGCGCGCGTGACGATCGGCTTGCCCGACGGCTTGTAGGTCTCGATGGCCGTGTGCTTCCACCACATGATGTAGAGCTGCGCGCGCCAGTAAGCGAGCTGGCGCAGATCGTCGTCGAGCTGTTCCTGCGCGGCATTGAGCGTGGTGAGAAGCGCCGCTTCCATCGCCAGCTCCGCGGCATCGGCCTGGCCGGAATGCGGCGCGCCGACGATGCTCCAGACGTAGCCGCCGCCGAAGCGTTTGAAGAAGGTCGACTGGAGCTTCTGCTGCAGCAGCGCCTCGCCGTCGGGGGCGTCGAGGTTCTCGACCATGTCGAGCTGCAGCGCCTCGAGCAACTGCGGATCGAGCCCGGGATTCTGCTGTTCGATCATGGCGGTGAGCGCTTCGATCGACGTGTTGCCGATCGCGATCTGCACTTTGTCGGTGGTGTTCGGCTGGCTGCTGTTCGGCTGCGCGGCGTTCCAGGTCACGTTGTCGACGAAGCCGTAGACGAGCGTCGACGTGGCGACGAGGGAGTCGTCCGTCGGCACGATGTTCCAGCCGAGTTTCGCGATCACCTTCATGAAATCATCGGCGGCCCCGGCCAGCGGATCCTCGGAAGGATCGGAGAACCAGCCGGCGACCATGTAGCTCGCCTGCTGATCGCCGGTGAGCGACGTGTCGATGAAGGAGAAGACGTTGTTGCACGTCGGCTGGAAGTAGGCGAAGGCGTGGTTGCCCGGCGCGACCGCGGTGAGTTTCACCGACGGCTTCTTCTTCTCGGCCCAGCCGTCCGCCAGCAGGGTGCTCACGCCGATGGAGATCACCTGCGCCGGATCGGTCTGGAGGTAGTACGAGCTGGGCGAGCTCGAGGTGATGGTGTCACTCTCGATGATCCACGCGGTCGCGTCGCGGCTCGTCGCTCCGAGCGCGCCGCTGCAGCGGATGACGATCCAGCGATTCGGCACGGGCGGGAAGGTCGTGCGGCTGCCGGCGCTGTCCTGCACTCCCGCGGTGAACGCGGCAGGCAGCCGCCATTTCAGGTAGACGCCCGTGGTCGATGGCGTCTCCCCAGTCACCAGCCCCTGCTGCGCGTTGGCGAAGAAGTCGAGCATTTCGCCGTAGTCCATCGAGACGGCGCCGTACTGGAGCGTCGAAATGTTCGTGCCGTTGACAACGAAAGCCTCGACGGTCATCGGGACGATGAGAGGACTCTGATCAGTCATGACGTCCATCCTTCACAGTTGATTGCCGAAGATGAGCTCGTACGGAGGGCGGACCATTTGCAGGCCGAAGTCGCCCGGTCCGATCGGCGTTTTGAGCGTTGCGGCGAGCTGGGACTGAAGCCCGGTCAGATCGAGGACACCGCCGGGCGCGTTCACGGTGACGCTCGCGCCTTCGATCGGCGCGCCGATATTCGGATCGCTGATGTTGCGCGGCGTGATCGAGAGGTTGTTCTGCGCGTCATAGTCCATCCCGAGCTGCACGCCGTGGTGCGGCTCGCCGAGCGTGACGGAATAGGGGATCTGGCCGAAGAGGAGAAGGCGCACGCTGGTGGAGAGTGTGTCGTCGCGCACGACGGTCACCGGCGTTCCTCCGGCGACGTCGCCCAGCGCCGCGGTGGCCTTGATGAGCAGCGTCGGCCAGCCGGTGACGAGCTGCGAGCGGAGGAGGAGGCCGGCCACCGGGTAGGTCGCCCTGGCCAGGAAGCGGTCGCGGATGAACGCCGTGGTCGCGAGGCTGCCGGAGCCCTGCAGCGGGATGCTCGTCGCGCCGGCGATCAGGGCGTCGATCCAGTTCGGATCGATGTAGAAGAAGCGGATCGATTCGACCGGCAGCAGCGCCGGATTGGCCACGAGGTGCGAGAACGGGACGGGCACGAGGTTGACGAGCGAGGTGAGCCACGCATCGATCGGCGCGAGCATGTCGGCGGCCCGCTCCGCGATCGCGTCGCGGACGTCGGCGCGCGTGATGAGGTCGCGCGGATGGACGCCGGCGCGGCGCCGTCCGCGTTGCACGTGCGCGTTCGCGAGAGGTGTCTTCGTCGCGTCGTTCCACGCACGGCCGAGCCCTTCGCCAATTCTGGCGGCGAAGCGGCGGCGGGTGACGTCGGGAGCGATGAGCTCGCGCGCGTCGTCGATGCCGGCGAGGTGCGGCATCGACATCCGCTGGCCCATCGACGCCAGCATGCCGGCCACCTGCTGCTGCGCCTGCATGAACCTCGACGCGAAATGCGCGTCGGCCAGGGCGCGCGCGCGGCCGTAGTTCCACGCCGCGGAGTAGGAGAGGTCGAACACGCCGTACTGCTCGTTGTAGATCATCAGCTCGTCGGCGTTCGTCGCCGCGGAGACCGCGACCGGCGGATTGCCGACGTTCGGCAGCGCCGGCGGCTGCACCGGCGCGAACGGTCCGCGATACCAGCCGAAGGTCTCTTCGCCGGAGATCGTGACGTACGTCAGCGGGACGTATCCGTCATTGAAGCGGTTCTGGAGCTCCGTCGGCGACGACTGGCTCGCCGCGAGCGCGAACGGCCCGTTGTTGTTGACGATGCCGGCGGCCAGCGTCTCGAAATTGAACTGCGTCTCCGGCACCGACACGAATGACCAGTCGTAGAGCGTGACCATCGTGACGGAAGCGTCGTCGGCGATCTGCGTTCCGAGGAGCGACACGAGGCCGTCGAGGGAGACGAGATGCGCTTCGTACTTCGTTGACGTGACTTGCGACGGATCGAGGGGCAGCCGGTTCGCGAGCAGCACGGAGACAGTGCCGGCCGGCTCGTTCGAGTCCGCGATCGTCTCGCAGTGCGCCATCAGCACGAGGTCGTCGAGCGAAGGCATCACGGGGTTGAACGTCTTGCCGGAGATCGTGATCGTCTGGCACTGCGTAGTGAGCGCCGACGGCGGCTCGACGTTGCTGATCACCGGTCCGTACGACGACGGGCCGTTCTGGCCGATCGCCAGGAGGTCGCTGACGGTCATCGACGCGCGCGTGACTTCACCGCTCGCGAAGACGAGCAGCGCGAGCCATGGCGTGTTCGGATTCGCGTTTGACGGCAGACCCGCGGGCTGGCGTTCCCACGGCAGAGCGTGATCGTCGAGGACGATGTGCGGCAGGATGACGTAGTCGGCGCCGGTCGACGCGCCGCTCGCCGGCTGCGTCGTGCGGACGATCGACGGATCGATCGCGAACTGCGGCGCGGTGACGATGAACGCCTGCGTCGCGGGGGGCGGTTGTGTGTCGGCGGCGTCGACGGTCTGCGTCACGGTGAATGAGTAGCTGCCCGGCAGAAGGCCGCCGGTGTAGCTGTCGGCGAAGCTGAGTGTTCCGTTTGCGCTCACGATCGGCTCCTTTCAGACGAGCATCGGCTCGGCGGCGAAGATCCCGCGGCCGGCGGCTTTGGCGAACGCGCTCATCGATTCGTTCGCCGGAGGTGTGTTCAGTGCCAAAGCGGTCTGGATCGCCTGAGCGAGCTGGCCGCGGTTGATGTTCACGGTCGACGAAGCGATGCCGCTCGACGCGCTGGCGATCGTGCTGACGGTCTTCAGTCCGTCCGCCGGCGCCGGCACGCTCGGCGTCGGGCCGGTGTACGGCTGCGACGGGCTGGTCAGCGGCGATTTATCCAGGTTCGCGACCGGAATCGGGGCGCCCTGGTTGTTCACCTGTGCCGGATTCGCCGTCACCGCAAGTCCGGTGAAGAGCGGGACGTTGTTGGACGAGGTCCACAGCGCCGACGGCATGTTCTGGTAGACCGGCTCGACCGTGAAGGCGCTGGTGAGAGCGGGATCTGAGATCGTGACCTCGTGACAAACGGTCGCGTTCTGCGATCCGAGCGGCGCGATGGCGAACGAGGGAAGCGCGACTGCGGCGTTCGAGCCGAAGGTGTACGAGCTGGCCGGCACGGAGCTCGACGTGTTGAACTGGAACTTGCCGGGCCGCACGATCCACGTTTGCGTCGGGTCGCCGTCATCGTCGGCGATCGAGCTGCCGGCGCTGTAGGACGATGCCTGCGGCGTGACTCCCGCGGTCGCCGACGTGCCCACGAGCTGGTCCGGCAGCACGTCGGCCACGTCGCTCCACTGGGGCTTGCCGTAGTTTTCCTTTTGCGGCTCGCCGAACGGAATGCTGAACGAGATGATCGACCAGTCGACCGACACGTTGCCGCCGGTGGACGGGCCCCAGATCTCGAGATCGCATCCCAGCTCGACGCTCACCGTGGTCGTGCAGAAGAGGAGATCGAGCGTGTACGACGCGCCGATGTTGATCCCGATGTCCGCCGCGTACTGGAACGGCACCCATTGGACGAGCACGTCGGCATGCGCGTCGAACCAGGCGCGGAGGTTGCCCGACTCGTACGTCGCCTCGAGCTCGCCGCCGAGCATCAGCGTCGAGGGCGTCAGCGCGAAGTAGGCGCCGCCGCTGATGTCGATCGACGAGTCGACCGACCAGTCGAAGCCGAGGCGCGGCACGCTGGGGTAGTACGACGGCGCGACGAAGCCGGGGTTGTATCCGCCGAGGGTGAGGACGAACTGGCCGGCATTCGGGTTGGAGCCGAACCAGTCGAAGAAGGCGAAGCCGCCGGTGGGGACGCAGTCGTGGCTGAGGAGGAACGAGCTCGACGCGATTTCCGCCTGCACGGAGAACACGCCCTCGGACGGCGCGAGCCGCGCGAGCAGGTCGAGCTCCGCGTAGGCGAACGTGCCGAGCGCCTTCTGCAACGCGCCGGTCGGGAAGCTCGCGTACGACTTGCCGACGAGCGCCAGGACCAGCTCGGACGAATCGTCGACCAGCAGCAGCGCGCTCGTGTTGATGTACTTGAAGCTGGTCGCTGCGATGCCGCCGGCGATCCACCACGCGCCTGGTGAGGGCTGGACCCACTGCGCCATCGCCGCCAGCGCGCCCATCGGATCGCCCGGCAGGTAGGTGTCGTCGGAGAGCACTTTCAGGAACGGGAAATCGGCGACCTGATCGATCGTCGGGACCGTCAGCGCGGAGTTGTAGCCGCCGCCGAGCGCGATGCCGGAAAGGCTGAAGGAGGGCGGTCCGGGGAAGCTCGAGCTTTCCACATCGCCGTAGAGGAAGAAGGAGGGACCGCTGGACGGATCGCTGTACGCGCCGGCGATCTGCGCGGTGAAGTCGCCGGTGCCGAGGACCACTTCGCCTTCCATGTCGGGCGGCGCGCCGGAACCGGCCACGTTCAGCAGCCCGCCGGAGATGGTGAGCGGCGATTTGCTGAAGGTCGCGGCGCCGCCCTGAAGTTGGAACGCCTGCACGATCGTCGGCTGCGTGGAGAGCGTCATGCCGAGGCCCTGCAGCTCGACCGTCAGCGCGTCGACGGAGATCGAGGCGTCGATGGCGAACGAGACGACATTGTTCGCGGCGACGTACTGGACGCCGATCTTCTCCATCACCGTCTGGCCCCAGGTCTGCTGGATCGTGAACCAGAGCGTGCCGTCGGAGGTCGTCGAGACGACGATGCCGCCCGCCGATCCGCTGGAGCCGGGAGTCCCGGTCGCGGAGAAGCTGAACTGGATCGGCGTGGTGCCGAACATCATCGTCCCGGTGACGGCGGCGTTCGGATCGAACGGCGGGAGGCTCGTGTCGAGCGCGCGCATCGCCTCGGTGGCGCGGCGGGCGACGGCGTCGGGAAGGTCGCCGTTCGGATTGAACGTGAATCCCTGCACCACGATCGACTCGCCCTGCGCGATGTCGCTCCCGATGATCGGCAGCGACGTGAGCGAGTAAATCTGGGCAGCGACGATGAGCACGACCGGCTGGCGGCCGGGGATGGCCACGATCGCGGTGCGCGTGCCGTCGGCGGAGCGCGCCTCGGCGGCCATGACGTCGTCCGCCGAGTCGTAGGAGAGCGCGACGACGCGCGCGTCGCCGTCGACGTTCCCCGGCGCGAGGTCGAACAGCGCGGCGAGCCGCGCCAGGTTTGGACCCTCCCGCGCCCGGAGCGTGGCGGTGATGGAGGTCGGTCCGCTCACGCGGTAATCGAAGGTGTCGCTCAGCGAGTGGAACTTGTCGGACGCGTGGGAGCCCTGCGCAACGGCTTCTTTCTGCATGTGCCGATTTCCTTTGGGAGAGTAGGACTGCATTGCCGAATGCTTTTTCCACGCGGGTGTATCCTGATGTCGTTCCCTCCTGCTTCAGCCATGGACCCAGCGGACCTGTTTCGCGCGAACGCCGCGTTGATCGACCGGATCGCCGCGAGCGTGTGCCGGCGCGCGCGCGTGAGCGGCGCGGACGCGGAGGATTTCGCGAGCGACGTGCGCGTGGCGCTGATGGAGGACGACTTTGCCATCCTGCGCGAGTTCGCGGGACGCGCGTCGCTGCAGTCGTACCTCTCGATCGTGATCGAGCGGATGATGTTCGATCAACGCACGCGCGCGTTCGGGCGCTGGGTTCCGTCGGCGCAGGCGAAACGGCTCGGCGATCTCGCGCTGCTGCTCGAGAAGCTGCTCGTCCGCGATCACCGCTCGCTCGATGAAGTGCTGCCGTTCCTGCGGACGGCGCATCCGGAGCTGTCGCGCGAGGAGGCCGCCGCGTTGGCGGCGCAGTTGCCGCAACGCGACGGCCTGCGGCCCCGCGCAGTCCCGCTGGACGAGGTCGTGGCCGATACCGTCCCGGCCGCGGATGACGCGGAGGAGCGGGTGATGCGGAACGAGGCGCGCACGGTCGCCGCGCGCGCCGCCGGCGTGATCCGCGGCCTGATGCGGGAGCTGCCGGCCGAGGACCGGATGCTGCTCCGGTTCCGCTTCCGCGACTCCATGAGCATCGCCGACATCTCGCGCATGACGCGCCTGCCGCAGCGGCCGCTCTACCGCCGCATCGAGTCGGTCCTCGGGCGGTTGCGCGGTGCGCTGATCGCAGCGTCGATCGATGCTTCGTCGCTCGACGGCGTGATCGGCGCCGCGTGCGAGATGAATTTCGGCCTGACGATGGAAAACGAATCGATGATGCAGTCCTCAACCAGTGAGAACGCTCCATGACCGCGCGGAGCACAGGACCCTGCCCGAGCGCGGAGACGCTGGCGGCTTTCGTCGATGGACGGCTGAGCCGCGAGGAGATCCGGCCCTTGCTCGATCATCTCGATGTCTGCGAGCGATGCAGCAGCGCGGTGGCTGGGACGAACGAGCGGCGTCCGTCCGCGTCGGGATGGACGTGGAAGCTCGCGGCCGCGGCGGCGATCGTCGCGATCGTGATCGCCATCCCGGTCTTCCGCCGCTTCACCGAGCCGGCATCGCCTGCGGCGCGGCTCGTCGCGTTGTCGCCGCGGACGGCGCGCATCGTCCAGCCGCGGCTCTCCGGCGGCTTCGCGTATGCGCCGTACGAAGGGCCGATGCGCGCGGCGGACGCCGCGGCCGACACGCGGCGGCTCAAGCTCGCCGGCGCGGCGGGGGAGATCGTGGAGCAGGCGGACCGCGATCACTCGCCGGCAAACGAGCACGCGGCGGGCCTCGCGCTCACGCTGATCGAGCGGCCGCTCGACGCGATGCCGCGTCTGCGCGCGGCGGCCGAACGGTCGCCGAACGACGCGCACGCCTGGAGCGACCTCGCGGCCGCGACGTATGCCGCCGCGCTGCGGCACGAACGGCCGTCGCTCTATCCGATGGCCCTCGACGCCGCGGATCGCGCGCTGCGCATCGATCCGAAACTCCCCGAGGCGCTCTTCAACCGAGCGCTCACGCTGGAACGTCTCGGGCTCCCGGCGCAGGCGCGCGACGCGTGGACCCGTTACCTCGCCACCGACGCCTCATCACCCTGGGCCACCGAGGCGCGCGAGCATCTCGCGAAGTTGCCGACGGCGACGAGCGAGATGGAGTTCCGCGGGGAGCAGCCGCGGCTCGAGCGTGGCGATCAGCGCGAAGTCGATGCCGTCGTCGCGCGCTTTCGCCAGCAGAGCCGCACGTTCGCCGAGGGGCAGTACCTCGCGCTATGGGCGGAGGCTCTCACGCGCGGCGACGAGCCGGGCGCGCGGCAACAGTTGGAGATCGCGCGGCAGATCGGTGACGCGCTGCAACGGCAGTGCGGCGAGTCGCTGCTCGCCGAGGCAGTGCGCGACGTCGAAACCTCGCCCCGCGCGCGCGAGCTCGCCGCCGCGCAGCTCGCGTATCGCCGCGCGCGCATCGCGTTCAGCCGCCGCGAGCCGGCCGCGGCGGAGGACGATCTCCGCGCTGCCGCCGCGCAGTTCGGATCGAATCCGATGTCGCTGGTGTCGCGCTACTACGCGGCCAGTGCACGGTTCGATCGCAACGATGCCGCGACGGCGCGGCGGGAGCTCGAGGCGCTGCTGGCTGCCGTGCCACCGCGCTTCATCGCCCTCGGCGCGCAGGTGCGTTGGGAGTTGGCGCTCTGCTTGATGATCGACGACGACTGGACCGGTGCGCTGCCGCTGCTCGATCAGGCCGCGGCGGCGTTTCAACGCCTCGACGAACGGACGAATCTCGCGGTGATGGAGACGATGCGTGCCGACGCGATGAGCTTCCTCGGACGTCCCGATGACGCGTGGTCCGCGCGCATCCGCGCGCTGGCCATCCTCAGCGCCGAGGGGCGCGGCAATCGCCTGCCGCTCACCATCGGCGAGGCGGCGCGCATGGAGCTGCGCGCCGGCCGCATCGAGTCCGCCCGCGCTCTGCTGGCCATCGAGGAGACCGCCGTGCGCGCGTCGCATGACGACGTCATCCTCGCCGACACGCTCGTTCGCGAGGCGGTGCTGAAACGGCACCTCGGCGACGACCCTGCGGCGCTGGCGCACGTGCGCGAGGCGTTCGCCGCCGCCAATCGCATCGCCGATCCGGCTCTGCGCGAGCGCGCGCTGGCCGACGCGCGATTCGCCGAGGGAGCGACGTCGCTCCCATCCGATGCGCGGAAGGCGGAGCGGTCGCTGTCGCTGGCCATCGATCACTATCGCGGTACCGACAAATCATTCTTCCTTCCCGAGGCGCAGTTGCTCCGCGCGCGGGCGCGGATGCGGATCGGCGACGAGGCCGGCGCGCGCGCCGATCTCGACGGCGGGATCGGCGAGGTGGAGCGGCATCGCGCGCACCTGGCCGGCGCGGCGAATGGCACGGGCGTCATCGACGCGGCGTCGGCGTTGTTCGAGGACGCCATCCGCATGTGCCTCGACCGCGGCGACGTCGCCGGCGCATTCGCCTACAGCGATCGCTGGCGGGGCGGCGGCGTGGCGCCGGGCGATGCGGCGCCCGCCCCGGTCGAAGCGTTGCAGCGGCGGCTGGCTTCATCGGACGCAGCGGTGTTGGAGCTCGTCGTGCTGCGGGACGAAGTCGTCGCCTTCTGCATTACCGCGCGCGGCATCACCGCCGAACGGCGCGCCGCGACCGGCGTGGCGGAGCTGGTCGACCGCGGCGACGAGGCCGCGCTCTACGAACTGCTCGTGCGGCCGACGGAGCGGTCGTGGTCGCAGGCGCGCAGCCTGATCGTCGTCGCCGCGCCGCCGCTCGACGAGGTGCCGTTCGCCGCGCTGTACGACGCGCAGGCGAAGCGGCATCTCGTCGAGCGCGTGGCGGTGCTGCTCGCGCCGAGCGCGGGGGCGTTGCGCGCGGACGGCGACGTCGCCGCGCCGCGCTCGATCGCCGCGATCGCGCTTCCCGCGGGCGGAGATGCGCCGTCGCTCCCCGCCGGCGACGCGGAGCTCGACGAGATCACGCGCCTCTACGCGGAGCGGCGCGCCGTCCCCGCCGCGCGGGCGACGTTCGCCGCGATGCGCGAGGCGGCGTCCGGCGCGGACGTGGTCCACATCGCCGGGCATACGGAACGCCAGCCGGGCGGAGGGGAGGATGCGCTGCTCTTCGCCGGCAACGAGGCGGTGTCGTGGCGCGGCATTGCCGCGCATCCGCTGCATGCACCGCTGGTGGTGGTTGCCGCATGCGAGACGCTGCGCGTGCCGCGCTCGGCGCAGGCGCGCGCCATGAGCGTGGCCGGAGGATTTCTCGCCGCCGGCGCGCGCGACGTGATCGGCACGCTCACCCCGCTCGCGGACGAGCAGGCGCGGGCGATCTTCACGTCGATCCACCGGAATCTGTCCCGCGGAATCGAGGCATCGGAGTCGTTGCGCGACGCGCAACTGGAGGCGCTCGCCGGCGAGTCGGCGAGCGGGCGCAGGACGGCCTGGCGCGCGGTCGCCCTGCTCACCACACGCATCCCGCGCGCCGGAAAGTGAGATCGACATGGCAAACGTCACGGTCACGTTCTGGGGCATCTGCACCTACCTCCGGGCCTTCCATCGCTTCGTGCTCGTCAATGCCTCGCAGGGGATCATCGACCGCAATCCGCATCTCGCAGGGAAGGGAATCACGGCGCATCATGCGCGGCTGCACCTGCACGCCGAGGACATCGTGGCCATCGGAGCGCTGCGGCCGGACGAGCTTCCGGGCGGGATGCTGGTGTTCAACCTCGACATGGTCGAGCTGACGTTCACCAATCCCGATCTCCCCGCGGCCGTCGATGCAGCCGGGAACCTCTGCGCTCCCGATCTCGACCACTACGCGAACGGGGAGCTCGGACCACTCAGCAACGACGCGATCAAAGGCGGGCCGTCGATCGCCGCATCGTTCCAGGTCTCGGCCGGCACGCTGCAGAGCTTCCGCAGGGACAAAAAGAGCGGCGCGTGCGTGAACGTGCTGCAGTGCGAGACCGTCGGCGACCCGATCCTCTCCATCACCGCGGTGGGCGACGGCGCGTCGTCGACGATCACGCTGCGCTCCGGCGCAAGCGTGCTGCTCACGAATCTTCCGCGCACGCCCGGCGATGACAAGGAGGTCGATTTCCTGCTCCATTTCCTCGCCGGCGAAAGCTTCCCGTCCGACCCGAAGCACCCGAGGGGAGATGACTACTGCGACTGCCACGTCCAGACGGGCCTGGAAGACGGCGGGATCGAGCAGTACGTGGGACCGGGGTGTTCGAATACGAACTGGCCGTGAGGCGCGGTCGCACATGCTTTCATGTGCGGCACATGCGAGTATCATTTCCGCATGGCCAAGATGATCCAGCTCCGCAATGTGCCTGATGACCTTCACAGGAAGCTGAAGTCGCGCGCCGCTCTCGAAGGGCTCTCGCTGACGGATTACCTGCTGCGCGAAATTCGCCAGGTCGCCGAGCGTCCGAGTCGCGAGGAGATGATGCGGAGGCTGGAGGCGTTGACGCCGGTGATTACGAAGATGTCGCCTGCCGAGGTGCTGCGGGAGGAACGGGAGAAGCGTGGTCGTCGTTGACGCCTCGACCGTTCTCGAGCTCCTGCTGGCTCGCCCCGCGGCCTCGGCGTTGCGCAAACGGCTATTCGACAGAGTCACTCCCCTCCACGTGCCTCATCTGATCGACGTGGAGGTCGCGCACGTCATCCGCCGCTATGCGCTCCTCGGCGAGCTGGATGCTGAGCGGGCGGAAAGTGCGATCGCGAAACATCTCGCGCTACCGTTCGAACGCCACAGTCATGACGCCCTGCTCGGCGTCGTGTGGCAGCTTCGCGACAACTTCACGGCCTACGACGCGATCTACGTTGCACTGGGTGTCGCTCTGCGTGCAACGTTCATCACCGCGGATCTTCGCCTCGCGCGCGCAGCCGAAGCGTTGTTGCCCGTCGAAGTCTTCGCCTGAATGCTCGGTATCATTCCCGCGAATGCCTCACTACGCCCTCTCCTGGCGCAACCCCAACGAGCGCCTCTTCGACATCTCGATCCGCTTCACCGCACCCGAGGACGATCCACTGCTCTGGCTGCCGGCGTGGAGGCCGGGGCGGTACCTGATCATGAACTTCGCGGCGAACGTGCGGGAGTGGAGCGCGAATCTGCGCAAAGTGGGGAAGTCGGCGTGGCGGGTGGGGGCGGGGCGGGGGGAGGAGGTCGAGGTCACGTACCGCTACTACGCGGGGGTGCTCGACGCGGGGTCGTCCTTTCTGGCCGAGGATGAGGCGTACGTCAACGGGTCGAACCTGTTCATGTGCGTCGATGGGCTGCGCGGCGAGCAATGCGTGCTGGAGATCGCGACGACGTGGCCGATCGAGTCGCAGTTGCCCGGATTGGTGGCGCGCGATTACGACCATCTCATCGACTCGCCGATCATCGCGTCGCCGGCGATGACGGTGCATTCGTTCGACGAATCGGGAGCGACGATTCATCTCGTCTTTCGCCACGGACGCAACACGGAGCGGTTCGTCGAGCCGGTGGGGAAGATCGTGCGCGAGCAGGCGGCGCTCTTCGGCGGGCTGCCGTTGCACGAGTATCGATTCCTGTATCACGCCGGCGACCGCTGGCATGGCGTCGAGCATGAGGACTCCTGCTCGATCATCGTGAAGCGATCCGTCGAAGGGACCGATCATTTCCTGTCGATCACCTCGCACGAATTTTTTCACCTCTGGAACGTGAAGCGGATCATCCCCGCGGCGTTCGTCCCGTACGACTACTCGCGCGAGACGCCGACGAAGCTGCTCTGGGCGATGGAAGGGATCACGTCGTACTTCGGCGACCTCACGCTCGCGCGCTGCGGGATCTGGTCGGAGAAGCAGTACCTCGAGCACCTGCAGCATGAGATCGAGCTGCTCGAAAATTCGCCCGGCCGGCACGTGCTCTCGCTCGCGCAGGCGAGCTTCGACGGCTGGCTGCACGACGCGATGCACGATCGCGCGAACGCCTGGATCTCGTTCTACAACAAGGGTGAGCTCGTCGCCGCGCTGCTCGATCTCGAGCTTCGCAAACAAGGCCGTTCGCTCGACGAGGTGATGCAGACGCTCTGGCGCGATTACGGTCAGACCGGGCGCGGGGTGGAAGAGGATGCGCTCGAGCGGATCGTGGGGCTTCCCGAATTCTTCGCCCGGTACGTCGATGGCCTCGAGCCGCTGCCGTACGCGGAATTGTTCCACGCGGCCGGTGTTGCATTCGTCTCGCGTCCGCGCGGCGCGTCCCTGGGAGCGAAGCTGAAAGTGAGCGACGGCGCGTTGATGATCGACACGGTGACGCGCGGCGGCGCGGCGATGTCCGCGGGACTGCTGCCGGGCGACGAGCTGATCGCGATCAACGGCACGCGCACGCGGCACGCGGGCGACGCGACGCGCGCGATCCACGCGGCAGGGGAGAGAGAGATCGAAGTCGTCTTCGCGCGCGCCGGCGTCGTCGATCGATGCGCCCTGACGCCGCGCGCCGACGGCAGCGTCGACATCGAATTGCACGTCATCGAGCCCGAGAACGCGCTGCGGCGGGAATGGCTCAGGAGCCTGAATGATCGAGTTCACTGAAGATCACATCCCGGCCGGAGGGATCGAACAGACCATCGCGGAGCTGGTCGATCTCTACGGCGGCGCGATGCGCGAGTCGCGTGAGAACGTCCGCGAATTTACGCTCCCTCTTCGTCGCGGCATCGCCACCGCGGGCGCGGTGGAGTGCACAATCTCCTGGGCAGTCGGCGAAGCGAACGAAGCGACCGTCACGCTGCGCTGCGACCGCGACGTCGACGCGCCGAAAGCGCAGCGCGTGGCGATGCTCGTCGCCGGCGTCATCGGCGCGCTGATGTTCATGATGTGGCCGTTCGCGTACGGCACGCAGTACGGAACGCTCGCCTGGATCGGCGGTGCGGTGGCGCTGGCGGTCTACTTCATGACGCTGAAGAAGACGAGCGGCGGACTCGCGGCCGATTTTCTGCAGCGACTTGCGAAGCGGCAACGCGCCCGGACAGCGGACAGCGGACAGCAGACAGCGGGCTGAGGGCCGAGTTTTTTCTGCTGTCCGCTGTCCGTCGTCCGCTGTCTACGTAGGCCAGAGCACGTTGTCGTCGTCGTCGAAGAGGACGCCCCAGCCGACCGACTCGACGATGTTTTCGCCGAACCAGAGGCTCAACCCGAGGCGGGGGACGGCGATCTGGCCGCTCCCTTCGTCGTCATCCTCGGCCATGAAGAGGCCTTCATCCGCGCCGGCGCGCTCCAGCGCCGCTTCTGCCGCTTCGCGATCGAGGCCGACCAGCGCCTCGCCGTTGAGCGTCGCCTTCATGCTGTAGCTCTCGCACGAGACGAAGCGGTGGTTTTCCTCGATCGCGAAGCCGAGGGCGATCGCCGCGGCGTCGTAGACCCAGAGCTCGCTCCCCGCGTCTTCCTCGCTGGCGACGACATCCTGCGGCTCGCCGGCGATTGCGCGCACTTCGTCGCGCGTCGCGCCGAAGCGGAGGTCGCCGACGCCGACGCCGGGGCGGATGGTGAAGAAGTCGGTCACGCTCAGAGCCGATCGGTGAGGATGGTCTTGGCGATGGTGGCGAGCTGCATGTTGCTCGTTCCCTCGTAGATCTTGCCGATCTTCGAATCGCGCCAGAACTTCTCCACCGGATATTCGCGCGTGTAGCCGTTGCCGCCGAAGATATCGACGGAGATCGACGTCACCTTCTCGGCGACCTGCGACGAGAAGAGCTTGGCCATCGCCGCTTCGCGGAGGAACGGCTTGCCCGCATCCTTCAAGCGCGCGGCGTTGTAGACGAGGAGGCGCGCCGCCTCGAGCTCGGTCGCGGCCTGCGCGATCTGGAACTGGATCCCCTGGAAGTTGGAGATCGGCTGGCCGAACTGCTTGCGCTCCTTGGAGTAGGCGATGGCGTGCTCCAGCGCGCCGCGCGCGACGCCGAGCATCTGCGCGCCGATGCCGATGCGCCCTTCGTTCAGCGTCTCGATGGCGATCTTGTAGCCCTTGCCGACTTCGCCGAGGACGTTCTCATTCGGCACGCGGCAATCCTCGAGGATCAGCTCGCAGGTGGAGGAGGCGCGGATGCCGGTCTTGTCTTCCTTCTTGCCGACGCGGAAGCCAGGGAAGTCGCGCTCGATGAGGAAGGCGGTGATGCCCTTGTAGCCGGCGTCGGGATTCGCGTTGGCGAAGACGATGAAGAATCCCGCCTCGGCGGCGTTGGTGATCCAGAGCTTCTGCCCGTTGAGCACCCAGGAGTCGCCCTTGTTCTCCGCGCGCAGCGCCAGCGCGAACGCGTCGGAGCCGGAGCCGGCCTCGGAGAGCGCGTACGCGCCGACCGTGTCCTTTGCCAGCATGGTGAGGTACTTCGACTTCTGGTCCTCGTTGCCCCAGCGGATGATGGCGTTGTTGACGAGCGTGTTCTGCACGTCGACCAGCACGCCGCACGAGGCGTCGACGTGCGACAGCTCTTCGACCACGAGGACGGCGTTGAAGAAGCTCGAGCCGGCGCCGCCGTACTGCTCCGGCGTCTCGATGCCCATGATGCCGAGCTCGAAGAAACTGCTGATCAGATCACGGTCCATCTTCGCGTCGTGATCCATCTGATGCACGAGGGGGCGGATGCGCTCGATGGCGAACTCGCGCACGCTCTGCTGGAACATCTGCTCCTCTTCGGAGAGGAGAGTGAGCGGTGCGCCGGTGACGATTTCGGTTGCGGTGGTCATGGTGGAGCCTCCAGGCGGGGATATCAGCGGCGAATCATATCTGATGTCCTGTGGGGGGACAGGCGCCCTCGCCTGTCCGGTTTGCACAGGCGAGGGCGCCTGTCCCCCCACTGGAATCGACGGCGGCGAGAGCCGTTATCATCCCCGCGGCCCCGGTGGCGGAATTGGTAGACGCATGGGACTTAAAATCCCCCGCTTCGCGAGAGGCGTGCCGGTTCGAGTCCGGCCCGGGGCACTTTTGGGCAGTTGGCAGTTCGCCGTTGGCAGGTCTACAGCCAACGGCTAACAGCCAACAGTCAACTACTTGACGATCTGTGGCAACGGTCCTATTCTCGTCGGGTGACGGGAGGGACGTGAGATGGGAACCTGTACGTATTGCGGGACGAAGTTCCCGCTGACTCGGGCCACTCGCAAGTACTGCACCCCGCGTTGCCGCACCAATGCCTGCCTCGATCGCAAGCCGCGCCGCATCCGCGCGGCGGACGTCGACGCCATCCTTCAGTTGATCGACTCGGAGGTGGATTCGGCGGAAATGCTGCGGGCGAGATTGCGGGCCATCCTGATCCCGGGAAGTCCGCAGGTGCCGCTGGAAGTGGAGAGCGGGCGCGTGATGATCCCGCGCATGGACTGATAAAACTAAAAAGGGCGCTCTCGCGAGCGCCCTTCCGGGGTGGGTTGCTACGAAGTCGTAGCCCCCTGAGTTTTATTGGAACAATGCATGCGAACGTTTATACCTCCTCCCCCATGAATTTCCGGTGGTCCCGCAACAAGCGTCACGCCATGGTCATGACTCACCCCGCCGGCGTTACGGACCGGATCGACCGCTCCTTCTCGCCCCGTGGTGAAAGGGAGGAGCGGGATCTTTATCAGTATGTTCAATGAAACGAGGCAGCCAGTTGCTGCATCTGAAACGTATACTCCGAAAACGCGGAGACACGGCGTTTATTGCATCGCCCGCCGCCCCTCGTCGTTTCGTGCATGTTTAGATGATACGTTTTCCGTTTGAAATCGCAATACCAAATTCAACATCTTTTTAGACTTCAATTGCCGTGCCTGCTGCACAAATCCTTGTGCTAAACTTCACGGTTCCCGGAGCTGATTGCAATGAAACGACTTCTGGCCGTTTTGGTGTGCGTGGCGAGCCTTCCGGCAGTCGAGCTCAGCGCCGCGAACGTTGCGGGCCGCGTCAGTTTTGTTACCAAGCGCGGACAGCATCCGGTCGTCAACGAAACGCTCGTCTGGCTCGAGCCGGCGGCGAAAACCGCTCCGCGCAAGGCGATGAATCTGACGATGTCGACACGCGGGAAAACCTTGCTTCCTCATGTCCTCGTCGTCCCGGTCGGATCGACCGTGCAGTTTCCCAATGACGATCCGATCTCGCACAACCTCTTCTCCCTTTCCTCGCCGAACAACTTCGACCTCGGGCTCTATCGCCGCGGCGGCGGAAAGTCATTCACCTTCAGGACGCCGGGCGTGGTCAACGTCTACTGCAACGTCCATCCGACGATGTCGTCGGTCATTCACGTGATGTCGTCGCCGTACTTCGGATTCACCGACGCCGCCGGCAACTTCGCGCTGACCGACGTCGCGCCGGGGAGCTACACGCTCGTCGCGTGGAACGAGCAGGGCGGGACGACGCAGTCGAAGCTCGACGTCCCTGCCGCCGGTCTCGCCAACGCCGCCATCACGCTCGACAGCAGCGGATACCGCGCTACGACGCACCTCAACAAAGAGAACAAACCTTACGCACCGCCGAGGGATTACTGAGTTGACAGCGCAAACGCTCGACACCGTCACGCCAAACGACATCGATACTTCGCCGCGACGGAAACCGACCCCCGTCGAGCGCGCCCGTTTCCCGCTGGTCTGGAAGCTCTTCCTCGTCACCGCGGTGCTGATCGCGATCGTGGTCGCCATCGCGGTGGGCATCACGATTCAGCGCGCGAATGCGATCGCAAAGACGACGGTGAACAAGTCGATCGTCAGCGCGGCAAAGCTCTTCGAGGACTTCGAGCGGCAGCGCCTCGGACGTCTCGCCCTGGCCGCGGACATCGTCGGCGGCGATCCGAATTTCTTCGCGTACATTCAGAGTGCGCTCACGCCGCAGGCCGCAACAACTCCGCCCGTGGCCGGCGCCGCTCCGGCACCCGCAGCGGGCCCCGATCTGGTCAGCATCCACGATCAGCTCAACGAAAAGAATCAGTTCCTCGGCGGCGATCTCCTGCTGCTCCTCGACGACCAGGGCCGGCTGATCGCCGGCACCGATCAGGCAGCCGTGACGCAGGTGCGCGGCGACGACCTGTACGAGCAGTCGCCGCTGGTGAAGAAGGCGGTCGACGACGCGAATCCCGCTACGGCGACCGGCGTCTTCGTCTTCGGGAACAAGCTCTATCACGCCGCCGTCGCGCCGATCGCCGCGGGCGTGAACAAGGTCCGCGTCGGATACCTCATCAGCGCGTACGCCATCGACGACGCCTTCGCCAACCGGATCGCGGAGTCGACGAATGCCGGCGTCGCGTTCGTGCCGAAAGCCGGCGGGACATCCGCGAGGTCTTCGAGCGCGCCGAGCGTCGGCATGCAGCAGATGGAAGGCGTCAACACGATCCTGCGCACGGGCAAGGCGATCTCGCCGTCGAACGCGACGATCGAGAAGAGCTCGTACGTCATGACCGGCGAGCCGCTGATGTCGGCGAACGTGCCGGTCGGCGCCGCGGTCTTCCTCCGTTCGCTCGACCGCGAGCTCGCGCCGTTCCGCGAGATCCAGAAGGCGCTCCTCGCGGGCGGCGGCGGCGCGCTGCTGCTCGCGTTTCTCGCGTCGTGGGCGATCGCGCGGCGTCTGACGCGTCCGATCGAGGAGCTCGCCGGAATCGCGCAGGCGGTGACCGCGGGCGATCTGAGCGTTCATCCGGCGATGGATCGCAGCGACGAAGTCGGCATCCTCGGGCGATCGTTCGCCAAGATGATCACGTCGCTCCGCGACAAGTCGGAGCTCGAAGAGTTGTACGAGCAGATGGCGGCGAAGTCGGACGAGCGCGAAGCGGTGAAGGGTATCGAGCCGCCGAAAGTCGAAGAAGGAACGGTCCTCGTCACCGACCTGCGCGGACTGCCGCCGGCGGCGGGCGCGGACGACGCGTCGAACGTCATCGCCACGGTCACGCGGATCATGAAAGTGCAGGAGGCCGAGGTCGCGCGCCAGGATGGATATGTGCGCGAGATCGTCGGCCATCGATTGGTGAGCGTGTTCCCCGGCGACCGCGGCGTCATTCACGCCATCCGCGCGGCGCGCGCGATCAACGAGGAAGTGGCGTCGAGCGACGAGATCTCGACGGAGATCACGATCGGCGTCGGCATCGCCACCGGACAATTCGTCACCGGCTCGGTGGAGCTGAAGGCGGAGAGCGGTGTGGCGATCGTCGGCAACGCGCCGCTGCTCGCGTCGCTCTTCGCGTGGCATGCGCCGGCGGGCTACGCGTACCTGTCGTACGAGACCGCGCAGGCGGCGGGGGGCGAGATCCTCTCCACATCGACGCGCGAGGAAGTGCGCTTGAAGTGGATCGCGCAGCCGCTGCCGGTCGCGGCGGTGCCGCTGGTTGGGATGGCCACAGGCGTCATGCGCTCGCTCGGCTCCGAGACCGCGTCGATGGCCACCATGCGGATGGACGGCACGGCCCCCGGCGCAACCGCTCCGGGCGGACTGGCGAGCGCCGACCTCTCCATGGGCTCGCTCTTCGCCAACCGCTATCGCATCGAGCAGATCCTCGGGCGCGGCGGCATGGGGGTCGTCTATCGCGCGACCGACGCGCAGCTCGACGAGACCGTCGCCATCAAGACGCTGCCGGGTGACGTCATGCAACGCTCACCCGAGGACCTCGAGCGCTTCAAGCGCGAGATCCGTCTGGCGCGCAAGATCACGCATCGCAACGTCCTCCGCACGTACGACTACGGCGAAGCGGACGGCGTCTACTTCATCTCGATGGAATACGTCCGCGGCTACACGCTCAACGAGCTGCTGGACGAGGCGGAGAACCGGATGATGGTGCCGCGTCTCGCCGTCGGATTGGCGCGCCAGATCAGCCGCGGGCTGCAGGCCGCGCACGAGCAGGGGATCATCCACCGCGACATCAAGCCGCAGAACGTCCTCATCGATCACAAGGGCGAAGTGAAGCTGATGGACTTCGGCATCGCGCGCATGGCGGAAGCGAAAGAGGGGATGACGCAGGCGGGACTGATCGTCGGCACGCCGCACTACATGAGTCCCGAGCAGGTGCAAGGCAAGCAGCTCGATCCGCGCAGCGACGTCTACTCGATGGGCGTGATGATCTACGAGACGCTCACCGGACGGCGGCCGTTCGAATCGTCGTCGCTCACCGGCGTGCTCACCGCGCACATCACGGAGAAGGCGAAGCCGCCGATCGAATGGCGCGCCGACATCGGCCGCGAGCTGAACGCGATCGTCATGCGCTGCCTGGAGAAGGATCCGAAGGCGCGTTACGCCGACTCGGGCGAGTTGCTGGCGCAGCTCGACAAGCTGCAGATGCCGGCCGCGGCGTGATCAGCGATTAATCGTTCGGCCACGCGCGAGCAGGATGGGGTAGGGATCGACCGGCGCGCCGTTCTGCTCGATGGCGAAATGGAGATGCGGCGTCTGCGCCGGCGCGTTGCCGGTCGTGCCGACGTACGCGATGACGTCGCCGCGGCGCACCGGCATTCCTTCGTGCAGCCAGGCCGCGTAGTGATCGAGATGCGCGTAGTAGTACTCGGTGCCGAGGGAGTCGTTGATGTAGACGGTCAGTCCGCCGGCGCCGCTGACGCGGAGCTTGGTGACGATGCCGTCGGTGGCGGAGAGGACCGGCGTGCCGCGCGGGGCGAGGATGTCGATGGCGGCGTGGATGTGGCCTTTGCGTTTGGCGGAGAAGGAGTCGCGCAGGGCGGCGCGGTCGACGCCGGTTACGGGGATGGCGAGGTCAGCGTTCTGCGCGATGGGCCATGACGCGCTTGTACGCGGGAGAGCCGAGGGCGGCAGCATGGCTGCCGCACTCCAATAGTGTTCGGCGACGATCGAGAGGCCGATCAAGGCGACAACCGCTGTGCTCGCTGTGCGTAGCTTTCCCACGCCTGAGTAAATGCAAATAACTCAGCATTACTTCCAGAGCGAGTCGAGCAGTGGGGCGTGCATGAAGATGCGTCCGACCTTCAGCGCTTCCTCCTCGCCGGCCGAATCAGTGGTCAATGTCTTGACCTTCATCAGCGCCAGCTTGCGGAAATGGCTGAAGTTGAGCTCGACGTAGATCGGCATCCCGGGGATCGTCGCGGCGGCCTTCGCGGACATCGGCGAAATCCCCTTCACGATCTGCAGCGCGATAGCGCGCAACTGGGGCGCCTCGCCGAGCGAGGTGGTCGTCCAGAGATCAATCCACGCTTCCGGTCCGTACTGAATGCGGTAACGATTCGCGGCGATGCCGTGCACGGTGCCGGCAACCGGACCCGAAACCGGCGGCGGGTTGGAGAACTGAGACGCGGCGGAGAACGCGCCGGCGATCCTGCGCACGAGCGGGCCGACGCTCGTCACCGGAACCTCGGTGTACATCCGCCCGAGCGGATTCTCGACCGTGATCTCCTTCGAGCCGTTGCGGATGAAACCGTTCAGCCAGATCGTCTCGCCGCGAATGCCGTTCGGATAGACGTGGATCTCGACCGTGCCGAAGCGCCCGAGGAACGGGAAGGGGACGGTGGGGTTCGCCTCCAGCACGAGGTGGTAGGCGAAGGCGGGCGAACAAATGAAAAAGGCGGCCGCGAGGGCCGCCTTTCGCAGAGACATTTGAACGTTAGAACGTCGCATCGAGGAACGGACGGAGCTTCTTGGAGCGCGAGGGATGGCGCAGCTTGCGAAGCGCCTTCGACTCGATCTGGCGGATCCGCTCGCGCGTGACGTTGAACGAACGTCCCACTTCCTCGAGCGTGTGCTCGGCGCCGTCGCCTACGCCGAAGCGCATCTTCAGAACCTGCTCTTCGCGCGGGGTGAGCGTGCGGAGAACCTTCTGCGTCTGCTCCTTCAGGTTGGCGACGATCACGTGATCGATCGGCGAGATCACGCCGCGATCTTCGATGAAATCCCCGAGATGCGAATCTTCCTCTTCTCCGATCGGAGTCTCGAGGGAGATCGGCTCCTGCGCGATCTTCATGATCTTGCGCACCTTCGCCACCGGCATGTCCATCCGCTTGGCGATCTCCTCGGCCTGCGGCTCGCGGCCGAGCTCCTGCACCAGCGCGCGCGACGTACGCGTGAGCTTGTTGATCGTCTCGATCATGTGCACCGGGATACGAATGGTGCGGGCCTGATCGGCGATGGCGCGGGTGATGGCCTGGCGGATCCACCACGTGGCGTACGTGGAGAACTTGTAGCCGCGGCGGTACTCGAACTTCTCGACCGCCTTCATCAGACCGATGTTCCCTTCCTGGATCAGGTCGAGGAACTGCAGCCCGCGGTTGGTGTACTTCTTGGCGATGGAGACGACGAGGCGAAGGTTGGCCACGATCAGTTCCTGCTTGGCCTGATCGGCTTCCTCTTCGCCGCTGCGGATCTCGCGGATCGTCTTCTTCAGCTCGTCGTGCGCCGTACCGTAGAAGGTCTCGAGCTCGCCGAGCTTCTCCTGGTACTTCTGCAGGCGGCGGCGATAGAAGTCGCGGCGCGTCTTGTCCTTCTCGCGCTTGAGCGACTGATCGTCCTTGCGGATCATCGACGCGACCTGCGACAGCTCGTTGTCGATGTCCTTCAGCTTGTTGATCATCCGATTGCGCGTCTGCGGCGTGAAGTCGATCTGATGCATCTCGTCGGCGAGGTTGCCTTCGAGCTTCTCGATGTTCTTCAACGTCGTGGCCAGCGCCTTCTGCGTCAGCTTCTTCGGATCGGCCGCTTTGGTCTTGGTGTCTTTGATCTTCTTATCGAGCTTGGCGATGCGCTCGAAGATCACCATGATCTCGTTGATCTTGTTGATCGCGGCGGCCGGCAGTTTGGCCTCGCCGTTCTCGTCGACCGCGCTGGCGATGACGTCGTCATCCGGCATGGCCAGATCGATCATCTCCTTGATGACGCGGGTATCCTTCTTGGCGCTCTCGTAGATCTTGAGGATCTCTTCGAGGATGATGCGGTTCGCGGAGAGCGCTTTGTAGACCCTGCGCTCTCCCTTCTCGATGCGCTTGGCGATGTCGACTTCACCCTGACGGTCGAGGAGCTTGACCGTTCCCATCTCGCGCAGGTACATGCGGACGGGGTCGTTGGTTTTGTCGACGATGCCGGAGGAGGCGGCGATGATGTCCTGCTGGACCTCCTCGCGCTGATCCATTTCCTTCTCTTCGATCGTGCCGTCAATGGTGATGATGCCTTTGCCGGTTTGCGAAGGAAGCTGTTTCTCGGCATCTTCGACGATGTCGATGCCGAGGTCGTTGAAGCGCAGGTAGATCTCGTCCAGCTCTTCCGGGAGGGAGGTGATCTCTTCCGGAAGGACTTCGTAGATCTCGTCGTAGAGGAGGAACCCTTTTTCTTTACCTAGTGCGATGAGCTGCTTGACTTCGACGTATTTCTCTTCGACACTCAAGTCGCCGACCCCTTCTTCAAAGTTGGATTCCTGTTCGAGATTCGAAGTCCGCAGGCGGGTAGTCATTGATGCGCTCCTCACCGGGCAGCGTGTGTTTCGCCCCACGGGTTACGACGGTTCGAACGGTGTCCGCAGAGGACACTGGCGTAATCTTTTGATGACGATAATTATTTCAGCGTACTCAACATACGGGACAGGTCCGTCTTCTCGCGATCGAGCTCGCGCAGACGTTCCATGTCCCCCGCTTTCTCCGCTTCCACGATGTCTCTTTGGATCTGAATTCGACGCCGATTGAGGTACCCGCGTTCCATTGGACGCAGGTTTTCGTCGATACGTTGGAGCGTTGGATCGTCGATCTCCTCGCTGAGCAGCAGCTCCGACAGGAGGGTCAGCTCTACCTCGCCCTTAAGATGGGTCGTGATCTCGGCGAAATCAATAGGTCGGCCCGCCAGGAGGTCGCTTTTCATGATAGAAAAGAGCGTTTTGCACGCCGGGTCTTCGAAAAGCTCCTCCCGAAGACGCCCCAGCACCTCCGCCCCCAGCTTCCCCTGAACCGCCGCCTGTAACACGAATTTCTCGCCGCTCGCCTGCGGCGCGTTGACCTGCCGCTCCCGCGCCATCGGCGACTGCGCTTTCCCTCGCACGCGCGACCAGACGCTCTCGAATTCCAGCCGGAACGCGTCGGCGATCCGCTGCGCGGCGTCGTTGCGCATGACCGGGTCGGGAACGGCCGACAGCAGCGGCATGAAGAGCTCGACCCGCTCCGATTTCTCGCGCCCGGTGAGCGTTCCCGCATCGGAGGCCCACTCGCGCAGGCCGAAGGTGAAGATGTCGCTCGCGTTGCCGAGGACTTCGAGGAAGCCGTCGACGCCGCGCTTCTGCACGATCTCGTCCGGATCCTTCGCGCCCTGCAGATCGAGCGCGAGCACGTCGAGCCCTGCGCCGAGGAGCACCGGCGCCGCGCGCAGCACCGCCGCGCGTCCGGCGTTGTCGCCGTCGTACGCGATGACGCACTTGCGCGTGAAGCGGCGCATCAGCGAGGCCTGGCCCGCGGTGAGCGAGGTGCCCATCGACGCGACGACTCCCGGCACTCCGGCGTGATCGATGGCGATGGCGTCGAAGTAGCCCTCGACGAGGATCGCGCGATCGACGCGCCGCATCGCGTCCTTCGATCGATGGAGGTTGTAGAGCAGCCGCGATTTGTTGAAGACCTCGGACTCGGGCGAGTTGAGGTACTTCGGCTCGCTGCCGTCGAGCGAGCGTCCGCCGAAGCCGACGAGCGCGCCGGTCTCGCTGTGAATCGGGATCATCAGCCGGTTGCGGAAGCGGTCGTAGTAGCCCCCTTTTTCGCGGCGCTCGGAAAGGAGTCCGGCTTTGAAGAGCTTCGCGTCGCCATGCTTCTGCCCGAGGCGCCGCAGGATGTAATCCCACGAGTCGGGCGCATAGCCGAAGCCGTACTTCTTGACGATGTCGTTCGGCACGCCTCGATCGTCAAGGTAGCGCTTCGCCGGGTTGTCACCCCAGCCAAGTGCCTGATGGAATGCCTCCGACGCGTCGTCGAGGACTTCCATCAGATCGTCTTTGTCGGTGTCGCGCTGCGATCTCCGCCGCCGCGGCAGCTCGATCCCCACGCGCCCGGCGACATGCTCCACGGCCTCGGGGAAGGTGAAGCGCTCGGTCAGCGAGAGGAACTTGAAGACGTCGCCCCCGGCGCCGCAACCGAAGCAGTAGAAGAGTCCCTTGTCGCGATCGACGTGAAACGACGGCGTCTTCTCGCGATGAAACGGGCAGAGACCTTTGTAGCTTTTTCCGGCGAGCTTGAGCGGCGTGACCTGCGAGACGAACTCCACGATGTCCGCGGCGCTGCGGACCTGGGAGATCACCATGTCGTTGAGGTCGACTAAGGCCATCAGCCCTCGAGCACGGCGACAGTCGCGCCGTCGCCTCCTTCATTCTCGCCGCCCGGCCGCCACGACTTCACCGCCGGATGCTTGCGCAGATGTTCGCGCACGGCCTTGCGCAACACGCCGGTGCCGAAGCCGTGGATGATGCGCACCGCCTGCTTCCCTTCGAGCAATGCGCGGTCGAGGAACTTGTCGGATTCCTCCAGCGCATCGTCAACACGTTGACCAATGAGGTTGAGCTCCGCGGCGATGACCGGCGTGATGTCCTGTGGTGGAGCGACAGACGCCCTCGTCTGTCGGCCTTTCTTATCGACAGGCGAGGGCGCCTGTCGCTCCACGAGGTCGCGGACATCGACGGTCATCTTCCGTCCGTTCACATCGATGACCGCCTTGTTGCCATCGACGGACACGATCTTCCCTGTCACCTTGAACTTGCGGTGCTCTGCTTTGTCGCCGACGCGGATCTCACGCTGCTCGGCCGGGATGAACTCCATCGCCCGGTCGACCGGCTTCGTCAACGTGTTGACCACCTGCTTCGCGTCGACCGAGGCGCGCGCGTTGCGGTCCATGTCGCGCAGGTTCTTGATCTCGTTCGCGAGCTGCCGCGTGACGTCGTCGCGCAGCCGTTCCAGCTCGTCGCGGTACGACGTGCCGAGGCGGGCGCGCTCTTTCTCGAGCTGCGCGGTCTTCTCCGCCATCGCGCGGCGCTCGTCTTCGACCGACGTGCGGAGCCGCGCGATCTCATCCTGCTGCGCGAGCACTTCCGACATCCGCTTCTGCAGCGTGGCGAGCAGCGTGTCGGTCTCGCCGTAACGGTCGCCGAGTCGCTCGCGCGCGGCGGCGATGACGGAGGCGGGGAGGCCGATCATCTGGGCGATGTCGATGGCGCGGCTGCGGCCCGGGATACCGGTGACCATGCGGTACGTCGGCTGGCCGGTGGCGACGTCGAACTCCATCGACGCGTTCACGATCCGCTTGTCGTTGACCGCGAAGCTCTTGAGCGACGAGAGGTGCGTGGTGACGACGAGCAGCGAGCCGACGTTCAGAAGATGCTCGACCACGGCCGCCGCGAGTGCGGCCCCTTCTTCCGGATCGGTGCCCGATCCGAGCTCGTCGAGCAGCACGAGCGAGCGGTTGGTCGCGCGCGTGAGGACTTTCTTCAAGCGCACGAGATACGCGGAGAACGTCGAGAGATGTTCGAGGACGCTCTGGTCGTCGCCGATGAGGACGTGGATCGCGTCGACGATCGGCAGCGTCGTGCCGTCGGCGGCGGGGACGGGGAGGCCGCTCATCCCCATCGCCACGAGGAGTCCCGCGGTCTTGAGCGCGACGGTCTTGCCGCCGGCGTTCGGACCGCTGACGACGAGCGCGCATTGTTCTTTCCCCAGCTCGATCGTCATCGGGATGACTTTGCGCTCCGACGGTTCTTCGCCGAATGCCTCGGCCCGTGCATCGGCGAGACGCTCGTCGAGCAGCGGATGACGTCCGCTCAGGATGTGCAGCTCGTTGTTCGTGCTGAAGAGCGGACGCGACGCATTGACCTGGCTGCTGAAGATCGCGCAGGCCTGCAGCGCGTCGAACTCGCCGCCGGTGTCGACCGCGGCGATGATCTCCGCCTGCTCGTCGAACAGGAGCTGCGACACGTAGCGCGTGATGCGCGCGATCTCTTCGCGCTCCTGGATCAGGAGATCGGCGAGATCGTTGTTCAGCTCCACCGCCTGCAGCGGCTCAATGAAGAACGACGCGCCGGAGCCGGAGCGCTCGTGCAGGATGCCGGGGACGGCGTTGCGATGATCGGCGCGGACCGGGATGCAGAAGCGGTCGCCGCGCATGACGATCAGCGGCTCCTGGATCGCGTCGACGCTGCGGTTCATCACGTCGTTGAGCACGCGCTGGATCGCCCCGCGTTTCTGCTGCACGCGCTGGCGGATGGCGCGCAGCTCGGCCGAGGCCTCTTCGCGCAGCTTGCCGTCGCGCGTGAAGTACTTCGATGATTTCGACAGCATCTCGCCGAGGTCGGGGATGCGGTCGGCGATCTTCGTGAGGTGCGGGAACGTCTCGCTGCGCAGGAAGGTCTCGCGCATCGACTGCGTCGCGCGCGCGGCGCGGACGATCTGCCACGACTCGTCGAGCTCGAGCACGGTCTCCCGATCGAAGAGGGGACGGACGTCGGTCAGGCCGGCGATCGGGAGGAGTCCTTCGCTGTGGAAGAAGCGGACCATCTCCGCGAGCTCGGCCTGCGCGCGCTCGCATTCGTCGAGCGTGAGGAGCGGGCGGCGGCGGGCGATCGCTTCTTTGCCCGGCGCGCTCTTCGCCTCCATGGCGATGAGTGTCAGGACGCGGTCGAACTCGATTTCGCTATGGATCATTTTTTTGAGCGAAACAAAAAAGGACTCGCCGAAGCGAGTCCTCTTTTTTAGAACGTGGTCGAGAACTCAGTAGCCGGTGCGGCGCTCTTCCGCGAGCTTCCGCAGCACCTTCTTGCGGGCGGCAATGGCTTTCCGCTTCCGCTTCGTGCTGGGCTTTTCGTAGTGCTGCCGCTTCTTCAATTCGGAGAGGATCCCCGACTTCTCACATTTGCGCTTGAATCTGCGCAGCGCATTCTCGAACGTCTCGTCTTCTTTGACGTGAACGAGAGGCATGACCCCGATCTCCCCCCCTTCTGCTTCAGATCGCTAAAAATTCTAGGACCTACCTATTGCAAAAGACAAGCTCTTCAACCGGTCGCGGCGTCTACTCCATTCCGCCTGTTGCGAAAATGTGGCAAGTCACTGATTCCAGTTGACTTCCGCGTACAATCGCGCTCCATGCCGAGAAAGCCGCTGCTGCTGCTCCTTTCTGCCGTTTTCGTCGCTTGTGCCGTCTCCAGGCCCGCGCCCGTCACCGCGCCGCGCCCCGTAACTGAGACCCTGCATGGGGTTACGGTCACCGACCCGTACCGCTGGCTGGAGGATCAGACCAGCCCGGAAACACGCGCCTGGATCGACAGCCAGAACGCCTGGACCGACACCGCCCTGGCCCACCTCCCGGGCCGCGACGCCCTGGCGAAACGGCTCGAACAGCTCCTCGCGGTCGACGAAAGCGGCCTCCCGACCTTCCGCAACAACCGTTACTTCTTCACCCGCCGGCGGGTGGGCGAGGAGAAGGTCTCGATCTACGTCCGGAAGAACGGCACCGATTCGGTGCTGATCGCCGCCCCGGCGAACGATCCGAAGCACGTCAACAACGTCGGCATCTCGGACGTCTCGCCCGACGGAAAGATCCTCGCGTTCTACGTACGGGAGGGTGGGGCGGACGAGGTCCGCATCCATTTCTATGACGTCGACGCCCAACGCGACCTCGGCGAACTGCCGCTGGCGCGCTACTCCGGCATCGCCGTCATCGGCGACCAGGTCTACTTCTCGCGATACACGGCCGAGGGCCCGCGCGTCTTTCGCCGCGCGATGAGCGGCGGCAGCGAGACGAAGCTGTTCGGCGACGGCTACACGCCCGACAAGATCATCGGACTCACGGCCTCGGACGACGCGCGCTATCTGCTCGCGCACGTGTCGTACGGCTCGGCCGGCAAGCGCAACGACATCTTCATCAAGGACGCGTCGAACGATGCGCCGTTCCGCGCCGTCGTCGACGATCTCGAAGCGCGCACCGTCGCCGATTTCGCAGGCGAATCGCTCGTGCTCCAGACGAACTGGAACGCGCCGAATCATCGCGTGATGATCGCGCCGATCGCTTCGCCGGAGCGCGCGAACTGGCGCGAGATCGTGCCCGAGAATCGCACCGCCGCGATCCAGGGCATCAGCGCCGCGGGCGGGAAGCTGTTCGTCCGCTACCTCGAGAACGTGCAGCCGCGCGTCGTCCTCTACGACCTCGCGGGCGCTCGCAGCGGGGAGATCAAGTTCGACGTCGCCGGCAAGCTGGAAGAGATCGTCGGCGCGTGGCACTCGCCGCTGGCGTTCTATCGCTTCAGCTCCTTCGCCCTTCCGCCGACGGTCTACGAATACGAGGTCGAGACCCGCTCGCGCAATGTCCTCTTCCAGGTGAGCGCGCCGGTGAATCCGGACGACTTCACGGTCGAGCAGACGTTCGCCGTTTCCAAGGACGGCACGCACGTGCCGATGTTCCTCTTCTACAAGAAGGGTCTGCAGCGCAACGGTCAGAACCCGGCCTACCTGACCGGCTACGGCGGCTTCAATGTGAGCCAGCTTCCCGGCTTCTCGGCGCGCGCCGTGACGCTGGCGGAGAACGGTGCGGTCTACGCGCTCGTCGCGCTGCGCGGAGGCGGCGAGTTCGGCGAGGAGTGGCATCGCGCCGGGATGCAGGAGAAGAAGCAGAACGTGTTCGACGACTTCGAGGCGGCGTCGCGCTTCCTGATCGATCGCGGTTACACCTCGGCCTCGCACCTCGGCATCGGCGGCACGAGCAACGGCGGACTGCTGGTCATGGCCGCGGCGACGCAGCATCCGGAGCTGTACAAGGCGGTGATGTGCGGCTATCCGCTCGTCGACATGCTGCGTTACGACCAATTCCTCGTCGGCCGCTTCTGGGTGTCGGAGTACGGCACGGCTCAGGATCCGAACGCGTTCCAGTGGATCTACGCCTACTCGCCGTATCAAGCACGTGGTGAAGGGGACGAAATACCCGGCGATCCTGTTCGTCACCGGCGACGCCGACACGCGCGTCGCGCCGCTGCACGCGCGCAAGATGACGGCGCTGATGCAGGCCTCGACCGGCTCGAAGAATCCGGTGCTCCTCCGCTATCACGTCTCCGGCGGACACTCCGGCGGCGAGCCGGTGAGCGAGCAGGTCAGGAACGAGAGCGAGCTCGCCGGATTTCTGTTGTGGCAGCTCAGGTGAGGAGGCGGGGCGGTCTGCGCGCCAGACCCGCCGCATCACCGTGTCAAACGCGTAAGTCCTGTGAAATGAAGGCAGGGGGCGGAATTTAGACCACTGTTACGATCCGGTAACAGCCGGCGTCTGGCCAGGAGGAGTCTCATAGATGAAGGAGGCTCGTCATGGCAGAAGTCGTTCCGTTCACCCTTCCCGAAACGCCGACCATCACGGAGATGGACCGGCTGGCAGAACAGGTCCGCGCGGCGGTGGAAGCGCTGTCCGCACTCATCCCGCGGCTGGAGCTGCCGCATCCGTCGACGCGCGATCGCATCCGTGCCCACCGCACCGTGCCGCGCGACTTCATCGTGTCGGTGATCGCCGCGGTGGAAGAGATCGAAGACCTGCGCCTCGTGCGCCGATTCGACGTCGACGAAGCGCGCGAGACGCTGCAGTTCGTCGAAGCGTTCCGTCCCGTCGCCGATCAGCTCGCGGCGCTCACCGCCGCGCTGCGCTTCACGATCGAGTCGCGCAAGGCGCGCGTCGTCGCCGCGGCGCTGCAGACGTACGACATCGCACGCGCGCTCTCGCGCGACGAGGAAGTGTCGCCGCTGACGGCGCATGTGAGCTGTCTGAAACGCGACCTGCGGCGCGGGCAGAGAGCGCGCGTGGAATCGAATCAGCCGGCGCAGCGGTGAATCGCGGTACTGTCTTGCGCGGCGATGAATACACCGACCCGCACTCGGCTGCGGGAGCTCAATGACCCGCTTCTCGGGCCGCTCTTCGATGCGGAGAACGATGCGGCGCGGGAGGCGGCGATCGACGCCGTCGTCGTCAGCTTCGTCAAGCCGCTCATCGATTCGATGATCGCCCGCTTCCGCAGGAACGAGCCGACGCTGAAGCCGGAAGACCTCGAGGAGCTGACCTCGATCGTCGCCATGCGCGTGGTGCTCAAACTGCGGGCCACAGCGCTCTTCGAGGATCACGCCATCGCCGCGCTCGAGGACTACGTCGCGACGATGAGCTATCACGCGCTTCACGATCTGCGCAGGCAGCGGCATCCGGAGCGATACCGGCTGAAGAAGAATCTCCGCTACCTGCTGACGCGGGACCGCCGCTTCGCACTCTGGGAAACGCCGTCGGCCGTGGTGTGCGGACTGGCGTCATGGAAAGGGCGAAGCGGTGCGATCGCGGTGACGGCGCTGACTCGTTTCTCGTCCACGCCGGAGATGGACGACCGCGAACACCCGGGCGATGCCGTCGCCGCAATCCTGAAGCGGATCGGCGGACCGGTGCAGTTCGACGCCCTCGTCGACACGATCGCGGAGTTGTGGCAGTTGCGCGACCCCGTCATGCAGAGCGCCGAACTGCTGTCCGATCCGAAGCGCGATCAGCACGGTGACCTCGAGCAGCGCCAGTACCTCGCGGAGCTCTGGTCGGAGATCCGCGAGCTTCCGGAGCATCAACGCGCGGCGCTCCTGCTCAATCTCCGCGACTCGGAAGGAGCGAATGCCGTCGCGCTTTTTCTGTTGCTCGACATCGCCGGCCGCGACGCGATCGCGAACGCGATGGGGTTGCCGGAGAGCGAGCTCGCCGCGATCTGGGAACGCCTGCCGCTCGACGACCTCACGATTGCCGCGAGGCTTAAGATCGGACGGCAGCAGGTGATCAACCTTCGGAGCTCGGCGCGCGCGCGACTGGCGCGCCGGATGTCGAAGTGGAAATGAAGCGCGTGAATATGAACGGCGAATGGCCGTCCTCATCACAATGAGACCCGACTTGACGCAGCAGGAGCTCGATCGCCTTCGCCGGATGGCCGACGACGTACGCCTTCAGATCGAGGCGGACGCGTTCCGCCACCTCGATCCCGATCAGCAGGTTGCGTATTGCGACGGCGCGCTCCGCGGCGACGAGCTCGAAGCAGCGCGGTTGCATCTCGACGCGTGCGATCAATGCCGCGCCGACGTCGAGGAACTGTCGAAGTGGGGAGCCGGTCCGCGAAAGCGCAACTGGCTGCCGTACGCGCTCGCCGCGTCGCTGGCCGCCGTGGCGATCCTCGGCGTGCTCGTGTTCAAACCGGAGCCTCTGAAGCCCCGTCCTCCCGTCGCCATCGTTCCTCCCGTCACGATCACAGCACCGCCGCCCGCGTTCTCGTACGGCAATGCGGAATGGGATCGCCTGGTCCGCGACGTGACGGCCAGCGGACGTCTCGCCATGCCCGCTCTGCTCGCCGCGCTGCAGCCTCCCGCGTCTCATTTCCGCGGCGGGATCGGAGCCGATGACGCGGCGCTCGCGCCGGCCGGCATCGTCGTCGAGTCGGCGCGGCCGCGGTTCACCTGGCGCGCGCAACCGGCCGCGCGCTACGTCGTTCTCCTCGCGCCGCAGGACGGCCGCGTCGTGGAGAGTGAGCCACTCTCGGAAGCGGCCTGGCAGCCTCCATCGCCGTTGCAGCGCGGTCGCGATTACTCGTGGCAGCTCGAAGTCGTCACCGACAAGGGGCGCGCTCTCCATCCGGCGCCGCCGCATCCGCCCGTCCGCTTCCATGTGCTCGACGACGCAGCGGCCGCCGAGATCGCCGATGCCCGCAGGCGCTTTCCCGGCGATCATCTCCTTCAGGCGATCCTCCTCGCGCGCCACGGTCTGCGCGCCGACGCCGAGCGCGAATTGCTGGAGTATCGAAAGACCGGTCGTGCCGATCTGGCGGATGCGCTTCTGCGCTCGATTCAATCGTGGGTGCCACGGGGATAGCGTCATGTCCATCCGACGCCAGCTCGCTGTGGCCGTACTCCTCGCCGTCGGGCTCGATGCATACGGAAACCAAGGCGCGGAGAGCGCGGTAACCGGTTTTTACGCCGCATACGCGGGAGGTTCAGCCGATGCCGCGCTCGATTTCCTGACCACCGAGGCACGCGCGCACGACGGCCGCAGGATTCGCCGCGAGATCACGGTGCAATGCATGCGGATGCATTCGCTGGATGTCGCCACTGTGAACGAAAGCGGCGACGCCACCACGGTCGACGCCGTCGTCACGCTCTCACGCTGGAGCGCCGCCCCCGGCGCGGAGGAAGACGTCATCGACGAACGGAAGCGCTTCACACTCGTTCGTCGTGATGGCGCGTGGAAGATCGCGGCGCGGCGTGACCGCTTCGCCGATCTCGCCGCGCGCATCGCCAACGCTTCGCCGGATCAGCGCCGCGCGCTGCTCGACGCGAATCCGTTGCTGCGCACGCGGGCCCTCGGAATGGCCCTGGCACCGCTCATCGTGGCGCGCATCGATCAGAGCCACTTTCCCGAAGCCGCGTCTTTGATCGACGTCGTACGGGATCTGAACGGCGAGCTTCTCGACGACCGTTTGGAGGCGGTCACGCTCGGATTGGAGAGCGTCATGGCGCGGCGAAGGATCGATCACGATTTCGACGAGGCCCGCCGGCTCGGCGAGGCGAGTCTCGCTGTCGCCGAGCGGACGCACGACCCCGACGTGATCCTCGAGGCGACGAACCGGCTCGTCCGAACGCGTACCGACGTCGATCACGCCGACATGACCGCCTTGCACCTGATCGAGCGCGCGTTGGAGTTGAGCGACTATGTGACGGAGCCCGCGCGCATCGCCCTGCTGGCGACGCAGGCGGCGCGCAACTACGACGCCCGAGCGATGTATCGCGACGCGCTGGTCTACAGCTTCATGGCCCAGCGTTTTGCCGCGGAGTCGGAGAATGCGGCGGCGCAGCTTTCCGCCGAGCTGAACCTCGCGGGGACCTACGCGCTGCGGTTGGACTTCGATCTGGCGGAGCCTCATTACCGGGCCGCTCTTCATCTCGCCCGCGCGAACGGCTACATCGCCGTGCTGATCTCGACCCTCGGCGACTTCGCGATGATGCTCAGGACACAGGGTCGTCATGACGAGGCCACGCCGTTCCTGGACGAGGCGATTCAACTGGCCCGGCAGCGAGGCGATCCGGAGCACCAACTCGCGGGCCTCTATCTTTCGCAGGCGAACCTCGCGTACGGGCGGGAAGATTTTTCCGCGGCGGAGGAGAGCCTGGCCCGCGCCGAGGCCGAGCCGTATCGGACACAGGAGGACGTGGATCTCCACCGCACCCTGCTGGCATATGTCCTGGCTGCTGAGCATCGATATCGCGAAGCACTCGCGATCGCCGAGACGCTGAAGTGGCGGACCGCCGCCGAGGCTCAGGCTCTTCGGGGGCTCGGCCGTCACGCCGACGCGGAACGGATTCTGCGCGAGATCATCGACAGCTATGGCCGCGTGCGCACCGAAGTCGGTCCCGACGCGCGGCAGCAGTCGATGTTTGCCGCCGGCACGCATTGGGCGCCGCTCACGCTGATCGATCTCCTGGTCGATTGCGGCGACACGCGCGGGGCATTTGCGGAATACGAACGGATGAAGGGCCAGGTCCTGCTGGAGACGATTGCTCACTCCGGGCAGGACGCCGGCGGCCGCCTCACTCCGGTGGAGCGAGCGACGCTCTCCACGCTCAACAAGCGCATCAACGAGGCGAATCGTCTTCTGTGGGCGGCGCGTACGGCGCGGAAGGAAACGGCGGGCGAAGAAGCGGCGCTCGCGCAGGCGCGGCTGGAGCTCGAGGAGTTCCAGAGTGCGCTGTATGCGGCCGATCCATCGCGCCGCTGGTTCGCCGCCGAAGAGGCGAGGGGAGCGGCTGTTCCGATGCCCGCCATGCCCGGCGGCGTGATCATCGCGTTCGCGGTGATGGAGGTGCGCACCGTCGCCTTCATCATCACAGACGGCGCGCCTGTTTCCGTCGCCGTCATTCCCGCGGGCCGCGAGACTCTTCGGCGCCGGATTGGCGAGCTCGTCGAGAACGTGGAGAGTCAGGGGCTTCGCACTGCGGCGAAATCGCGCGCGCTCTACGACCTGCTGATCAAACCGATTGAATCGAAGATCGGCGATGCGCGGCTGATCGGAATCATTCCGGACGACGTGCTCTGGCGGCTGCCGTTCCAGGCCCTTCGATCGGCCGATGGCAGGTTTCTCGCCCAGCGCGCGGCGGTGTTTTATGCGCCGTCCGTGCACGCGCTGCGGCTGGCCCTGGAGCGGTCGAAGGAGCGTGCGATCGGCAGCTCCGCAAGATTGTTCGCGCTCGCCAACCCGTACGCCGGCGCGGCCGCGAAGAGCCGGTTCCGAACCCTTGCTCCCGGCGGCTCGCTCGATGAGATCCCCGAGGCCGAGTCGGAGGTCAGGCAGATCGCCTCGCTGTATGGACGGAATGCGAGCCGCGTCTACATCGGGAACGCCGCGACCGAGACGGTCGTCAAGAGCGAAGCCGCGGACTTCGACGTCGTCCACATCGCCACGCACGGCCTGCTCGACGACACCGCGCCGATGTACTCCGCGCTCCTCCTCGGCAGCACCGACACCGCCGAAGACGGCCTCCTCGAAGCACGCGAGATCCTCGATCTGCGCCTCCACGCCCGCGTCGCCGTGCTCTCCGCATGCGAGACCGGCCGCGGTCGCGTCACGCCGGGCGAAGGCGTGATCGGCATGTCGTGGGCCCTCTTCGCCGCCGGCTGCCCGACGTCGGTGGTCAGCCTCTGGAAAGCCGAGTCGGCCGCGACGCAGACGTTGATGGTCGAGTTCCACCGCCGCATGATCCGCGGCGAATCGCCGGCGATCGCATTGCGGCACGCCCAAATGAAATTGATGCGCGATCCGAAGACCGCGCATCCGATGTATTGGGCGCCGTTCGTGGTGGTGGGGGCGCCGTGAGGGGATATGACCGGGACGGCGGACGACATCAAGAGTGAGCTCCAGCTTCCGAGCGCTCCGCATCGTCAACGCCTCCACCGCCCGTCTCCGCCCGACGATCAACGCGCCTGCGACGTCGTTCTCAAGCGTGGCGCATCAGAGCGGCCGGCGTGGGGACGGCGGATGCTCTGCGGGCGTAGAGCGTGCCGCTCGCTACGATGACTGGTCGGGCGGGGCAGCCGCGTATTGCCGGCGCCTCGTCAACCGAACGTTTCATTGGACATGATCACCCTCTCCCATGCTTGTCAATTTCTTCAGATGGTCGCTGACACAAGTGATGGGAGTAGTCGCTGCAGGGCCGACATCACGCGGAGGGACAACGATCTCGATTTCATTAATTAGCGACAGACGCGCTTCCTCGCCTAGCTCGCCGTCCAGAACGATCTCGGCCGCTGTGATTTGGTCCTGTTCAGAAAGACCCGCAAGATCCGGAGCGTGGACCACGATGTCGAAAACACCATCTGGGTATCCGTACAAAACATATCGCCATTCAGAAGCGTCGACGGCCAGTTGGTTGCCTTGGCTGTCGTTCATAAAGAAACGTCTTTCCCAATCTTTCGGCTGCTTGGCAGAAAAAAACTGCCAGCCAGGGCAAGCCGGAGCCAGATCGACGATCGTCTTCGTCTCCTGCAACAGTTCGGCATGTCCGCCTGGCGATATCACGAGAATACTGTCATTCGAGTTCCGCGAGGGACCGACCTCCCACGTAAACGGGCCGAGAGCGGTCACATGCTGATCCAGCTCTTTTAGCAGCGCGGCATTCTCGAAGTGTGAAGCGAAGCCGCCACAAACGGATGCGAACCAGCGCCAAAAGTCAAGGATGTCAGAAGTGGTCACGTTGGTTCCCCATGGATTCCCAACTCAGCGAAGAGCAGATCGACGAGTTGTCGAAGCAGAAGTCATTTCAGAATCGGCCGTCAACACAATACTAATCCCGAGACGAAACCTCTCGCTCATCAGCATACCGATTTCGGGGTGCAAGGAGTTACCGTCGGCTCATTCTTTTTCGGAGCAATCTCATTTCGTTTATTATCGAGATTCTTCACGCCGCCTCTGTCGTCGATGGCCTTCTGTTCTTTTACCCTGCCTTCTTGCTTGTTGTTCGCATCGTATGTATCAACTACCTTCGCTTTCGTGCGATCACGACCGTCGTTCGACCGCCGCGTTTTGTTCGGTTCGGGCTGATTGTGCCTTCCGACATATGGTCGCCCGCTGCTGGTCGCCTCGCCAGGAACTTCGTAGATCGTGCCCGTTTCTCCAGAAGCCTGCTCCTGTTGCTCGGCCATGTGATTGGCCATGTTCTGAACATAGGCCTCGGCGGCCGGTTCAGGTCCGCCGCCTCCGCCGCTCAGCAGGAACTCACCTACCGCCCTCCAGTTGACCTTGCTGCCAACGTAAACTATGCCGACGCCGACTGCTGCGCCGACAACCGCTCCGGTCGGACCAGCGACCGCACCCCCCTCCAGAGTGCAATCAAGCACGTTTGTACACCGACCATCTGGATCGGTGTACCGTACCGGATTGTTCAGAACGTACGAATAGCGATTCCACGTCTGTGGCTGTGACAGAGCAGAGCTACTCCATGTCGGATCCACCGACAGGAACCGCCCCTCGATCCCCCCGTAATACCGCGCGTGCATGTAATCCAGTTCCTGTCCCGGCGCGCCGGGATTCGCATCGCGCTCATGGCCGGTGAACTTCATCCGCTCGGTGTCGCGTTCGCTGCCTCGAGCCTCGGCGCCGAAAGGCCAGTAGGTGTGCAGGGAGACCTTGTAGCCGCCGGCGTCGGTGATGAGGCGAGGGGTGCCGAGGTGATCGACGTGATAGTGGCGCTGAGGGCCAGGGCCGGGTTCTGCGGCGAGGTACTCGGCGAGGAGTATGCCGTCGCGGTAGACGTAGTCGCGCGACCAGCTCCATGTGCCGCTTAGCGGGTCGTGCGACATCTCGCGCAGGACCTTCTTGTCCGCACCGCGTAATGTGTAGCGCGCGGTGTTGCCAGGCCGGTCGACGACCGCGATCCGCTCGTCGTTCGCGTCGTAGACGTACTCCTCGTGCCGGCTGGCGAGATTGAGCTCGGTCATCATTCCGGCCGCATCCCACTGATACTCGGTCACGCCGGTGACGGTGCCGGTCCGATTTCCTTCGGCGTCGTAGGCACCGAGGTGACAGGTGGTGGAGCCGGGTGGACAGGGGACGACGTTGGACAACTGATTCCGATCGGCGTCGACGGCGAACCCATCGACGCTCGACTGACCGCCGGAGGTCGTCGTGACTTTCAAAAGATTGCCGAACCGGTCATAGGAGAACGTCTGCAGGTTATCGGTGAACGCCGCCGTCTTCGCAGTGCCGTAGACGAGACGGCCGAACGCGTCATATCGGTACTGGTCGTCGCCGGCCTTGATGACATTTCCCGCGCCGTCGTAGTCGTAGAGGTATGCGTAAGTGTCGCTATCCCAGGCCAGGGGCTTCGCCGATCGGGACGTGGAAGGCGTTGCCGCGCGCAGCGGCACAGAGCACAAGAAGAAGAGAATTGCTGCAAATCCGAGGCGCGTTTTCATGGCCGTCATCCTCATACCCTCGTTTCGCATAGCGCTGGCGCCTAATGCCCTGCAGGAAAGCCTGCCGGAAGGACATTCTCCGGCTTGTCGTAACCGGCCAAACCTGCGAGGTGATCGTCCATGTCGTACTTCGAAAGCAATGGAAAGAGGGCGCCCAACACCTTCCCCGGGCTCTGTTGAAGCTCGCAATACGTGCTGCACTGGTAGGTCTTGTCCGCGAACATGCTGTCGATCGGGCGCGTCAGACCGCGATGCGGTCTGAACGTACTACCGAGTCGCTTCGCCGAAATGGGCTTCCAGTCAGCGTGTTTCTGCGCGAAGCTTCCCTTCCAGGGAACGCCTTCGTGAGGCGCAGGCCACCCGATGTTGTGCTCCCAGACCTCTGAAATCCTGCCAGAGCGGTCTGCGAGATAAATCCCTTCGTGTTGTGAATGCCCGATTTGGTTTCCCCACACGACCGCATAGTAGTGTGACTGCATCTCGGCCTCGACTATCTGGCGAGCCAGGTATCCGGCCAATTGGAAGGTCCAGCTCATTTCGGCGAACATTCCGGTCGCGTCGACATTTTTCAAGGGATTGTTCCGAACGTACGCGTACCGATGCCAGGCCTGCGGGTTTGCACGAGCCGCCTTGCTATCGACGATTGGATCGACCGACAGGAACCGCCCCTCGATCGCCGCGTAATACCGCGCGTGCATGTAATCCAGTTCCTGCCCCGGCGCCGCGGCATTCGCATCGCGCTCGTGGCCCGTGAACTTCATCCGTTCGGTGTCGCGCTCGCTGCCTCGAGCCTCGGCGCCGAAGGGCCAGTAGGTGTGCAGCGAGACCTTGTAGCCGCCGGCGTCGGTGATGAGGCGAGGGGTGCCGAGGTGATCGACGTGATAGTGGCGGTGCGGACCGGCGCCGGACTCGCCCGCGAGATACTCGGCGAGCAGTGTGCCGTCGCGGTAGACGTAGTCGCGCGACCAGCTCCACGTGCCGCTTTGCGGGTCGTGCGACAGTTCGCGCAGGACCTTCTTGTCCGCACCGCGTAATGTGTAGCGCGCCGTGCCGCCGGGCCGGTCGACGACCGCGATGCGCTCGTCGTTCGCGTCGTAGACGTACTCCTCATGCCGGCTGGCGAGATTCAGCTCGGTCATCATTCCGGCTGCATCCCACTGATACTCGGTCACGCCGGTGATGGTGCCGGTCCGATTTCCGTCCGCGTCGTAGGCGCCGAGGTGACAGGTGGTGGAGCCGGGTGGACATGGAACGGAGTTGGACAACTGATTTCGATCGGCGTCGACGGCGAAGCCATCGACGCTCGACTGAGCACCGGAGGTGGTCGTGACTTTCAGAAGATTGCCGAACCGGTCGTATGAGAACGTCTGCAGGTTATCGGTGAACGCCGCCGTCTTCGCAGTGCCGTAGACGAGACGGCCGAATGCGTCATATCGGTACTGGTCGTCGCCGGCCTTGATGACGTTTCCCGCGCCGTCATAGTCGTAGAGGTATGCGTAGGTGTCGTTATCCCAGGCCAGGGGCTTCGCCGGTCGGGACGAGGAAGGCGTTGCCGCGCTCAGCGTCGCCGCGCAGGAAACGACGAAGAATGCGGCAAGCAGTCGAGTGGGATTCATGGTCGTCATCCTCATGCTCACGGAATCGCGACGCCCGATGTGTCGCTGTAACAGGTGTCGTCCAGCCACCAGACGCGTGCCCAGTAAGTCGTCGATTGGGCCGGGGTGGCGACCGTGAGATAGCTCCCTCCTTCGCCGATGAACGTCGACTGGGCAACGCTCCCGGGCACGCCGCGATACCAGGAGTACTTCACGTTCTGGTCATCGGGCGAGTACACCCAGACCGTCACGCGCCACGACGTCCCGCCCAGGAATTGCCTGGTGATATTCGCGATCGCCGGTCCCGTGCAGATGCTCACGGTCGCCGCGCTGCTGTATACGACTGCCGTCGTTCCACTGGTGACCACGCAGTAATACGCGGTCTCCGTGGTGAGGGCGGGCGTGGTGTACGACGCGCTCGTCGCGCCGGCGATGGGGTTGGGACTCGACGTCGAGTACCACTTGTAACTGAGATACGTGCCATTGGCCTGGATGGTGAGCGTGGCGGTGCTTCCGGATGGAATCGCGACGCTCTGCGGCTGCGCCGTGATCGCCGGGTCGACGCTGTACATGATCGCGGCGCTGTTCGCGGTCGCGCCGTTGCACGGGCTCGTCACCAGCACCCAGTAGTACTCGCTCGTCTGCAGACCGAATGTGTAAGTGGCTGCCGTTGCGCCGCTGACGATGCGGCTCGTGTCGCCGGACTGGCCCTTGTACCACTGATACGTAAGGCCGGTGCCGGTCGCCGTGACCGTGACCGAGCCGGTGCCGCCCGGGGTGTGGGCCGCTGTCTTGGTCAGGTTTGTAATGGTGGGGTTGGTGCAGATGGAAACGGTCGCCGTCGCGCTGTCGGCGGTCGTACAGCCGGATACGCGCACCCAGTACGTCGTGTTCGACGTCAAGGCCGGCGTCGTGTAACTGCTGTTCGTCGCGCCGCTGATCGGCGAGGCGGTATTGCCGCTGCTGCCGAGGTACCACTGATAGGTGAGAGGCGCGCCGGTGGCTGTGACGGAAAGCGTCGTCTGTCCGCCGCTCGGCACGTTTGTGCTCTGCGGCTGTACTGTGATGGTCGGCTTGCAGACCGCCGCCGTATAGGTCGTGGTCCGCGAGACGCACGTATTGTTGGTGAACTCCGCCCAATACTGTGTCGTCGCCGTCAGAGCCGGCGTCGTGTACGAGTTGAGGTTGAGAGCCGACGCGAGCAACTGGCTCTTGTCGCCGCTCGGACCGCGATACCAGGTGACGGTCTTGTTGTCGACAGGCGAGAGCGGCGGCAGCGTGAGCGTCGCCGATTGACCGGAAGCGATATTGATCTGCGCCGGCGACGGCGTAATGACCTCCGGATAGGTGCACATGGAAAGCGTGGCCGTGGCGCTGTCGATGAAGCAGACGCTCGTCGTGACCCGGACCCAGTAGTTGGTGTCGGTCGCCGGCGATACCGTGACGGACGTCGAGGTCGCGCCGCCGATCGGGCTCGTAACGTCGCCCGAAACGCCGGTGTACCACTGATAAGACAAGGGACGCGGCGAAGTCGCGGCCACGGTCAACGTCGTCGGCTTACTCGGGAAGATGCGGCTCGATGCAGGCTGAGTGGTGATCGACGGCTTGTTGCAGACGTCGACGGTCAGCGTCGGGCCGTTGATCGTGCAGAGGCCCGCGCTCGTGACCCGGCACCAATAGGTCGTGGTGGTCGAGGGTGAGACGGTGCAGGACAGGCCGACGGCGCCGCTGATCGGGCTGGTCGTCACACCGCTGTTGCCGATGTACCACTGATAGGTGAGATTGCTTCCGGTTGCGGTGACGCTGACCGAGGCCGGCGTACCCGCTTCGATATAGCGAGTCGGGCTCGTGGCGGTGATCACCGGCGGACTGCACACCGTCACGGTCGCGGCGGCGCTGTTGACGGAGATGCCGCATGTCCCGGTCACGCGCAGCCAATACGTGGTTGTCGACGCCGGCGAGATCGTGAGCGAGCTCGATGTCGCGCCCGGAACGGGAGACGTCATCGTCCCCGGCGTTCCGACGTACCACTGGAACGTCTGGCCGCTGATGTTCGTGGTGACGGCCGTGAGCGTAGCGCTCGATCCCGACGGAATCGTCGTGCCGGACGGCTGCGTCGTGATCGCCGGGATGCAGACGCGGACTGTGTACGTACTGGTCCGCGAGGTGCAGCCGCCGTTGGTGAACTCGGCCCAGTATTGCGTCGTCGCCGTCAACGCCGGTGTCGTGTACGAGCTCAGATTCAGTGCGCCGCCGAGGATCGTGGTGTGATCGCCGCTCACGCCGCGGTACCAGGTGACGTACTTGTCGGCCACCGGTGACATCGCCGGCAGCGCAATGGTCGTCGAGGCGCCATAGCCGATCAGTTTTTCAGCAGGGTTTCCATCGACGACCTGCGGATAGAGGCAGATCGACACGACCGCCGTGTTGCTGTCGGCCGTGCAGACGGAGGTCGTGGCGCGCACCCAGTAACTCGTTTCCGTCGCCGGGGTGACAGTCAGCGTGGCGGAGACCGCGCCGTTGATCGGCGCTGAGGTATCGCCGGTCGCACCGGTGTACCACTGGTACGTCACCGTGCCGGTGGGCGAGGAAGCGGCGGCCGTGAGTGTCGCCGCCGTGCCACTGAAGATGGCCTGCGATTGCGGCTGCAGCGAGAACGACGGCGGCGTGCAGACGTTGACGACGATGGCCGGACTGTTGCTGACGCAGACGCCGGCGCTGGTCACTTCCGCCCAATAGCTCGTCGTCGCCCCGGGTGAGACGTTGATCGAGCTGCTGTTGCTGTTCGCGACGGGATTCGTCTTCGTCCCGCTTGCGCCGATGTACCACTTGAACGACGGACTGGTGGCATTGGTCCAGACGCTGATGGGCGTAGACGTTCCGCTGGCGATGAATTGTGTGGGACTGACCGACGTGATCTGCGGCGGACTGCAGACATTGACAGTGGCAGCCGCACTGTCTGCATAAAGGCCGGTGCACGTGCCGGTGACGCGGACCCAGTACGTCGTGGTCGCAGTCGGGCTGATCGTGAGCGTCGCCGCGGTGGCGCCGGCGACCGGGCTCGAAGTGACTCCTGACGCACCTGCATACCACTGGTAGGTCTGTCCGGCGAGGACGCTCGTCGTCACGGTCAGTGTTGCAGGCGTTCCTGCCGCGATGGTCGTTGACGGCGCGACCGGCTGGACGGTGATCCTCGGTATGCACACGTTGATCGTCAGTCCCGGCGAGTCGCTGTAGCACGGGCTGTCATTCAGCGTCATCCGCACCCAATACGTCGTCGTCGTGGCCGGCTGGACGCCGAAGGCGGTGTAATTGTTCACCGCCAGAAGCTGGGAGTTGGCGACGTTGCCCGGCTGGCCCGCATACCAGGTGAACGAGTAAGGCACTCCCGGGTCGCCTGTGATGAAGCTGATGGCCTGAAATTCATTCGGCTGCGCGTTGGTGTGGATCTGTCCGCTCCAACTGATTCCCGGAACGTCACACATTTGCACGCTGACTTCGCCGCTCGAGCGCGCGCAGCCTCCGACTCCGATGACCTCGCACCAGAACGTCGTCGCCTGCACGATCTCCGGCGACTGGACGGACGCCGCATTGCCGTTCGCAACCGGCTTCGACTTGTCGCCGGTATGGCCTTCGTACCACTGATATGTGAGATTCGCCCCCTGCGCGGCGATCGAGAGCGTCGTTCTCGCATGGGGCATGACCCGCGCCTGAGAAACGGCCGGCGCCTCCAGCACGGGACAGACCGCGGCAATGAATTCCGGGCTGTCGATGAAACGGGCATCCGTTCCGCCGGCGCCGCAGTGTCCGGTCACGCGCACCCAGTAGCTCGTCGTTACGGTCGGATGCACCTGCAGGTGGTCGATCGAACGTCCTCTCTGCAGCGACGTGTCGCCCAGGTGTCCTTCGTACCATTGATAGGTCAGGCCGGTTCCGGCGGCGGGGAAGCTGAACGTGATGAATTGGCCGGCATTGATGTCCTGTCTCGGTGTTGTCGATGCCCCGGCTGTATGCGGCGGATCGCATACCTTGACGGTGATCGTCGGACTGTCGACCAGCTCGTTGTTGGGGCCCGAGATGCGCACCCAGTATTTCGTTTCCGCGGTCAGTACAGGCGTCGTATACGTCGCCGAAGTCGCTCCACCGATCGGCAGGTGTCTGTCGCCCACCTCTCCGGCGTACCACTGATACCCAGTGGCACCGCCTGCCTGGGCCGACAACGTGATGCTGCTGTTCTTATCGGTCCAGAGCTCGGTCTGCCACTGTGGCGGCGCGATCGACGGCGAGGACGCGACGCGGACCGTGGCGAGGAAACTGTCGATCCCCTCGCTGCGATCGCAGGAAGCGTCGGCGATATGCACGAGGTAGCGGCGGCTCTCTTTGACGTGCGGCAGTACGAGAGTCGGCCCGTTCCCCGGCACCACCGAGCCGCTCTCGTCGCGCCACGTGTATGTCGCGTTGAACGACGGAGGCTCGACGGTGAGGAAGGCGGTCGTGTCGTAGGCGACATCCACGGAGTCGACGTTCTGGTTGATCAGGACGGGACCGCAACTGTCGCGTTGAAACGAGAGCGTCGGACTGTCGGTATAGGCACCGCAATCATCGCGGGTGACGCGCACCCAGTACGGACGGATGGTGAAGCTGCCGACGGTCAATTGATTCGCAGGACCGGCGTGCGACGTAATCGGATCGCGTGTATCGCCGCTCTGGCCGCGGAACCACTGGTACGACGTATTCGGCCAGTCGCAGGTGGCGATGAAGGTGACGTCCGGAATGCTGTCCGACGGAACGGTGGTGCGGTTCTGCGTGATGTAAAGCGGCGGAAGATCGCAGACGCCGGAGACCGAGACGTACATCTTCGGGCTGATGGTGATCTGTTCGCCGCTCGAGCCTGCGTGCGTTCCCCTGACCTTCACCCAGAAGGTGTTGACCGACTGCGTGGTGACGTAAGGATTGGAAAGGTCGGGGGGCAGCTTCGTGGCGCCGGACGGATCGTCGCGGTACCACTCATAGTGATAGACGTGATCGGTCGAAGGCGGCACCGAAGGCGCCGGATCCATGTCGACCCACAACTGCACGGCGTCGCCGGGCGCGTAGATCGCGTGGAACTTCTGGTAACTGCTGATGCGCTGGACGGTAGGCTCCTGCGACGCCGGAACGAGCTTGACCGGCGTCCGGTTGACCTCCACCCCTCCGAATGAACATGTGCGGGTCATCAGCACCCAGTAGTTCGTGGCGACCGCCGGCGCGACTTCGATGGTCGAGCCGGATCCGGCCGGCCTGGAGAGGTCGTCGTAATCGGAGCCCTCGTACCAGTTGAACGCGACGTCGGCGGCGTCAAAATCGGGCACGGAGAGAATGACCTTCGACCCCGATGGAACGAACGTGAAGTTTCGATCATCGGGCTTCAGGCACGGGACGGCGGCATGAACGCTGAACACTTTGACCAGGCGGGTGACTGTGCCGCACGATCCGGTGACGGTCGCGAAGAGGCCATGGAAATTCGAGCCGCTTGCGCTGTAGGGAGGCGCGGTCCAGGTGAGCAGAGAATCGGCCGGGCCGACGACCGTCCGGGCGCCGGTGCTCGACCATACGCCATTGGCGTCGACGGCCACGGGAGCCTGTTCCCACTTGTACGTCCAGCCGCTGCCGCTGACCGCGATCTGGATGATCGATGAAGTCCCTTCCGCGATCGCGGTCGCCACGCCGTTGTAATCGAGCGCGGGGGCGGCGATCTTCGGCACGCAGATCGTGGCGGTGAAGGGCTTGCTGCCGCGCGAGCAGACGGAGTCTCGGACCAGGCACCAGTAAGTCGTCGTCTCCTCGAGCTGCGGCGTCGTGAACGTGGCCGCCGTGACTCCGGTCGGATTGCTCGTGTCGCCGGGCAGCCCGCGATACCAGGCCAGAGTGGCTCCCGGCACGACGTCGATCGAGAACGTCGCCGTCTGGCCGACGCTGATCTGCTTGTCGGACGACTGTGAATTGATGACGTTGCAGAGGGCGAACGTAATGCTCTTCGGCCGCGGCAGTCCGGACGGATCGGGAGTGATCGTGTCGAGAACGCTCGCATGACGAACCTGCTGGACCTGGCCGGCCGCGCTGTAGGCGATGCCGACGCCGGGTTGTGAGTCGTCGATGGAATCGGTGACGCCGCTGACGTTCGTCAGAAGGCCGGCGCGATAAGAGAAGGCGATGTCCCGCCTGCCGGGGAGCGTAGTGCCGGCCGCCGGAGTGCAGGCGGAACAGGTCGGATAGATCGCCTTGTCCGGAAGTCCGAGATCGGTGTACGCGTAAGCCTGCACGAACGTCGTCGCCGCCTGGCCCGGCTCCGTGACGCTCGTGGTCTTCGTCGCCACGCGGCCGAGACCGTCGTAGTCGAACGCGTCGGAAACGACGTGGTCTCCGGAGGCGAGATAGTTGTGCCGCGTCTGGCTGACCAGCCGGCCCGCATTCAGCGTCGACGGCGTGTCGTAGACGAAGCTCTTGAGCGTTCGTGCGTGCGACGTGTCCGTCACCTCGAGGAGCCGCTCCGCCCGATCGAACCCGAAGGAAAGGTGAGAGACGGCTCCGCTTTTCGCGACGGCATGACCGCGCGCGTCATAGGTGTAATCGGTCCTGCCGGACTCGGGATGCACTTCCCAGGTGAGAAGTCCGCGTCCGTCGTAATTGAACGTGCGGGGAGGCTGGCTCCCCATCTCGACCTTGGAGAGCTGATCGCCGACGCGATAGTAGTAATCGGTTTTCTGCGCGGTGTTGGCCGAGTCTTCCGTCACCGAGATGAGCCGTCCGAAACGATCGGCCTCCTCGCTGACGGAAACGCTCGTCGCGAGCCCCGCCGGAGTGGCCACCTTGTAAGTCCGGGTCGTCTTCCGGTCGCCGTCGTAGTCGAACGTCGTGGCGTTCCCATCGGCTGCCGTTACCGTGCCGGCTCTGCCAAGCGAGTCATAGTCCGAGAATCTGGTCGTCTTCGTCGGACTGCCACTGGTGAACGTCTCCCACTCCGAAACGGACTTGCGGCGGCCCGCGAAGTCATGAAGGGTCTCCCGAATACTGAAGGTGCCGTCCGGCATGCGGCGTTTTTCACGCCACAGACGTCCGAAGCCGTCGTATTCGAACTGCTGTTCCAGACGGGTCTCGGCGTTGGACCCGGTCTTGACCGTGATGCGGGCCGCCTGTTGCGGACACGCTGATGTACTGCAGGCGGGGCCGTAGTCGGCGACCGCTTTCTCGAAGACGTAGGACGTCGGCGCCAGGCCGGCGGGCGGGGTGATGTCGGTCAAACGCCCCGATGTGTCGTAGGTGTAACCGGTCGCGATGCCGGCCGGGTCTTTGCTCTGCAGCACGGCACCGGTGCTGGCATCGATGCTCGAATTGTTGACTGAATAGAAGCCGATGCCGGAGCCGTCGGCCCGCTTGTACTGCGAGGTCGCGAGGACTCCACGCTGGTATGTGTGATCGATCCTGAAGCTGTACTGATCGTGATCCGGAAGGGCGACGTCGCAGAGAAGGGTCAACGGATCCTTATCGACAGTCTGCTTGTCTCCGCCGAAGAATTCCTCCCGCTGGACGTAGCCGGTGGCGTCGTCCCTCGTGAACACGCTCAGAAGATCATGCTCCGAGCGCGCGACGCCGTTTTCGCCGCCCAGGCTCCTCGTCCGCTTCAGGAACCCGGTCGTCGTATCGAAGCAGGCCTCGATCCTGGAATACTGATCTCCCTCTTTCGAATAGGTCGAGCCGTACGTTCCCAGGATCCACTCATTCCCGGCAGCGAGCATGATGAAGCCCGACCTGCGGTGGTGGCTGCTGTTGAGCTCATACGATCCCACGCCGAGATTGAAGGAGGTGTACGTCTCCCGGTCATTGCCTCGGGTGAAATTGCCGGTGAAGTTGGTCTGCCGATAGTGACCGAGGCCGTCGAATTGAGAAAAGTCGGTGTCCGCATGGCGGTTTCCGTCATCGGCGTATGACGTTCGCTGCGTCACGACGCGCGGGTTGCGGTCTCTGTAGCAGGGAAAGTCGATCAGACAGGTCGAGGCGAGCTCGTCGAGCTCATACTTCAGATAGGTTGCCCGGACCTTCGTACAAGTGCCGCCGGCGGGGCAATCGAAGGTCTCCGTCGAAAGATTGCGCCCGCTGCCGTCGGTCGAGGTGGTCGTGTACGGAAGACCGAGAGACTCGCCATATTCCGGCTCGAAGTAGTTGACTGTGCGGGTGACTACGGTCGTCCCGTCGTCGGCCAGCGTCTCGACCGTCGTCTTCCCGACATCGGCCGTATAACGGCTCTGTTCCCGGACATTCGTGAACGGATCGAATGCAGTGCGCTGCCGGATACCCATCGAGTTGTAGGCCGCGGTGACCGGATAGTTCTGATAGGACCACGTCAACTTTCCTCGGGCCGGGGTGACGACCTCGGTGAGCGTTCCGGACGAGTCGCTGCAGCCATCGGCAGCGGCGGGGTGGTTGTAGTTCATGAGGAACGAACCGCCATCCGGAAGTCCGATCCGGGTCAGGAACCGCGTTCTCGCTGACAGATCGCGGGCACCGCACGGGCGGGCGATCGACGAAATACTGCCGTCCGTACGGGCGGCGTCGTCGTCGAACGTGAAATTGTCATACGTCAGGTCATAGACCGCCCGGGCTCCGCCGCTCGCCGCGAGATCGACCTTGTCGATGACCCTGTTCATGCCGTGGAAAGGGTTCGGCTGCTGGAAATAGATCTTGTGAGCGCGCTGGTGGCTGTCCGTGATCAGCCAGTTGTTCTCGCTGTCGAATTCGAATTTGACGTAATTCGTCGTCGGCTCGCCGTTCGCCGCGATCAGGGAAGACGTGCCATAGATGAACCGGAGCTGGCAGGCACTGGTCGGGTTTGCACAATGAAACAACTGCTTGTGGCCGTCGGAGAATTCGACGATCCGATCGCCGGCGGCGCGACCATCTTTGATGCGAAGATACGTGCCATCCCGCGTATAGCCGACTCCTGCCACAAACGGATCGCAGTCCGTGTCCGATGGGGACTGGCATCGCGGCTCGTGCAGCGTGTCGTAGAACGCATGCTCCCCACCGTCCGGCGACTTGTATCTCCACATCGAGTACAGCGTGGGGAGAGTGGCATTGGTTGCCCCCGGAAAGAGCTCTCCGAATGAGAGCCGCCAGCCCATGCCGGCGTTGTCGCGCATGGGGAAATAGAAAGTTCTGGTCGGATCCTCTTCGTCCCGGTACAGCATCCAATGCTGCATGATTGGACAGTTCAATCCGCCCGCGCCGGTGCAAGTCGCCGGGCAGATGATCAGGCCTCCTCCGGCCTCATAGCAGTGGTCTGGTTCGGACGATATCGGCTTTTCCGGTTTCATCCACTCGCTGTAGTGCCAGATGTTGCCCGAGTAGCGGAGCACGAAGGAGTACGACACGCCTTCCGCTACCGGATACGTCTGGCCGAGCGGGACGGCGAGGTTCAGGTTTCCGCTGAAGAGATTCACGGAATCGAATCCGCCGAACTGATAGGCCTCACCGGGCTTGAAGCCGCGTTCCCGGCCGGGAACCTGCTGGCCGAATATCGACGCCGCGATCGATAGCGTCAGCAGGACGAGCAGCTTCTGTACGGTCGTACCGGTTCGTGTCTTGGTGCGCATGGATCCTCCGGGCAGCGCGAGCTCGTTGACTCGACAGACTTCGAGCGCCGGCACTGCTGCGGGAGAGCAGCACCTGAAAGGAATGAATGCCTGTCGTTGGGTTCGCGGGCCTGACTTGTTCTCAGCTCAGGAAGGACGGGCGAGCCGCACGCCGTATTGCTACGTGCTCAGCAAATGCTCGACCCGCGAAATGATCGCGTCCAGCGCCACCTGGTTCTCGCCCCCCTCGGGGATGATCAGGTCGGCGTAGCGCTTCGACGGCTCGACGAACTCCTCGTGCATGGGACGCACGGTCGTCATGTACTGCTCGACCACCGACTCCAGGCTGCGGCCGCGGGAGCGGATGTCGCGCATGAGGCGGCGCATGAAGCGGAGGTCGGCGGGGGTGTCGACGAACAGCTTGATGCCGAGGCGGCGGCGGAGCTCGGGCTCGGCGAGGATGAGGATGCCTTCGACGATCAGCACCTTGCGCGGCTCGACGCGCACGGTCTCTGACTTGCGCGAGTGCGTGGTGAAGTCGTAGAGCGGGACGTCGACCGACGAGCCCTTCGACAGCACGTCGAGGTGCCGCACCAGCAGCTCGGTCTCGAGCGAGTCGGGGTGATCGAAGTTGATCTGATGGCGCTCTTCGGCCGATAGGCCGTCGAAGTTGCGGTAGTAGGAATCGTGGGAGATCCACTCGATGCGGTCGCTGCCGACCTTGTCGTAGATCGCTTTCGCGACCGTGGTTTTTCCCGAGCCGGTGCCGCCGGCGATGCCAATGACGACTGGTGTCTTCATCCGTCTGTTACTGCTCCTCGAGCTCTGATTCAGTCACGAAGTCCGAAACGTCGTCGGCGCCGCACGTGTTGCACACCGCCTGCGCCAGCTTGCCGTTGTGATACTCGAACTGATACGTCGGAGTCTCGCACTGCAGACAGATGAGGTATTCGGGTTCGTCGGACATGCGAGGTAAGGATAAAGGGTTGGGGCTCACTGAACAACGGCGCCTGTCCCCACCTGCGGCTGGACGAAGGTCGCGCTGTTCGTCTCGTTCTCGACCACCGAGGCGTACACGTACGTCTCCGGGTCGCGTGTCTCCACCACCAGCGAGAAGTCGTCGCCTTTGGTGATCATCGGGAAGAGCTGCTGGATCGGGACGTGCCACATCGACATCGGCGGCATCGGGACGCGCGCGATGGCCAAGTTGCGGCCGGGGAGGCGCTGCACGCCGATGACGAACGTCGTCGCTTTCTCGCCGAGGTTCACCAGGCCGACGTTCGTGCGGAAGGCGTCGGTGAAGGAGAGTCCCTGCAGCACGCGGATCGGATACCACGTCGATCCGTAGTTCACCGCGATCGGCTCGGGTTTGAAGACCTTGTCCTCGCGCACGCCGTACGCGCTCGCGTGCACCGTGACCGAGCGCCGTCCGAGGGTTTCGATGACGAGCGGGGAGAGCACGGCATCCATGCCGAACGCCTCGGTGACGATGTCGGTGAACGCCATGCGCTCGCCCGGACCGATCGTCGTGAGCATCGCCGGCTGATCGGGTGCGGTCATCAGCGTGACCGCGACGGTGACCTCGGAGCGGCCGTCGTTGATCAGCTCGAGCGCGGTGCGCCAGTGCACTTCGTTCGCGCCGATCACCGAGCCGACTACCGGCACCACCACGCGCACGCTTTGCGGAGCGGTCTGTGCGAGCGCCGGAAGTGCCAGCGCGATCAGCAGCGCCTTCATCATGTTCACGGCTCGTAGACGATCGCGCGTCACGGCCGGTTACACGAAATGCGGCCGGAGCATCCGCGTGCCGACCACCATCACCTTCTGCAACTTCGTCAGCGACAGGCGTTTGCGGATGACGACGAGCGGGTCTTTGCGAAGTTTGGAGAGCACGGTTGCGTAAATGCCGCCCATCAGCAGCACGCCGAACCGCGCGTCGAACGCCAGCTCGCCGAGGAGCGGCTCGGCGTCGTTGAAGTAGCGCTCGGCGCGCGCGATCTGAAACTCGATGAGGCTGCGCATCCGGTCGTTCTCGGCGCGCGCGATCACTTCCTCTTCCGCCACTCCGAAGCGGCGCAGCTCTTCGCGCGGAAGGTAGATGCGGTCGCGCCCGAGGTCGTCGCCGACGTCGCGCGTGACGTTGGTGAGCTGCAGCGCGGTGGCGAGATTGCGGCCGTATTCGCGGGCGCGCTCGGTGCGATAGCCGAAGATCGAGAGCGAGATGTCGGAGATCGACGTGGCGACGAGATCGCAGTAGTGAAGCAGCTCCTCGAACGTCTCGTAGCGCGACTTCACCATGTCCTGGCGGCAGCCGTCGATGAGGTCGATGAATGCGCTCTTCGGAATGTCGAAATGTTGAAGCGCGTCGGCGAGGGCGATGGTGATGGGATGCGTCGGATGGTTTTCGTAGCAGGCGTCGAGCTCGTTCTGCCACGCGTCGAGGCCCTCATCCGGCCTTCGGCCACCTTCTCCCGCTGCGGCGGGAGAAGGCTCATCGGCAATGTCATCGGCGACGCGGCAAAACGCATACGCCGCATACACCGCCCGCCGTTTCGCGCGCGGCAGAAATCGAAACCCCACCGAGAAATTCGCGCCGTGCTTGTGCGCGATCGCTCGGCATTCGGCGTACGCGTCGTCGACCGACATCATGATCCGACCGGCCCCAGCGGCGGCACCTTCATCTCCGTGTCCCGCGACCGGCACCAGTGTGCGCCCGGTTTGTGCTGGCATCGCCCGCGATGCTGCCACACCCGGCGGACGATGGGGGAGAGAAGACGTTTCCACCACGTCTGCTGATGCCACGAGCTGAGGTAGCGGCGGAAGTCGCGCGCGGCCGCGGCGCGGCGGACGAACATCGAGAGACCCATGTTGCCGCCGCTCTCGTACAGGAAGCGATTGACGAGACTCGTCTCCTGTTTCACGCCGAGCTCGGCGCGCCAGAGCTCGTCGAAGTCACGCTGCTCGAGGATGCTCCGTGCGGCGAGCCAGCCGCTGGTCAGCGCGTAGCGGATGCCGAGGCCGAAGAGGTAATCCTGAAAGCCGGCCGCCTCGCCGACGAAGCGCGAGCCGTTCGCCGTGGCCTGCTGCTTGAGGTGGAAATTCATGTACGAGTAGCCGGTGCGCCGCTCCGCGGGGACCTCGAAGCGATGCAACTGCTGCGCGGCCTCGAACGAATGATCGAAGTAGTCGTCGATCTTCTTGAAGTCGGCGACGATCGCGCAGCCGAACGTGGCGATGCCGTCGAGGATGAAGAGATACGAGTAGCCGCCGGGGGAGAGGTGATGGTTGAAGTAGACGTCGACCCGCTCCGGCTCGGGCGTCTTCCACGTCATCTCTTTCGCCAGCCCGTCGGGCGTCGACGGACCGGTGGCGACGATGTCCGCTTCCGCCAATCGACTATTGAAGATGACGCGGGCGCCGGCATCGCGCGCCTGCGCCAGCAGACCGCGGTCGAGCGTCCCATCCTCGGCGCCGCGGCGGATGAAGTAGCCGTACGGCTCGCCGCTGCGGATGACGCGCGGGCGGTTGTGATGGTCGTAGAACGTCGCCCAGTCGGCGGGGCGGAAGTAGAAGTTGCGCTCGATGCCGATGCGGTCGAGGAACTGCGGCACCGGCTCGCGCTCCGATGCGCCTTCGATCACCTGCAGGTCGCCGATGAAGCGGACGCCGACGTCGCGCTTCGCCTCGTGCACTTCGACCTCGCGTCCCGCGCGGGCGAGCACGATCGCCGCGGCGAGACCCGATGGCCCCGCGCCTGCAATGCGAACTGGCTGTTGACGGATGTCGTTCAAAACGTAATCGTTGCCGCGCTTCATTATGAGTGACAACAAGCATCGCGGTGGCTTTGCCGTGCTGGTCGCCGCCGGCATCTTCCTGACTCGCATCTCCGGCTTCGTCCGGGAAAAAGTCTTTGCCCATTTTCTGGGCAACTCCGACGCCGCCGGCATCTACCGCGCCGCCATCCGCATCCCGAACGTCCTGCAGAATCTCTTCGGCGAGGGCGTCCTCTCCGCGTCGTTCATCCCGGTCTACTCGCGGCTCCTCGCGCACGAAGACGAAGAGGCCGCGGGTCGCGTCGCCGGCATCGTCGCGTCGCTGCTGACCGTGCTGATGGCGGTCTGCGTGCTCGTCGGCGTGCTTCTCACGCCGTGGCTGCTGATCGTGATCGCGCCCGGATACAAAGGGGAGATCCGCGAGCTGACGATCACCGTCGTCCGCATCATGTGGCTCGGCGTCGGGATCCTCGTCCTCTCCTCCTGGTGCCTCGGCGTCCTGAACAGCCACCGCAAATTCTTTCTCTCGTACGTCGCCGGCGTCTTTATGAACGCCGTGATGATCGCGGTGCTGGCCTTCTTCGGCGGCCGCTACAGCGATCGCTCGCTCGTCGTCATCGCGGCGTGGGGCATGGTCGTCGGCTCCCTCGCCCAGTTCGGGATTCAGCTCCCCGCCGTCTTCAAATACGCGAAGCACCTCAAGTTCGCGATCGACACCACCCTCGAGCCGGTGCGCGACGTGATCCGCAACTTCACGCCGGTCGTCGTCGGCAAGGGAGTCGTGCAGCTCAGCGGCTACATCGACAACCTGCTGGCGACGCTCCTCGGCACCGCCGCGGTCTCCGCGCTGTCGTATGCCCAGATCGTCAACATGTTGCCGATCTCGCTCTTCGGGATGTCGATCGCCGCGGCCGAGCTGCCGCAACTGTCGGGACTGAAAGGAACGGCCGACGAGATCGCGGCCTCGATGCGCAAGCGTCTCGATCGCAGCCTGCGCCAGATCGCGTTCTTCGTCATCCCGAGCGTCGTCGCGTTTCTCGCCATCGGCAACGTCATCATCGCCGCGCTGTACCAGGGGGGCCGCTTCAGGGCGGAGGACACGCTGCTCGTCTGGTACATCCTGATCGGCTCGACGATCGGCCTCCTCGCGGTGACCCTCGGGCGCCTCTACTCGAACGCGTTCTACGCGCTGCGCGACACGAAGACGCCGCTCCGCTACGCGATGATCCGCGTGACGCTCACCGCCGCCCTCGGCTGGATCTTCGCCATCCCGCTGCGGCCGTACCTGATCCGCTTCCTCGCGTTCGCCCACGTTCCGCTGCCGCAGGTCGGCGGCAGTCTCGTCTCGCTCGGCGCCATCGCGCTCACCGCGACCGCCGGCATCGCGGGCTGGGTCGAGTACCACCTGCTACGCCGCGAGCTGGCCCGCCGCATCGGACTCGTCGCGCTTCCCGCGTCGTTCCAGTTGCGGCTCTGGGCCTCGGCGATCGGAGCGGGAATCGTCGCCGCGGCGGTGGAGACGGTCGCCGGCGGACTCGCGTCACACCTGCCGTTCCATCACATCGCCGAAGCGTTCATCGTCTGCGGCGTCTTCGGCGTCTTCTACTTCTTCGCGGCCTTCGCGCTGTCGGTCCCCGAGGCCTCGGCGACCGTGTCGCGATTCGCGCGGCGGCGGTAGAGGAAGAGTCCGACCGCAATTCCCGCGACTGCTGGCGGAGGTCAATCGCCGCCGCCGACGCGCGCCTGTCACCGTTCTTGCTACCATCCCCGCCCGTGACCGAGGTCGGCCAGGCGCCAGAGACGTTGCTCGAGGTCAAGCACCTCCGCACCTCGTTTCCCACCGCGGACGGCACGGTGCACGCCGTCGACAACGTTTCCTTCGACGTTCATCGCGGCGAAGCGCTGGCGCTGGTCGGCGAATCGGGCTGCGGCAAGAGCGTGACGGCGATGTCGATCATGCGTCTCGTCGCCACGCCGGGACGCATCACCGGCGGCGAGATCCGCTTCAAGGGAAAGAATCTCGCGGACATCCCGGAGAGGGAGATGCGCAACGTCCGCGGCAATGACATCGCGATGGTGTTCCAGGAGCCGATGACGTCGCTCAATCCGGTCTTCAAGATCGGCGCGCAGGTGGCGGAGGCGATCCGCATTCATCGCAAGGTGTCGAAGAAAGAGGCCTGGAAGCAGGCGGGGGAGATGCTGGAGCTGGTCTCCATTCCCGATCCGGTCAAGCGCCTCGACGACTATCCGCATCAGCTCTCCGGCGGCATGCGCCAGCGCGTGATGATCGCCATGGCGCTGTCGTGCGATCCCGAGCTGCTGATCGCCGACGAGCCGACGACCGCGCTCGACGTGACGATCCAGGCGCAGATCATGGAGCTGCTCGCCTCATTGCAGCAGCGTCTCGGCCTCGCGATCCTCCTCATCACGCACGACCTCGGCGTCGTCGCCGAGTTCTGCGAGCGCGTGATCGTGATGTACACGGGACGCGTGGTCGAAGAAGCGACGGTCGACGATCTCTTCGCCAACCCCGCGCATCCCTACACGCGCGGCCTCCTCGCCTCGCTGCCGAGCGTGACCAAGGCCGAAGGCGCGAAGCGACTGCCGACGATCAAGGGAATGGTGCCGTCGATCAGCAACCTGCCGCAGGGCTGCAAGTTCAATCCGCGCTGCCCCGACGTGATGGAGATCTGTCTCGGCAACGAGCCGGCGCTGATGACCGTCGGAGCAGGACACGCGGCGCGGTGTTACCTGCACGGGGATCAACCCGACCCGGAGCGAATGTGACTGCGCTACTGACGGTCAACGAGTTGACCAAGTACTTTCCCGTCAAGCGCGGCGTGCTCGCCCGTGTCGTCGCGCAGGTCAAGGCCGTCGACGGGATCACGTTCGACGTCGCGCGCGGCGAGACGCTCGGACTGGTCGGGGAATCGGGATCGGGGAAGACGACGGTCGGACGCTGCATCCTCCGCCTCATCGAGCCGACGTCGGGGACGATCACGTTCAACGGCACGAGCGTGCGCGAGCTCGACTCCGGCGACATGCGCCGCATGCGCCGCGACATGCAGATCGTCTTTCAGGATCCCTACGCGTCGCTCAATCCGCGCATGACCGTCGGCTCGATCGTCGCCGAGCCGCTGATCATCCACGGCGTCTCGAACGGCACGGAGCGCGAGCAGCGCGTCGCGCAACTGCTGGAGAAAGTCGGTCTGCAGCCGGAGTACCGCAAGCGCTATCCGCACGAATTCTCGGGCGGCCAGCGCCAGCGCATCGGCGTCGCGCGCGCACTGGCGACGAACCCTAAGTTCCTCGTGCTCGACGAGCCGGTGTCCGCGCTCGACGTCTCCGTCCAGGCGCAGGTCGTCAACCTCCTGCAGGACCTCCAGGACGAGCTCGGACTGACGTACCTCTTCATCGCCCACGACCTCTCCGTCGTCGAGCACATCTCCACACGCGTCGCCGTGATGTACCTCGGCAAAGTCATGGAGCTCGCCCCCCGCGCCGCGCTCTACGCCAACCCGCTGCACCCGTACACGAAGGCGCTGCTCTCCGCCGTGCCGATCCCCGACCCGAAGGTGAAGAAGTCGCGCATCATCCTCAAGGGCGACATCCCGACGCCGCTCAATCCCCCAACCGGCTGCGTCTTCCACACGCGCTGCCCGATCGCACAGTTCCCGATCTGCAAGGACGTCGTGCCGCCGCTGATCGAGCATCAGCCGGGGCAACTCGCGGCGTGTCACTTTGCAGGGGAGGCGGTGCCGGGGGAGGGGAAACGGAGTGAGGGTGTAGATTCGCGCGCGCTCAGCAGGACCACGACGCGAGATTGAAGGCGGGGAGCAGCACGTCGAGCATCGGCAATCCGAATCGCTCGAGGCGGCGTATCGTTCCTGATTGCACAAAGCAGAGGAGAATCGAGCGATGGCTTACGTGGTCCGTTTCACACCCAAGGGCATGCCGGCAAGCAAATACGACGAGATCATCGAGCGCCTCGAGGCCGCGGGGGCGGGCGCGCCGAAGGGACGGCTGGTTCACGTCGCGTTCGGCGATCCCGACAATCTGCGCGTTTCCGACATCTGGGACACGAAGGAGAACTTCGAAGCATTCGGCGCGACGCTGATGCCGATCCTTCAGGAAGTCGGCGTCGATCCCGGCGAGCCCGATTGGATCGAAGTACACAACGTCATCTCATCATGAGCCTCCCACGCTCGCGCCCAGGGTGAGGAGAAGCTCGTCCAGTTGCGCGAACGTCTCGACCATCGCATCCGCCGCCCCGGTGCCGGCAGCGTCGAGAGCTTCCTTCGAGGAATGGAGCTCGTGCATGACCAGCAGCGTCTTGCCGTCCTTTTCCTCGAAGGTCACCGTGGTGACAGGTCCACCCTCACCACCTTCCTCGTTGGTCCACACGAGGCGCGAGTTCGGGATCACTTCGAGGTACGTGCCGAAGAACGCAAAGCCGTCGGGCTCGAACTCGAGACGGTACTTGCCCCCGACACGAACATCCATCTCACAGGAACGGAGGGACATGTCCATCGACTTCGGCAGCCACCACCGCGTGAACAGCTCGGGCCTGGTCCACGCCTCGAACACGATGCGGGCCGGGCCGTTGAAGGTTCGGGTAACGACCAGCTCTCGCTCGGACCTCCGCGCTACCGTCGTGGGGTTCTTCATGGGTGTGGGCTCACTCTCTCTTCTTGCGTCCATCAACTTTCTCCTTCCGTTTCAGTTCCTCGACAACCTTGTCCAGTTCGTCGAACCGTGCAGCCCAGAGCTGGCGGTGTCTCTCGATCCAGGCCGCCTCTTCATCCAGTCGGCGCAGGCCGAGCCTGCAGGTCCGCACGCGTCCGACCTTCTGCGTGGTGACGAGCCCCGCCTGCTCCAGGACCCCGACGTGCTTCTTCATGCCCGTCAGGGTCATGTGGAACTTGTCGGCAAGGTCCGTGATCGAAGCGTCTGCACGCCCGAGCTGCTCCAGAACACCGCGTCGGGTGGCGTCCGAGAGCGCGGCGAACGAGGCATCGAAGCGGGTCCGCGAATACTGAACCATATGGTTCAGTATAGCATCCGGATTGGCGGCAGATCCAGACCTTTTGCGCGGCGTTCGGGAACGCACTCCATGACGACCTCGCCGGAGGTCGGATCAGGTCATTTGCCGTTCTTGTTCGGCTTCGATGTATTCGCCATCTCGTGCGCAAGCTGGGCGATGGCCTCACTCATCGTCGTACTGACCATCGCCGAATACTTCGCCACGTCATCCGCTCCGATGACGTCGTCCTCCAGCAGCCGCCGCGTGTACGCCTGATCCGTCTGGTGAAGCTGCCTGAGGTACCCGAGGAAAACGATCTTGAGATGCATGAGGTGATCGACCGCCTCGCGCACCTGCTGGCGGGGATTGGCAATCAGCAGGCTGTAGAGGACGCCGAGGACACCGGTACCGCCGGTGATCCCGATCCCGACCCAGGTCGACAGATCTTTTCCTCCGATGAGCAGGACCATCGCGCTGGAGAGGATCAGCAGCAGTCCCAGGATGAAAACTGCCACGTCCATTCGAGTGGCGATGGTGAACCCATGGCGCGCCTCGAGGATCGAGCCTTCGAACAGCTCACGCACTCTGGCCTCGGCCTGCTCCAGCACCTTGACGTACTGTGTCGCGGCGGTCGTGCGTGCCCGCAGGCGCTGGAATGCCTGCGCCCCGCCGACTTCGCTCAGCAGCGCGCGTGCGGAATTCTGCTGTTCCTCCGAGCCATCGAGCATCGACGCTTCGAGCTGTTCGACGACCGCCGCGCGGTCCATTGAACGGAGCGCGTTGCCGAGCTTGGTCAACACGTCCGGCGTCAGACGGAGGGCGGCATCAACGATCTCCCGGGTCGCATCGCGAACGCCGAGAACTTTCTCCAGGGCGCGGCCTGCCTCGAACACGACCGCCGGACTGTCATCGGAGAGCTCTTCGACGATGACCGGCGCCGAGCGCGCGACATGCAGGTTGCCGAGGCCGATCAATGCCTTGACTCGCATCGCGTCGTACATCGGCCAGCGGTAATCGCTGATGAAGTTCTCCAGCGTTCGCGCCACCCCCTCCGCGTGCGGCGAGCCGGGCGGGACCCGCGTCAAGGCGATGATCGAGTCGAAGAGGATGTCGCTGTAGCCGCCTTTGCGAACGATGCCGCACATCGATTCGATGACCGCGGCGTGCGTCGGCGGAAGCACCCGCAGACCGCGCAACATTGCCCATTGCGCATCCGGGTTCTGCAGATTCGCGAGCACCTGCCTGAGCGCCGCGTCATCGCCCAGCTTCGCCAGCAACGTCTGGGCGAGACTGCTGACGAGCGTCGAGGGATCGCCCGCGCATGTTTCCGCGAGAGCGCGGAGGTCCTTCGCGTTGCCGGCTATGAGTCCCTCGAGTGTCCAGTAGCGCACCCATTCGAGCGGCTCCTCGTCCGGATCCAGATGCTTCCTCACCTCGGCCGAGGCATCGGCATCGTCGGCGCAGACGCGGCCCAGAGCGGACAGCAACCAGCCGCGCGTGTCGTTCGACTTCGTATCGGTCGTATTCGTCGGAAAATCGTTCCGCAGCGACTTGAGGAGCACGGTCCGGAGATACTCGCGATTGAAGTTCCCCTGTGGATCGTCGATTACGCGGATGGCTGCTTCCTTGGCGCTGCCGCGTCCTTTGACAAGCGCTTCGAAAACGCGGTCGGTGACCTCAGCCTCGGCTGTCGCCATCGGGTCCTCCTCGTCTCACGTGCCGGAAGGCAGCGTCGTCACAGGCAGCGAATTGCGGTGGATGGACGACAGGATAGCAGGAAGGACGCGACCTCCGGCGTGACACGCCGGAGGCCGACGTCGTCGTCGCACTACGGCGCGTTGCCCGCGTAATAGCAGGTGCCGGCGGCGGCCCGGACCTCGACGTGGTGGTTCGTTCCCGCGGAGAGATTGGTCGCCAGGCCGGTGATGATCTCTCCCTGAGGGACCATGACGACATTGCGTCGAATTGGCGTTACCGCCGTCCAGTCCGGTAGCACAGCGGCGTCACGCCGCGATAGCGCCGGAACGATTTCGTGAAGTGACTCTGATCGGCGAATCCCGCGCATAACGCGACTTCCGCAAGCGGCATGGCGGAGTGGCGCAGCAGTCGCTCGGCTTCGGCGATGCGTAGCGCGCGAATGCGATCGGCGATGGTCACTCCTCGGGCCTCGCGAAAGGTGCGCGCGACGTGAACCGGATGGAGGCCGATCTCTTCCGCGATGGCGCGAGCGGTGAGCGTCTCGCGAAAGCGTGCGCGTACGATCCGCTCGACCTCGCCGATCCACCGCGGCGACCGGTCGACAGGCCGTTGAAACGCCTCCCCGATGATCTGGTAGAGCAGTCCCTCGATGACCAGCGGCGCCTCCGCGCTGTGACGCAGCTCGCGGCGCGTCTGGCGCATCAGACGCGCGATCGTGCGTTGATTGCCGACGCGACACACCTCGACATCCGCGACGAGCTCCTCGGCGATCTCGATGTTGAAGCAGCGCGCCCCCTCCTCCGAGAATGCGTCGGCGTGCCACGCCTGCGCGGGCCGGAAGATCACGTCGTGCCGGCCGTGATCATTCGTTCCGCGCGACGAGTGCTCGCGGAAGCTCCCATCCACAACGAAGCAAAACGACGCGCGGGCGTGCGAATGCCTGGCGAGAAGCGTGAGCGGATCGTGCCTCGTTTCGGAGAATGCCGCTTCGCCCACCGAACGCCGCTGGATCACCGTACCGCCGAACGAGACTTGCATCACGGCCTCCTCCATTGTCTGTACGAAACGTCGGCCTCCCGGGTTTGTTCAACGTACAAGACGCGAAGCCGCGGCAGTGGTTAGATTTTCCCCATGCACATCTTCGCTCTGGCGCTGCTCGCGGCGTTGCCCCTCCGCGTCGATCCCTGGTCCTACGTGCGCCTCGATGTCGAGGTTCGCGTCACACCGCCGACGGTCGAGTTGCGCGGAAAAGGGGTCGTGCGCCTGGACGAGGGTGAGTCGGACGGCCCGGCGTTTCGGATCAACAGCCGCAAGCACGTGATGAAGCTTCGCGAGCTGCGATCGGGGAGTGTCACGGCGACGATCGCTCCGTCCGAAGATCCGGTCGACACCGCGAAGCTGACGTTCGATCGCACGTTCAAAGCGGGCGATTCCGTCGAGTTCGAATTCATCGCTCAGAGCGACGAGCCGTCGATGCAATTCCTCATCAACGATCGCTCGGTGTATGCCTCGTGGGTCGAGTACTGGTATCCGGTTCCTGCCGCGTCCGCGGAGGAGCGCTCGTCCCCCGCCGTGCCCGGAACGACCTCGTTCGTGCTTCCGCCGGGGTGGCATGCCGCGTCGAACGGAGTGTTGACGGAGCAGAACGGGCGAGACGTGTGGACGAGCGACGTGCCGGTCGCGCGATCGTTCGTGGCTGCGCCGTTCGCTGTTCGCGATCGTGCCGGGGCCATTTCCCTGTTCCTTCGCGAGCCGCGGCCCGCGATGGCCGAGCAGACAGCCGCTCTGGCGAAATCGCTGGCGGTGATGGAACGGCGTTTCGGACCGTATCCGTATCCGACGTATCACATCGTCGAGGTACCGAACGCGAAAGGGTTCACCGCGTCGTCCGAGCAGGGATTCATCGTGGTCACGCCGGCGATCCTGACGCCGACAGGAAATCTTCCCCTGTTTGCGCACGAGGCGGCGCATGGCTGGTGGGGCAATCTCGTGCGCTCCGACGGTCCGGGCGCAAAGATGATGGGCGAGGCGCTAGCGCAGTTCGGAGCGCTCCTGTCGATCGAAGGGGTCGAGGGCAGAGCGGCCGCCGCCGAATTTCTGCGCTACTCGCGCAAGGGATACAGCCCGAAGCAGTGCGCTCGCGGATACTTCGAGATCTGGCGCGAAGGCGGGGATCGTCCGCTCGCGCAACTCGAATCCGCGAAGTGGGATCACCACATCTCCGACTCGAAGGGGATGTGGTTCTACCACATGCTTCGCAACCGGATCGGCGACGAGGCATTGTTCGGCGCACTGCGCACGATCATCGATCGCTTTCGCGGGCGGAAGGTGACTCTGAATGATCTGCGCGCCATCGTGATCGCCGCGCGTCCCGACGACGCCGGCCTGCCTCAATTCCTGGCGCAGTGGCTCGACGGCAGCGGCGCCCCCGTTCTCGATCTCGACTGGCGATCCGGCGCAGACGGGAAAACGATCGAGATTCACATCAAGCAGACACCGAAGCTGCCGCCGTTCGTGTTCGATCTCGAAGTGGCCGTCGATATGAAAGGCGGCGGCGCCGAGAAAAAGACGCTGGCGATTCACGAGCGTGAGCAGACGTTCGTGCTTCCGACGGCTGGCCGGCCCGTGGCGGTAGAGATCGATCCCGACGATCGCGTCCTGATCTGGCGTCCGGAGTACGGGTCGAAGCCCTGAAGGCTCTATGTCCTTCGACATACCAGTTGCTGTCCGAAGACCGATGATCGGCCCGTGTGTCCGAACCGATCTTGCCCCTGCAGCGAAAAAAAATACGAAGGGGCCGATCATGGAATGCTTTTTCGGATGGGGATTGAAGTTCGGAACGGGCGCGTCACCCTCGGTGGCGATGAATGCGGAGACCGACATCGTCATGGCGCACGTCGCGTCGGGCCATCAGTTGGCGTACCGGTGGGGAAAGACGAAGCGCGCCACCGTCGAGTGGTCGTCGAATCAGAACTTCGCGGAGGGCCGGGAGCCGTCGATCGCTCTGAGCCGCACGCACGTTCTCGCCGTTCACCGCGGCGTCGACGACGACCGCACGTTCTACGACCTCGGCAGGTTCGCCAATGGACAGATCACGTGGGTGGACAACGGGAAGTATGACGAGGGACTGCTGCCGAGGATCGCCATCAATGACAGCGGGACGATCGTCGAGCTGCATTACGCGGAGGCGAAAAATCGCATCTGGTACAACATCGGCCGCATCGAGAACGACAAGGTTGTCTGGAAGAAGAAGGACGACTTCGCCGACGGCAGTTCTCCCGCCGTGTCGATCAACAATTTCGGACAGTTGATCGTCGCGTACGTCCGCGACGGCGACGTCTACTACCGCATCGGGACGAGCAACGGAACGGACATCGAGTTCCAGGCGGAGCACGTGGTTGCGTATGCCGTCAGCGATCCGTCGGTCGCGGTGTCGGACGAAGGCCGATACATCGTCTGCTACGTGCATACGGGATCGGGCGCGCTCCGGCAGCAACTGGGACTCAAGGACGGCTCGACGGTCTCGTGGGACAGCGCCCTCGAGTATGACCACGGAATCCAGGCCACGGTCGCCACGCAGACCTGGCTCGCCATCGAGGTCCACAGCGACTCCCTCTCCTCGGATGAATATTTCTCGACGTCGATGATGACCGACCGCTCGACCTGGATGGCCGACCGCCCCGTGCAGCTCGGCCCCGTGCCGCTGCGCGAGCTGACCATCCCCGGGTCCCACGATGCCGGGATGTACAAGACGATGGATGGCCAGAGCGAGGGCTCGGTGAAGACGCAGGACCAGCATATCGACACGCAGTTGATGTTCGGGCAGCGCTGGTTCGATCTTCGTGTCATGCACCCGCCGGGGGTGTCCGAGCTCTACATCCATCACGGCGGGATTCAGGGGCCGCCGCTCAACGACGTGCTCGACCAGGTGAAGAAGTTCCTGAGCCGAGGCGGCCGGGAGCTCGTCATTCTCAAGTTCTCACACTTCAAATCGTTCGACTCCGGCGATTACGAGGACATGGTCAAGGCGATCGAGAACAGGCTCGGCACCTGGCTGTTCCGCGAGACGCTTCCTCCGGAAATCCGGCTCGCCGATGTGACGCTCGAGCGCTTCGGGGCCGCCGTGCTCGTGGTCGTCGACGGGCCGTGGGCCGTAGGTCATGAGCACCCCGGCTTCTGGGTTTATCGGAACGCCACGGACGACCTCGCGGCGGAGGGGGATTTGCGAGTCTTCGACGAATACTCGGATACGAACGACTACAACGTGATGAAAAAAGAACAGATCGCGAACTTCGAGTACTACGACGGCTACTGTACGGACGAGGCCAGATCGATTTGCGACCTGTTCCTCTTGTCCTGGACGTTGACGCCGAGCGGACTGGAGAACGTCAAAGAAGTGGCGGAGAAGCCGAACGAGACGCTCGCGAACGAGGTGGCGATGCTTCCGGCGAGGAACGAATTCCTGAAGGTGATGAACATCGTCTACGTCGACTTTGCCGAGTACGCGCGTCCCTCGGATGTCGCGATGAGGCAGAACGACGAACAGGGATCGGCGGCGGGGTAGTGGGTGGTCCGATAGGGAGAATCTGACTCGACGCGTCCGTCCAATCGACGGGAGGAGCTTCCGTGGCGTCCAAGGCCGGTAAATCGAAAGCAGGCAAAGGCGGGGCAGGCGAATCCGACGTGCCGAAGGAAGTCGCCCTGGCATCGGCCGAGCGCGAGCGTCTCGGTTCTACGTGCAACTGGATCTTCGAAGTGGATTACTCGATCAACTCCAGGTACCCACGCTTCTTTGTGTACGACATCAAGAAAAAGAAGCTTTACAAGTACAAGTGTGCGCATGGGAAGGGCGGCGCAAACCGCACTCCTCATGACGGCAAGACGCGCGAAGTGTCGAACGTGCCGGAATCACAATGCAGTTCGTTGGGGGTCATAAGAACCGGCGAACACTATGTCTCGGATGTGGTGGGCGAAGCGGTCAAGCTGGATGGCCTTTCTTCCACGAACTCGAACATTCGCAAGCGAGGCATCGTGCTCCACGGCGGCAATTACGTCTCCGACAATGCTTCGAATACCGACACCTCGATTTCCGGCCGCTCATCGGGATGCATTGTCGTCGACGACGCCTACATCGATCGTGAGAAAGGCGGTGAGCTGATCGAGTGGTTGAAGAATGGCTCGATCGGCGTGGCGCATTACGGGGGGAAGTTCCAGTTATCCTGAAACCCCAATGACACTTCTTCCGTTCATCGACCGGATCGACGAGATTCTCTCGTTCCCCGAGTTCTCGCGGGATTTCGCGGACGGACTCGATCTGATCCGCCCGGGAGGTCCGGAGGCCGAATTCGATGCGTTCGTCACGCGCGTGCGCGGACGATTCGAGACCAGTCGCAACTATCCGACGGAGAGCTGAAATTGTTCGCCAACGACCCGGTACTCTCGCGCTGAAGTCTGTCAGCCCGGCTCGTTTGCGATCTTCTGAGCGGCCCCAGGTGGACGCGGCTCGATGCGGCGCGCTTATTGCGTGGTGCGTCTCCCAGGTACCCCCCGAAAGGACAATCATGAACAGTGATGGCGGCAATGTCCTCCCGGAGATTCTCCGTGGAGAAGAGGCCGATTTACTCGGCGAGTGGTTGCAGCAACAGAAAAGCGCCGCCGGCCTGGCGGGCCGCATCAGCGATGAGGAGCTGCGCGAGCGGTCGCGCGCGTTTCTTCGCGGATTTGCCGACGCGGTCCAGCAGGGCAACATCACCGACATCGACGCGCCGGAGTGGTCGACGGTGCGCGACGTGCTCGCCGACGTCAGCCGGAACGGCGCGCGGCTGGGACTCTCGCCGGCGCAGACGGCGACCTTCGTCTTCTCGTTGAAGCAGCCTCTGTTCACCCGCATCGCGAACCGGACGTCCGACGCCGGCGCGCTCGCGGCCCAGCTCTGGAACGTGACGACGCTCGTCGATCAGCTCGGCCTGCGCACCACCGAGCTGTATCAGAAGGGGCGGGAAGAGATCATCAGCCGCCAGCAGCGCGACATCCTCGAGCTCTCCACGCCGGTCGTGAAGTTGTGGGACGGCATCGTCGCCCTGCCGCTCATCGGCGCGCTGGACAGCGAGCGGACGCAGGTGGTGATGGAGACGCTGCTGGAGCAGATCGTCGCCAACTCCGCGCTCATCGCCATCATCGACATCACCGGCGTACCGACGGTCGACACGCTGGTCGCGCAGCATCTCCTCAAGGCCGTCGCCGCGGCGCGGCTGATGGGCGCGGAATGCATCATCAGCGGCATCCGCCCGCAGATCGCGCAGACGATGGTGCACCTCGGAGTCGAATTGCATGAAGTCGTCACGAAGGCCAGCCTGGCCGACGCCTTTGCCGTCGCGTTGAAGCGGACCAATCGCAAGGTAGTGATGAACGACCGCGCGGTGGAGGCGGCGCGCGTGTGATCGGGCAGCGCATTCCGATTCTCAGGTTCGGCTCGCACCTCCTGGTGTCGATTCAGGTCGACATCGACGACCAGATGGCGATGCAGCTCCAGGACGATCTCGCCACGGCCATCGTCAAGGCGAATGCGCGCGGCGTGATGATCGACATCTCCGCGCTCGACGTCGTCGATTCGTTCATCGGCCGGATTCTCGGCACCATCGCCGCGATGTCGCGGATTCTCGATGCCGAGACCGTGGTGGTCGGCATGCAGCCCGCCGTGGCCATCACGCTGGTGGAGCTCGGCCTGTCGTTGAGAGGCGTTCGAACCGCCCTCAACGTGGAAAGAGGCATGGATCTGCTTCGTGCCATCGAAGGCGAGGGCACGACGGATGTCGACGACTCCTGAGCGCCTGCCGATCGCGACGTCGAGCGACGTCGTGCTGGTCCGGAACGCCGTGCGGCTGGCCGCGGAACGGATGGGTTTCCGGCATATCGACATCACGAAGCTGGTCACCGCGGCGAGCGAGATCGCGCGGAACACGCTCGTCTACGGCGGAGGGGGCACGGCCGAGGTGGCCTGTCTGCAGCTCGACCAGCGGTCGGGCGTCCGGGTCACCTTTGAAGATCAGGGCCCGGGGATTGCGGATCTGGAGCTGGCGCTCAGTCCCGGCTACACCTCGGGCGGCGGTCTGGGGCTCGGCATGAGCGGATCGAAGAAGCTGGTGGACGAATTCGAGATCGATTCGGAGGTTGCGCGCGGCACGCGCGTGACGATGACGAAATGGCGCTAGCGATCTACAGCAGCACGTCGGTGATTCCCGGCATCGAGGGGCGTCATCTGCAGCACGTGTCGCTGCCGGTGGCCGACTCGACGCAGGTGTCCGAGGCGCGGCGCAGCGTGTCCGAGCGCACGGCGGCGCTTCGCTTCTCCGGCCTCAAATCGGGAGAGGCCGCGATCGTGGCGACCGAGATGGCGGGGAATCTCGCCAAGCACGGCGGCGGCGGCGAGCTGCTTCTGCGCACCATCGGCGACGAGACCAACGCCGGAATCGAATTGCTGGCCATCGACCGCGGCCGCGGCATGGATGTCGAGAAGTGCCTCGTGGACGGCTATTCGACGGCCTCGAGTCCGGGGACCGGTCTCGGCGCGATCCGCCGTCTCTCCGCGACCTCCGACTTCTATTCGATCGACGGCGGCGGCACCGCCGTCCTGGCCACGATCTGGTGCAACCCGGCGCGCGAGACGGACGAGTGGGACGTCGGCGGAATCAACGTGCCGTTGCCGGGCGAGGAGATCTGCGGCGACGCGTGGGTGGTCCGCTGCCACGACGGCGGGATCGACGTGATGCTCGTCGACGGACTGGGCCACGGGCGGGAAGCGGCGAAGGCGTCGATGGCGGCAGTGAATGCCTTTCTCGCGAACCGCGGGCGTTCACCGGCGCAACACCTCGAGGCCGCGGACTCGGCGCTGCAGTCGACGCGCGGAGCGGCGATGGGTGTGGCGGTCATCAATCCGCGGCGGGGCGAAGTGGCGTACGCCGGCATCGGCAACACCGTGGCCATCGTCCTGAGCGATGGCACGCCGCAGCATCTCGTCTCCTTCGGCGGGATCGTCGGGCAGCGTCGCATCCCACGCCGCGAGTTCAGTTCGATCTGGAATCCGGAATCGATGTTCATCGCACACTCCGACGGCATCGCCACGCGCTGGAGTCTCAACGCATATCCCGGTCTGCTGGCGCGCCATCCGTCGATCATCGCCGGGATCCTCTATCGCGATTTCGCGAGAGGCCGGGATGACGCGTCGATCGTCGTGATCAAGCCGAAGCCATGACCGTCAACGCGACGTCGCAGACGCTGCCGATCGTGACGGCGATGGTGAGGCAGTCGAAGGACTGGGTCGGTGCCCGCCAGCGCGCACAAATCGTCGCGCATTCCCTCGGCTTCACGGCGCAGGACCAGACCAGGATCGCCACCGCCGTCTCGGAGATCGCGCGCAATGCCTTCGAGTACGCGGGCGGCGGCAGGGTGGAGTTCATCGCCGAGACCGGCGCAGCGCAGTCGTTGCTCGTGCGGGTTTCGGATCAGGGACCGGGGATCGCCGATCTCGATCTGATTCTCTCCGGCGGATACCGCTCGCCGAACGGCCTCGGAATCGGGATCACCGGCTCGCGAACGTTGATGGACGAAATGCGGATCGACACGCGGATCGGCGAGGGGACGATCGTCGAGCTGCGCAAGTACCTGCCGAAAAGCGCGCCGCCGGTCACGCCCGAAGTCCTGGCGCTCATGACGGAGGCGCTCAGCAGGCGTCCGACCGATCCGCTGGAGGAAGCGCAGCACTACAACCAGGATCTGCTCCGCGCGCTCGATGAGCTGGGGCGCGTGAATCGCGAGCTGCAGGCGGCGAACGAAGCGAAAGATTTTTTCCTGGCCACGGTGTCGCACGAGCTGCGCACGCCGATGACGGCGATCCTCGGCTGGCTGCAGATGCTCGATGTGGCGGCGCTCGGGGAAGAGACGCGCTCCGAGGGATTGAAAGCGATCAACAGCGCCGCGCGCGTGCAGGCGCGGCTGATCGACGACGTCCTGGAAGCGGCGAGAGTCCACTCCGGCAAGATCGAGCTCGAGCTGGCGGACATCGATCTGCGCGAGGTGATCGATGCGGCTTGGAACACGGCGCAGCCGGCCGTCGCCGCGAAGTCGCTGCTCCTGGACAGACAAATGAACGGCAATCCGCTCCCGATGCGCGGCGATGCGACCCGGCTGCAGCAGATCATCGGAAATCTCATCTCCAACGCCGTCAAGTTCACGGCGGAGCGAGGCACGATCAGCATCTCAACCTCGGCCGAGAATGACCAGGTGACGATTGCCATCTCGGACACGGGGGAGGGGATCAGCGACGACCTGCTGCCCCACGTTTTCGAACGGTTCCGGCAGGGAGTGAACTCACGCCGGCACGGCGGTCTCGGCCTCGGCCTGGCGATCGTCCGTCATCTCGTCGAGCTGCATGGCGGAACGATCGCCGCGGCGAGTGAGGGCGTGGGGAAAGGGTCGTGCTTCACGATCAGCCTTCCGTTGCGGCGGTGATGGTCGTGATACGCATCCTCGATTCTGCGCCGGCTGGAGTGGAGCGGTTGCGCTTGCATACACTCGTTCCGTGAATCTCCTCACGGTCTCTTCGCGCGACGTCATGAACCTAGGCGGCAAAGGCGGCGAACCGTTCGTCGACTGCGTCAACCGCTTGCTGCGAGCCGAGGCGACCATGGCAGGGCGCCCGGCGGCCGCCGTAACGACGCTCGGGATCACCGAACGCGACGGCGGCGTGGATGCTCAATTGGACATCGCTCGATCTTCGCCGACGGACTGGTTTCCGACGCCCACGTGCTGGCAGATCAAATCGGGTCCGATCGCTCCAAAGGAAGCTGGCACCGAGATCAGGAAGTGGTACGTGCGCCAACTGCTCGAGCAGGGATACACGTACCGACTTTGCGTCCGTGATCAACTCACGCCACTGAGGCGAACGAATCTCGAGCGTGCGTTGCTCGTAGCCGCACGGAAGATCAACCCTGCCACGCTGCCACCGCGCGTTCTCGATGCGGGTGATCTCGCGGATTGGTATTCGCAATACCCGCCCTTGGTCGTTGCCGTGTTCAAACCGCACCTCGGCAACGTTTTTCACTTCGAGGCATGGAGGGAAAGGGTGTACGCCTCGACTACCGCCTTCGTTTCCGATGAACGCTTCGAAAGAGTCCACCTCGCGGTCGAGGAACATGTCCGTTTCGCGGAGACTCCGCCGAATGCGGTCCTCGCAATCGGCGGGGCGCCAGGTTCGGGACGCACTCGGCTGGTCTTCGAATCCGTTCGCCGCGCAGGTCTCGAGTCGCTCGTGCTCTATGCCGACGCTGAGTCGCAATTGGACGCGCTGACCACGTACCTGGCGAATGAGATGAATACCCATGCGATCGTCGTGGCGGACAACTGCAGCGGCGGCGTACGCGAACGACTGCGTCACCGTCTCGCGGGGAGCAGAAAACGTGTTCGCGTCATCGCCATCGATGCGGCGGAATGCGATCGGGATCGCTGCGACGCCTGGATTGACCCGCCGGATCGAGACGTGGTCGCGAAGATCATCGAGGCAAACTTCAATGCGATCGATGAAAGGCATCGCCGTGCGTACATCGAGCTCGGCTCACAGCATCTCTCCATTTCGATCGACCTCCTCTCTCGGGCCGCCCTCGCAGGCGAAGACGGTGACCTGCGACGCGTCATCGATCCGCTCAGCGCCACTCTCGATGGCTTGCTGGCGTCGGAGGAGCGCATTGCACTTGCCGCGGCTTCGCTCGTTGACCGTCTCGATGTCGGTCCGGAAGCTGCCGGGGCGTTTCCTCTCCTCGCTACGACCGCGGGCCTGTCCGAGCATGAGCTACGGAAGACGCTCGCCTCGTTGTCGGAGCGCGACCTCTTCACGGGTGACCAGGACGGGATCATCCGCGTGGAACCGCCGGCGGTGGCGAGCATCCTCTTCCGCGAAGCGTGGCGGCGCTGGGGAAAGCACGTCGACGTGAACGGCAGCCTCGGCACCGCGCTCCTGAGCCGCGCGGCGAAATGTCACGATCCGAGCATTCGGACCGAAATCGCACTGCAATGCGAGGGCTGGATTTATCGCGTTGCGCCCGGCGATCTGAAAGACACAAACGTCGTCCATCGGCTTCTGCTGCTGGTCGAGATCGATCCCGCACGCTATCTGCCCACTCTCGTTCGGCTGATCGAAAGTGCCGGTCGCGAGGACCTCGTCCGCATCCCACCCGCGTTCGATGTGATCCATCTCTGCCATAAGCTGGCCGGCTTCGCTGATGCGTTCGACGGAATCGAGCGGATCCTGTACCGGCTGGAGCAAAGCTGCGCCAACCGAGGGTCGTTCGGTTGGCTGAGCCTCTTCGCTACAGCGTTATCGTCAACGACGGTTCCGTTTGAGACGCGACTCGAACGTCTCGAGAAACGAATCGTGGAGGCACAGACGCCGAGCGAGCTCGATTTCACGTTCCGAGGCTTGTCGATTCCCTTCTCGAATCACTACTGGCAGATCGAGCCCGAACAATACGTCGGCGGCCGCCTGCGTCCATTGGAGGCTGCTCCGGATGCGATGAGGATTCGAACCGACAAATGGTCCGCACTCGCGCTGCTGTGCCGCCTGGCAAGCTCGGAACGAGAGGGGCTCCGGTCACGCGCCGTCCGGCTGGTGCTGGAGAAACTGTGGTTCTTTCTCAACGAGGGCGTGCTCGCAGAGATTCGATCGATCATCGCCGGCGACGTGCTCACGGAGGAAGAGCTCCAGGATGCTTTGACCCGAGCTCGGGAGTTCGATCGGGTCTACAGCGAAAAGACCGATGCGGCGTATTTGTATGAAGTTCGCGCGTGGCTCGACGGGATTTTTCCGCAAACGCCTGAGCGTCGCATCTGGGAGTACTTCACCCGCGACCAGGATGGCGACGAGTTGCAGCATGACGCACGGACGATCGCCCCCGACCTGCTTCGAGACGATATCGACTTCGCAAAGGTTCAGCGAATCATTGAACGAGGGAATGCCTATCGCGCGGTTCTCCTCGGTAATTCCCTCGGTACCATCGACTCGGGTGCACACAGGCTTCACGAGATCGTTGCGGCCGCGAAGCCTGCGGCCGGCTTCAGCTTCTACCGGGGGTATGTCGGAGCGCTGCTCGCGAGCTACCCATGCCATGCGGACGCGGTAAACGCGCTACTCGATGACCTTGAAGTGCGATCACCTGAGGTCTGCGCCGAGATCGCGATCGGCGGCTGGCGGGCAACCCGTGCGCTGGAGCGACTCACCCGTTTGCTGGCCGAGGATCGAGTCGACCCTGCCCGAGCCCGCGATCTTTCAGGCGCCGGCGAGCATGCGCTCAATGCCATCGAGTTCGCACGCATCATCGACTTACTCGGTTCGAAGATCGACCGCGCTTCATCGGCGGTCGACACAGGTCTGGACATGATCTGGTGGCGGCTTCGCTCCAATGGCCGCGCCGAGCCGGTGGAGCTGGAAGCCTTCGCGAGATTCATCGATCGCGCGACTGCTGTGGATGAACGCAATGGCGACAGTCGTCATTGGGGATCGGCGGTCGAAGAGATGGCCAAGCTCGATCCGGAGACAGCGATCGCCCTCGCTGCGAAAGGCCTCGGCAGCGCGAATGATCAAGTGCAGTGGTACGCAGAAAATGTGCTGCATGATCTAGCCAGGGACACTCCTGCAGCCGTGACGAATGCGGTCGGCCGGGCGTTGGTCGCACGAGAGGGGATCGGATGGCACTTCGTGCGTCTCAGCGGACTCTATCGAGCGTTTCCTCTGGAATCGGTCAAGGAGTGGCTGGAGCGCTCGGGTGTCGAAGGCGCAAGAGCACTAGCACGCCATCTTCCCTGGCCGCGGATTGTGGACGGTGAGCCATTCGTTCATCCGCTGACCGCGTATGTTCTCGAAACATTTGAAAACGACAATGAAGTGTTCAGTGCCTTTTCGCGCGGCCCGGTCGTTCGGTCCTACAGCGGAGACATCGCCGAAGAACATGAAAAGGAAGCGGAGAAACGCCGGATGTTTCTCAACCACCCGTTGAAGCGCATTCGCGAATGGGCAATCGACGAAGTAGACCGCGCCAAGCACTCCGCGGAGGTCTGGCGCGAACGGAAGAAGAAGCGACCACGACCTCACAAGTAAGTCTCATCGTTGGGCCGGGCGGCTCAAAGCCCCAGTGGCACTCGATTCCGGCACTCCATAGGTATAGAGTTGCCCCATGCCGGGTGTCGAGTCCCAGTCGCGCGTCCGCGGGCAGCAGGGCGGGGACCCCGGCCTTGCCCCGCGCACGCGCGAGACGTTGTCCACCGCGGGGCAGCCACTGGACCAGGCCACGCGCGCGTTCATGGAGCCTCGTTTCGGCCATGACTTTTCGCGCGTCCGCGTCCACATGGATGCGCAGTCCGCGCGGACAGCGGCGGAGATGGACGCGCGCGCGTTCACGGTCGGGCGCGACATCGTCTTCGGCGCCGGCGAATACGTACCGGCGACGCCGGACGGTCGCCGGCTGATCGCTCACGAGCTCGCGCACACGATCCAGCAGCAATCGTCCGCGCCGCCGTCGCCGCAGACCAAGCTGCGGCTGAGCGAGCCCGGCGACGCCTCCGAAGTGCTCGCCGACCGGGCCGCCGACGCGGTCGTGTCCGGAGAACGCACGCCCGCGCTCGCCCCCGTGCCGGGCAACGTTCTGCAGCGGCAGCGCGAACGAACGTGTTCGCGCGGAGCGCCGGGGGAGAACACCACCGTTCGCTGTACCGACGACACCGAGTACGACGTACGAGTCATCATCACCCCAGGGAGACGCGTCCCGGCGACGCGCACGGACGTCAACGCTGGGCTGGCGGCGCTGACGACGCTCTTCCTGCGGGTCGACGTCTGCCGCGGCCAGCACGACGTGCGGATCACGGCGAGCATGAACGTCGCGGACCCGCTGCGCCGGGTGATCGAGAACGCGCTCAGCGGATCGCCCCTCCTGGGAGGGGTGCGGATCGAGCCGCGGGTCGGGGCACGATGGACGTTCGACAGGAACCTCCAGATCGAAGCGTTCGGTGGACCGACGATCGTTCCGGGCGCTCCGCGCACCGGCTGGGAGGGGGGCGTTCGCGGACAAGTCGGCCCGGTCACCATCGAGGGAGGCGTCGGCTCTGATCCCACGCTCACCGGTCCGGGCGGAGGGCCGGAGGTGCATGTCACCGGGCGGGTCGGCATTACGCCTGGCCGTGTTCCGCCGGTGAATTGCACCCGCCCCGCCACCGTCGAATACGAATGCAGGCGCGTCTCGCACACCCCTCCGGTGCCGGGCAGGGCCGCGGACGACGTTCAGGTGTACGTCTTCTTCGAGTACGCCACCGCGAACGTGATCCCGCCCACGCCGATCGTGCAGCGGGGGAGCGTCGTCGATCCCGGGGCCACGCTGGCCTCGCTGGCGGCCGACGGATTCCGCGCGACGTCGATCGACGCATTCACGTCGCCGGAAGGACCGCTCCGCGTGCCGCGTCCGCGGCCGGGACGTTTCGCCGGCAACATTCCGCTTTCGGAACAGCGCGGCATCAGCGCGCGCGACTGGCTGCGCGCCAACTGTCCCCACTGCATCGGCCCCACGGAGCCGGTGCCGAGGGGCCAGGGAGAGCTGCACAGCGGCGGCAGTCAGCCGGAGCTGACCGGCGATCGCCTGACGCGCCGCGCCCGCGAAGGCTTCCTCGGCCACATCCCCGACGAGCCGCGCGACCCGCTCGCGCGTCCGACGGACGACCTGCGCCTGGCGACGCTGACTCCGGCGCAGCAGCGCGCGGAGATCTACCCGAAACTGCGGCGCGCCGTGATCTCCCTGCATCGGCCCGAGGTCCCGGGGCAGGAGTCGGAACGCCGGACCGGCGCGGCGGAAGCGTGTCCTGCCGATGTACGCGCGGCCATGGAGCGCCAATGAAGGTTTTCGTCTCTTACAAACGGGGCGACGACGACGGCGAGCGATTGCTGTCGTTGCTGCAGAAAGAGCTCCCGTTCGCCACGGTATTGAGCGACCGCCTGCTGACGATCGGCGGCGAGTGGCGAAGGGGCCTGTGGAAACTGATCGACCGCTGCGTCATCTTCGTCGTCCTGATGTCCGCGAAAGCTGCCGACAGCGTGGAAGTAAAAGAAGAAGTGCGGCGCGCGATCGACAGGCCGGGCCGCACCATCGAGAAAAATCCGGTCATCGTGCTGGTTCGCGTCAACTACAACGCGCCGCTCGATGGATTCCCGCGCAATCTCAACGATATTCAGCAATTGACGTGGACAGGAGAGCAGGACAATCAGCGTGTCCTCGCGGAAATCCGGCGCCAGGTCGTCAAGGCGTGGATCCCGCGTTTGTGCTGGGCCGCCGCCGCACTCATCGTCCTCGCTCTGCTCGTCTACCTCTTCGTCATCGCGCCGCTCGGCAACATCCGGCGACTGCCTTCCGCGCCGACTCTTTCTGCCGCGAAGAAGTATCGCGATGCGGCCAGCCGCGTCGGCTGGTCGTCGCGCGCAGGAGTTGCGTATGCCGGGTATCTCCACCGCTGGAGCAAAGGGCATCTCGCGAACGCGCGGAAAAACGTCGATCAGGGCAAAGTGCCGGAAGGACTCGTTCTCGCGGCGCTCGTGGCGCGGGAGAACGGCGGCAAGCTCGATCGTACGTTTCTCAAGGATTACGAGGAGGGGCATTACCGGCTGTTGAAACAGACGCTGCGCACCGGCTCGACACTCGGCGCCGGCCTCGCGGTCTCGTCGGACGGCACGCAGATCGCCGCGGGCAATGCGCTCTGGAACGTGGCATCGCGCACGCGGTGCTCCCTCGGCGCGGATGCGATCAACGTCGTCGCGTTCGGACCTCGCGGTCTGTACACCGGCGGCAATGAGCACGTCCTGGCCTGGACGGTCTGCCGCCCCGGCGCGCAACTCGCCGTCAGCGACGAGATGGAAGACCTCGAAGACCGCGTGCAATACCTCGCCGTCGCGCCGGACGATGCGGTCGCGTTCGTGATGCGCAAAGGGCGCTACGTGCTGCTGCAGGAAGGGGGGACGAGCGCGCCGGCCCTCAAACATTCCGAACCGGTACGCTCGATCGCATTTTCAAAGGATGGCTCGCTGCTCATCACCACGAGCGGCGCGATGCTGAATGTGTGGAACCGGCGCGAGCCCCGCTCCGCGCCGAAGCAGATCGATACCGGCATCCCGTTGCGCGGCGCCTCGGTGAAGGGTGACTACGCCGCGGTCGCCGGTCCGCGAAGCGTCAAGGTCTGGCGCTGGCGTCCCGCGATCCAGTTCCAGTACGAGATCCCATCCGGCGTGCCGATCCGCGCGGTGGCACTCTCCGATCAACCGGGACTGGTGGCCGTCGTGACGGACGAAGGCGTGCTGCTCGAGCAGATCTCGGAGGATGCGTTCCGGCTCGGCGCGATCCAGTCGGTCGCCAGCGACGTCGTTTTCTCCGACGTCGGGAGAGAGCTCGTCATCAAGCGGGTCGACGCGATCGAGATCTGGGCTCCCGACACCACTCCGACGCCGATGGATGCGCCGCCGCCGAACGATCCGTTCGATGACTGGAGCAGGAAATTCGCGCTCACGGTCGACGAGAACGGACACGTCGCGCCGATTCCCTTCAAGCAGCAGGAGCCTTAGTCAGGCGCGTTGCGCCGCTCGAAGTCGTGATCGCGAAAGGCCCGACCGCTCGTGCCGAAGGCGGAGCAATCAACGCCGCCGGCCGTGCCGGCTAGCCGCAGTGCTGCTTGCGAATTCTCTCCAGCTCCCTCACCACTGCGGGAGCGATCTGCTTGAGCTCATCGGACGACATCCTCCATTCGATCTCCGCCGCCTCGCAGTTTGCGAAGTAGGCGAACACTTCGCCGAGGTCGTAATGAGGGGCGTAGAGGTCATGCCACTCGCCGTTGAGGACGCGGTCCTTCGACACGTACGAGAGAAACGTGAGGCGCTTTTCCTCCGGCACGTGGCGAAGCGCGTCCTGCAGCAGGCGCGCGACCTCGATCAGCGACGCGCGCTTGCGCTCGTCCTTCAGCAGCAGGAATGACTGGTCTCGCGTGATCCCGTTGCGCTCCTTGCGGAGCGGCACAAGTTTTCCGTGCGCGCTGAGGAATGTCTTGATCGCGCGCCGGGCCATCGTGTTCGGGCCCACTTTGTCCGAATGAAACGTGAGAGTGCATTTCTCGAGGTTGCATCCCTTGAGCGTTCTTGGTGACCGGAAGCGATCGGGCGTAACGCTGTCGAACGAGAACGACGTCGTATAGACGTCCTCCTCGGTCGACGAGATGGTGATGGCGTCGCTTTCGCCGGCCACGATCCCGAGGACGCGGATCGCGTCGGGCCCGAGGTCGTACGCAACCGCCACCGTGCCGCTGGTCACGTGAGGCTTGATGAGCGATCGATAACCGCGCGACGGATCATCGAGCGAGACCTTCTGCACCGGATTGGTGAAGCCCAGCTCCTCGAGAAAGCGGAGGAACACGATCGGTTCGCCGCCCGTGTAGAAGACGACGACGTTCCGCGCGGGGCAACACGCCACCACGCTGCGCACGTAATCGGCGAAGAGACGTTCATCGACCTCGGCGGATGCCGTCGAGGCGAGGAACAGGAGGAAAAACGCCAGTCCGATCTTCTTCATGAGTCAGTACCTCGCCAGCGTCGAAATCGAAACGATGCGTTGATGTCGTGAGACGTCCATCGCCAGCGCCACCTGCGACCAGTGGTTGACGATCATGCTGAAGCCGAGCGAGCCGTGGATCGCGGCGCGGTTCTGCGCAAAGAGGAATCGCTGCGGACCGCTGCCGGTGTACTCGAGCGCATGCGGCGGCTCGCTCCACGCGCCGGCGCGCAGGGTCAGCGGATGGCGCTGCAGAAATTCGTTGTGGCGGGCGGCGACGTAGCGGACGCCGAGGTGGTATTCGCGGCCATCGGGGACGCGATAGTTCTTCGCTCGCGATTGCGACTCGCAGTCGGTGAAGACCTCGGAGAACTCGACGAAGTCGCGCGACATCTTCGAATACGTGATGCGGTCGACGTCGGCGTTCACGTTGAGAAACGCATTCGGGCGGAAGCTGACGCCGGCGCCGTAGAAATCGGGGACGTGAAACTTCGCCCCGCATGCCTCGCTGAAGCGCGGCGCCTCGTTGTTCGGCTCACTGGTCGTCGCAACCGTCACGTCGTACGACGGGCCGCGGCGATACGCCGCTCCGAAGCGCAGCATCGGTCCGACGTCCCAGATGATGCCGGCACCGTAGCGGATCGCGCCGTCGTCGCCGTCCTGCGTCTGCGTGTCGCGCAGCGTGTTGAACGCGGCCGCGTTGTAGTCGTCGAAGTCGTAGCGCTTCGTCGTGGAGTGCAGTTTGAAATCGGTGTGCGCGAGGTCGACGCCGACGTAGACGTTGTCGAGCACGCGATACGCGCCGGCGACGCCGAAGCTGAGGATCTGCAGGTCGAGCGTGCTGCGGGTCGGGTAGAAACGGGCGTCGCCTGGCGGTATCAACAATGTCTGCGTCGGGTTGAAGAAGAAGATCCCGCGCTGCTCCGGCTCCGCGACGTAATTCGCGAGCTGGTGGTAGTAGACCGCGACCGCCCAGCGCTCGCTCGGATAGACCGCGGACGCGAACGACACGGCCGGCACGTTGCGCCGCGTCGTCGCTTCGCGGATGTGACCGATCGTATCGACGCCGTATCTGGTCAACGTGCCCGAGCCGCGCCCCGACTCGGGATTCGACGGGCCGTACGTCCACAGCCGTCCTTCGAGCGACACCTCGGGCCGCAGGATGTTGATCACGCCGGCGGCGTTTGCGTACGCGGCGGTCGCGTCGTCGGCGCCGCCGATGAAGGCGCCGCCCATGCCGAGGTGCGACGCGCCGGGGTTGAGGAAGTTGAACTGGATCCCGGCGTTCACCTCGGCGCTCGACTGCCCGAGGAGGGGAGTGGCGAGAAGAAGAAAGGCGAGGGCGATGAGGCGTCTCATTAATAAGGTCTCCTTCTCGGAGGTTGCGGTGGGCCGGAGACCTGGATCGGCCGCCTCACGATGCAGGGAGGAAATTCGGTGGAGCCGGCGACGACCGTCGCTTCCCACAGATACGTGATGCCGAATTGATAGACGTGCTGCGAGGGGTTCTCGTCGTCCGTCGTGCCGTCGCCGAACTTCCACGAGACGGAGATGACGAGTCCGGACGGAGTCGAGTCGGCGACAAAGGGAACCGGCGTTCCCGCCACGGCCGTATCAGGCACGGTCGCCGTGCATCCCGGAATGATCGTCACCTGGCGCGTGAAGGACGCCGAGCCGCCGGTCCGCGTGACCGTCGCGGTCACGGTGTAGGTGGCCGATATCTGTTGACCGGGGATCGTGAACTGATGGCGCACCGGCGCGACGTTCGTCGCGACCGCGCCGTCGCCGAACGACCAGGTGAGCGTGTCGCAGGGGCTGATCGAATTGACCAGCGGGGTGAACTCGATGTCCTCGCCGGCGCGGCAGATGGGCGAGGCGGACGAACATCCGCTGACCGGCCCGCGAAAATCGAACGCCGGCGGGTCCGGCCGGTCGTTACACGGCCCCACGGTGATGCTCGCCGGCGTGAGCTTCAACTTCCTGTCGGTGATGGTGCCGTCGTGGTTCGCGACGAATGTCTTCGCCGGATCGAACTGCAGAGTGATCACGGTGCCGAGCGGCGCCCTGACGGGATCGAGCCGGAGGATGACGTAGCCGATCAGATCGAGCTCGCCGGTGAACGAGAGCGGCGCGCCGAAGATCCGCCGCACGTAGAGCGAAGAGATGTTGATCAGCGTGCCGCTGCTCTCGGCCGGACTGGCGGCCAATACGCCCGCGGGCTCGAATCCGAGCTCGCAATTCGGGTAGGTCGTGCCGAGGCAGCCGACGACGAGATGGGGATGCGAATTGGTGATCGAGAGATCGATCCACTGAATCGGCGCGCCGCCGAGGCCGAGAGGCGTCTCGGGAACGTCCCGCAGGAAGACCGGAACGCGCACGATGTCGCCCGGAGCCGCCGCGGGCGGGGAGCCGAGGATGATCTCGTCCTGCGCGAGTGCGGACGCAGCCGCAGTGAAGAGAAGCGCACAAAGCGCCCACCGCCGAGTTACCTTCATAATGGATTTCCCGAACTATCACCTTACGGCTGAATTGACGTAAAGGCAATGTCTGAGGAGTAGTGCGGGGAAGGGGGCGAACGTTTCAGATCACGCCCGAGATATCCATTCCGGCGGCGAAGGCATTTCCCTTGTGCGCGAGGTGAACCGTGACTTCAGCACCGAGGCCGGTCGGCAGGATCTGAACGACGCCGAAGTTGTAATCGGGCACGACCTCCCGCAGCGTCGAGCGGATTCCGTCGGTGACTTCGAAGTCCTCATCGATGAACGAGCCGACGAACAGCGACGCGGGCGCCTCCTCTTTCGCGCTGATTCCCGAGGAGGTGAGCGAAACCGCCGTGTATGCCGGATCGGACATCGCAATGTCGAAGATGCAGCCGATGTGGATGTCACCGGACAGGAAGATCAACTCACGCCCAATCGGCCCGGTGCGGTTGGTGAACCGCGCGCGGGCCGCCTTCATCAGGAGCTGGCGCTGTTCGGGGCGGGAGAGCGCGTGCGCCCACTGATCGCGCGCTTCGTCGATGTTCGAGACCTTGAAGTTGCCGAGGTTGATCGCCCAGCCGGTCGTCCTGGAGAGCCGCGCGCCGATGGTCGCCTTGACCAGCGCGACGGGGCCTGCTGACGAATCGGGATTGAGCACGCCGTTCTCATCGCCTCTCCTGAACGCTTCGACGTCATCCGTCCGTCCGCCGACGAGCCTCTGACTCTGGCCTTCGGGATCGAGCGAGGCGATGGGGGTCGGCGTGACGATGGCGATGGCATCGATGTCGGCACGAAGGTTTTCGAGCACGAGGTCGATGAACTGCCACTGCTCCGCGCCGAGGATCGGCAGCTCTTTGCGAAAGACGTCGCGCTCGCCGCGGCTGTCGAGCACGAGGATGGCGACGCGGCCGCAACGAAAGACGAACGGCATGGCGCGCGACGCGCCCGCGGCGGGCGATCCGACGATGTAATTCGGCAACGTCGGATCGGGGATGTCGTCCTGAAGTGGATTGCGGCAACCTTGAAAGTGCCAGTAGACGTCGCGGCAATCCTCGAAGAACGCCCTGGCCCGGGCGAAGATCCGTGCGCCGCGCGGATACAACGGCAGGAGGGTCCGACTGTCCGAAGCGAGCGAGCCCCAGCCGTCCCTGCTCTCGTGATCGTCCCAGATCATGTACGTCGGCAGGTTGGCGAAGATCCACCGCACCGCTTCACGATCCCAGCTCAGGCGGTATTTTTCCGCCAGCGCGCGGCGGCGTGTCCGGGCATCGGAGCCGTAGTGCTTTTCGAAAACGTTCGGCTCGTCCTCGTCGATGTAGACCTGATCGCCCATCAGCAGGAGAAACGCGGGTTGGGCATCCTCGATGAACTGCCGCAGCGCCTTCCATGCCCCGTCGGTTGCGAGCTTGTTGCACGAGATCGCGCAGAACACGATCGGCGCCGGCGACGACGGCTCGGGCATGGTGCGGAACGTGCCCGTTGCCCCGGTGACGCGGCGGCCGTCGCGCACCACGGAGTAGCGGTAGCTCCGATCGGACCGCAGCCCTTCGGCCCGTGCCACGCCGGTGCAGAATTCGAGGACTCCGTTCTCGGTGCTGCGGAATGGGAACGACCCGCCCCCCGCAACGCGGAGGATGTAGGCCTGCGGATCGTCGAAGGCCTGAATCCAGACCTTCGCCGATGTGTCGTCGGTGTGGCCGACGATGGGGCCCAGTTGCAGGCGGTTGCGGGCCGGGCGCGGAGGCATCGCCCTTACCGTTCGGCGGACGCCGGAAGAGCGCCCGCGAGCGCTTCGCCGATCCGGGAGACGATCTCGTCGCGCGTCGCGGCGGAGATCGGAAAGGCGATCGGTTCGCGGCGCGGCTTCTGTTTCCGGTCGAGCTTTTTCGACCGGGCGATGTCGTCGTTGTAGCGCTCGACTGTGGGGACGGACTGCAACGCGCGCGCGATCGAGCGCAGGTCGCCGGCGCCCGCGCTCTTCAGCATGCGGCGGTGTTCGGCGCTCAGTCCCAATGCCTTCACCGCGGCGGTGAAATCGAGATTGCCGGCGTCATCCTTCTCCAGCTTCGCCAGCCGGTCGATCAGGACGCGGACCACTCGCGGATCGTTGAAGGAGGTCGCTTTTGCGGAGAACGTGCGGCCGTTCGCGAGCTGCGTGAAGAGTTGACGCTCCATCGCATTCCAGCGGGTTACGGTCTCGACCGCACGGGCGCGGACCGTTCTCGCGGCAGAAAGTGCGCGGCGATCGGGGGCGACATGATCGGGGTGGAGATCGAGAGGCAGCAGCGGCGTGACGGAAGAAGCGCTGCTGCTGACCGCGAGGATTCCTCCGTTCCAGGCAAAACAGGTATCGAGCAGGCGGTTCTCTCCCAGCAGCACTCCGCGCTCGAGGGGAGAGCGCGCCACGTCCTCTTCATATTCGTTGCGCAGCGTGTCGAGCCAGAGCTCGAACGGGTGCTTGTAAAACACGGACTTGGGAGTCATCGGGCCGAACGGCGCCCCGGAGTCGCCGACGACTTCAGGGGCCACGCCGAGGAATCCACCGACGTTGGTGTGGACCGCCCAGGCCTCGATGATCGGACGACGGAAATCGGCCGGCGGCTGCGGCAGTCCGACCAGCTCGATGTCCAGCTCTTCGATCGGAGTCCCGACCGGGAACGTGCGATCGAGATAGTTGAGGACCCTCACGTACTGCAGCGTCGCTCCGGTGTAGGGCTCGTTGAAGGTCGGTCGCCGCGGCGGAGCGTCGAGCAGACAGACGCGCCGCAGGCGCGCGCTCACGCAGAAATCGACGTCGCGCGGGACGACCACGACGGCCGTGAATTCCTGCAGTCCCTCGATTCCGCTGCTGCGGCGGGCGAGGAGCTGGCTGAACCAGAGATTGGGATCCGACGCATCCAGCGAGAGCAGCTCGAGCGGCCGCGGCGACAACGAGAACCGGAGATACGGCGTGCCGACGTATTTGGCGTTCAGCAGCGTGAGGATGTTTTCGACTTTCGTCCAGTGGCTGACGAGCTCGCGCCGTTCCTGCGAGGCCTGCCTCGTGGTCGTATCGACGGTCTGCGAGACGGTGCGGTTGCTGGTGAGATCCGTCCCCGTCGTGCGAATGGAGCCGCCGAGTCCGGGGACGCCGATGCCCAATCCCGTGGCGGTGGTGCGTGATTCGCTGTTCAGCGATTCGTGCAACTGGCTGCCGCTCCGTCCCACGAATTGCGACGCCGCCTCGCCCTCGAAGACTTCGTTTCCCACGACGCCCGTCTGCAGCATGCGCCGGTTGAGCGGCGCCGCCGCGTGGAAGTAGGGCTTGATCGCGCCCGCCGGCTGCACCTTCCGCCGCACTTTCAGGTCGAGCAGCATGTGATAGCAGGGAGCGCCTTCACCGAGAAGGGCGGCAGGCAGCGGCCCGGCGGCGGACGGAAGCGACGCCGGCGAAACGGAGACGGCGATCTTCAGATAGACGAGCTTCTCCTCCGGGAACTGGCTGAGCAGGACCTCGTCGTCCGGCTGGTGAAAAAAGAGGGAGATGGAGGTTTGATCCGCCTCGGCTGCCGAAAACGGCATCGTGGTGGACGCAAGAGTCCAAGGAATCTCCATCGGCGCTACGAGGTCGGTTTCATCAGCCATCGTCGTCTCCTCGATGACCGATGTCATCAATTTCTGGTGGCGAGCCGGATCTACCGTAGAACATATGTCCGGAAAGACGGGGGTGCCCGCTTTTTGGTGCGCGGCCATCACGCTGGCCCCGGCCGGAGCGCGGCGCTATATTGTTTCGCGAGGCAACTACTGAAATGCATAAATCCGCCGCGGCGGCCCTAAAGCCTTCGTCGATCTTGCCCCGGCCGTTGCAACTGCAGCGCTCCTGCGGTTGTGGCGGATCGTGCGGAGGATGCCGGAAGGAGAGAACGCTGCAGGCGACCGCGCCGCCTCTGGCGCATGAAGTACTGCGCGAGCCGGGGCAGCCGCTCGATGGCGCGACGCGCTCGTTCATGGAGCCGCGGTTCGCGCACGACTTCAGCCAGGTGCGCGTTCATACCGGCCCGAAGGCCGCGGCATCGGCGCGCGCGTTGAGTGCGGCGGCGTACACCGTCGGGAGCGACGTCGTATTCGGCAGCGGCGGCTATCGGCCGGGGAGCGCTGCGGGCAACAAGCTGCTCGCGCACGAGCTCTCGCATGTCGTGCAGCAGGCAGGAGGAACGGGAACGGTGCAGCGGCAAGCGCTGGGGGGAACGATTCCGGTCGGTGCCGCGGACGACGCGTCGGAGAAAGAAGCGGACTCCGTCGCCGAATCGGTGATGAGCGGCGCTGCCCCGCGGATCGAAACGCATCCGTCGTCGGTACTGCGGCGAAGACTCGTCGTCGATCCGAATGGAACGGTGCCGCTGCCCGCGGGCGCGGCCGGACCGGCGACTCCGCTCACGATTGCCGTGCAAGGACTGATCAACGAGACCTGTCCGTCCGGCAACTTCGAAGTCAATGTCGCCACCGGCAACGTCACGGCGAGAGACAACGCCTTTTTCTGCCAATGGCATCCGCCGCTCCTCCCCGATACGACGATGGCCGGTCAGTCGCCCACACCGACGGGATGCCGTTGCCTGTGCGACGTGGTCAACCACGCACAGACGACCACCATCGCCCGCGGCGGACACGCGCCCGGCACGACGCCGGTGGGACCGACCGGCACTGGTCCGGGCAGCCCTACCGTCAACGCCGATCCGACATTCCAGGGCCAGTACCTGATCAACGGCACCTGGGTCGACGTCCCCTTCCACCTCATCTTCTCGCACGAGCTTTGCGGGCATGCGCTGCCGTTGATGCAAGGCACCCAGGTGGCGCGCGGGCGCGGGCCGGTCGGCGGAACTCCTCCGCATGAAGTGCATTCGGTCGACGTGGAGCGGAGGATCGCCGCGGAGCACAACCCACCATTGCCGCGGCGTCCGGAAGATTACGGCGGAGCTGCACGCGAGCGACCGTGACACGCCAGGACGCCGACGATTTTCTCGAGAAGCTCCGCCACGCGGTGGGGGAGCCGTGGACGCTGGAAGAGGACCTCGTCCGATTCTTCGAGTCGCCGGAGGCGCTCGAATTCCTGCGCGGCGGCGAGGCCTCCGTCCGGCAACTGCTCGATGTGGTGGGAGGAGAGGCGAGTGCTCCGTGGAAGCGCTTCGCCGTGCTCGCGCTCTCGCGGTTTCCGCCGGAGCTCTTCTACGAAGAACTGCTTTCGATCCTCGAGCGCGCCGGTGCCGAAGTGGTCGAGGCCTTCGACGCCGGGCTGTGGCTCGTGGCACTTCCTCCCGACCGGATCGCACGGGATCTGATCGACGTGGTGAGGCGATCGCACAATCCCCATCCGCTGTTGTTGCTGCAACGGCCCGCCGCGCGGTCGGTGAAAAGCGATCTCGCCGCGTTCATCGAGCGCGGTGAAGAACCGTTCGCCGGTTACGCGCGCAGCGCGATCGCGAACGCCGGCTGATCGCCCCAACCTTCAACGCCCGTGAGCGTCTGACGTATCGCATACAATCGCGCGCGTTTGGCGGAACGCTTTCTCACATCGAAACATCTGCCCCGCCCTTTCGTACAAACGCGTGTCCAGGAGGATTTACATGACCGCTGTTCGACGGTTTCTCACGATCCTGACTCTCTCGCTCGCGGCCGTCGCCGCGCTCGGGCAGCAGCCGGCGCAGACGCAGCGCACGACTGAGCCGGTGACCGCCGAGACCGACCAGGATGTCCAGAATGCACGTGCCCTGCGCCTCAGCCTCGACGAGGCCGTCCGCACCTCGATGACGCAGAATCTGGGCATCTCCATCCAACGCTACGACTACCTGATGGCCGGCCAGTCGCTGCGCTCGCAGTACGGCATCTACGACTGGTACACGACCGGCAAGCTCGAGCACAGCTCCGCCAAATTCGCCACCAGCAACAGCCTGCAGTCCGCCTCCGAGCGCTCCACCACCGCGAACGTCGGCATCTCGCAGACGGTGCCGACCGGCGGCAGCTACGCCTTCAACTTCAACAACGAGAAGACCAACAAGGGCGGGTTCGGCACGCTGGTCAATCCGACCTACAACTCGAACTTCGGCGTGTCGCTCAACCAGCCGTTGCTGCGCGACTTCGGCATCGACGTCACCAACCGCTTCATCAACATCGCGCACAACACGCTCGGCATCAATAAAGAGCTGTTCCGCTCCGTGCTGATGAACACCGCGGTCTCCGTCGAGCAGGCGTACCTCGATCTGGTCTACGCCCGCCGCAACGTCGACGTGGTGAAGGAATCGCTCTTCCTGGCGCGCGACCAGTCGCGCATCACGCAGATCCGCATCGACGTCGGCGCCTCCGCGCCGCTCGACATCCTCCAGCCGCGCGTGCAGATCGCCACGACGGAAGAGCAGCTCATCGCCGCCGTTGCCTCGGTGCGCGACGCCGAGGATCGCCTCCGCGCGCTGCTGAACCTTCCGGCCGCCGACTGGGATCGCCCGATCATCCCGACCGACGAGATCGGCTACAAGGCGATGGACATCACGATGGACGCCGCGGTGGCGAAGGCGCTGACGCTTCGTCCCGAGGTCCGCGAGAACCAGCTCACCACTGCCTCGCGCCGCATCGAATACCTCTACGCCCGCAACCAGGTCCGCCCGCGCGTCGACGCCGTCGCCAGCCTCGGCGCCGCCGGTCTCGCCGGCAGCGCGCTGGCCACCGATCCGATCACCGGCCAGCCGACCGGACTCCGTTCCACCGCCTATCCCCGCGCGCTGCGGCAGATCGTCAGCGGCGACTTCCCGTCGTGGAGCGTCGGCGTGAACCTGGCGATGCCGATTCTCAACATCGGCGCCCGCGCCGAGGCGAAGCGCGCGCAGCTCGACTATGAGCAGTCGAAAGCCACCGAGGATCAGACCAGGCAGAACATCCAGGTCGACGTGCGCAAGGCCGTTCGCGACATCGACACCGCGGCGAAAGAGATCGTCGCCTCGCGCACCGCGCGCGACGCGGCGGAGCAGAACCTCGACGCCGAGCGGAAGCGCTACGAGAACGGCATGACCACCAACTTCAACGTGCTGCAGATCCAGCAGCAGCTCTCCGACGCGCGCGTCCGCGAGCTGCAGGCGCTCGTCGGCTACAACAAGGCGGTGGCGAACTACCACCGCGCCGTCGGCGACCTCCTCGAGTTCCGCAACATCGCGGTCGAGGACGACACGCCGGAAGAGCCGAAGATTTTCGGACGCTTCTTCGACCGGTATAGTTGGCTGAACTACGGAAACAAGGTCAATCTGGAGGAACCGCCGAAATGACGGATGGCGTCGAGCTCGCAGCGCCGGCCCCCCCTCAGGAACCGAAGCCGAATTCGTTCTCCCGTATCGCCGGCGTCTTCTTCGCGCCGGGTGAGACCTTCGCCTCGATCGTCCGGCGGCCCGACTTCGTCGTGCCGCTGGTCATCCTTCTGGTGGTCTCGCTGCTGACCGGCGTCATCATCGCGCAGAAGGTCGACTTCAAGGAGATCGCGCGCGAAGCGGTCGAAGCCTCCCCCCGGGCGTCGCGCATGCCGGCCGACGCGCTGGAGAAGCAGGTCAACATGATGGGCGGCTTCATGAAGGTGGCGGCCTACGGCTCGCCAGTCTTCAGCGTGCTGATGCTCGTCATCCTCGCGGCGATCCTCTTCGCGGCCTTCAAGATCTTCGGCGGTGAAGGGGAATTCCTTCAGGCGCTGTCGATCACGATCTACGCCTGGTATCCGAATCTCATCCGGGCCATCGTCAGCGTCGCCGCGCTGCTGTCGAAGAAGTCGCTCACGATGTACACGATGCAGAACCCGGTGGCCTCGAACATCGGCTACTTCATCAATCCGAAGCTGCATCCGATCGCCGCCGCGTTCTGGGGCTCGATCGACCTCTTCACGATCTGGACGCTCATCCTGCTGATCATCGGCTTCGCCGCGATGTCGCGCTTCTCGCGGATGAAGTCGGCGGTGATCATCCTCTCGCTCTGGGCGGTCAAGATCCTCTTCTCCGTCGCCGCCGGCGCGATGCAGGCGTTGCAGGCGAGGATGAAGTGACGGTCCCGGCAAAACGCGCCGCGATCGCAGCGGCGGCCATCGTCCTCCTCGGCGCCATCATCTTTTTCAGCATTCGCGGCGGAAACAGCGACGCGGAGAAGGTCTACGTCGAGCCGGTGAAGTCGCAGAAGATCGAGGCAGTGGTCACGGCCTCGGGCGAAGTCGATCCGAAGTTCAAGGTCAACATCAGCGCGCACGTCATCGGCAAGATCGAGCACCTCTATTTCAATGAGGGCGACACGGTGACGAAGGGGCAGAAGCTCATCGACCTGGAGAAGCCGTCGTTCTCCGCCGCGCGCGACAACGTGCGCGCGCAGCTCGAGTCGCGGCGCGTCGAAGTGGCGCGCGCGAAGACGCAGGTGGAGACGGCGCAGGCGGCCTACAACCGCGCGACCGCGCTGCGCAATCAGGGCATCCAGGCGCAGGAAGCATTCGATCAGGCGCGGCAGGCGCTCGACAACGCGCGCGCCGCGTACGCCTCCGCACAGCAGGGCGTGCAGCAGACCGCTGCGTCGCTGCTGGAATCGGAGACGAACCTCTCGTACACGACGATCACCTCGCCCACGACCGGGAAGGTCGTGCAGCTCAACACGCGGGAAGGCGAAGTCGTCATCCCCGGCACGATGAACAATCCGGGATCGGTGCTGGCGATCATCGCCGACATGTCGCAGATCCTGGTGGAAGCGGAAGTGGGGGAGACCGAGGTCGTCGGCATCACCGTCGGCCTGCCGGCGAAGATCCACGTCGACGCCATTCCGGACAAGGAGTACGCCGGCCACGTCACCGAGATCGGCAGCTCCGCGACCGTGCACCAGGGCTCGTCGTCCGGACTGCGCTATTTCAAGGTGAAGGTGGCGTTCGACAACGGCGACGAGCATCTCCGTCCCGGCATGACCTCGCAGGTCTCGATCGTGACGAAGAGCTCCGAGCACGCGGCGACCGTTCCGATCCAGAGCGTCGTGGAGCGCGTGGCCGGTGCGAAGAGCACCGAAGACGACGAGAACGCCGAACCGAACGCGTTGAAGAAGAAATACGTCTTCGTAGTGGTGGACACGGCGGTCAAGCAGCGCGAAGTGACGACCGGCATCAGCGACACGACGCGCGTGGCGATCCTCTCCGGCCTGAAGGAAGGGGAGAAAGTCGTCACCGGTCCGGTCCGCGTGCTGAAGAAACTGCACGACGGAGATCAGGTCGAAGTCACGACCGAGAAGAAGACGTCCGACACGAAGCCGGACAAGGAGAAGTGATGGCCGATCACCTCATCGAGATGCACGGCCTTGAGCGCGTGTACCAGCTCGGGCCGCAGCTCATTCACGCGTTGCGCGGCGTCGATCTCATCATCGACCGCGGCGAGTACGTCGCGATCATGGGACCGTCGGGCTCGGGCAAGTCGACGCTGATGAACGTCATCGGCTGCCTCGACACGCCGTCGTCCGGCCGCTACGTCCTCGACGGCGTGCCGGTGGAGTCGATGTCCGACGACGAGCTGGCCGCGATCCGCAACACGAAGATCGGATTCGTCTTCCAGACCTTCAACCTCCTCGCGCGCACGACCGCGCTGGAGAACGTCGAGCTGCCGCTGATCTACGCCCGCGTCCCGCGCGCGCAGCGCCGCGAGATGGCCGAGGAGGCGCTCGTCGCCGTCGGCCTCGGCGACCGCATGAACCATCAGCCGAACGAGCTCTCCGGCGGCCAGCGCCAGCGCGTCGCCGTCGCCCGCGCGCTGGTCAACCGCCCGTCGCTGCTCCTCGCCGACGAGCCGACCGGCAACCTCGACACCCAGACCGGCCGCGAGATCCTCGACCTCTTCAAGGACCTCCACAGCCGCGGCAACTCGATCATCATGGTCACGCATGAAGACGACGTCGCGCACGAAGCGGAACGGATCATTCGGATCCGGGATGGGAAGATTGCGGCTTAAAGCTGTTTAGCTATTGAGCTGTTTAGCGGTTGAGCTCATTCAGCCGCTCAACCGCTCAACCGCTTAATAGCTCAACAGCTCTTAACCATGTTTCTCGAAAATCTGCGAATCGCATTGCGCGCCATCTTCGCCAACAAGATGCGCTCGGTCCTGACCGTGCTCGGGATCATGATCGGCGTGGCGGCGGTCATCGCCGTCGTGTCGCTCGTGCAGGGGTTGCAGTTCCAGATATCGAAGCAGCTCGAGAACGTCGGCGCGACGTTCATCCGCGTCGTTCCGGACTTCTCGCGCGTGCAGCGCAATCCTTTTCTCAACGCTCCGACGCTCACGTACGAAGACGCGGTCGCGGTGCGCCGCGGGGCGACGACCATCCGCGAGTTCACGCCGCTCTTCATCAATAGTGCGCAGCTCAAGTTTCGCGACGCGGAGCATCAGACGCGGCTGATCGCGGTGAACCAGAGCTATCAGGACGTGGCGAAGCAGTGGGTGGAGCACGGCCGCTTCTTCACCGATCTCGACGAAGAGGCGAAGAAGCGGGTCTGCGTGCTCGGCCCCGAGGCCGCGAGGCTGCTGGGGACCGGGACGGAGCTCGGCAAAGAGATCCGCATCGACAAGAACACCTTCACCGTCATCGGCATCATGGAGAAACGCGGCTCAGCCATCGGCAACGATCCGGACGACGTCGTCTACATCCCGTTCGCCACGGCGCAGGTGCTGTACGGCCCCGAGGAGATGACGCATCTCCCGCTCGCGCTGCAGGTCCGCAGCCGCGGGGAGATCGACCTGGCCAAGGAGCAGGTGCGCGACATTCTGCGCGCGCGCCATCATCTGAAAGAAGGGGAGCCGGACGATTTTCAGATCACGTCGCAGGAAGAGCTGATGAAGACCATCTCCGGCGTCCTGACCTCGACCACGGCGATCATGGGCGCCGTCGTCGGCATCGCGCTGCTCGTCGGCGGCATCGGGATCATGAACATCATGCTCGTCTCCGTGACGGAGCGGACGCGCGAGATCGGCGTGCGCAAGTCGATCGGCGCGCGCCGCCGCGATGTGCTCGTGCAGTTCCTCATCGAGGCGATCGCGCTCTCGGGACTCGGCGGCGCCGTCGGCATCGCCGGCGGCTGGCTCCTCGCGACCACCGCGGTCGCGATCCTCAACAAGTCGTTCCCGACCCTCGGCCTCCCGCCCGCGCACACACCGGTCTGGGCCGTCGTCCTCGCTTTCGGCTTCTGCGCGCTGCTCGGAACGCTGTTCGGGATGTATCCGGCGGCGAAGGCGTCGAAGTTGGATCCGATCGAGGCGTTGAGGTACGAATGAAGTTGCCGGTTACCGGTTGCCGGTTTCCGCGAGGCAACTGGCAACCGGCAACTGGCAACCGTTGCGTAACTCTCTTGGCACGCTCGTCGAAATGCCTCACTCTGGAGGCGTGTTACGAACCGACGTGCCTAACTCCCGAAAAATTGCTGCGTTTGTCACCCTTTTAATCGCACTCACGGCCGCGGCTGCCTCCGCCGAAACGATGCCTTTGTCGCAGGTGAAGAAGGGGATGAAGGGCTACGGCCTGACCGTCTTCGACGGCAACCGCATCGAGAAGTTCGACGTCGAGATCCTCGGGGTGCTCAACAACACGGGTCCCAGCCAGGACCTGATCCTGGCGAAGGTCGACTCGCCGATCGTGCAGCGCGCGGGAGTGATCGCCGGCATGTCGGGCTCGCCGATCTTCATCGACGGCAAGGTCATCGGCGCACTCGCGTTCGCCTGGCAGTTCGCGAAGGAGCCGGTTGCCGGCATCACGCCGATCGAGGAGATGCTGAAGATCGCCGACAACGGCACCAGCGGCTCGTCGCTCCCCGCCACCGCGCCGCGCATCAACGCCGCGGAGTTCCTCAGCGCGATCGCCAACGGCAAGAGCGAAGCGGTCTTCGAGAAGCTCTCGGCCGACTTCGGCGCGAAACAGATGAGCAGCTTCGGCGGCGCACGCCCGATCGCCGTGCCGCTCTCGCTCTCGAGCTTCGCGCCCGACACCATCAACCGTTTCGGCAAGTATCTCGACGCGATGAATTTCGTCGCCGTCCCGAGCGGATCGACCTCGACGTCCACTTCGAAGAGCACTGACAAGAAACCGTTCCAGCCCGGCGATCCGATCGGCGCCGTGCTGCTCAACGGCGACTTCAACGTCGCCGCCACCGGCACCGTCACCTACACCGACGGCGACCGCGTCTACGCCTTCGGGCATCCGTTCCTCGACATGGGGGAGATCAGCTTCCCGATGGCGAAGTCGGAGATCGTCACGGTGATGCCGAGCCTCGCCAGCTCGTTCAAGTTCGCCAACACCGGCGAGGTCGTCGGCGCGCTGCAGCAGGATCGCGCCACCGGCATCATGGGCGTCGTCGGCGCGACCGCCGACACGATCCCGATCGAGCTGACGCTCGACGGCTCCGGTCCGTCGCGCACCTACCACGTCAACATGATCCGGCACTCGCAGCTCACGCCGCTGATCCTGGCGATGGCGGCCGACAGCGTGATCGCCAACGCGCAGAAGGCGGCGGGCGAGCGGACGGTGATGATGGACGGCGAGATCGAGCTGAAGGGGATGGAGCCGATCAAGCTGCGCGAAGGGTGGGCCGGCGCGCAGGCGCGGCAGGCCATTCCGTCGTACCTCGCGGTCATCGCCGGCTACCTGATGTCGAACGAGTTCCGCGACGCGAAGATCGAATCGGTGAAGCTCCACCTCCGGCACGACGACTCGCTGAAGATCGCCAAGCTGCTCGAGGCGTCGATCGTGCCGCCCGCCAACGGCCGCATCGCGCCGGGCGACACGGTGAAGGTGCGGACGGTGCTCAAGCCGTTCCGCGGCGAGTCGTTCACCGAGACCTTCGACGTGAAGATTCCGGACAACCAGACGCCCGGCAGTGCGTATCTCCTGATCGGCAGCGGCACGGTGTCGAACCAGATCGACTTCATGCTCGTCCCGCCCGATCCGCGCAACCTCGAGCAGGTGCTCGCGGTGCTGGAGCGCCTCAAGCCGTCGACCGACCTCACCGTCGGCCTCTACTCGAACGGCGAGGGCGCGGTGACCGCGGGCGTCTACCTCCCGAACCTCCCGCCGACCATTCGCGCTGTCGTCTCCGGCGACACGTCGAACGGATCGCAGTCCCCCGTGAAGTACTTCGCCTCCAACCAGCAGGCGCACTCGCTCGGCTACATCGTCGACGGCGCGCTGAAGATTGATCTGGATATCAAGCCGCAAATCTAAAAAAAAGTGCTGAGTGCTGGGTGCTGAGTGCTGGGTGTGGATACCCAGCACTCAGCACTCAGCACCTGGCACCGCGAAAGGTGTTTGATGCGCCTCAGTATCGCGCTCGCAGCAATCCTTCTCACAGCCACGAACGTGCTGGCCACCGCCCCCCAATTCTGGCGCACCCGCAACGCGGACGAATTTCTCTCCGGTGAGATCGAGGGATTCGCCGTCACGTCGCGCGGGGAGTTGAAGCCGGGACCGTCGCTGGAGAAGATCGCGACGTTCACCGATCCGTTCGTGCTGTCGCAGACCAGCGCGCCGAACGGCGACCGCTTCTTCGGCACCGGCAACGACGGCAAGGTCTATCGGCTCCGCGGCAAGGAGCTCAAGCTCCTCTTCACCGCGACCGAGCCGGAGATCTACACCATCGCCTTCCACGACGGCGCGGTCTACGCCGGCAGCTCGCCGAACGGCAAGGTCTATCGCATCGATCCGTCGGACGGAAAGTCGTCCGTCTTCTACGATCCGAAGCAGGCCTACATCTGGGCCCTCGAATTCGTCGGCAGCGATCTCGCCGTCGCCACCGGCGTCGAGGGAAAGCTCTTCCGCGTCACGCCTAAAGGCGAGGGCAAGGTCTGGTTCGATGCGCCGGAAACGCATCTCCGCTCCATCGCCGTCCGTCCCGACGGCTCGCTCCTCGCGGGCGGCTCGGGCAAGGGGCGCCTCTACGAGGTACGCGCCGACGGCACGGCGCACGCGCTCTACGACTCGTCGCTGAACGAGATCTCCTCGATCTGGGTCGATCCGTCGACCGGCATCGGCTGGGCGGCGGGCGTGAGCAACGTGCTGCCGTCGAGCGCTCCGGCGAAGGCGCAGCCGAAGGGCTCGCAGTCGGCATCGGCGGAGAAGAAGGACAAGGACGCTTCCTCGTCCGAAACGTCCGGCACCGTCGACGTCAGCTTCTCGTTCGAAGACAGCTCGCCCACCGTCTCCCAGGCGGGGAGCGGCGAGGTCTACAAGATCAACACCGACGGCTTCGTCGAGGTTGCGCGGAAGTTCGAGCGCGAAATGATCTACGCCATCAACGGCGGTCGCAACGGCTCGATCCTTCTCTCCACCGGTCCGCAGGGACGGATCTACGAGATGAAGGACGGCGAGGTCGCGCTCCTCGCGGCCGTGCCGGAAAAGCAGGTCGTCTCCATCTCAACAGCAGACCGCGACACGCTCATCACCACCACCAACAGCGGCGCGGTCTACCGCATGGGGAGCTCTCCGTCGGCGAAGGCGGAGTTTCGCTCCGTGGCCAAGGACGTCGAGCGCTACTCGCACTTCGGCCACTTCCGCATCGACGGCAACGACGTCAACGACGGCCACCTCGCGGTCGCGTTCCGCAGCGGCAACACGCGGACGCCCGACGCGACGTGGAGCCCGTGGACGTCGAACGTCGCCGGCGCCGACGGCACGATTGCCGCGCCGCCGGGACGCTACATCCAGTACCGCCTCACCATGCCGAAGCCGACGCCGAACGTGAACGTCGACCTCGTCACCGTCGCCTACGTGAATCGCAACGTGGCGCCGGCGATCGACGCGGTCGTGGTGCAGGACCCGGCCGTCGTCTTCATCAGCTCCGCCTATCCCGCGTCGCCGCAAGTGGTCGAGGCGACGAACCCCGACGAGTACGGCATCTTCACCAGTCTCGACAACCCGCGCGAGAAGAACGAGCAGGGGAAGAAGGTCTACCGCAAAGGCTTCCGCACCATCACCTGGCGCGCGCACGACGACAACGGCGACTCGCTCCGCTACACCCTCTCGTTCCGCCGCAAGGGGAACGACAAGTGGCTCCGCCTGCGCGACAGCATGGAAGAGACGCAGATGAACTTCGACACCTCGCAGCTCCCCGACGGCGAGTACCAGCTCCGCCTCGTGGCCAGCGACGCGATCGACAACCCCGACGGTCCGCTCAGCGACGCGAAGGAAGGGGTCGAGTTCCAGATCGACAACACCCCGCCGTCGATCGCCGTCACGACGCAAGGCGACGACGTCACGATCCGTATCAACGACAAGCTCTCCACGATCGGCAAGGTCGAGTACTCCGCCGACGCTCAGAAGTGGATCCGCCTCACCCCCACCGACGGCATCGCCGATTCCTCGGACGAGACCTACAAGCTGAAGAGGAGCGCGGTGGAAGGGAAGTTCGTGATCGTGCGCGCGACGGACGCGTTCTACAACGTGGCCACGTCGAGCGTGACGTTGCCGTAAATAGGAACGGTTGACGGGAGCGCCTCCGGCGGGCGGGCACGGCCCGCAGCGTTAGTCTTTAGGGCTTGGCCAACAAGCGCTGCGGGCCGCGCCCGCCCGCCGGAGGCGCTCCCGTATAATGTTCCTGCTTTGCGCCGCGTACTGATCGTCACCTTAACGCTCACACTCGCGGTCGGGTGCGGTCGCGAGACCCGCGCTCCCCAATCCGCCACCATCCCCATCGACGACAACACACCGCAGGACGGCGGCACGCTCATCCGCCGCCTCCCGGCCGACGTTGCCACGCTCAATCCGGTCATTCCGACCAGCCGTTACGACCGGCTGGTGATGAACTACATCTTCACGCCGCTCGTCGCGCTCGACATCGATCTGAAGCCGAGCCCCGGTCTCGCCATGGCGTGGGACATCTCCGCCGACGGCCTCAATTACGTCTTCCACCTCGATCCGAAGGCCACCTTCTCCGACGGCACGCCGGTACGCGCGAGCGACGTCCTCTTCACCTTCAAGAAGATCGTCGATCCGACGACCGAGGCCGCGCAGGTCGCCGCGGGATTCGACCGCATCGACATGACCCGGACGCGCGTCATCGACGACCACACCATCGCCGTCGGCTTCAAGGAAGCGTTCGCGCCGCAGCTCACCAAGTTCAACGACGTCCTGGTCATGCCGGAGCACGTCTACTCCAAGGGCGACTTCAAGAGCGGCTACAACTTCAACGCCGTCGGCAGCGGTCCGTACAAGCTCGTGCGGCGCGTCGCGGAGCAGGAGATCGTGCTCGAGCGGCGTGAGGATTTCTGGGCGAAGAAGCCGTACCTGAAGACCGTCATCTTCAAGCCGATCATCGATTACAACACCGGCTGGAACGCGCTGAAGCGGGGCGACATCGACGAGAGCGAGCTGACCTCCGACGTCTGGATGATGAACAGCACGCGCCCCGAGCTGCAGAAGGACATCGAGTTCCGGCGCTTCTATTACCTCTCCGTCAACACCATCGCCTGGAACAACCGCGGCGCGATCCTGAGCGACAGGCGGGTCCGCCGCGCGCTCGCGCAGTGTGTCGACCTGAAGTCGGTCATCAACAATCTCTACCACGGCACCGCGCGCGCGATGAACGGTCCGTTCACGCCCGATCAGTGGGCCTACAACCCGACCGTGCCGGTGATCGAGTTCGACCCGGTCGCCGCGCAGCACACGCTGAACTCGATCGGCTGGCTCGACACCGATCACGACGGCGTGCTGGACAAAGATCACAAGCCGCTGAAGATCGACCTCCTGATCTTCACCGGTAATCCGTCGTCGCAGCAGTTCGGGCAGTTGCTGCAATCCGAGCTGAAGAAGATCGGCGTCGTCCTGACGCTGTCGCCGATGGAGCCGACCGCGCTCCTGCAGCGCATCCTCGCCGGCAACTACGACTCGGCGTATCTCTCGTGGGACCTCGATCCCGATCCCGATCCGTACGGTTTGCTCCATTCATCGCAGTGGCCGCCGCACGGGCAGAACGTCGTCTTCTACAAGAATCCGGAGACCGACGCGCTGATCGACGCGGGACGCAAAGAGTTCAACCAGTCGAAGCGCACCGACATCTACCGCAAGCTGCACGAGGTCGTGGCCGCCGATCAGCCGTACACCTGGACGCTGCAGGTCTCGGTGAAGTGGGGCATCAACAAGCGCGTGCGCGGCGTGAAGGAGTCGAAGGGCTGGGGCCTCTTCCTCTGGTATCCGGGCGAATTCGACTGGTGGATCCCCGCCTCGAAACGGACGCACGACGCGCCGCCGCCCGCCACGCCGCAGCCGAGGTGACGCGCGAATGTCTGCGTACCTCGCGCGGAGGGTGGCGTACGCGGTACTCACGTTCTTCGGCATCACCATCGTCACGTTCACGCTGATTCACAGCGTCCCCGGCGATCCGGTGACGTTCTACATCGGCAAGTCGGGCACGCACGGCGTCCCGCCCGCGATCCTCCAGGCGATCCGGCACGAGTACCACCTCGACGAGCCGCTCATCGCGCAATACGGCTGGTGGCTGAAAGGCATCTTCACGCTCGACTTCGGCCCCTCGGTCATCGATCACCGTCCGGCCATGGACCGGATCCTCGAGAAACTCCCGAATACCTTCGCGCTGAACTTCATCGCCTTCGCCCTCGCCGCGCTGGCAGGGATTCCGATCGGACTCTGGAGCGCCTCGCGCTCGGGACATCTCTTCGAGCGCGGCTCTTCGATCGTCTTCTTTCTGCTCTATTCGCTCCCATCGTTCTGGGTCGCGCTGCTGCTGATGCAGTTCTTCGCCGTGCGCCACGCCTGGCTCCCGCTCTTCGGCATGACCTCGGACGACTATCTTCTGATGTCGACGACGGGACGCATCGCCGACCGCATCAGGCACATGATCCTGCCGTCGCTCGCGCTGACGTACGCGCAGCTCGCGTTCTACGCGCGCTTCACCAAGTCGGCGCTGACCGAAGTCATCCACCAGGACTTCATCACCACCGCGCGGGCGAAGGGCGTGAGCGGACCGGCCGTGCTGTGGCGTCACGCGTTCCGCAATGCGCTGCTGCCGCTCGTCACGCTCCTCGGACTGACGATTCCGTATCTGCTGTCGGGCAGCGTGATCATCGAGACGATGTTCCAGTGGGACGGCGTCGGGAACCTCTACCTGCAGTCGCTGCTGAGCCGCGACTACCCGACCGTGCTCGCGCTCACCGTCGTCACCGCCGTCGTCACCCTCTTCGCCAGCGTCCTCTCCGACGTTCTCTACGCCATCGCCGATCCGCGCGTGCGGGTGGAGGGGAAGCGGTGAAGCTGCAGGAGAGCGGCTCGTGGCGCGACATCTGGAGGCGGTTCCGCCGCAGCACAATCGCGATGATCGCGCTCGTCTACGTCGTCGTCGTCGCGTTCATCGCGCTCTTCGCGCCGCTCATCGCGAACACGAAGCCGCTGATCATGCGCACGGCATCGGGCATCCGCTTTCCGTCGGCCGGCGATTTCTTCGGAGCGAAAGAAGGGATCGAACAGGTGCCGCAGGGGGACGTCGTGCTGCGCGCGCCGATCCCGCATTCGCCGAACGACGTCGACATCCTGCAGCGCCTGAAGAAGCCGACGCACGAGCATCGCTTCGGCACCGACGACGTCGGCCGCGACGTGCTCGCGCGGCTCGTGCACGGCGCGCGCGTCTCGCTCACCGTCGCGCTGCTCGCCGCGGTCATCGCGCTCCTCGTCGGCTCGTTCTTCGGCGCGATCGCCGGCTTCTACGGCGGCTGGGTCGACTGGATCGTCTCGCGCCTGATCGAGATCGTCCTCTGCTTTCCGTTTCTCTTTCTCGTCCTCGGGATCGTGGCGCTCTTCCGGCCGTCGGTCTACACGATCGTCATCGCCCTCGGCGTGACGACGTGGACCGACGCGGCGCGCTACGTCCGCGGCGAGATCATGCGCATCCGCGAGCTCGACTTCGCGCAGGCCGCGCGCGCCAGCGGCGCGCGCGACGTGCGCATCATCTTCCGCCACCTGTTGCCAAACGCCATGGCGCCGGCGCTCGTCTCCGCGAACTTCTCCGTCGCCACGGCGATCCTCACTGAATCCGCGCTTTCGTTCCTCGGCATCGGCGTGCCGCTGCCCGCGCCGACCTGGGGAGGCATCCTCAGCATCGCGGAGCTCTACATCGACTACGCGTGGTGGCTCGCGCTCTATCCCGGCATCGCGATCTTCACCACGGTCGCGGCGTTCAATGTCGTTGGAGACCGTTTTCGCGAGGCGCTCGATCCCCGTGGATGACGTCCATCGCGCCTGATGCGACGGCCATCGCCGACGGCGGGTCGTAGTTCGACATCGCGATGACGATCCAGCCGTCGCCGCCCAGCTCGATTGCCGCGTTGAGTCCCGGTGCGCCGCCGCCGATGCCGAGAGCGGGGCGTCCCTTCCGCTCGTCGAGCTTGCTGGTGAAGATCCAGTTCGTCCAGTTCGCCGACGCGAGCTTGCGTCCTTCGAGCGCCTTCATGAAGTTGAGCAGATCGCCCGCGGTCGCGAATGCGCCGCCGGCGGATGACGGGCGTCCAGGGAGTGAGCTCGTGTTGGGATGACGCTCCGTGCCGCCGTGCATGGTGTAGCCGGTGGCGCGATTGGCGACCGTCTCGTCGACCGCGAAGAAGCCGCTGCTCTTCATCCCGGCGGGATCGAAGATGTGATGCTGCACGTAGTCGCGGTACTTCTCGCCGCTCAGTTTCTCGATGATCAGGCCGAGGACGATGTAGCCGGCGTTCGAGTAGCGCTGCGACGTGCCGGGCTCGAACTCGAGCGGCTTGTCGGCGAAGAGCGCGAGAAAGTCGCTCAGCTCGCGCAGCTTCGACGGCGGCGCGGCCTCGTAGCGCTCGCCGAAGATGTCGCCGAGGCCCGAGCGATGGTCGACGAGCTGCTGGATCGTGATCTTGTCGGCGACGGGCGACGGATAGTCGGGGAGGTGCTTGCGGATCGTGTCGTCGGGCGAGAGCTTGCCGCTCTCCGCGAGCTGCGCGATCGCCGTCTTGGTGAAGAACTTGTTGATCGAGCCGATGTTGAACCGCGTGTCCAACGTGTTCGGCGTCTTCGACGCGACGTCGGCAAGACCCCATGCGCGCGACAGCACCGGCTCGCCGTCTTTCGCGATGAGGATGACGCCGGAGAACTGCTTGTCGTCGAATTGCTTCTGGCCGAGGGCGATGATCTTGTCGAGCTGCGGCGTGGCGAGGGCGAAGAGGAGCAGTGCGATTTGAATGTTCATGCGCCGAGCGTAGCGGCGTCGTATGAAGAGATTGTGAACGTGAACACCGCGCCGCCGCCCGGCGCGTTCTCCGCCCAGACGCGACCGCCGTGCAGCTCGACGAGCCGGCGCACGATGGCCAGGCCGAGGCCCGCGCCGCCGTCGCTGCGCGAGGGATCGAGGCGGTAGAAGCGCTCGAAGATGTGCTCGAGCTCCGAGGGCGGGATGCCGGGGCCGCTGTCGGTGATGGAGACGATGGCGTTGCCGCCATCACTGCTGACGGAGACATGCACAGGCGCAAACGCCGCCGCATTCGTCAGCAGATTGCGCACGATCTGCGCGATCCGCATCGCATCGGCGAAGACGATCGGCCGCGACTCGCCCTCGATCGGGCCCTTCACTACCTGTTCGATCGTCGCGACGAGGTCGAGCTTTTCGCAGCGCAACCGGATCCCGCCCGCGTCGGCGACCGCCAGCTCCTGCAGGTCGTCGATGAGATGCTGCAGGTGCAGCACCTCCTCGTGCAGCGACGCGATGCGCGCGGCGTCGGGGGCGGCCAATCCATCCTGGATCGACTCCAGCTCGCAGCGCAGGTTCGTCACCGGCGTCCGCAGCTCGTGGGCGACGTCGCCGACCATCCGCTTGCGCAGCTCCTGCTGCGTGGCGATCGCGTCGGCCATCGCGTTGAACGACGTCGCAAGCTGCGCGATCTCGTCGCGGCCGCTCACCGGCACGTTCGCAGGCGTCCGGCCGCGCGCCATCTCGTGCACCGCGTTCGTGAGCTGTTCGATCGGCCGCGTGATGTGACGCGAGATCAGGAACGTGAGTGCCACCGCGACGAGGATGGCGATGGCGAACGTGATCACCAATCGGCGGTCGAGCGCCGCCAGCGCGTCGGGCCGCTCCCGCGGCAGGTAATAGGCGCGATTCGTCGTGCCGGCGATCGGCACCGGCTGCACGAAGAGGACGAGCTGCATTCGGTTCGTCGCCACCTCGACCTTGTTGCCGCGGATGTGAATCGATGCGCCGCGCAGGGCGGGGGAGGTGGAGATGACGTTGCCCGCGGCGTCGACGACGATCACGTCTTTCGGCCGGTTCGATGCATCGCCCTTGCTCAGCCGGAGCACCTCTTCGTGCGTCACGCGCCGCGTGAAGACGCCGCTCAGCGCGATCGTCACCACGACTACCGCGATCATCGCCGTCAGCAATCTCCAGCGGATGTGTCTCATGGGACGAATTTGTAGCCGGTGCCGAAGACCGTGACGATGCGCGACGGATTCGCGCGATCGATCTCGATCTTCCGGCGGAGGTTCTTGATGTGGACGTCGACCGTGCGATCGAGCCCGCCCTCGACCAGCTCGTCGCGCGTGAAGACGCGGCCGGGCGAGCGCATCAGCGTCTCGAGCAAGCGAAACTCCGCCGCGGTGAGCGTGATGCTTTCGCCGCGCATGATCACTTCACGCGTCTCGCGATCGAGCGAGAGATCGCCCGCGGTCAGGCGCTCCTCGCGCGCCGGCTCCGCGCGGCGCAGCACGGCGCGGACCCGCGCCACCAGCTCGCGCGGACTGAACGGCTTGGTCACGTAATCGTCGGCACCGGTTTCGAGCCCGAGGAGCTTGTCGTCCTCGGTGGAGCGCGCGGTGAGCATGATGATCGGCACTTTTGATTCGACGCGCAGCGCGTTGCAGACCTCGAGTCCGTTTTTGCCCGGGAGCATCAGGTCGAGGATCACGAGGTCGGGTGTGTTTTGCCGCGCGCGGGCGAGACCTTCATCGCCGGTGCGGGCGACGTCGGTGCGATAGCCCTCATGGCGCAGGTACATCTCGATCGACGCGCTCGTTTTCGGGTCGTCTTCGACGATGAGGATCCGGCGGGGGCGCACTTCGACCCATAATACGGGCCCACTTGTGAAGGGGTTGTGAATATGAAATCGATCTGGATTCTCCTGGCGGTCACGCTCTCCGCCAATGCCCAGCAATCGTGGCAGTTCGCGGTGGCGGGCGACTCGCGCAATTGCGGCGACGTCGTCATGCCGGCGATCGCCAAATCGGTCCAGGCGACGCAGGCGCAGTTCTACTGGCACCTCGGCGACTTCCGGAAGATCTCCGACTTCGACGAGGACATGCTGGCCGCTGTCGAGGTGAAGAACGCGCCGCTGCCGGAGAAAGACCGGACCCGTCTCACCATCAGCGACTACATGAAGCAGGCGTGGCCCGACTTCATCAAGTGGCAGGCGAATCGTTTCACCACCATCCCGATCTACCTCGGCATCGGCAATCACGAGACGACCTCGCCGAAGAACAAGTCCGAATGGATCGCGCAGTTCGGCGACTGGCTCACGCTGCCGGTCATCGTCAGGCAGCGCCTGGCCGACAATCCGAACGACCACATGCTCAAGCCGTACTACCACTGGATCCAGGGGGGCGTCGATTTCCTGAACCTCGACAACGCCGGGTCCGATTACAGCTTCGACTCCGAGCAACTGAACTGGATCAAGGCGCGGCTGAAGTACGCGATGGAGCATCCGGAGATCAAAACCATCGTCGTCGGAATGCACGCCGCGCTGCCGCACAGCCTGACCTGCGATCACAGCATGAACCAGACGCCGCAGGGCGAGCGCAACGGCGTCATCGTCTACAAGCAACTCCTCGATGCGGTCAAGGCGGGCAAGAAGGTCTACGTCTTCGCCAGCCATTCGCACTACAAGCTCGAGAACGTCTTCGACACCGACTACTGGCGCAATAACGGCGGCGTGCTGCCGGGCTGGATCATCGGGACGGCGGGCGCGATCCGCTATCGCCTGCCGGACGTCGCCGAGGGCATGCCGGTCAGCCGCGCGCAGACCGACGTCTACGGCTACTACCTCTGCACCGTCGCGCCGGACGGCTCGCTCAGCGTCGACTTCCGCGAGGTCAAGCGTGACGACGTGCCCGACGATGTGGAGAAGGTGTTCGGCGAAGGTGTCGATCGTTGCTACGCGGGGAACAGCGACATGCATGCGCAGACGTCGAAGAACTGCGTGATGAACGTCCTCGGCGCGATGCCTTGAGACACTCCGCCCGCCCAATACGGATAGCGGATAGCAGATAGCAAGTGCCTGCTCCCTTGCTATCCGCTATCTGCTATCTGCTATCCGGATCGGGAACTACGTCACCACCGTAACCGGCAGCCGCGCCTTCAGCGACTCGAGCACCAGCGGCGGCACGAGGCGGGCGACGTCGCCGCCGAGGCGGAAGACTTCCTTCACCAGTCGGGAAGAAACGTACGTGTACTCGACGGCGGGGAGCATGAAGATCGTCTCCACGCCGGGATGCAGCTCGCGATTCATCAGCGCCATCTGCAGCTCGTACTCGTAATCGGAGACGGCGCGGATGCCGCGCACTACGACGCTGGCGTCGAAGCGGCGCATGAAGTCGACGAGCAGTCCGCTGAACGAGTGCACTTCCACCGCCGGCAGATCGTTCGTGCAGCGGGCGATCAGCTCCATCCGCTCGGCGACGGAGAAGAGGGGAGCCTTCCCTTCGTTCTCCAGCACCGCGACGAGCAGGCGATCGAAGAGCCGCGTGCCGCGGCGGATGATGTCGAGGTGACCGTTGGTGAGCGGATCGAAGGAGCCGGGATAGACGGCGGTGCGCATCGAGCGAGATGGTAGCAGAGGAGCTTCAGGAGCCTGACCACCGTCGCCGCATGCGCTGCCACCACGACGTTCCGGATGGGCGCGACGGCGATGCGTCGCTTTCGTTCCCGTCGTCATCATCACTCGTGTCTTCGGCATCCTCGACATGCGGCCTGGACCGGGGCTGGAAGTGCAGACCGCACGCGGCGCAGAGCTTCACGAACCGCGCGACCTCGCTTTCCTTCAGGTAGAACGTCATCAACTCCGCGATGGCCGTGCATTGATTGAGAAGCGGGAAGATGTCGTCGCGGGCCGGCAATCTGCCGAAATGCTGTTCGATGTAGTCGGCCACGGCAGGGAGCTCGTCGTCCGTGAAAAAGCCGTCCATCACCGCCGCCCCCCACACGTACAACGGGTTCGACGTCAGACTCTCCGGCGCAAGATTCGCCGGCGGCGGCAGTTCCTCGATCTCCCGGAGCGTCTTGCGCGCCCAAGCGATCAGTTGAACGCGCGGAATGGTCATCGGGAAGTTCGGACCATTCACGATGAGAATGAGATCGGTGCTGTCTCTCGCTTCCTCGCGCATCGTCGCCCAATGCTGAAGACGCCGCCGCATGCCCGGTGTTTTCAGCAGGAAAAGCATTTCGTCGTCGAGGAGCCCCTGCATGGCGGAGCGTAGCACTGCGCCCGGCACTCCGATCTCCTGCACGAGACGCGTGATGCTGGAGTAAAGGCGATCGTATTCAGCCGTCATGTCGTCGAGATCGTCGCGGCCGATCAGACGGCGCAGCTTCTCGTTCACCCGTCCGACGTCGTACTCCTTCTTCGCCGTGATGAAGGGCGGAATTTCCTTGATGTGGAAACCGAGCGCATGGCGGTACGTCTTGAGGACCACGTGCTCGCCTTCGGGCGTGAGAGCGTCGAGGACCACGTGCGTCGAGCCGGTGGCGACCAGACCGGTCACCTGCACGCCCTGAAGCGACTCGAACCGCAACGATTTCAGCCAGTCTTCGTCGATCATGATCTTCCTCCCGGCGAGACTTCCATCTTGAACGCGGCGTCGACGAGCCAGTCATACGTCCGCACCCGGACGTCCATCTGCATGTCGTTGTAATCGCGCAACACGGCGGCGACGCTACTGCCAGGAGGGGGCCTGCGGCCGGCGATGACCATGCCCTGAAAGCCGGTCTCGACCTCGTCGAGGACGTTGCGCGCTTCAGCCAGGTTTCCGGCCATCCATTTGCGGATGGCCTCGAGCCGTGCGGCGAGCACGTCGATGTCGGCGTCAATGGTTACGCCATCGCTCAGCGGTGAATCGGCACGACCGAGAATGACGACCGACCAGATCATGCGCGATGCACTGACCCAATGTTCGGCGATCGCGAGGTCGGCGGAGTGCGGGCCGATCGCAGGCGACCAGACGATCGAGTCGACCGGTCCGAACGCCGCGCGGATGATCCGCTCTTCACTTTGCAAGAAGTCGCGGACGGCAGGTCCGCTCGGATCACGCTCGAACTGCGCCACCAGCCGCCGGCCGGGGGATGAGACGGTGGACGCGGGGCTGGAATGCTTCGGGTCGAGGACGATTCTGGCAATCGTCACGGCGAGCGCTTCGATTCCGGCGGAGGTACTTCCGGCCAGCCGATCGGCTATGAGCGGGAAGGCCGCAGCGGCACCGGCGCGATCGATGTCGTGCCACACCGGCAGGACGCGCTTCACGCCATCCTCTTCCAGCGCCAGCAGCGCATTCAATTCATCGCGCGGCCAGGTCTTCGCCGCGGAGCGCGGCGTGATCACCACCACGCCGAAACGGCTGCGGGTGAGACCTTCGCCGACCTTTTCCCGAAGCTTGTCGCCGATCTCCAGTTCCCGCGCATCGATCCATACACGGATGCCGCGTCGACGCAGTTCGTTCGCCAGCGGTACCGCGACTTCATTCGTGTCTTCGCTGGCGTGGCTGATGAAGACGTCCCACTCGTACATGGCGAACGATTGTACATGTCGAGATGGTCAAGTACTTGACGATCGCCTTCATGGAGCCTAAACTGATCCACAGTTCGAGTGAATTACGGATGGGAGGGTGTGAATGCGGCAGCAGATTCCGGTGAAGCGCTCCAATCCCGCGCTCAAAACCCGGCTCCTCGACACGATCCGCACGTACCTGCCCGGTGCCTTCATCGATCCCAAGCAGAGCGAGCTCGTCACTCTCTATCGCCTCCGCTACAAGATCGCCATGGAGGAGGAGAAGTACGACACGGCGATGATCTTCCTCAACAAGATCCTCGAGCTCGAGCCGATGAACGTCGAGGCCAAGCTGTGCAAGGGCGAGATCTACCACCGCTGTCTCAACGACTACACGAAGGCCATCGAGCAGTACAACAAGGTGATCCGCCTGACCAGCGACCGGCAGACCGAGACCGTGCATCTCCGCGCGCGCGCCGCGATGGCGGAGATCATGGAAATGCTTTCGTAGCTACAGGTCCGACCGGCAGTGCTCGACGATGAACTTCGTCGAGCGTTTGCGCACGTCGGCGCCGCACATGGTCTTCTGATCGTCGACCGGCAGCCGGCTCAATCGCCGCGATCGATAGAGCGCGCGCAGCGGAACGTCGCCGGCCGCCATGCTCCGGTACGCAATGTCGAGCGCGGCGAAGATCACCGGTCGCGTTCGAGCACGAAGTCCAACGCCAGCTCCAGCGTCTCCTTCGCATGCGACGGCGCGAACGGCTCCAGCGCCGTTCTTGCGCGCGCCGCGTAGTCGCGGGCAATCGCGCGACACTCATCCAGCGCGCCGTACTTGCGGACGACGTGTCCGATCTCGGCGGGGTCGATGCCGTCGAACGTCTTGTTCATCGCGACGTGCGCGATCATCTCCCGCTCGCGCGGCGTGGCGCGCGGCATGGCCAGGATCAGCGGCAGCGTGACCTTGCCTTCCTTCAGATCGGAGAGCGCCGGCTTGCCGAGGACTTCCGTGCTGGAGGTGAAGTCGAGCAGGTCGTCGATCAACTGGAAGCAGATGCCGAGGTTGAGGCCGTAGTTGAAGAGCGACGTCGCGGTGCTCTCCGGGACGTCGACGAGATACGCCGGGATGCGGCAGCAGGCGCCGAACAGCAGTCCCGTCTTGCGCGTCACGACGTCGAAGTAATCGTCGATGGAGAGATCGGCGCGGCCGTTCTGCTCCAGGCCGATGATCTCGCCCTCGATCATGCGGATCGTCGTATTCGACAGCAGCCGCAGGATGTCGAGATTCCCCTCGGCCAGCGCGAGGCTCATCGAATGCGTGTAGAGGTAATCGCCGACCAGCACCGTCAGGTTGTTGCCCCAGCGGTAGTTGATCGACGTCCGGCCGCGGCGGATCTCCGCCTCGTCGATGATGTCGTCGTGCACCAGCGTCGCGTTGTGGATGAACTCCACGACGGCGCCGTAGACCACGTCGCGGTAATCCTCGTAGCGCAGCATCTTCGAGACGAGAAGGAGCAGGGCAGGACGGAGACGCTTTCCTCCGCCGCCGAGGATGTGCTCGCCGACGTCGTGGATCGTCTTGACCTTTGATTGGAAGTTGCGCTTCAGCTCCTCTTCAACCAGCAGAAGCTTCGGCGCGATCGGCTCGAGGAGACGCTCGGCGCGCGTCAGTTGCTCGTTGATGGTGTCGGGAGCGGTCACGGGGGCAAGAATAATCGATGCAGGACGGCGTCTCAACCGCGGTAGTTCGTGAACTGCAGCGGGATTCCGAAGTCCTTCTCCTTCACCAGCGAGATCGCCTTCTGCAATTCGTCCTTGTTTCGTCCGGTGACGCGCACCTGATCGGACTGAATCGACGCCTGCACCTTCAGCTTCGCATCCTTGATCGCCTTGACGATCGCCTTCGCCTTTTCGCTCTCGATCCCCTGGACGATCTTCGCCTTCTGCCGCACGGTGCCGAGCGATGCGTCCTCGAGCTTGCCGTAATCGAGCGCCTTCAGCGAGACGCCGCGTTTGATCAGCTTCGTCTCGACGATGTCCTTCACGCTGCGCAGCTTCCCCTCGTCATCGCTGACCAGGACGATCTCGTCCTTCGCCAGCTCGATCGTGCTCTTGCTTCCTTTGAAGTCGAAGCGCTGGGAGAGCTCTTTCTGCGCCTGCTGGATCGCGTTCGACACTTCCTGCATGTCGGTCTTGGAGACGACGTCGAAGGAAAAATCCTGAGCCATGGAAACTCCTCGTTCTCTGGTGGAGCGACAGGCGCCTCGCCTGTCGGCTCGGTGGACAGGCGAGGGCGCCTGTCCCTCCACTAGTCTGCGTTGACGGTTTGCACTCCCGCCGGCGGCGTGAAGCGGAACACATCGGCCGATGCGGACGCGGGATGATATCCCGACAGCTCGAACACCGTGCGGTTCCCCTCGCGGTCGGTGTACTCGACCGACTGAATGAGATGCGTCGACGCCGAGCTGGTAATCGCGATGCTGCGCAGCAGTCCCGCGGAGCTGCGCGGCTGCAGCGTGGTGATCACATTCGCGCCGCGGGTCTGCTCCTTCACCACGAACGAGCGGTTGCGCGCGGCCGCGTCGCCGAGGACGAGGAACGGCAGGTCGCGCCGTTTCTGCTCGTCGAGCGTGGCGACCGTCACCTGCTTGTCGGCCGGGACGTAAAACCATGAACGGCTGCCGTCGAAGACGAAGAGCTTTTCTTCGGGCTTCGCGTACGTCCACCGCATCTGCGGCAGCGTGCCGAACGTGACGGTGCCGCTTTCGACCTGCGCGTTCTTGAAGCCTTTCGGCGTGAAGCGCTGGACGAACGTCGCGGCTTTGCCGGCAACGGCGGCGGGCGCTTTGTCGATTTCAGCAGCGCTGAGTGTCGATGCGATGAGTAGCAGTGCTGCAGGAAGGATTTTCTTGATCACAGTTTTTCCACCTCGATCGAAGCAATGGCTGATCTGACAACAAAGATCCGCTCGTTTTTGCTCCGGTCGAGGGGGAAGAGGAAGAAGCCGCTGGCAGCGGGATTGAGGGAGGCGGTTCCGCGGATGACCTCGCCGTCGGCGAACTCGACCGCAATCAAGCTCCCGCCCGGTTGCTCGAGCTGATCCTCGGGGACGGTGCGCGGAAAGAAGACCGCCTTCAACGCACTGAACGGCACCTGCTGCGAGGCGCTGTCGTGATCGTGCGTCACGTTCAGCACCTCGTGCACGGCGTCGATCACCGCGACCACGGCGCGCTCCGTGCTGCCATCGCGATAGCGAAGAATCACCTTTCCGTCGTCATGCATCAGAAGAGCTCGAGCCCCCAGAGATCGTGGAGATGAATGATACCCGTGAGACGGTGCGTGTCATCGACGATGAAGAGCGAGGTGATCTTCCGCTCCTCCATCTGCTGCAGGGCGACCGAGGCGAGCTCGTTGCTGTCGATGGTCTGCGGATTCGGTTTCATCGATTCCGCGGCGCTCTTGCGCAGGATGTTCTCGTCGCGCTGCAGCAGGCGGCGGAGATCGCCGTCGGTGATGATGCCCTGCAACTTGCGATCGCCGTCGACGACTCCGGTGACGCCGAAGCCTTTCTTCGACATCTCGTAGATGACGTCATGCATCTCGGTCCCGAGCTCGACGATCGGGACGTCGTTGCCGCCGTGCATCAGATCGGAGACACGGAGGAAGCGCTTGCCGAGCCGCCCGCCGGGATGGAGAAACGCGAAGTCTTCCTCCTTGAAGCCTTTCCGCAGCAGCAGTGCCATCGCCAGCGCGTCGCCGAGGGCGAGCGTCGCGGTGGTCGATGCCGTGGGCGCGAGTCCGAGGGGACATGCTTCCTTCGAGATCGCGGCGGAGAGGTGATGATCGGCCCCTTTCGCCAGCGTCGATTGCGGATTGCCGGTCATGGCGACGATCTCGACGCCGATCCGCTTCAGGCTCGGGATCAGCTTCACGAGCTCCTCGGTCTCCCCCGAGTTCGAGATCGCCAGCACGACGTCGCCGCGCACGACCATCCCGAGATCGCCATGAATGGCCTCGGCGGGATGGAGAAAGAAGGAAGGTGTGCCGGTCGACGCCAGCGTCGCGCTGATCTTTTTGCAGATGATGCCGCTCTTGCCGAGCCCCATCGTCACGACACGTCCGGAGACGCCGTTGATCAATTCGACGACGTCGATGAAGGTCTGGTCGAGATGCTCGATGAGCCCGAGAATCGCCGCCGCTTCGACCTCGAGGACGCGTCGCGCCTCGATGAGGGCGGGATGGTCAGCCATGGGGCGTGATGCTAACACCTAGAGTCCCAACTCTAACCGCAACGCGATCAGCGACTGCGTGACGTCCTGGATGAACGCGATGAGCGACGCGATGAGGCAGCCCATGCAGGCGACAAACAGGAGCGCGAGGGCCCACGCGACTTCGATCCGCAGCAGCGCGGCGATGAAGATCGTGCCGATGAGGAGGGCGACGAAGAGGATGCTGAGCGACGCGAGGGTGATGGCGCGGCGGAGGAGCTCGGCGCGCCGCGCGAGGATGTCGATCTGGCGCTGGCAGCGGATGCGGTCGTCGTCGGTAATCGCGGCGCGGAGATCGGCGGCGAGGACGCGCGCGCGATCGACGGTGCGGCCGAAGCGGTTATTCATGCTGAGGAGCAGCAGGCCGATTCCGGAGATCAGGATGACCGGGCCGACGGCGAGCTGCAGGACGGGGAAGAGCTGTTGGAGCGTGGGCACGGGCATCACTTCGCCGCATTCTCCTGCGGCAGCAGCACGGCGTACAACAGCTCGTGAATCGGCGTCGGCACGCCCGCCGCGCGGCCCATGCGCACGACCGCGCCGAGCTGCGCGTCGAGCTCCGACCGCTTCCCCTGCATGATGTCGCGCTGCAGCGACGACGTGGCGTCGGGGGCGAGGCTGTCGTAGCGGCCGAGCGTCGCGTCGACCGCATCGGGCGCGAGCTGCACGCCGCGCGCGCTCGCGACCGCGATGATCTCCTCGATCGCGCGCCTCGCGATGTCGCGCAGCTCCGGCATCGCGCGCCACACGCCAGTGGGCACGCGCGTCACCGCGCCGATGCCGCTGAGCGGCGCGATGAAGAGGAACTTCGTCCACATCGCCCGATGGATGTCGCTCGGGACTTCCGCGACGACACCCGCGCTAGTCATCGCCTCCTGGATGCGCGTCACGCGATCCGATTTCGCGTTGTCGAGCTCCCCGAACATCACGAACGGATCGGAGGCCGCATGCCGGATGTGTCCCGGCGCCGCGATGAAGCTGACGATCGCACAGAGGCCGCCCAGCGCGTGCTCGCGGCCAACGGCGCTCGCGATCTGCTCCGGTGCGTCCATCCCGTTCTCCATCGGGATGACCGCGGTGTTCTCGCCGATGAGCGGCGCGATGTTCTGCAGCACCTCGGGGATCTGCGAGGTCTTCACCGCGAGAAGCACGACGTCGACCGGACCGACGCTCTTCGGATCGTCGGTTGCGTTGACCTTCGGCACGACGAAATCGCCGTTGATGCTGTCGACGCGCAGGCCGTTCGCGCGCAGCGCTTCGAGTGTTTTGCCGCGGACGATGAACGTGACGTCCGCGCCGCCATGCGCGAGTTTTCCGCCGAAATAGCCGCCGACGCCGCCTGCTCCGATGACTGCAAATCGCATCACATCCCTGCCTTGATCTCCGTCCACGGCTGCGAGGGCCGGCTCGGGAGGATGTCGCGCATCCATTCGAACTGCGGATGCTCATCGAGGAACTGTTTTGCATCGAACGGCTGCCCGCAGGCGCGACCCCAGCGCGCGGCGAACGCCATGCGCTTCGCCATCTTCGTGTCGATCACCTTCGCGTCGAACGAGCCGGCGGGGGAGTAGGGCGTCGCGGTTCCCTGCAGTCCCGGATTCTCGTCGAAGTGTCCGCAGAGAGAGTGGGCGCCGGGGAGCTCCTTCTTCAGGTACGCGTCGTAATGATCGGCTTCGAACGCCTTCCCCTTCTCGGCGTCGATGCGGCCCGCGTTCTCGCGCATCAACTGCTGCCAGCGGACGCGGCGCGCGACGCCGGAGACCCGGATGTCGGTCTCGTGCGTATCGGTCTCGAAGCGGAGGATCTTCGAGTTTTCGGCGACGTTCGAGCCGGTGAAGTAGCCGTCCTTCGTCCGCTCGAAGCCGACGTACTTCAGTCCGAGCTCGAGCCGCGCGATCTCATTCGTGTTGACATCGCCGATCAGCCACGCGTTGGCGTAGCCGCCGTTGTTGCCTTTCCGCATGATCGCGCACCACTCGTCGATCGTGCTCGCGTACTGCGTGGCGCGGCGCATGCGGTCGAACTCCGGGATCCCTTTCTCGTCGAAGCCGTCGAAGTTGCCGATGGTCGTTTCCGCGCCGACGAGGCCCACGCCGGTGACGAACCAGTCGGTCCCGCTGTGCACCCAGCCGGGATAGATCTGCATGACGAAGCGATGGCCCTTCGCCGGCACCATGTCGAGCATCACGTTCGCCGTCGCCGCGGGAAATTCGAACCAGGTGTTGTGCCCGAGGACGATGCCGCCGTCGGACGTCATGCGGCCGGTGGCGATGAACGCGCTGCACGATTGCTTCGGCAGCGCCGGCGCGCGCGAGCCGACTTCCTTCTTCACGGTCGGGAACCAGGAGCCCTCGAGGTCGAACCAATCGTTGTAGGCGACGAGATCCTCGCGCGTCACCGCGATCCCCGCGGCGTTCATCCCTTCGGCGATGCCGTCGATTTCTGCAAGCAGTTCGGGGTCGACTTTCGGGATGACGAGCGTCTTCGCCTTCGACGTCAGCCACGACCACTCCATCGCGTCGAAGTACTCCCACTCCTTCCGCCGCATCCGCAGTCCGTCGTCGATCTCCTTCGCCAGCAGGTAGCCGTGCTGGAAGCCGCGTTCGCGCGGAGCGCCCTCGACGTGCAGGTAGATCCAGCCATCGCGCGGCGTCCGCTTCGCCTTCGAGATCCACTGCTGTTGTTCGGGAGTGAGTGCGCCGGCGGAGAGTGCGAATAGCAGGCAGAGGACCAGGCGTCGCATCCGCTCCATTATCATCCCGGCCATGAAACTCGCTGCCATCGCCATCCTCTGCCTCGCCGCCGCCGGTGCGTCGTATGCCGCGCCGAACGAAGACTCGAAATTCGAAGCGATCGTCGACCGCTATGTCGAAGCGCTGCTGAAGGCGCATCCGGAGAATGCGACGCAGCTCGGCGATCACCGCTACGACGATCGTCTCGACGATTACTCGCGCGCCGGCGTCGACGCCGACGTGCAGTTCGCGCGCGATACGCTGGCGGAGCTGGCGAAGGTGAAGCGCGAGAAGCTGAGCGTCACGAACCGGATCGACCTGCGCATCCTCGAGAACGCGCTGCAGTCGCAGATCTACCAGCTCGAGACGCTGCGCGGCTGGGAGTGGAACCCGCTGACGTACAACGTCGGCGGCGCGATCTACAGCCTCATCGCACGCGACTTCGCACCGGCGGAGACACGGCTGAAGAGCGTCATCGGCCGTCTGAATCAGGTCCCCGACGTGGTCGCGGCGGCAAAGGCGAACCTGAAGAATCCGCCGAAGATCCACGTCGAGACGGCGATCAGCCAGAACAAGGGGACGATCGCGCTGGTCAACGGCGACGTCGCCGAGCTGGCGAAGAAAGCGCCGCAGCTCGACGCCGAGGTGAAGGCGGCGCAGAAGCGGGCCGCGGATGCGCTGGCCGATTACGGCACGTGGCTGCAGAACGATCTCCTCCCGCGCGCGAACGGCGACTTCCGCCTCGGCGACGAGAAGTTCCGCCGCAAGCTGCGCTACTCGCTCGACTCGAATCTGACGAAGGAAGAGATCCTCGCGCACGCCGAATCCGATCTGAAGAAGACGCAGGACGCGATGTACGAGACCGCGCTGAAGCTCGGCGCGAAGCCGGACGACGATCATCGCAAGGTGATCAAGTCGGTGCTCGACAAGCTGGCCGACGAGCATCCGACGAACGAGACGGTGATCGGGCTGGCGGAGAAGGACCTCGCGGAGACGACGTCGTTCGTCCGCAAGCACGGCCTCATCACCGTGCCGGCGGAGCCGATCCAGGTGACGCCGATGCCGGAGTTCAATCGCGGCGTGGCGGTGGCGTCGTGCAATTCGCCGGGCGCGCTGGAGAAGAACGGCAAGACCTTCTTCTACATCTCGCCGACGCCGGCCGACTGGACGCCGCAGCGCGTGGAGTCGTTCTTCCGCGAGTACAACAACTACATGCTGCAGGACCTCACGATTCACGAGGCGATGCCGGGGCACTACCTGCAGCTCGCGCACGCGAATCAGTTCCACGCGCCGACGAAGATCCGCGCCATCTACAGCAACGGCGCGTTCATCGAGGGCTGGGCGACGTACGCCGAGCAGATCATGGCCGAGGCGGGCTACGGCGGACCGCAGGTGCGGATGCAGCAGCTCAAGATGCGGCTGCGCCTCATCATCAATTCGATGATCGACCAGAAGATCCACACCGCCGGCATGACGGAGAAAGAGGCGATGGATCTGATGATGCACGAGGGCTTCCAGGAGGAGGGCGAGGCCGCCGGCAAATGGCGCCGCGCGATCCTGACCTCGGCGCAACTGTCGACCTACTTCGTCGGCAACATCGAGATGAACGACATCCGCTCGGCGTGGGAGAAGAAGCACGGCAAGGGGCAGCTCAAGAAGCTGCACGACACGATGCTCTCGTTCGGATCGCCGGGGGCGAAGTATGTGAAGGAGATGATGGGGCTCTGAGCGCTCTCGATTACCTGCGCGAACGCTCCGCGCAATTCGAGCGCGAGCTGCCTTTCGATTGCGTCACCGAGGCGTGCATCGTCGCGAAGGCGCTGATCGCGGAGGGAAAGAAGCCGTGGATCGGCCGCATCCGCGATCGCCAGGGGAACTACTCCGGTCCGCTGTACGCCGGGCGCTTCACCGGACGCAATGCGCCGGCGTGGACGACGCACTACGTCTGCTGCGCGGACGATGTCGCGTACGACCCGCTGGCGGGGGAGCCGGTGCCGGTGTCCGAGCTCGCGGAACGGCTCTTCGGACGGCCGCTTCCGGTCGTGCATTTTGTCGATTTCGAAAGCGAAACGGAATTACGGCAGGCCATCAGGAAAGGATTATGATCATGCATCATGACATCCATCCTTTTCGGCAGCTCGTGGGAGAGCTTTGTCACCGCGCCGCCTGCCGGAATGCAGAAGCTCGCGGAGATGGGCTTCTCGTTCGTCCGGCTCTGGATCTTCTGGGATTCGACGCAGCCGGCGGCTGATCAACTGAACTGGACCAAGGTCGACGCCGACATCGCCGCGATCCGCGGCACCGGCATGAAGGTGTTCGCCAATCTGCTCTGGGCGCCGAAGCACGCGTGCGGCGGATTGCCGACGTACCTGCCGTACACGAACGGCTGCACCGAATGGAACGATCCGCTGGACGGCAGCAAGGGAATCCGCTTCGCGCACGAGCGTCCGTTCTGTACGAAACCTCCGCACATCGACGCGGTGCGCGCGCGTGAGTTCGGCGCCGCGCTGGCGACGCGGCACGGCGACGACATCACCTGGTTCGCCGCCTGGAACGAGCCGGGCGGGGATCTCTACTGGCCGGCGATCCGTTCGGACAATCGCGACGTGGCGATCGGACGGCTGCTCGATGAAGTGACGATCCCGTTCACCGAGGGGGTGCGCTCGGTGAAGCCGGACGCGCAATTCGTCGGCCCCGAGGCGGACGGCGAGGGAGTCCTCGACGAGGCGCTGGCGCAGGAGGCGGCGCGCGGTCTGAAGCTCTTCGACGCCATCACGTTCCATCCCTACTCGTGGGGGACGTTCCCCGAGGATTCGTTCAAGCGGATCGACGACGAGTTCATGCCGGCGACGCTGGCGCATCGCAACAGGCGGCCGGTCTGGTACTCCGAGATCGGCGACGACGGGACGGGGCGCATCGTCGAGTGGACGCAGAGCGCGGTCATGCGCGACGTCGCGGCGATCAACTACCACGACTTCAAGCAGTGGTTTCAGCCGGGGACGTGGGACAACGGGACGTTCCTGCCGAACGAGAAGTACGAGGCGATGCAGACGCTGATCGCGAAGGTGAACCGGCGCCGGCGTCCGGTGCTCCACGCGATGACCGACGGGCGCGACGACGCGCAGCTCCGGTTACGCGATTGGCGGAAAGGCGTGCTCGGCATCAGGCCGGAGTAGCCTTCCACCCGCCCAGCCGCTTGTGCGTCTTCATCCACACCTCGCTCAACGCGCCGTCCTTCAGCATCTTCGTGATCCAGAGGATCTGGCCGGTGTGATTGGCGAGGTGCGACATCACGGAGAGCAGGTCCTCGACGACGAGCGTGTACATCTTCGGCTCGGGTGAGGGGTCGCCGAGGCGCTCGATGGTGAGGGCGTCGAACGTCTGCTCCGCCTTCGAGACCATGTCGTCGAAGATCGCCTGCAACTCGTCCTTCGGGATGTGCCGGCGCTCGGCGAATTCGGCGGCGCGGTCGCGGTCGTACTCGAAGCCGCCGATGCCGCGGTTGAGGTAGTGGTTCAGCGAGCCGGAGAGGTGGATGACGAGATTGCCGATCGAGTTGGACGTTTCGTTCGGCCGCCACCAGATCTGCTCGTCGTCGAGTGCGGCGAGACATTCGCGGACCTGGGCGGGGAAGACTTTCGTGACGCGTGCGCGGAGGGAGTCGAGGACGTACGGCAGCGGATCGCTCATGTGCATAGTGTAAAATCAGCACCTCTCTTGCATCCCCTGCACTGAACAAAACTTCAACAAATCGAGGACCTTCATGACCGAAATACTCTCCAATACGCCTCCGGTCTCGACGGCACCCCGCCCCTCGTCCATCATGGAGACGGGGCCCGCGAAGGCGAAGACGCTGCCGGTCGAGCCGAAGTCGGTGATCTGGAATCCGTCGGCCGATGAGCTCCGGAAATTCACCGAGCTGATGCCCAACTGCCGCGGCACCGAGTTCGGCAACGTCAACGTCGCGACCAAGGTCGTGTCGCGCTCCAAGCTCTCCACCTTCATCGCCACCGATTCTCCCGAGAATCACTCCGATCAGACGATCAGCCGCGCCGAGTACGACCGCGTGTCGAAGCTGCAGAACGATTTCATCAAGACGCGCGACATGCTGGTGATCGACGGCTACATCGGGAACGACCCGGAGTTCCGCACGCCGGCGCGCCTGATCATGGAAAAGGCGAACGCGAACGTCGCGGCCATGCAGCAGATCCTCTACTACCCGGCGACGGCGCAGGAGCTCGAGCACTTCGAGCCGGCCGTCACCGTGATCTACACGCCGAACCTGAAGGCCGAGGGCTATCCCGACGAGCGCCTCATCGCCGTCGACCTCGAGAGCTACACCACGCGCGTCTTCAACTCCGATTACTTCGGGGAGTCGAAGAAGGGCGGCCTGCGGATGTGGAACAAGATCGTCTACGAGCGCGGCGGCCTGGCGCTCCACGCGGGCTGCAAGGTGATTCCGGTCGGCGGCAGCGATCGCGTCGGCCTGATCGTCGGACTTTCCGGCACCGGCAAGACGACGACGACCTTCACGAAGCAGAACAACTCCTCGCCGGTGCAGGACGACTTCTGCGCGCTGATGCCGGGCGGCAAGATCTACGCGACCGAGAACGGCTGCTTCGCCAAGACGTTCGGCCTCAATCCGAACGACGAGCCGACGATCTACCACGCCTGCGCCTCGCCGCACGCGTACCTCGAGAACGTCTCGCAGAACGACGACGGGAAGATCGACTACTTCGACACCTCGTACACGCCGAACGGCCGCGCGGTCATCCGCATGGAGGACATCGCCGGCGCCTACGACGCGCGCCAGCTCAAGAAGGCCGACTTCCTCCTGATCCTCAACCGCAACGAGAACATCATCCCCGCGGTGGCGAAGCTCGAAGGTCCGCTCGCCGCCGCCTACTTCATGCTCGGCGAGACGAAGGGGACGTCGGCGGGCGGCGCCGCCGAGGCCGGGAAGTCGCTGCGCGTGCCGGGGACGAACCCGTTCTTCCCGCTGCTGCACGCCTATCAGGGCAACCGCATGCTCGAGCTGATGAAGGAGAGCCCGATGGAGGTCTACCTTCTCAACACGGGACGCATCGGCGGCGACGACAAGGACGAGCGCTCGAAGAAAGTGCGCATCCAGCACTCGTCCGCGATCGTGAAGGCGATCGCCGAGGGGACGATCAAGTGGGAGAAAGACCCCGACTTCGGCTACCTCGTGGCGACGGAAGTCCCGGAGCTCGACGACGCCGATTACCTGCAGCCGAAGAAGATGTACGAGCGGCAGGGGAGGCTCGACGAGTACAACGCGCTGGTGGCGAAGTACAACGACGACCGGCGGGCGTATCTGCGGAAGTGGAAGGGACTCAGCGACGAGATCGTGAACGCGATCTGACCCGGAGGGCGGCGGCATGGCCGCCGCACTCCGATGTTTATTTCGTCGCCGTGAGAAACGCGTCGAAGCGTTGCGTCAGATTCTGATGCGCGCTGAAGATCGCGACTCTCTTTCCCGCGTTGATTGCATCCCTCAGCGCGGCGAACGCCGGCTTCAGCTCGAAGCGATCGGCGCCGAGTGATCGAGCCGCGATCAGTCTCTGGATCGCCGAAAGATTCGCGCCGAGATAACGCTCGTACGCCGCCGGATCGATCGTGCCGTTGCGCGACAGCAGTTGTCGGATCTCGTCTGCCTGGTGCAGAGCGCCGATGCGGGTCAGGACGCCGGCCCATTCGCGCAGCACCGCTCCCGCTGCGGCGTCCGGGCCGCGATCGAGCAGGCGAACCGAGAAGCCGCTGAACGGACCGCGCTTACCGAGCAGTCTGAAGTGCGCCGGCAGTCCCTTCGTCGCATCGCCTGCACCGGTCACGCGGATGCGCACCCAGCGCTTCTCGCCCGCTCGCATTTCGGCGAGCGGGAGGCGTTTTCCTCGGCCGATCGGGACAGGGGCACCACCGAGCGCGGACATCGTTCCTTCCAGACTCGAGTCCGCGTCGACCTGCAGGATGAGCGACTGCGTCGCGCTCGAGCCGTTGCCGACCTGCGCCAGCCATTCGAGCTTCGAACTGCTCATGGTCAGCGTGTCCGCGAGGTTGCGCTGCGCCTTGTTGTTGTCGCCGAGGATCAGCGGATCCGCGGGACCGGGCGCGTTTCCGGCCAGTCCCGGCTGCACCACCGGATCATCGGTTTCATCGATCTCCACCGCGAGACAGATGTGCGATGACGCGCCTTCCGCCACCGTCCATTTGTGCGGCGGCGTGACGACGCTGTTCGTGCCCGCGGGAAGCGTCACGGTCTCGCTGCCGATGGAGCTGAAGGGCAGGCCGGCCCCGTAGTCGGAGACGAAGAAGTTCACTTTGACCGTTGCTGTCGCGGCATCGGGCGCGGCCGGCGAGCGGCGCGAGATCCGGGCGAAGGCGAAGTTGTCTCCGTTGCGGATGGGAGGATCGCCGGCGACCCAGTCGTCGACCGGTGCCTGCGCGACGTCGCTCGACTGATTCCAGACGTCGCCCGAGTACCAGAAGACCTCGCTGGTCGACGGCTCGAGGCCGGAATCGTGATCGGAAGCTGAATTCGTCCAGTCGCGAACGAAGTAGTTCGAGGGAATGATGCTCGTCGTGCCGAAGACGTTGATCTGACCGAATGCCGCGGTCGGCGTGACCGACGGCGGCGGCGTGGCGGAGGCCCAGGCGGAGAAGAGCCGACCGCCGAAGACGGCGTTGCCGTTGTAGTCGCCGTACTTCGGACAACCGTTGTCGACCTGGCAGATCGCCGTGCCGGCGCATCCGGTGTTGAAGTCACAGCGAATCAGTGCGCTCGGCGTGCACTGCTGGTTCATGCAGAAGTTGCCCGCCGCACAGTCCGCATCCTTCGTGCATGGCTGTGGTGGATCGGTCGTGCAGATCCCGGCCAGTTGAGTCCCGCCGCACGACGTCGCGTCGGCCGCGGCACGCGGCCCGCACGGCCAGTTCGTGCATTGCGGATCGTCGACGGTCGAGATGTCGAAATCGGTGCCGGCGACGAGCGAGCCTCCGCTGACGTACGCCCGCGCCCCGAAGAAGCGGGTCAGATCGGGCTTGGCTGTCGTGGCGTTCCGCCGGTCGTACCAGGTGACGATGGCGTTCCCGTCGTAGGCCGAGAGCCACGGCATGAACCGGCGTCCCGCCGGCAGCGCCGCGTTGACGCGCACCGAACGATTGAACGTTTTGCCGCCGTCGACGGAGTCATACACCATCACGTCTTCGTTTCCCACAGCGGTCGACGTGGCGAAGGCGTAGTAAACGTGCTGCGGATCGAGATCATCGACGGCCACGGTCGGACTCTCCAGCACATTGCCGTCATTGCAGCGATCGAGGCCGGCGATGGGACACGGAATCTTGGCGAACGTGGCCACCGGCATCGGATAGATCGAGGTCTGCTCGGTCAGGCCCGCGTCGCAGTCGCTGTACTTCCTCACCATCATGTTCCCGCCGCTCTCATAAGCGACGTAGACCGAGCCGTCCCGGCCCACGGAAACGCGCGGCATGAAGACGTTCGTATCGACGAAGGACGGAGAGCTGGTCCAGTTCACGCCGCTGTCGCTCGAGCAGACGAGGTTCGCATTCCAGACGAGATTGAGCGCGTAACTGGTGATGACGTAGAGCCGGTCGCCGCCGCCTGTGGCCGCATTCCAGCGGTCGGCGGCGATGTGAGGCTGGTCCGGGAAGCAGGGAGTGGCATCCGCGGTGGGGCAATTCACGGCCTCGCCGACGAAGGTGAAGGGTTGCGCGATGCCGGAAGCGGAGTAGACGGAGTTCGTCCAGTTCGTGATGTCGGCGGAGGCATCCGACGGAGCGCCGATGTCGGTGATGTAGAGCGTGCCGCTCTTGCCGATCGTGACGGACGGATCGGAGTCACATCCGTTGTACTTGCAGGGGAGGCCGGCGGTCGTGAACGACGCGGCGCCGTCGTCGGAGAATACGTAGCCGTTGCCGTGCGTGATGAGCACCTGATCGACGTCGATGGCCGCGACTTCGATCTCTCCCTTGCCGCTGTTGGCGAAGGCGAAGCCGGCCTGGCCTCCCGGGCGCCGCAGGGCGCTGTGCGGCGTGCGCGCGGTGCGCCGCGGACCACCATCCGGCGGACGGCGCGTGCGCAGCTCGCGCATGATCGCCTCCACCTTTTCGAGATCGCGCTGCGCGGCAGCAGCGTCGCCGCCTGGCCCCGAGACCCGTCGTGCGATGCCGATCGCCTGCCCGACCAGCGCCTGCGGCGCATCGGGAAGGGCGACGGTTTCGAAGTGCAGCACCACGTCACGGATTGCAATGGCCGTCGTAACCAGCGGTGCGACGACGCGCTGCGACGGACGTTCCCCCTGACCGATGTTGGGCAGCGCCGCCGTCGTCTTCCGCTCGACCGCCGGAAAGCCGCCGATGATCGTCGTCGAGGCGCCGGGACGCTCCACCGCCAGCGCTGCGAGCCGTTGCAGCGCCTTCGTGTGATCGGCAAACTGTTCGATCGTGATCGCCATGCCGGCCTGCGATCGCGACTCGGGGCGGATCGGTTTCGGGTTGTCGCGATCAACCCGTACCGCCGCCTTGCGCCGCTCCAGCGGGATCGCCAGATCGATGCGCGTGGGCGAGCGCCGGACCACCTTCCACGCCGGCGGGACCGCGGTCGCGATCTTGCCCGTGATCGGCAGGGGAGTCTCGGCCGGTTGTGCCGCGAGCGTGTTGGCGAGGCCCGAGACGAGGAGAACAGCGGCGAGCAGGCGCATCGGAGTCCCTCCGTACAAGGAGTGACGGAACGGTGTCGGTCCCTACCTACATCCTTGACAAATTTATCGCAGATCGCAATATTGATATTGCAATCTGCAATATGACCGTAGGCGAGAAGCTCCGTTACCTCAGAACTGTCGAAGGCGCCCTCCGTGGCTCCGATCGCGAGATGACCCAGCAGGCGGTCGTCGAGGCGATCGAGAAGGAGCTCGGCCGCAAGATCAGCCAGTCGTACCTCTCGCAGATCGAGCGCGGGCAGCGCCGCCACCTCACCAACACGAGCCGGATGACGCTGGCGAAGTTCTTCCGCGTTCATCCCGGCTACCTGGTCGACGATCCCGACGGATTTCACACCGAATTGATGTCCGACGTCAGGACGCTGGAAGATGATCTCGATCTGTGGCTCGTCGGCGGTGCCGAACGCTTCTCCCACGATCGCGACGTCAGCGAAGCGCTGGTCAAGCTCGCCAAGCATCCCGACACGCGTCTGATGCTCGCCCTCGTCTCCTCGATCCTCGATGCGCCGGAGCTCGCCGAGCGCCTGCTGCAAGTACTTCGTCCGGAGGTTCTCGTATGAACTGGGAATCGATCTACCTCGGGATCTTCGTCCTCGGACTGGCGATGACGCTGCTCTCGCTGTTCGTCGGACACATCCATCTTCCGATTCACCTGCCGATTCACGTCCCGCATGGACTGCATCTCAACGGACACATCGGCCCGATCAACATCACGACGATCGTCGTGTTCCTTACATGGTTCGGCGCGACCGGTTACCTCGTCACGCACTACCACAGCGCGGCCGCGGGACTGGCATTCACCGCCGCGATCATCGCCGGCTTCATCGGCGCGGCGCTGATGTACGTGACGGTCATCCGCACGTTCCTCACGCACGAGCGCGCGCTGCGCGATGAGGACTTCGAGATGACCGGCGTCCTCGGGCGCATCAGCATGCCGATCCGCGAGGAAGGCGGAACGGGTGAGTTGATCTATTCGCAGCAGGGGACGCGGCGGAGCTGCGGCGCGCGCAGTGAAGGCGGCGCGCGCATCGACCGCGGGACCGAAGTCGTCGTGATGCGTTACGAGAAAGGAATCGCCTGGGTTCGTCCATGGGACGAGCTGAACAAGGCGTAGGAGGAAAACTCAATGTTCGGACTACCACTGTGGTTGGTCATCGCGCTCGCGGGAATCGCGGCATTCATGTTCATGGCCATGATGTTCGCCAGTTTCCTGCGGAAGGTCGCGCCGAATCAGGCGTTGATCGTCTTCGGCTTGCGCGGCACGCGCGTCGTGACCGGTCACGGCACGATCGTGATGCCGATCATCGAGCACGCGCATGAGCTCTCGCTCGAGCTGATGTCGTTCGACGTCGCGCCGAAGCAGGATCTCTACACGAAGCAGGGCGTGGCGGTGACGGTCGAGGCGGTCGCGCAGATCAAGGTCAAGAGCGACACGATGTCGATCAAGACCGCGGCCGAGCAGTTCCTGACCAAGACGCCGGTGCAGCGCGAAGGCCTGATCCGCCTCGTGATGGAAGGTCACCTGCGCGGCATCATCGGCCAGCTCACGGTCGAGGAGATCGTGAAGCAGCCGGAGATGGTGGCCGACCGCATGCGCTCCACCTGCGCCGAGGACATGACGAAGATGGGCCTCGAGGTCGTGTCATTCACGATCAAAGAGGTGAAGGACCAGAACGAGTACATCACCAACATGGGACGCCCCGACATCGTGCGCATCAAGCGTGACGCTGAGATCGCGGCGGCCGAGGCGGAGCGCGACACGGCGATCAAGCGCGCGCAGGCGTCGCGCGAAGCTGCGATCGCGAAGGCGCAGGCGGACCAGGCTCGGGTCGAGGCGGAGACGGCGTCGATGTCGAAGCAGGCGGAGGCGACGCGCGACCTCGAGATCAAGAAGGCGCAGTACCTCGAGGCGACGAAGCGTCAGCAGGCGCAGGCCGATAAGGCGTACGAGATCCAGACGAACGTGATGCAGCAGCAGGTCATCGCGGAGTCGGTGCGCGTGCAGCAGATCGAGAAGGAAGCGCAGGTCAAGGTTCAGGAAGCGGAGATCAACCGCGTGGAGAAGGAGCTGATCGCCACGGTCCTGAAGCAGGCGGAGATCGAGAAGCAGCGGATCGAGATGCTGGCGAACGCCGAGCGGCAGAAGCTGATCTCCGAGGCCGAGGGACGCGCATCCGCGACGCGCTCGCAGGGTGAGGCCGAGGCCGAGATCATCTTCAAGAAGGGTGAGGCCGAGGCGAAGGCGATGAACGTGAAGGCCGAGGCATACCAGGAGTGGAACCAGGCCGCGGTCGTCGACAAGCTGATCACGGGACTGCCGGAGGTGGTGAAGGCGATGGCCGCGCCGCTTTCGAACGTCGACCGCATCACGATCGTCTCCACCGGCGACAGCGACGCCGCCGGCGCGCACAAGATCACCGGAGACATGGCGAAGATGGCCGCCCAGGTGCCGGCACTCTTCGAAGCGCTCTCCGGCATGCAGATGTCCGAGCTCCTCGGGCGCGTGAAGCAGATCGGCGACAGGGTGGAGCCGAAGGTGCCGATCAAGGAAGCGTAGGTAGCCGTCGAGGTATTCAGCGGTTGAGCTGTTGAGGCGCTGAACAGCTCAATGGCCCAACCGCTCAAGAGCTGGAGGTTATATGTCTCTCATGGAACGCGTTTCCGCTCTCATCCGGGCGAATCTCAACGACCTCGTCGACAAGGCCGAGGATCCGGAGAAGATGCTCAAGCAGGTGATCGTCGACATGGAGAATCAGCTCATCCAGGTGAAGACGCAGGTCGCGGTGGCGATCGCGGATGAGCATCTCCTCGACAAGAAGCAGAAGGACAACACCGCGAATCGCACGGAGTGGATGCGCAAGGCGGAGGTGGCGGTCGACAAGCGCGACGACGAGCTGGCGCGCGCGGCGCTGGAGCGGAGCGAGAGCTATCGCATCGCCGGCGAGGCGCTCGACGAGCAGATGAATCAGCAGCGGACGCAGACCGAGACGCTGCGCGTGTCGCTGCGCAAGCTCGATCAGAAGCTCCGCGAGGCGCGCGAGAAATGTGAGCTGCTGATCGCGCAGAACCGCCGCGCGCGGATGATGCAGCGGCTGGCGGAGGCGAAGTCGGGCGATTCGTCGGTGGCGTTCGACCGCGCGAAGCGCAAGGTGCAGGAGGACGAGATCGTCGCGTCGACGCGCGTCGAGATCGCCGCCGTGGATGAGCGCTTCGAGGAGATCGAGCGCAACGACCGGATCGAGCAGTTGCTGACGGAGTTGAAGGCGAGGCGTCAGGTCGGCGCGTGATTCTGCTGCTCAACGGCGCGTTCGGGATCGGTAAGACGACCGTCGCGCGCTTGCTCGTGAAGCGGATGCCGCGCGCCGTGCTGTTCAACCCTGAGCTCATCGGCAGCGCGCTGCAGCTCGTTCGCCCGGTCGATGATTTTCAGGACTTGCCGTCGTGGCGCCGCATGACCATCGCCGGTCTGCGCGCCACGCGGATGGTCTGGCCGAATGTCGTCGTGCCGATGGCGTTCTCGAACAGCGAATATCTCGACGAGATCCGCCGCGGCATCGAGCGCTTCGAGCCGGACGTCGCGCATGTCTGTCTCGTCGCGCCGGTCGACGTCGTGCATGCGCGGCTGAGGCGTCGCGGCGATACGGATGAATGGCCGTATCGCCGCGCAACGGAATGCTGTCTCGCCCACGAGCGGAACGAATTCGCGAGGCATGTCGACGCCGCGCGTGATCCCGAGGCGATCGTCGAGGAATTGCTTACGGCTTGATCGCCGCGCGGATGTGCATCACGACGCCGCGCACGTTCGCGTTGCGGTGGGCGTCGATCGCGTTGTGCGCCAGGCCGCGGTCGATCAGCGCATCGCGGACATCGAACGCCGTCCCGTCGGCGCCTTCGACGTCGATCAGCCAGCCCTGACGTCCGGCGAACACTTTGGCGATGCGGTCCAGCGCCTCGGGTGCCGGTGCATTGGCGAAGCGTCCTTCGAACTCGCCGGCGGAGTAGCGGATGACTTCCAGGCCTTCGATCTTGTGCAGCTCGGCGAACTGCAGGTCGAAGTCGTAGCCCTGCTTCGCTCCGGCGACGCCCCCTTTGGCCGCGCCGATCACCGCGCCGGTGATCACGGCTGCGTCGCGCGTCATGCGGTAGCGATCAATCATGTCGTCGACCGACTCGCGCTCCGGTCCGCCGAAGACGGCGGCGAGCACGCCGGCGACCCGGCCGATGCGCAGGCCGACTTCCGCTCCCGCGGCCGCTCCCATCGAGCCTTCGACGACCGCGCCTTCGACGGCACCGGCGATGGTCGGGTCAGTGGAAGGATTGGGTTCGGGGACGGGCGGGTGGGTGGTGGCGCAGGCAGTGAGGACAACAGTTGCGAGGGCGAGGAACCAATTGCGCATGACGCTCTCCATTCGGACTCGCCCTTTCGCAAGCGATCTGCCAATGGACCAGTTCGCATTCCCCGAGAGCGAACCAACGCAACGCATGAGCCGGCTGGCCTCTCCCGAGGGCGGACTGTGCCTTTTCGCGGACGGGCGGATTCCAGTGGGGGGACAGGCGCCCTCGCCTGTCCACAGGGAACCGACAGGCGAGGGCGCCTGTCCCCCCACTGGACCGGGCTAGGTCTCCACGTGCAGGAACATGTAAACCGCCGCGATCGCGAACAGGATGTTCGCGCTCCACGCCGACAGCATCGGCGGCAGATTCCCCACCTCGCCGAACTTCGTGAAGAGCGCGAAGGTGATCCAGTAGACGATGCCGAGGATCAGCGCGATGCCGACGCCGTAGAGCGCGCCGCGCTTGCCGATGCGGAACGCGAACGGCAGCGCGATCAACGCCATCACCAGGCTGAGCACCGGCCACGACGTCTTCGTGTAGAGCTTCACGCTGAATTCTTCCTGCGCGTAGCCGGCGTTGCGGATCGTCTCGAGGTAGCGCCGCAACTGGGTGAACGTCATCTGATCGGGCGATTTGACGTCGGTCTCGAAATCGCTCGGCCGTTCGGCGTAGTAGAGCCGGATCGGCTGCGAGATGGCGATGTACGTCGACGCGCCGTCGTCGGTGAATGACCGCATCCAGCCGTTCTCGAAGACCCAGCCCTGGCCGTCCCAGCGCGCGCGTTGCGCGTAGACGCGTCGCGTCAGCCGGAACTCCGCCGGATGCATCTCGAACACCTGCACCTGCGCCAGCGTCTTCGTCTCCTTGTCGTACGACAGGAAATTCAGGAGGTAATGCCCCTTGCCGAGGAGCCACAGCTTCTGCTGCGCGGAGACCGGAATCGGTTTCTTGCCTTTGATCCGCGCCTCGATCTGCGCCATCCGCTGATTCGAATACGGCAGTACGAAATCGAGCAGCAGGTAGGCGAGGACGCTCAGCAGCGCGGCCACCGCGAGGATCGGCAGCGCGATGCGATAGAGCGACACGCCGCCCGACTTGATCGCCGTGATCTCGTTGTTGCGCGACATCATCCCGAACGTCACCAGCGTCGCCACCAGCACCGAGATCGGCAGCATCCAGTGGAAGATCTGGAACATGAAGAAGCGGAAGTAGGCGAAGACGGTGTGCGCCGGGATGTGATGCTCGCGCACGTCGTTCGAAATCTCGGTGTACTGGATGATCAGCATCAGCACGACCGTGGAGACCATCACCAGCCCGAGGATCTTGAGGAACTCGCGCAGGATGTACCGGTCGAGGATGTTCGGAAAGGTGATGTCCAGCCGGCTGAGGATCGACGACCCCTCGGCCTCTCCACGCTCCTCGGCGCGCCGCTTCTTGCGGTCGGTGATCGCCGAGATCATCCGCCGGAAGAAGCCGCCCTCGCTGCGCTGCGCGCCGATGTCGCGGTTCGCGCGGATCAGCAGGTAGATGCCGAGGCCGAGCAGCAGGATGTCGGCCGTCCACATGCCGACGACAGGGGAGATCCGTCCGTTCGCCGCGAGCTGCTCACCGTTATTGATGAGCACGTAATAGAAGACGATGATCGCAATACTTAAAGAAAAACCTGAGCTTTTGCCGCCGCGGCGGTTCGTGATGCCGAGCGGCAGTCCGACGATCCCGAACACGATGCAGGCAAACGGGATGGCGAATTTCTTCTGGATCTCGACCCGAGCCAGGTTGTAGGTCTCGTGGTCGGCGCTGTGGCTGAGCTCGCGGACCTGCTGGAACAGCTCGCGGAGCGTCATCTCGCGGAACGACCGGCTGGCCGTGCGGCTCGTTTCGCCCGGGACCTTCTGCGGCAGCAGGATGCGCTGCAGGGCGTTGCGGTTCAGGTCGTAGCGGTCCGGTTTGCGCTGATCCCAGACGTGAGTCTCCGCGTTGTGGAGATTCAGCCAGGTCTGGCCGAGGCCTTTGACCGTGGCGATGTTCCCGTTGCGGGCGATGATGATCCGCTGGCCGCCGCGTTGCCCGAGGGCGTTTGCCGGGTTCTCGCGATGCGCCGCGTCGACCGCCTGGGCCGGCGTCGTGCCTTCGGATTCGTCCGATCGGTTGTCGGCGACGAACACGCCGCGCCACTGGCCGGTGTGCGGGTCGACGTCGTCGACGTAGATCATCAGGTTCTCGAACTCGTCGTAGAAGATGCGCGGCTTGATCTCCTTGGCCGCCGACTGCGTGACGAGATCGCCGGTGAGCCGCGCCAGCTCGGTATTGCCGCGCGGCAGGACGACGATCATCAGGTAGAGGTTCACCAGGAAGATCGCGAAGCTGAAGAGGAAGACCGGGAGGTAGATCGTCTTCGTGGAGATCCCGAGGGCGCGCATGGCGATGATTTCGGAATCGGACGAGAGGCGGCCGACGGCGATCAGGATGCCGAAGAGCAGCGACATCGGGACCGTGAGGACGATGATCCACGGGAGCGAGAGGAGCAGCAGTTTGGCGACGGTGCCGAGCGGCAGCGAGCGGCGGATGATCAGGCCGGCGAGCTGGAAGAGGCGCTGCATCAGGATGATCGAGGTGTAGAAGATCAGCCCGAGGGCGGTCGGGCCGACCATCTCCTTGAGGATGTAGCGCGTGAGGATCTTCATGATGCGAACGGGATTGTAGATGCGTGCCTGCGATTTGCGTGGTTTTAGGGTTTTCCTCAGAGTCCCGTAAGATAGATTATGTTAAGTTGAAGCTATTGGGCGATTGAGCTGTTGGGCGGTTCAGCTACTTCTGCCTTGCTCAACAGCTCAATCGCTTGACCGCTCAACAGCTCCTCATCCCCAGGACATCCGACACTACCGCGCTTGCCGTTGGTCCCGCCCCGGCCCCTCTCCCGATCAGCGTGATCTCCCCGGCCGCCCTCGCTTTGATCACCACCGCGTTGAACTCCTCCCGCACGAACGCCAGCGGATCCGATGCCGGGAGCTCCTCCGGCGCCACACGCAGCTCGATCCCGCCCGCCACCCGCCGCGCCGTGGCAACGTGACGGATGACGAAGCCACGGTCGCGCGCCCGCTCGACGTCGTCGCGCGTGATGCCGCGAATCCCGGCGATCGATCCGCGGACGATCGGCTCGCCGAACGCCAGGCCCGCCAGAATCCTCAACTTCTGCGCGGCGTCCTCGCCATCGACATCGAGCGACGGATCAGCCTCGGCGAACCCGCGCTCCTGCGCGAGCCGCAGCGCGTCGGCGAACGACAAACCGTCCGACTCGATGCGCGTGAGGATGTAGTTCGAGGTGCCGTTGAGGATGCCACGGACCTCGTCGATTTGGTCGGCAGCCAGACCGTCGCGGATCGCGCGGATGACCGGGATGCCGCCGCAGACGCTGGCCTCGAAGCCGATGGAGACGCCTCGCCTGCCGGCGGCCGCGAACAGATCGCGGCCGCATTCGGCAAGGAGAGCTTTGTTGGCAGTGACGACATGCCGGCCGTTGGCGATCGCGCGCCGCACGTACGCTCCCGCGCAGTGGACGCCGCCGACGACTTCCACGATGAGATCGCAATTCGCGTCGAGCACCTCGGTGGCCCGCGTCGTGAGGAGCTTCCGGTCGATGCCGGGCCGCGACTTCGCCAGGTCGCGCACCAGGATGCGCTCGATGGCCAGCTCGACGCCGTGCCGCTCGCGGATGCGATCGCGCTCGCGCTCGACGAGTTGTACGACACCGCGGCCGACGGTGCCGCAGCCAAGAAGACCGATGTTGAGCTTCATGCTTCGGCGCTCCTTGCCGGCACCCGCGTTGCCGCGAGCGCCTGCTCGAGATCGTCGATCAGATCGCGCACGTCCTCGAGTCCGACCGACAGCCGGATCAGCCCGTCGCCGATGCCGACATTCCGCCGCACCTCCGGCTCGACCGACGCATGCGTCATCGTCGCGGGATGACAGAAGAGGCTGCGCACGCTGCCGAGACTCTCGGCGAGCGTCCACAACTTCAGGCGGCGTGTGAACGCTCGGGTTTCTTCGATCGTCGTGTCGAGCTCGAACGAGACGATCGCGCCGAAGCGCTCCATCTGGCGGCGCGCGACCGCGTGGCCTTCATGCTCCGCGAGTCCGGGATAGAACACGCGCGAGATCGCTTCGTGCTGATCGAGATAGCGGACGATCTCCTCCGCGTTGTCGCAATGCTTCTGCACGCGGAGCGACAGCGTCTTCGTGCCGCGCAGGATGAGGAAACAGTCCTGCGGTCCCGGCACCGCGCCGATCGCGTTCTGGAAGAAGCGGAGCTCGGTCGCGAGGTCGTCGTCATTGGTGATCACCACCCCGCCGAGGACGTCGTTGTGGCCGTTGATGTACTTGGTGGTCGAGTGCAGGACGATGTCGGCGCCGAGCGCTAACGGGTGCTGGAGCAGCGGCGTGGCGAACGTGTTGTCGACCACCGTGCGGACGCCGGCGCGGCGCGCGATCGCGGCGCAGGCGGCGATGTCGGTGATCTTCAGCAGCGGATTCGACGGCGTCTCCAGCCAGAGCAGCTTCGTCTCCGGACGGATCGCGCCGGAGATGGTGAACGGATCACCCGGATCGACGAACGTGAAGTCGACGCCGAATTTCGCGAAGTACTTGGTAAAGATCCGCCACGCGCCGCCGTAGAGGTCGCGCGTGGAGACGACGTGATCGCCGGCGCGCAGGATCGAGAGCACGCCGTGAATGGCGGCCATGCCGCTGGCGAAGGCGACGCCGTGCTTCGCCCCTTCCAGCGCGGCGAGGTTTTCCTCGAGCGCGTGACGCGTCGGATGATCGGTGCGCGAGTAGCAGTAGCCGCGGTTGATGCCCGGCTCGATCTGCCGGAAGGTCGAGGTCTGATAGATCGGGAACGAGACTGCGCCGGTGGCCTCGTCGTCGGGCTGACCGGCATGAATGGCGAGCGTGTCGAGTCGATAGGACATGATTGTTTCCTCCAAGCCGCGATGGCTTTCGTGTGTGCCGGTTGGCAGTTCGCAGTTGTCGGATCGCAGAAGAACGAGCTCCTGCCAACGGCCAACGAACCACTGTCAACTTCGTCTTCGTGAGAGTGAAAGGCTGGAGGGACCCGGGTCGAAAACGCGAAAAGGCTACGCGTCCGCGCCCGGGCGGCGCATCATCATTCGGCCCATCAGGGTGAAGAGATGCTTCATGTTGACCGCGGACGATACGCTGGTCATTGCGATCGTGTCAACACAATGCCGTTCTGAATAACGACGTCGATCGCGCGCGTGTTGGCGATCGACTCGAGCGGATTCTTCGACAGCACGACGAGATCGGCGCGTAATCCGGCCCTGATCGAGCCGAATTCTTTTTCGCTCCGCAACGCGCGCGCGGCGTTGAACGTCGCCATGCGGAGGATCGCCGGCGGCGGGATTCCGGCGTCGCTCAGCAGCGTCATTTCGTCGTGCACGCTGGCGCCCGGAACGATCCACGGCGTCGGCGTGTCGGTGCCGACGACCATCTCCACCCCGCGGTCGAACATCTTCTTCTCCAAGGCCAGCAGCAGCGGCCACGACTTCTTCGCCGCCGCGTATTGCTCCGGCGTCCAGTCCTTCGTGAAGCTCTCGTCGGTCCACTTCTTCCGCACGCTCTCCGGCACGAGCTCGACCTCGTTGTGCTCGACGTCGCCCCAGAACTTCGTGCGCATCGCCATGAGCGTCGGATCGACGACGACGTGGTGCTCGACGAGCGAGTCGATCATCTCGTCGATCGCCTTGGCGTCGAGATGCTCGAGCCAGTACGCGCGCCCGAAGAGCGAATTCGGCACCTCCCCTGTCGCGTATGCGTCCGACCACGGCGCGGCGTGCTCCACGCCGTCGATTCCCATCCTCGCCGCCTCGGTCCACGTCGTGCGGTGCACATGACCGATGACCGGCAGTCCGTGCTTGTGCGCTTCGTCGATGGCGACGGCGACGAGATTCGGCGGCATCGACGAGTAGACCTTGATGACGTCGACGCCCGCCTTCGCCTGCCAGCGGATCTCGTCGCGCACCTGCGCCTCGTCGCGCACGATGACGAACGGCTCGGGATTGAAGTTCGAGCTGTTGAGGATGCGGCCCGCGGTGAAGAGCCGCGGCCCTTCGACCTCGCCGTCCTGCAGCATACGGCGCAGGACGATCGCGTCGGACGTGATCGCTCCCGGATCGCGGACGGTCGTCACGCCGAAGCGCAACAGCGTGCGCAGAAACGGAAGTGTCGTCTTGCGATTGAAGCGCGGCTCGAGACCGACGACGTGCGCGTGCATGTCGATGAGTCCGGGGATGACGTACTTGCCGGTGGCGTCGATCACGCTAGCGCCCTCGCGTGGTGCCTTAGTCGCCTCGATCGATGCGATACGCCCTTCGCGGATCACGATGTCGGCGTTCGGACGCGGCGGGGCGCCGGTGCCGTCGATGACCGTCGCGTTGTGGATGACGATCGTCGTGCGCCGCACGAACGCTGCTTCCATCGCATCGACGAACGCGCGATAGCCGCCGGGATCGACGAAGTTGTGCGTTTTCATCTTCTCCGCGAGGCCGAAGAAGCTGCCGTGCGAACCGAGGAAGATGTCGGGATGGAGTGCGTGGAGCGTCCGGAATTGCGCGCGGTAGTCGTCGATCTGCCGCGGCGTCAGCTTGTACTCCGACGGCACGCTCGGACTGCCGACGAAGACGACTTCGTGTCCGCCGAGCGTCGCCGTCCAGGTCGTGCAGCCGGGCGTGTGGCCGGGCGTCGCGTGTGCGACGACGGTGATGCCGCCGAGGGTCACCGTGTCGTCATCGTCGACGAGGCGGTCGGGGACGATCGGCGGGAACGGATATTTGTCGCCGAAGTGCGGATCGCCGAGGCCTCCGCGCGCGAGTTGCGGTGCGTCGCGCCGGCCGGCGACGAACGTCGCGCCGGTCGCTTTCTTCAGCGCCGGGATGCCGCCGGCGTGGTCGTAATGCGCGTGGCTGTTGAGGATGAACTTCACGTCCTCGACGCGGAAGCCGAGCTTGCGGATGTTCGCCAGGATCATCGGCGCGGTCGATTCGAAGCCGCCGTCGATGACGATGTGGCCCTCGGGCGTGGTGATCAGGAACGACGTCAGGTCGGAGGCGCCGACGTAGTAGAGGTTGTCGGTGATGCGGAACGGTTCGACCGGATCGTTCCAGGTGATCGCGAAGAGGAGAGCGGCGAGGATCAACGGAACGGAATTCTAAGCCGTATCAAATCGGACAGCAGATGGCGGACAGCGGACAGCAGACCGTGCCGATGGCGTTGCCTGTCCGCTGTCTGCTGTCCGCTGTCTCGCGTTTCCAGGTGATCCTCGTCTGCGGCTCGATCTACGGCGCTTCCCTCGGCGCTTGGCACGACGCGCGGCTCGCTTTCTACACCGCGATCAAAGTCCCGCTCCTCCTCCTCGCCACCGCCGCCCTCACCGCCCTCTTCAACTGGATCATCGCGGCGCTCATCGGCCTGCCGCTGAAGTTCGGCGAGACGGTCGAGATGTCGCTGCTGCCGCTCGCCGTCGCCAGCGTCATCCTCGCGTCGTGCGCGCCGGTGATCTTCTTCTTCGACCTCTCGCTGCCGCCGCCGATGCCGTCCGCGCGAACGCTGCACAACCTCCTCTACCTCACGCACACCGCGCTCGTCGCCGGCGCGGGCGTCACCGGCACGACGTTCCTGCAACGGCGATTGCTCGAGGTCTGCAACGGCGACGCGCGGCTCGCGCGACGCGTGCACGCGGCGTGGATCGCCGCGTTCGCGTTCGTCAGCGGTGAAGTGGCGTGGATCCTCCGGCCGTTCATCGGCAGCGTCTACCTGCCGGTCGTCTTCCTTCGTCCCGACGCGCTGCACGGCAACGTGTACGAGTTCATCTTCACCGACATCCTGCCGCATCTCTGGAGGTTGCTATGACGCTCTTCGCCGCACTCGACGACCTGCTCCGGAACCGCAACACGAACCGCCCCTTCCTCCTCTTCTTCGGCGCGATCCTCTGCTACGTCGCGTACGGCATGGCGGCGGGATTCTTCCAGGGCGGCGCGCAGATCGGCGTCGCGCTGATCAAAGTCCCGCTCATCCTCCTCGGGTCGCTCGCGCTCTGCATCCCGAGCCTCTACGTCTTCACCGCGCTGAGCGGCACGCAGCTCGATGCACGCGGATTCGCGAAGGCGCTGGCCGGATTCGCGGGGATCGCGGGCCTGATCCTCATCGCGCTGATGCCGGTGATCTGGCTCTTCTCCGTCAGCACGCTCTCCCTCGGGTTCGTCGTCTGGCTGCACATCTTCGCCTGGCTCACCGCGCTGGCGTTCGGACGGCAGTTCCTGATGAGCGCGTTCGGCGCCGCGAGCCGCGCGGCGGGACTCTGGCTCGTGCTGATGCTGCTCGTGTCACTGCAGATGACGACCTACCTGCGCCCCGTGCTCTGGCGCGACGCCGGTCAGCCGCTCTTCGCGCGGGAGAAGCTCTCGTTCTTCTCGCACCTGGACGAGGTGATGAAGTGGGAGCCGACGAAACGCGCGATGCACTAACGCCAGCCCCGGCGCGACGTCCAATGTCGTGGAGGGGCGAAGATGAAACGACTGTTGCTTCTGGCGATTGCGGTGGTCGCGCTGACGGGCTCGAGCGCACGACGTGACGCGTACATCATTTCGACCGGCGACAACCTGACGTACAAGGCCGGATCGAGCCTCGATGAATTCGAGGTCATGCGGAAGCGCATCAGCGGCCGCTATCTGTGGACCCGGCGTGACGGACGGGAGTACGTCATCCGCGACGAAGCGACGATCCGCCGCGTGGAGGCGTTCTTCGCGCCCGTGGAAGCGCTCGCGCCGGAGCAGAAGGCGGTGGGCCGCGAGGAAGCGAAGCTCGATAAAGAGGCCGACCGGCTGTCGGACAAGGACCATCTCTCCCCTGCCGAGGAGACGCGGCTCAGCCAGTTACGCGAACGGCTGCGCGCCATTTCACAACGCGAGCGGGAGCTCGACGACAAAGAGGAAGAGCTCGAGCGCCAGGCCGAGCGGGCGCTATGGGTGGAGGTCGATTCGGCGATCGAAGCCGGAACGGCTAAACCTGCCGCTGCGAATCGGCGATGAAGCGCTCAACCTGCGAGACGAACGCCAGGCCGTTGTTCGTCTTGCGGATGTAGCCGACGGCGGGCGAGCGCTCGACGATCGACTTCAGCGACTCTTCGTCCTTCGCCGAATGGATGACGATCGGCACCTCGCGCAGGAAATCGAAGAGCGTGGTGAAGTCGAGCACGTGCTCGCCGGACAGCGCCGGCATCTCGAGGTCGAGGAGCACGAGATTGGGACGCTCGCGCTGCACGAGCTGCGGCATCCGGAGCGGCGATTCGGAGGTGATCACCTCGTAGCCCGCCGCTTCGAGGAGGCGCTTCGCCACGGAGAGCGCTTTCGAATCATCATCGATGACGACGATCTTTCCCTTCGGCATCACCCCTCCGACTCGAGCCGCCGCAGCAGCTCCTTCACCGCGTCGATCACTTCGCTGCGGTCGACGTTCGGCTTGCGGAACGCCAGGTTGAGCGAGAACGGCAGCGACTTGTCCTTGAGCTGGAAGACGTAGTTCTTCGGACGTCCCGCCTTCTTCGGCTCCGCCTTCGCCGCGGTCTGCTTGCGCATCTCGTCGCGCGACAGCTCGCCCGCGCCGAACGCGCGGACCAGTTGCTCCATCGCCTCTTCGCTCCCCGCGCGCGCCACCTGCACCAGCACCGACTTGTTCGCGATCCCCGCCTCGCGGCACATGGCGCGGATGCGGTCCGGGATCTCGTTGATCAGCAGCGTCTCCGTCACCGTCGTGCGCGACTTGCCGATCACCTGCGAGATCCGCTCGTGCGTGTAGCCGAACTTCTCCTGCAGGATGAAGAGCCCTTCCGCTTCTTCGAACGGCGTCAGGTCCTTGCGCTGGATGTTCTCGATCAGCGCGATCTCGAGCTGTTCCTTGTCGTCGACGTCGAGCTCGATGGCCGGGATCTCGTCCAGGCCGACCAGCGTCGCCGCGCGGAAACGCCGCTCGCCGGAGATGATCTGGTAGCGGTTCGGTCCGATGGTGCGCACCAGGATCGGCTCCAGCACGCCCTTCTCGCGGATCGACGCCGCGAGCTCTTCGATGTTGCCGAGCTGCGTGCGCGGCTGGTCGGGATTCGCTTCGATGAAGGAGAGCGGCAGCATCGACCCGATGTGCCGGCCGGAGCGCTTCGTCAGCTCCTCGACGTAATGGGAGTCGTGACGCATGTTCGCGCGCTCGGGTAGTCCTCGTTTCATGGCCATCGTCTGGTCAGACCCTCGAAAGAATTTCTTCGCTCAGCGAGTAGTACTCCATCGCCCCGCTCGACTTCGGCGCGAAGGTGAAGATCGACTCCTTGTACGCCGGACTTTCCTCGAGACGGATCGATTTGGTGATGATGGTGTTGAACAGCCGGTCCCCGAAGACGTTGCCGATCTGCTCGTGGATGTCCTTGGCCAGCGTGGTGCGCTTGTCGTGCATGGTGATGACCACGCCGAGGAGCTGCAGGTTCGGATTCGGACGGGCCTTGATCTTCTCGATCGTTTCCAGCAGGTCGTCCGTTCCCTCCAGCGCGAAGTACGACGACTGGATCGGCACCAGCACGTGCGTCGACGCGACGAGCGCGTTGACGGTGATCATGCCGAGGGTCGGCGGCGTGTCGATGAAGACGTAGTCGTAGTGCGAGCCGACGTCCTTCATCTTGTCCTTCAGGCGGAACGGTCCGTCGAGCTCGCCGATCAGTTTCGATTCCAGTTTGGCCAGCGCGATACGCGACGGCGCGAGCGAGAGATTGTCGACCGGCGTCGAGACGATCACGTCCTCGAACGGCACCTCTTCGCTCACCATGACGTCGTACATCGACTTGGTGATCTGCCGGACGTCGACGTACGACATCGACGAATTCGCCTGCGGATCGAGGTCGATCAGCAGTGTCTTGAACCCCTTGTTGGCGACGGCTGCGGAGAGATTGATGGCGGTCGTGGTCTTGCCCACTCCGCCTTTCTGATTGGCGACTGTGATGATCATTGAGGCTGTTCGCGATTGTACGACGTGCGCGCGGGTTCGAGCGGGCTACATCTTGTACTTGCCGAGATCGTCCGGCCCGAGCTGCTCGAACCACTTCTTCATCTTCTCGTCCTGATCCTCGGAGTCCGGCGTGATCGTCTGCGCCTGGTCGAGGACGGACTGGGCGACGAAGATCGGCGCCTCGGTGCGGAGGGCGAGCGCGATGGCATCGCTGGGACGGGCATCGACTTCCAGCGTCTTGCCGCTGGCGATGATGCGGATCTGGGCGAAGAACGTGGAGTCGCGGAGGTCGTTGATCACCACGCGGGTCACGCGCGCGTCGAGCTCCGAGATCATGTTGCGCAGCAGGTCGTGTGTCATCGGGCGCGGCGTGGCGACGTTCTCCAACTGCAGCGCGATGGCGTTCGCTTCGAAGATCCCGACCCAGATCGGGAGGAAGAATTTTTCCTCGTCGTCTTTGAGGACGACGATCGGCGAGTTCGACACCGGGTCGAGCATGAGTCCCTTGATCGACATCGGTACGAGCTCTGTCATTGGATTACGGCCTCCCCTCGCAGGGTGTGATGTCCCGCGAGATCGATGCGCACTCCAAGCATACTCCCGAGCGGTGTGGCGGGATCGCCGGCGAAGTTGACGACCCAGTTGTCGTCCGTGCGGCCCGACAACATCGCCGGATCGTGCTTGCTCGGACCTTCGACGAGCACCGGCACGACGCGTCCGCGATACGAATCGAGACGCTCGCGCTTGTGCTCCTCGTGCAACGCGAACAGCCGGTTCAGGCGCTCCGATGCGACGTCGTCGTCGACAGCCGCGCCGAGCTTGAGCGACGGCGTGCCGGGACGCGGCGAATACTTGAACGCGAAGAGCGAGCCGTAGCGAACCTGCTCGATCAGCGAGAGCGATTCCTGGAAGTCCTCTTCCGTCTCGCCGGGGAAGCCGACGATCACGTCGGTCGAGAAGTGGATCTCCGGAATCGCCGCGCGGATCTGCTCCACGATCTCGAGGTACTTCTCGCGCGTGTAGAGCCGCTTCATCCGCCGCAGGATCTTCGACGAACCCGACTGCACCGGCAGGTGGAGGTAGCGCGAGATGTTCTGGTGATCGCGCATCGCGGCGATCATCGAGTCGTTCACTTCCGCCGGATGCGAGGTCATGAAGCGGAGCCGCGCGACGCTGTCGAGCTCCGCGATCGCGCTGAGCAGCGCGCCGAAATCGCGGCCGGTGGTGGGACAGCGATACGCATTGACGGTCTGGCCGAGGAGCTCGATCTCGACGCGGCCGCTGGCGACGGCGATGCGCGTCTCGGCGACGATGTCGTCGAAGGGACGCGAGACCTCGCGGCCGCGCGTCGTCGGCACGATGCAGAAGGTGCAGTTCTTGTTGCAGCCTTCCATGATCGTGACCCACGCCTTCGTCGCCGATCCGCGATCGATGGCCAGCGCGTCATAGCGCCGGTCCTCGGGGAAATCGACGGCGACCGCATGCTCGCGCTCCAGCACTTCGTCGATGTGGCCCACGTTGCCCGGTCCCATCACGAAGTCGACCCACGGCGCGCGCTCGAGGATCCGCTCCCCTTCCTGCTGGGCCACGCATCCGCAGACGCCGATCTTGAGATCGGCGCGCTCCTCTTTCAGCTCGCGCAGGCGACCGAGGTGTGAGTAGACCTTCTGTTCCGACTTGTCGCGGATCGAGCAGGTGTTGAGGAGGATCACGTCCGCCTCCCCTTCGCTCTCCACGCGGCGATATCCGCGCAGCTTGAGGCTGCCGGAGATTCGCTGGCTGTCGAGATCGTTCATCTGACAGCCCCACGTTTCGATGAAGAACGTTTTCATGGGTTGGGGACGGCGGCCCGCGCCGCTTCGAGCTCCTGTTTTTTCTCGTCGAACTTCTTGCGGATCACATCGTCGCGATACGCCGGGTCGTTCTCTTCGTAGTAGCTCTGCTCGATGGCGGCGAGCTCTTTTTCGAGGTCCGCCACTTTCTTCGTCGCGTCGGCCTGCACCTTGTCGGCGGCCGCCGTGGCTTTCCTCGCCTGCTGATGCTTCTCTTCCGTCGTCCACTGCTCGACCGCCGGCCGCGCTGTTTCCGCCGACGCTTTCCCGGGGAGCTCGATCAACTTCCCCTTCGCCTTCTTCACGTCGGCGTTCGTGATCGGTTTCCGCGGAATCGCCACGCGGCCCGCTTTTGCTTTCTTCGCAGCGGCGACGAGATCGGAGTCCTTGGGAGGCGGCGCTTCCTGGCCGGACAGCAGGCAGCAGACAGCGGACAGCAGAATCGCCGCGAGGGCGCGCTGTCCGCTGTCTGCTGTCCGCTGTCCGATCATGGTTCCGTCGTTCCGACGCGGCCGTACCGATCCTCGAGCCTCACCACGTCATCGAGCTCCGGCGTGGAGACCTCGGCGACATCCGTGTCGGCGATCGCTTCCATGCGGTGGATCATGCGCGGCGGAATGTGAAACGCCTCGCCCTTCCGCAACGTCACTTCGCGGCGGTCGCCGTCCTGCTCGACCGTCAGCAGCAACTCGCCATCGACAACGTACAGCGTCTCTTCCTTGATTTCGTGGTACTGCAGGCTGAGGCACTCGCCGCGATTGATGTGCAGGATCTTGCCGACGTAGCGGTCCGTGTGGGCGAAGATCAGCTCGTACCCCCACGGCTTCGGAACACGCCTGATCTCGGTCATGAGTTCTTCGCCACGACTCCCTCGGGGAATCGCAGCGCCACGTTTTCGATGACGAACTCCTCGATCTCCTGCGCCGTCCGCTTCTGCATCACCATGTCCGCGATCCGCTTGCAGTCCTTGTAGCGGACCGAGCGCACCACGTTCTTGATGACCGGGATCGACGACGGATTCATCGAGAAATTCTCGAGGCCGAGCCCGAGGAGGACGATGGCGAAGATCGGATCGTTCGCCATCTCGCCGCACATCGAGACCGGGATGTTCGCGCGTTTGCCGGCGTCGATCACGTTCTTGATCAGGCGCAGCAGCGCGGGATGGAGCGGCTCGTAGAGATAGCTGACGTTCTCGTTCGCGCGGTCGATGGCCAGCGAGTATTGGATGAGGTCGTTCGTGCCGATGGCGAAGAAGTCGGCCTCCTCGGCGAGGAAGTCGGCGATCAGCGCGGCCGACGGCACCTCGATCATGATGCCGATCTTGAGGTCGGGGTTGTACGCCTTTCCTTCCGCGTCGAGCTCCAGCTTGATCTCGCGGATGAACGTCTTGACCTGCCGCAGCTCCTGCACGCCGGAGACGAGCGGGAACATGATCTTCATGTCGCCGAACGCCGAGGCGCGGAGGAGCGCGCGCAACTGCGTCTTGAACATCTCGCGATGCTTCATGCAGAGGCGCAGTCCGCGCAGGCCGAGGACCGGATTGTCTTCCTTGCTGCCGATGACCTCGCGCGCGAGCTTCTTGCCGCCGAGGTCGAACGTGCGGATCACGCAGGTCTGCGGGGCCATTCCTTCGACGATGCGGCGGTAGACCTCGAAGTGCTCGTCCTCGTTCGGCAGATCGGGGCTCTTGGCGATGTAGAGGAACTCGGAGCGATAGAGTCCGAGGCCCTCGGCGCCGAACTTGATCGCGTCGTCGATCTCTTCGAGCAGCTCCAGGTTGGCCTGCAGCGAGATCCTGCGGCCGTCCTTCGTGATCGCCGGCAGCAGGCGGTTCTCGAGGAGCTTCTTCTCCGACTCCTCGTGGCGCGTGACGCGGCTGCGATACTCCGCGACCATCGCGTCGGTCGGGTTGATGAGGACGATCCCTTCGTAGCCGTCGACGATGACCATCTCGTCGTTGTCGACGATCTTGGTCAGGCGCGGCACGCCGATGACCGCCGGCATGAAGAGCGACTTGGCGATGATCGAGACGTGCGACGTGCGGCCGCCGGTCTCGGTGGCGAAGCCGACGATCGGCTTCTTGTTGAAGTGGACGGTGTCGGACGGCGTGAGGTCATCCGCCAGGATGATCACGTCGTGCTTGATCTCGGAGATCTCGTGATGCGCGACGCCCTGCAGGTTCCGCAGCACGCGCTCGGCGACGTCCTTCACGTCGGCGACGCGCTCGCGCAGGTAGTCCTCCTCGAAGCTCTGGAAGCGCGCCTGCAGCTCTTCCTGCACCTCGGAGAGCGCCCACTCCGCGTTGACCTGCTCTTCCTCGATCTTCTGCACGACCTTGTCGGCGAACGACGGGTCGCTGACCATCATCGCGTGCGCTTCGAAGATGGAGGCGTACTCCTCCCCCATCGAGCGGCTGACTTTGGCCTTCAGTTCGTGGAGCTGGTCGCGGGTCTTTTCCAGCGATTCGATGAAGCGCGTGATCTCGGCGGGAACGTCTTCCTCGCGGATCGGAACGCGGTAGATGGAGACGATCCGCTTCTCGATGATGACCGCGCGTCCAATGGCGATTCCGGGCGAGACTCCGATGCCTTTGTAGGTGCGGATATCGGATCGTTGTGAAGCCCGGGGGACGCGATCAGTGAGCACAAGTCATTCTACTTCATCGAACTTACGGTCGATCAGCTCCTGGATCGCGTCCATCGCGTCGTTCTCGTCGTCGCCGTTCGCGCGGACGGTGATGACCGAGCCGCGGCCGGCGGCGAGGAGGAGGATGCCGAGGATCGACTTGCCGTCGACCTCTTCGTCGCCCTTGCGGATCTTGATGTCGCACTTGAAGCGCGCGGCGGTGTGCACCAGCTTCGCGGCGGCGCGAGCGTGGAGTCCGAGTTTGTTTTTGATCTCGATGTTCCGCTCGTTCACGAACGCGCTCCGGCGGCGGTGAGGAGGTCGGAGGCGACGCGGATCGCCTTGGAGCCTTTCTCGCTGATCACGTGCGCGAGCGTGGCCACGTCGGTCGCCTCGCTCTGCATCGTGGCGAACTTGACGATCATCGGCAGGTTCACGCCGGTGACGATCTCCACCTTTCCGAGCTCGAGGAAGGAGAGGCTGATGTTGCTCGGCGTGCCGCCGAACATGTCGGTGAAGATGATGACGCCGCGCTCCGGACCACCGAGGCGCTCGAGCGCGAGGCGGATCTTCTCGCGCGCTTCATCGACCGTGTCGTTCCACTCCAGCGGGACGGCCTCGATGCCGACCACATTCGCTTCGATTCTCTGCGCCGCGCTCAGGAGCTCGTGGGCGAGCTTCCCGTGCGTGACGATCAATGCGCCGATCAAACGGACCTCCAAATTGCGCGTGAATGATACAGGGTTGGGTTCGCGGGCGCGCGGGCTCGCGGGAACACAGTCTCCCGCCCTTCCGATGAATCTGCTTGCATCATGCGCAGATTTGCATATAATTGCTTCACATCTGAGTGCAATGCACTAAGAAGGAGACTAAAACAATGCCAGTTACAGCACGTTGGAGCCCTCAGCAGAACCTCGATTCGATTCACAGTCAGCTCAGCCGCTTCCTCGAGCCGTTCACCCGGATGGCGGATGAAGACCTGGTCAGCGGCTCGTGGGTGCCGCCGGTCGACGTCGCCGAGACGCAGGAGAAGATCATCGTCCGCGCCGAATTGCCGGGCATGAGCCAGGAAGACATCCAGATCGAGTTCGAGAACGGCCTGCTCAGCATTCGCGGTGAGCGGAAGCTCCTCAAGGAGGAAGGCGTGACCTTCCACCGCGTCGAGCGGACGTTCGGAAACTTCAGCCGTTCGTTCACCCTCCCCCGCACGATCGAAGCGGAGAAGATCTCCGCCAGCTACCGCGACGGTGTGCTGCAGATCGAAGTGCCGAAGAAGGAAGAGGCGAAACCGAAGCAGATCCGGATCGCCGTCAACGGGTAGCCGTAATCGCGTAAACGACGTTGCGCCGGATGGTCCCATCCGGCGCCGTCCGTTCCACGCTTCGCAGCAATTTCCCGCCGATCTTCTCCACCGCTTTCCGCGACCGCAGGTTGTCCTCGCCGACGACGAACACGACGCGCTCGACGAAGCGGAACGCGTGGTCGAGCATCAGCCGCTTCATCTCGCGGTTGTACTCCCCGCCCCAGTACGCGCGCTCGAGGAATGTCCAGCCGATCTCGACTTCGTTCTCCTCGAGATTCCAGTAGCACGAGCTGCCGATGATCTTCCCCGATTTGCGATCGACGACCGCGAACGCGCCCTTCGATTCGATCGCGCTGTCGAAGTAGCGCTGGAAGACGTCGCGCTGGTGACGCGTCGGCTCGGGATGCTGCTCCCAGATCAGCGGATCGCTCGCCGCGCGGTAGAGGGCTTCGAAGTCGTCGAGGCGCAGCGGGCGCAGCTCAAGGAGCTCGCCGGTCAGCGTCGGTTGGAGATCGAACGCGATCATCTCCGGCAGTCGCGATGGACGATCTCGACGGAGTAGCCGCGCTCCGCGAGGTCTTCGCCGAGGCGCTGGCCGATGGCGACGGAGCGATGCTTCCCGCCCGTGCAGCCGACACCGATCGTCAGATAGCTCTTCATCTCCTTGCGGTACTCCGGCAACACGTACGTCACGAAGTCGAGCAGCTTCGCGTAGAAGGTCTCGAAGTCGGGCTGCTTGCGCAGATACTCGATGACCCCTTCGTCCAGTCCGGTCAGCGGGCGCAGCTCCTCGATGAAGTGCGGGTTCGGCAGGAAGCGGACGTCGAACAGCAGGTCGAGGTTGTACGGCATGGAGTACTTGAAGCCGAACGTGATGATGGTGACGAGCATCGTCACCTCGTAGCCCGACAGCCGGAACCGCTTCATGACCTCGGCCTTCAGCTCGTGCACCGAGAACTGCGAGGTGTCGAGGATCATGTTGGCCAGCGACTTCACCTCGGCCAGCTCTTCGCGCTCGCGCTGAATGGCCTCGATGATCGGCTGGTCCTTCGCCAGCGGATGCGGACGGCGCGTCTCGGAGTAACGGCGGGCCAGCACCTCGTCCGTCGCCTCCAGGAAGATCAGGACGACGTTCGGCACGAGCTGCTGGATGCGATCGCGGTAGAACGCCGGGAAGATCTTCGCGAAGTCGTGCGTGCGGACGTCGACCACGATCCCGACGCGGTTGGCGTTCTCGTGCGCCGCGACCTCTTCCAGGAACGGCTCGATCAGCGCGATCGGCAGGTTGTCGCTGCAGTAGAAGCCGAGGTCCTCCAGCGTCGACTGCACGTACGACTTACCGGAGCCGGAAAGGCCGGTGATGATGACGAGGTATTCAGGCGACTTCATCTCTGACGCCGCACGCGGTTCAGCACATCCGGGTTCATCATCATCCGCGTATTCGCGCTCCGCATCTCGGAGCTCGCGGCCGCGCCGGGTGTGACCTGCGGCAACTGTTCCGACATGCCGGTTCCCTGCCGGGCGATCTGCTCGTCGATCTTCTGGGTGAAGGCGCGCGCGGAGTCGTAGCCCTGCAGCTTCATGAGGTGATTACGGGCGGCGATCTCGACCAGGAGCGCGAGGTTGCGCCCCGAGGCGACCGGCAGGCGGACGTACGGCTTGTGCACGCCGAGCATCTCGTACGTCTCGCCGGCGATCCCCAGGCGGTCGTACTCCGTCCCCTCGACCCACTTCTCCAGTTTGACCACCAGGTCGATCGGTTTCACGTCGCGCGTCGAGGCGACGCCGAAGAGGTCCTTGATGTCGATGATGCCGATACCGCGCAGCTCCATGTGGTGGCGCAGCAGGTCATTCGAGTAGCCGAGCAGCACGTCGTTCGGATGGCGCTTCACCACCACCATGTCGTCGGCGATGAGGCGATGGCCGCGATAGACGAGGTCGAGCGCGCACTCGCTCTTGCCGATGCCGCTGTCGCCGAGGAGGAGGACGCCGATGCCGTAGACGTCGAGGAGGCCGGAGTGCATGGTGATGCGCGGCGCCATCGTCTCCTCGAGCACATAGGTGACTCGGGTGATGGTCGTCGACGACATGCCGGACGTCGAGAGGAGCGGCACGGAGCGCTTCTCGCACTCGTGGCGAAACTCGTCGAGCGGCGCGATCCCCTTCGTGACGATGAAGCAGGAGACATCGAGCGCGGTGACGTCGCGGACGCGCTTCTCGCGCAGGCGCGGAGGCAGCGACTGCAGGTACTTGATCTCGGACTCGCCGATGATCTGCACCCGCCACTGCTTGATGTATTCGTAGTAGCCGGCGAACGCCAGACCGGGCTTCTGCACGCGAGGGCGGGCGATGATCCGATCGAGCCCGTCGTCTCCGGTGATCAGCTTCAGCGCGAGATCATCGAGCTCGTTGGTGAGCAACGAGCGGACGGTGGTCTGGACGTAGTCTTCGATGAGAGGCATGGTTGCTGGGTTACTCGGTTGCTAGGTTACTGAGTGCCCAGCAACTCAGCAACCACGCAACCCAGCAACCGACACTCAGATCTCCGGCGCAATCAACCCGATGTTGTTATCCCGCCGCTTGTAGATCACCGAAATGCGATCGGTGTCGAGGTCGCGGAAGACGATGAACTCGTTCTTCGAGTCGTCGAGGCGGAGGGCTGCTTCCTCGATCGACATCGGACGGATGGGGAGATTGTTCGTCTTGATGATGCGGCGGCGGTTGTCGTCGCCGCTCTCGCGGAAGCGGCCCGGCTCGAGCACCTGCACGGCCCACTCGCTCACCTGCGCCGTGCGGCCGTTGCCGTCCTTGCGGTGGTGATCGCGGATTTTCTTCCGGTTTTTCTGCGCCTGGCGCTTGAGGTGGTCGATCGCGCCGTTGATGGCGTCCTGCATCGACGCGTCCGATTCCTGCACTGCTTTGACGTCGTGGTCTTTGCCCACGACGATGATCTCGCAGATGTTGCGGTACTTCTCGACCTGCAGAACGACGCGCTCGTCGATGACGTCGTCGAAGAGGCGCTCGCTCACTTTCGACAGCTTCTTGTCGATCAGAGCGCGGATGTCGGGAGTGACCTCGAAATTACGGCCGATGATGCCGGTTGCCATGACAAAGAACCTCTCTTCTTCAGAAGATCTGCTTCCGGTCCGTCGACGAGGGAATGTTCAGTTCGTCTCGATATTTCGCCACGGTCCTGCGGGCAATGTTAATCCCCTCATCATTCAGAATCTTCATGATCTTCGAATCGGAGAGGGGCTTGCGCGGATCCTCGGCCTCGATGTAGCTCTGGATCTTTTTCTTCACCGTGAGCGACGAGATGTCCTCGCCCGTATCGGAATCGATGCCGCTGTGGAAGAAGTACTTCATGAGGAACAATCCACGCGGCGTGTGCATGTACTTGTTGGAGACTACGCGGGAGACGGTGGACTCGTGCATCTGGATGTCGTCCGCCACATCGCGAAGCACGAGGGGTCGGAGATAGTCGATCCCCTTCTCCAGGAACTCGCGCTGATGCTTGACGATCGATTCGGCCACCTTGTAGATCGTCCGCTGCCGCTGATCGAGTGACTTGATCAGCCAGACCGCCGAGCGGATCTTGTCCTTGATGTAGTTGACCGTTTCGCCATCGGACTTCGAGTCCATGGAGTGGAGCATGGAGCGATAGCTGGCGTTGATGCGCAGCTTCGGCATGCCGTCTTCGTTCAGGACGATGATGTACTCGTCCCCCACCTTCTGCACGTAGACATCCGGTTCGACGTAGATCGCTCGCTCATTGGAGTATTTCCTCCCTGGCTTGGGATCGAGATGCTTGATGACCTCGACGATGCTCTCGAGCGACTTCATGTCGATCGACAGCGTCTTCGAGAGCTGCACGAAGCGTCGCTGCATGAACTCTTCCCAGTGGTCGCGGACGATCTCCTCGACCAGCGGGTTGTCGATCTCCAGGAACTGCAACTGCAGCAGGAGGCACTCGCGGAGATCGCGGGCACCGACGCCGATCGGATCGAGCGACTGGATCACGCCGATCGCTTCGTCGACCTCGTGCTGCTCGTACGGACCGGCGGCCATGATCTCTTCCGAGGAGGCGCGGAGGTAGCCGTCTTCGTCGATGTTGCCGATGATGAACGCGCCGATCTCCTTCACCCGCGGCGAGGCGTCGCTCATGTTCAACTGCCAGGTGAGGTGATCGGTGAGGTTGGGCGGCCGGGTGAGCGTGTTCTCGATGGGGAACTCTTCGTGCTCCTCCCCCATGCCGCGCGGGTTGTAGCCGTATTCGATGTAGTCCTGGAAGTAGGCGTCGTAGTCGATCTCTTCGAAGGAGTCTTTCTCCTTCTCCTTCGGCGGCTCGGCCGCTTTGGCCTCTTCCTCGGTCTGGGTCTTCGCTTCCTGCGCGTCCTTTTCGGCCTCTTCCTGCTTCGTTTCTTCGGCCGTTTCGTCGAGCAGCGGGTTCTCGAGCAGCTCCTGGTTCAGGACTTCCTGAAGCTCGAGTTTCGACAACTGCAGCAGCTTGATCGCCTGCTGCAGCGAAGGCGTCATGATGAGCTTCTGCGAGAGTTTGAGGTGGAGTTTCTGTTCTAAGGCCATGGTCCGGAATTCGACAGGGTGACGACGTTCTCGGTCAGCTCAGGTTGAAAGATTCGCCCAGGTAAATCCGCCGGACCTCCGCATCTGCCGAGAGACTTTCTGGCACTCCCTGCCGGAAAATTTCACCTTCTTTGATGATATAGGCGCGATCCGTGATCTTCAATGTTTCCCGCACGTTGTGATCGGTGATCAGGATTCCGATCCCCCGCGCGCGAAGCTGCGAAACGATTCGCTGAATCTCGAAGACAGCGATTGGATCGATTCCTGCAAAGGGTTCATCTAGCAAGATGAATGCCGGGTTGATCGCCAGGCTCCTTGCAATCTCCACCCGGCGCCGCTCCCCACCCGACAACGAGAACGCCCGATTGCGCGCGATGTGCGTGATGCCGAACTCCTCGAGGAGCTGCTTCGTCCGCGCCTCGCGCTCCGCGAGCGGCAGGTTCATGGTCTCGAAAACGGAGAGGAGATTTTCCTCGACCGTCAGCTTGCGGAAGACCGACGCCTCCTGCGGGAGGTAGCTGATGCCGCGCTGCGCGCGCAGATACATCGGCAGCTCGGTGATGTCGTCGTCGCCGAGGGTGACGTTGCCGTCGTCGGGACGAACCAGTCCCACGATCATGTAGAAAGTGGTGGTCTTCCCCGCGCCGTTCGGACCGAGCAGCCCGACGATCTCGCCCTGCCGGATTTCGACGGAGACGTCGCGCACCACGCGCCGCCCCTTGTAGACCTTCACCAGATGACTCGCCGCCAATCGCAACGGCGAGAAGGAGACGATCGGGTCGGTCAGGGTCATCGCGGGGAAAGATAGCAGAACGTAGTTGGCAGTTGGCGGTTGACAGTTGGCAGTAGCAACCATGCGCGCTACTGCCAACTGTCAACTGTCAACCGCCTACTGTCCCGGCTTGTACGTCCCCTGCGTCTGCGTCGTCGGCGAGACCACCTCGACCTTGTTGCGCGCGAGATCGAACTTGATCTGCTGGCCGCTCAGCGTGCCGGTCGGATCGGTGGCGGTGGCGGGATTGCCGGTGATGTAGACCAGGCGGCGCGGGACCTGGTAGATCGCCTTGTCGCCGGTCCCCTTGCGGTTCGTCTGCTTCTCCACGAGCACGATCTTGCCGTCCGCGTCGACGTGATCGAGCTTCTTGTTCGCGTCGAAGAAGAACGCCGCCTTCTCGCTGGTCATGCGGTGCTGCTCGTCGTTGATCTTCACGTTGCCGACCATGTCGACGCGCCGGTCGCTCTTGCGCGCGTTGAGCTGATCGCTGTTCGCGAGGATCGGCGACTTCTTCGCGGTGTCGCTTTCCTGGTAGAGCGTCATGCGGACGTTGCCGCGCGCCGCGATCGAGTCGCCCGCGCCCTGCACCTGCATCTCCTGCGACATGACGGTGTTCGTGTCCTGCCACGCGCGGACGTTGCCGCTGAAGACCGCGACCTTCGTCGCCTGCCGCATGAGCAGCGAATCGGAGTTGACGAAGACCGGCTTCGCCGCGGGGAAGATCGTCGTGGCATCGGCCGACGCGCCCACCTTCCCCGGCTTCGACGCGAGCTGTGCGATGACGTCGCCCGTCGCCTTCGCCGTTCCCGCTTTCGGCGAGAACTCGATCTGCTTCGCCTTGAGCGTGTCCCCCTCGGAGATGACGGTCGGGTCGAAGCCCTGATCCGCCGTCAGCATCACGCGATCGCCGGCGATGTCGTAGTTCGCGCGCATCGCCGTCGCGTCATGCGTCGGGTCGTGGTACTTGAAGTTCCCCTCGATGATCGACGTCGTCGCCTTGTGCGTCGCGAGATCGAACAGCACTGTGAGGTGATCGCCGTTGACCTGCCGCGCGACCGGCGCGAATTCGCGCATCACGACGGCGTCATCGGCGCGCAGGTCGTTGACCGCGCGATTGACGAGACTGACGCGGAAGCGATTCGCGGTGAGGTCGCGCTTCGGCGGTCCTTCGATAATTGCGTGTGCGACGCCGGCGTCGCCGAACGCGTTGATCGCGCTGATCTGGCCGTCCGGCCCGATCTCGCTGCTGAACCGCTCGCAGGTGATCTGTTTCTGGCCGCCGAGGTTCTCGCCGGGGTTGCCGGCGGAGCTCATGGCGATGAAGACGTGGCCGTTGCCGTCGAAGGCCATCAAGCGCTTCCGGTCGACGGTGAAGCGTCCGACGCTGTGGTCGCACGTGAGGCGATCCGCGCCGCGCGTGACGACGACGTGCTGCTCGAACGTGACGTCGTTCTCTTTCCGCCGGAAGGTCCCCTCTTTCGATCCGATCGTCATCTGCGCCTCGGCCGCCGACTCGGGCGTCATCGTCGCGTTGAGCTTCGCGAAGAGCCGCAGCGTCTCGCCCGGGACGTCCATGTCGAGACCGCCCGCGTTGCCGGCCCAGCGATCGATCTTGAACTGCACCGGGATGCGGTTCGTGAGGCGATCGCCGTCGTAGTGCATCTCCGCGGTCGTGACTTCCACGCCGTCGCTCGACGTGACCTTGACGCCGCCTTTGAGCTCCGCCTCTTTCGTCTGCGAATTGAACTGCGCGTTCGGACAGATGATGTTGTAGGTCAGCCCGGTCGGGCGATAGACGGTGAGCTGCACTTCCTCGAGCGTGTTCCACCCCGAGTTGTAGGCGACGACGCGCTTGGCGTGGATGTGCATCGCCAGCTTGCCGGCGATGGTCTGCGTGTCGTCGAAGATCTTCGATTCGACGCGCGGCGTCTCGCCCGGCCGCGACGTCGCCACCGGCTCGCTCGCCGGCTTGTCCCGTACCTTGCTGCGGTTGAAGCTCAGTACGAGCAGGAGGAGGAATCCGAAGAACGCGAAAGGAAGCGCGATCTTCAGAATTCGGATGGTGCGTTGCACGCGTTCCGCAACTCCTTCCGTGTCCGCGTCATTCCGAGCGTCAGCGAGGAACCCGGTGGCGAGGGCGGCGCGCCACCTCCGCCCAGTTCCCTCGCCTACGCTCGGGATGACGCGGCTCGAACGTCGGCGATCGTCAGTTTCGCCCCCGATGGCGAATAGCTGTCCGGCTCGGCCTGGAACAGCACGTCCGCTCTGACTCTTTGCACGATCTCCGCCGCGAGCTGTTTGACCGAGGGCCACACCACCGCCGCCATCCGCCCACTCCCGTCGTCGAGCATCAGCTCGCAGCAATCCTCGGCGAACATCCGCGTACCGACGACCTCGACGCCGCGCGTCATGAAGAGCGGTTGCGGATTCCCCGCGCCGAACGGCTGCAGCATCTCGTGCGCGGCGATGAACGCGCGATCGATCTCGCCGAGCGTGAGCACCGCGTCGACCCTCGCCTCGCGGACGAAGAGCGAGTCGTCGAGCGCGTCGAAGTTCGCGGCGAGACGCTCGCGCAGTGCCGGAAGGTTGCGCGCTTCGAGTGAGAAGCCGCAGGCGTACTCGTGTCCGCCGAAGTGCGTGAAGAGATCGGCGACCTCCGCGAGCTGTCCGTGCAGGTTGATCGACGGAATCGAGCGCGCCGATCCGACGCAGCGGTCGCCTTCGATCGTCATCACCAGCGTCGGCCGGTGGTACTTCTGCGCGATGCGCCCCGCGGTGAGCCCGAGGACTCCTTTGTGCCACTGCTCGCGGGCGAGGATGATGATCCGCTCGCCGCCGTGCACTTCCTGTTCCGCGGCGGCACGCACTGTCGCCTCCACTTCCTGCCGTTCGGCGTTCATCCGATCGAGCTCGGCGCAGACGATCCACGCCGCGTCTTCGTCTTTCGTGTGGAAGAGCTCGATCGCCGTATTCGCCGAGGCGAGGCGTCCGGCGGCATTGATGCGGGGGCCGATCTTGAAGCCGATATCTACAGATCGTAGAGGCTTGCCGAGCAGTCCGATGCGGCGGATCAGCGCGCGGAGTCCTGGATTTCGTGGATCCGCGAGGCCGGTCAGTCCGAGGCGCGCGATCGTCCGGTTCTCGCCGATGAGCGGCGCGACGTCGGCGATCGTCCCGATCGCGGCGATCTTCAGCAGCGAGTCGATCGAGATCTTCTTGTCATTGCGCCGGATCAACTCGCAACAGAGCTTGAACGCGACGCCGACGCCCGCGAGATCCTTGAACGGATACGTGCAGCCCGGCTGTCGCGGATTGAGCACAGCCGCGGCGTCGGGGAGCGTGCCGGGCGGGAGGTGGTGGTCGGTGATGATGACGTCGATGCCGCGATCGATCGCCAGGCGGACCGGCTCGACCGAGGTGATGCCGCAGTCGACGGTGATCACGAGCTTGACGTTGCGCTCCGCCAGCACCCGCTCGAGAACCTCGATTTTCAGGCCGTAACCGTCGACGAGCCGATGCGGCACGACGAAATCGACGTCCGCGCCGATCGACCGCAGGACGGTCTGCAGCAGGACGATCGAGGTCACGCCGTCGACGTCGTAGTCGCCGTAGATGAGGATCGTCTCGCGATCGCGCACCGCCCGCCCGATCCGCTCGCACGCTGCGCCGATCCCGTGAATCGTCGACGGATCATGCAGATCGTCGATGGTCGGCGTCATGAAGCGGCGGAACGTGTCGTCATCGACCACGCCGCGCCGGATGGCAATGCGCCGCAACGCATCGTTCGCAATCGGGATGGGGAGATCGGCGGGAGTTTCGGCTAGGAGCCAGTGGTCGTAGATCAAGCGGTTGAGCTCTTGAGCTGTTGAGCGTTTGAGCGGCTGAACAGCTCAACGGCTGAACAGCTCAATCGCTCAACGAGCTACTTCTCAAAGTAGCCCATTTTCCGAAATTTCTTATACCGCTCTTCAGGGAGTAGAGCCGGCTTGATCTTCTGCAGCTCTTTGAGCGCCTTCTCCAGGTACGGTGCGAGGATCTCGGCGGCCCTGGCCGGGTCGGCGTGCGCGCCGCCGGAGGGCTCGGGGACGATCTCGTCGATGATGTTCAGCCGCTTCAGATCGCCGGCGGTGATCTTCATCGCGGCGGCGGCGTCGGACGCGGCGGATGGACTCTTCCAGAGGATCGCGGCGCAGCCTTCGGGCGAGATCACGGAGTAGACCGCATGCTCGAGCATCAGCACGCGATCGCCGACTCCCAGCGCCAATGCTCCGCCGCTCCCTCCCTCCCCGATCACCGTCACGATCAGCGGTGTCTTCAGCGACGCCATCTCGCGCAGGTTCACGGCGATCGCCTCGGCCTGCCCCCGCTCTTCCGCGCCGACGCCGGGGTACGCCCCCTGCGTGTCGATGAAGCTGAAGATCGGCAGCGAGAACTTCTCCGCGAGCTGCATCGCCCGCAGCACTTTCCGGAACCCCTCGGGACGCGGCTGGCCGAAGTTCCGAAGGATCTTCTCCTTCGTGTTCCGCCCCTTCTGATGTCCGACGACGCAGCACGGCGTGCCGCGGAATCGGGCGAAGCCGGTTACCACCGCGGGGTCGTCGCCGAACTTACGGTCACCGTGGATTTCGGTCCATTCCTCAAAGAGATACGCGATGAAATCGAGCGTGTACGGACGCAGCGCGTGGCGCGCCACGATCGTCTTCTGCCACGGGGTGAGGTTGGAGTAAATTTCGGCGGATACTTTGGTAAGCTTCTGTTGGAGCTCGGTGATCTCGGCTTGCCTTGCGGGCTCTGCCTCCATCGCTGAAAGCTCTTCAATTTGCCGCCGCAACCGGACGATCGGCTCTTCGAACTGCATCGGATCGCCGTTCATGGAGCGTGACCGTAACAGATGACTGCGACCGAAGCAACGACCGAGAAACCGCCCCGCAAACAGTCGCTCATGGAAACATGGGGAGAGAACGAGGTGATGCGCCACGTTCCTCCGATCGACTGGATCAGCAACAAACTGGAGGTCGACATCCGCCGCCGGATCGACCTGCTCTGGGCCCCCGTTTCGACGATGCCGAGCTCCGATCCGCGCTGGCCGGCGGTGGAGCACGCGTTCCGCGCTTTCTGCCGCGCGCTCGACCGGCTGGCCGACATCGCGAAGCACATCCGCAACTCCCACGCGCCGAACGATCTCGCGCTGCACATCCCCTGGGCGCTCAATCACGCGGCGAGCTGCCTCCGCACGGTCGACACGCACACGTTCGGACACCGCTTCCCGGTCCAGACGCACGAGCGCTCGAAGGCGGAGCCGCTCTACGCCGCGCTGCTGGTCGTGCTGCAGGATCTCGACAAGATCACGCCTCTGATCCGCGAGATCGATCCTGGCATCGACGAGCGCCTGCTCAATCAAACGCCTTCGCTAGACGCTCCGGCCATAGCGGCAGACGCGCCCCCGACTGCCTGACCGCGCGGTTGTACGTCGCGAGCAAATGCCGCTGATCGCACATCGCCGCGATGAGCGCGTCGCGCCCGAGCGTCTTCTCGATGACGACCGCCATCCGGTAGCCGACGGTGTACCAGGGACCGACGATGCCGAAGAATTCGAACGCCCGCTTGTCCGCGGCATCGCCCGCTAACTTGCCGTCGAGCACCGTTTCGAAGAATGTCGCGACCTCCGCGAAGTTCGCGTCGAGCCGCGCCAGTTGCTTCTCCCACTCCACGCGCACGTCGGCCTTGCGCTGAGGCGGACCATCGGGCCCGCCGGCCGCCGCGAGCGTGGCAAAGCCCTCACCGAACGCGCTGAGCCACGTTTCGAACTTGGCGAGATTCTCGGGAAGCGGCTTGCCGTCGTCCCTGCACGCGGTGCCGTAGCCGATGTGATGCATCTCGTGCGCGATCGTCGCCTCGAATTCCTCGCGCGGGATCTCCTCGACGTACATGAAGATCGCGTTCCGCTCGAACACGAAACTGTTCTTCGCCGGCTTGATGACCGGATAGACGCTCGCCCGGATCGTCGCATCGGGCGGCAGATACGCGAGCGCGAGTCCCGCCGCGCGCTTCGGATCGCTGCGCAGCCAGTCGTCGAGCGTGCGAGCCAGCATCTCCCGCTTCGCCAGCAGCTCATCGGACATGACGAATTTCCGGAACGTCTCGTCGTCGAACGGCCGGTTCATCGACAGCTCCCGTTTCTTCAGCCGCACATACCCCTCGGAATTGAACAGCGTCTTCCACGCCGCGTCGGGAATCGGTTGCTTCGCCGCGCGCAGATCGAGGATGGCGAGCACGGCGCGCGCTTCATCCGGCACGAAGCTGACCGAGAGGTTGGTGGAGAGGACGAGGGCGAGGATCGCGAGAGACATGTCGATTCGACGGTGCGGGCGGGCGGCGGTTGGCTTGGTGCATGTGCGCGCTCGCGTTTTTTCATAACCTCGGAACCGTAATTAATTCCTGTGGACATTTCCGTCAGTCCGTCCGTATAGTGATCGCATTCCCAAATCCGGAGGCCCCTTTGCGGTTCCACACCAGCCGTGCACTCGTTGCGGCGATTCTCATGCTCCTCAGTCCCACTTTGTATGGCGCCTGTGTCTATCAGCGCGACGTGACGTACGTCGATTGGTTTGACAGCGCCGGATATCACTCGAATGTCTTTGTGTCGTACACCCTTCTCTACTGCGATGGTGAAGGTGGCGGGGGCGGCGGCGGTGGCGGGGTGGGTCCGGGCGGCGGCGGTAACCTGGGCGGCGGCAATCTTCCTTACGTCAACATCACCTCGATTTCAGACGAGAATCCGCATCAGGTGACCGTCGAGATCGCGTCGCTCTATGGCACGACGATGACGCTCTACAAGGACAACGGCGTCGTTTCCTCGGGCTCGCCGTCCAATCACGGCTTCTTTGGATCGCTGGACAACATGGTGTCACCCACCACGACCCTCACGGCTGAAGTCTGCAATGACTATGGCTGCTCGAGCGATGACGCGTTCGTCTATCGGAATTCCGGGACGCGAACGGCCGAGGGCGCCATTCAGGCCTGGTACAACATTACTGTTCCCGATGGTTCGGGAGGAGTCACGATTCGGCATAACCCGGTGACGTATTCGCGAATGCTGCAGGGCGAGTTTTATTACGCCGATTACAGCGTGGGAACGAACGGCGCCCGCAACGGCCGCGTTCAGCATGTGCGATCGGCGGACGCCATCCTGTGGAGCGACGCAGCGACTACGCCGCCCGTCTGGGTTACGACGTATCGCATGACACCGTACTGGTCGGGTCAGCAGATTCGCGAGGAAGCATCGGGTGGAGGCGGCTGCTATCTGCCGCAGAATCAATACCCCTACTCTGATGTCCAGTGCACGATGACAGGCGAGTTCGCGCAGGACGGAACTCAGGGAGAGGGCTACATCGAAGCCATCACGGGCGTGTCGTTCATTCCCGAGACGCTCCCTCCCTTCGGAGCGCTGGACCTCGCCATCGACCCATGATCTCGCTTACCTTAGCCATATTTCTGGCCATGGCCCAAAAAGAACCTGTTCATGACGTGGTGGCGCGTGTTGCCGGCCACACGATCACACGGCAGGACATCGACAGCCGTTTTTCCATTCAGGACCCGGCCGCGCGTCACGACTGGGAACAGGCAAGACTCGATCAGTTGATGGCGCAACACCTCTTCGAAGCGGCGGTCGAGCGTGCCGGTGTCCGCGCGACCGATGAGGAGCTGGAGCGCGACCCGCGCATGCGCAGCATCACGGACGAAAACATTGCCGCGATGGTGGAAGCCGACCGTCAGTGGATGCGCGCGGCACTGGCGGTATTCGACGGTGAGTCGCCACGCACTGTCTACGCCCGCATGATCGACAGAAAAACCGCGGCCGACCGCGGCGGCGAGGAACGCCTGCAGCGGTTCGTGCTCATGTTCGATTCACGCGACGCCGTCCTGAAATCGCTGGAGAGAATCGACGCCGGCGTGACGCGCGAGCAGTTGAAGGCCGATATCCGCTTCCGCCTCAGCCGCGGAAGGCTGCTCGACTATCTCACGTCCGCTGCAAAAGATGCCGGGGTGTCGCGCGAGCAGTTTGCAGAAACGTTCTGGAGTCAAATCATTCGCGAGACCGGTACGGCGATCATCGATCAACAGTACCGGCTCATTTCCTGGAGAGAATTGTCATGGGACGTCCCCAATACCACCACGCGCTGACTCTGTTGTGTGCACTCACTCTGTCCCTGTCTTCAATCGCACAGACCAGCACCACCTCGTCATCCACATTTACCGTCGAGCTCAAGCCGACCGCGGCGGAGCAGTACAAATATGCCAGCATGATCCTCAGGCACGCGCGCGAAACCGGCGTCGACCGCGACGAGGCCGTGTTTCAGGAAGTGGCCGCTCTGGAACTGATTCCACAGCGCTGGCCGAATGAGCGCCGCTACGGCATCGCGGCGTATCAACAGGCCGTCAGCCTCCTTGCCATTCGATACAGCCTCAATGCGATCGAGATTGCCGGCCGCGCGGAAAAATACGTCGGGCAGGATCCGGAGCTGGCGCTCATCCAGGCGGATAAAGCTGCCGCATTGACCTCGATCGGCCGTCATAAGGAGGCGGAAGAGGCATTTCGCGCGGCGATCGACGGAAGGCCGTTTGCGAAGCTCGACGGCCCCCGCAAGCGCATCGTGCTGAAGAAGGCGGCGTTCTTCTACGAGCGCCAGAAACGTTATCGCGAGGCATCGGAACTCGTCCGCCGGGCGGCGCCGCTCGGTCAGGGCGCGCTCGACGCCGTAATCGATTACGAAAAGAGCCTAGAGCTCGATTTCAATGCCGGGGCCTTGACCGAAGCGAGAGCAGATTACGACGACCTCGTGCGCGAGACCGCCCGCGCCCGCACCAGGAAACTATCGCCGCAGGAATCACAGCAGCTCCCCAACATCGACAAATACATCGAGCTCTATCGCAAAAAATTGAAGTTGTAAGTCGAACTGCGGTCACAGCATGTTCAATGGGTCGACGTCGATCGCCACGTCGACCCCTTTCCACTTCTTCCCCAGCATCACCGACTCCACCGCCTTGCGCAGTGCCACGCGCTGCGGCGAACGGACGAGGATGTGATACCGCCACACGCCTTTGATCCGCGCGAGGGGCGCGGGGGCCGGTCCCTGCATCCGTGTGCCGGCGAGCGGCGCGACTGCTTCCTCCAGCCTGCGGCCGACCTCGATCGCCGCGCGCTCGACCTCAGGCAATTTCTCGCCGCGGAAGACGAGCGCGACCATCGACGTGACGGGCGGGTAGTGAAACGTCCGGCGGAACTGAATCTCCGATTCGTAGAACGCTTCGTAGTCGTGTCGCAGGGCGTGCTGGATGGCGTAATGCGTCGGAAAGGCGGTCTGGATCATCACCTTGCCGCGCAGTTCGCCGCGGCCGGCGCGTCCCGCGACCTGCGTGAGCAGGTAGAACGTCTTCTCCGCGGAGCGGAAGTCGGGGTAGCCGAGGATCGAGTCGGCGTTGAGGACGCCGGTGAGCGTGACGTTCGGGAAGTGATGTCCCTTGCTCAGCATCTGCGTGCCGATGAGCGCCTGCGTCTGCTGGGTGCGGAAGCGGTCGAGGATCCGCACCAGCTCCCCTTTCTTCCGCGTCGAGTCGCGGTCGAGCACCTCGACGGAAATGTCCGGAAAATCGCGGCGAAACCGCTCTTCGACTTTCTCCGTCCCGAAGCCGACCGGCTGCAAGACCTCGCCGCTGCAGAGCGGACATTTCGGTGGGATGCGCATCCGGAATCCGCAGTAGTGACAGAGGAGGATTCCATCGCGGCGATGCACGGTGAGCGTCACGCTGCACTCCTTGCAGCGGAACTCGTGTCCGCACTCGCGGCAGAGGAGAAACGGCGCGTAGCCGCGGCGGTTGATCAGGATGATCGCCTGCTCGCCGAGGGCGAACGTCTCGCGCATGGCATCGCGCAGCGTCGAGCTGAAGATCACGAAGCCACGGTCTTCCTTCTCCGCCTTCTCTTTCTTCAGGTCAATGACTTCTACGTCGGGTAGCGGCCGCTCTTCGACGCGGCTCAGCATCTTGAGCAGCGTGTACTTCCCCTTCGCCGCGTTCTCGCGCGACTCGAGCGACGGCGTCGCGGAGCCGAGGACGATCGGGATCTTGCGCGATGAGGCGCGAACGACCGCGAGGTCGCGCGCGTTGTAGCGTGGCGTCTCTTCCTGCTTGTACGCGCCGTCCCCTTCTTCGTCGACGACGATCAGTCCGAGCCGCGGGAACGGCGTGAAGAGCGCGGAGCGAGGACCGATCGCGACGTCGACTTCGCCGCGACGCGTGCGCCACCACTGGTCGTACCGCTCGCTCGGCGAGAGGCTGCTGTGCAGGATGGCGATGCGATCGCCGAAGCGCTCCTTCAACCGCGCGGCGAAAACAGGCGTGAGCGAGATCTCCGGCACGAGCAGCAGCGCCTGCTCTCCCCGCTTCACCACTTCCCTCATCAGCTCGATATACACCTCGGTTTTTCCGCTGCCGGTCACCCCTTCGATGAGGAACGGCGCGAATGTGCCGAGGGTCGCTTTCACCGCGTCGATCGCGGCGCGCTGCTCGAGCGAGTGACGGATCTCGCCGATCGACGCGGAGTCGAGGCCGGCGAGGAAGGCATCGAGCGTGTGGCGTCGCGGACGCCGCTCGATGCGCACGATCTTCTTGCGCGCGAGCGTGCTCAAGGTCGACGCGCCGATGCCGGCGTTCTCGAGCGCGCGCACCGACATCTCGCCGCCGCGCGCCTGCAGCAGCTCGGTTGCCTCGAGCTGTTTTCCCTTCAGCATTTCCGCCGCGGTATCGAACACGACGAAGCGGTCGTAACGGACGCCCTTCGCATCCTGCAGTTGATCGCGGATCGCGATGATGCCCGCCGTGCGCAGCCGGTCGATCGCGGAGCGCGAGACCTTCAACTCTTCGAAGATCAGCGAGAGCGGGAGCGGGCGTTTGCGCAGCTCGTCGATGAGCGGGCGATCGGCGTCGAGCGTGCGCGACGGATCGTCGTCGACGAGCACCACTTCGCGCCGGCCGCGTGCCGACATGTTCGCCGGCAGCGCTGTGCGCAGCATCTCGCCGAGCGGCGCGATGTAGTACTCGGAGGCCCAGCGGCAAAGGTCGATGATCTCCGGCGTGAGCGCCGGCTCGTCGTCATCGAGCACCGCGCGGATCGGCTTGAGCTTCGATTCGTCCTCGACCTGATCGATCAGTCCGACGACGAAGCCGGTCGTCCGCTTCGTTCCGAGCGGCACTTCGACGCGCGAGCCGAGGCGCACGGAATCGCGCAGCTCCTCGGGGATCGCGTACGTGAAGCTGCCGTGGACCGCGACCGGCACCGCGATTTCCGCGAACGCCGAGATGCCCTGCGTCATCAACTGCTCCGCCGCCCGAGGATGATGGCGGCGACGAGCGCGACGCCGGCCGCGACGTACGCCGCGACCTCTCCCGCGGGCAGCCGCCAGCGCGGCCCGGTGGTGAAGCTCATCTCGTACGCCGTGCCGTCCTGGCTGCCGGTTGCGATCTGCGCACCGGCGATGATGACGCGGCCGTTGCCGTTCATCCCCTTCACGCGCACGACGGCCGCGCCGGGAGCGGCGACGTTGTCCCAGCTTCGCTGCTCGTGGCCGGAGACGTATTCGTGCGTCGTCGTGATCGCGCGCCCGCTCCCATCGAGCAGCGAAAGCGCGAACGTGAGCGGCTGCCCGGTCGTCTCGATGACGTAAATCTTGTAGCGGAAATCCGTCCCGCCGCCGAGCCCCTGCAGGATCGCGCTGTCACCCGTCCCGGCGGAGAACTGCTCGGGAATCGCATTGAAGGAGGATGCGACGCTGCGCGCGGCCGGCTCGCCGGGCAGCGTGCTGAAGAGCCGCGCGTGCGCGAGCATCGGAGTCTTCGCTTCGATGCGGATCGCGCCGAACGCCGCGGGCGCGCCGAGGAGTTCCGCGCCGACCGGATCGAACCGGCGCGTCTCTTTCGGCGCGAGGTGGATCGACGTCGTGAACGCTTTCGGATTCGGCCGCCCCGCGAGCATGAAGGAGAGCTTCACGTCGACGGATTTCGACGAGGGATTCGTCAGCGTGAAAGCCGTTTCGTAGCGCCGGCCGTCGCCGCCGACGCCGCGTCCGAAGATGGGGATGAAGAGGTCCCTCGACGAATATGCGGCGATAGCGGGCTCGGACAGCAGACAGCAGACAGCGGACAGCAGGAGAACGGCGCGAACGAATCTGCTGTCCGCTGTCCGCTGTCCGCTGCCTGCGGCCTGTCCGCTGTCCGCTGCCTGTCCGCTGTCCGGCACCATCGAAGCGTACAATACCGAGCGGTCCCGTCTTCCATCGCGATGAGTGCCCTGCTCTACGCTGTCACTGCGGCCGCGGCGATTGCCGGGCTGCGTTTCGTGACGCCCGTGTCGCGGCGCGCGATCGTCGTCCTTGCGCTCCTGCCGCTCTGCCTCACCGGCCGCGCGCTGCTCACGGGCCGCATCTACGCGCCGATCGACATCGCGTACACGAACGAGCCGCTGGCATCGCTGACGGAGGAGTCGGGGATCACGCGCGTACTCAACCCGGCGGCGTCGGACGTCTTCTCGCAATTCCTCCCCTGGCACGCGGCGATGCGCGACTCGGTGCGTCACGGCCAGTGGCCGCTCTGGAATCGCTTCGACGCTGTCGGCCATCCGCTCCTCGGTGCCGCGCAGGTCGCGCCGCTGCATCCGGTGACGCTGCTCGGTCTGCTGTTGCCGCCGCCGGATGAACCGACATTCGCCGCGTCGATGCTCTATCTCCTCGCGGCGCTCTCGATGTTCGCGTTTCTCCGCGAGCTGACGCTGGGCGAGCTCGCCGCGTCGTTCGGTGCCGCGGCGTGGATGCTGTCGACCTACCTCATCTCCTTCGCCGGCACGTCGCACGGCCTCTCGCTCTCCATCCTCCCGCTCGTGCTCCTCGGCGCGCGACGCGCCGCGCGCAAGGCCAACGTCCGTTCGCTGATCGTGCTCACGTCCGCGCTGCTGCTGCTCGTGCTGAGCGGACATCCGGAGACGACGCTGCACGTCGTCGCGCTCGCCGTCGTCTTCTTCGCGTTCGAATGGCTCCCTCGCCCGCGCCGCAATGCGATCTTCGTCGGACTCGGCGCCGGAGCGATCACGCTCTGTCTCGCGGCGATCTACCTGCTGCCGATCCTCGACACGATCGATCAGACGCGCGAGGTCCAGGAGCGAAATACGAACATGAATTCGCATTCAGGTTCGACTGAGCTCGCCCATCGCCTGCGCGTGAATCTCCTCCCGTTCCTCGAGGGCCAGCACGGCGAGCCGGCGATGCACGGCGACGTGCACGGCTGGTTCTCGACCTCCTACTCCGGCTCGCTCCTCTTCGCGCCGGCGATCTACGCGCTGCTCTTCGTGCGCGATCGCCGCCGCTGGTTCTTCGGCGGACTGCTCCTCTTCGGCCTCGCGGCCGGCGTGAAGATGCCGGGCGTCGCCGACGTGCTGGAGCGGCTCCCCGGCTTCGCCATCGCCCTGAACGAGCGGATGATCTCGTTCGCCGCGTTCGCCATCGCCGTCCTCGCCGCGATCGGCGTCGACGAATTCATCAAGGAAAAACGCAAAGCTCTGGCGATGATGTTCATCGGCACGGCGATCGTCGTGGTGATCGCGTTCATCGCCGCGCAACCAGTGATCCACGAGGCCGCCCTGTCGCGCAGCTTCGTCCGCCTGCACGCGCTACGGATGCTCGTGCCCCTCTTCTTCGGCGCCGCGATCGCCCTCGGCATCCGCTCGCGACGTCACGCCGCGATCGCACTTCTCGCGCTGCTGCTGATGCAGCGCGCCGGCGAAACGTCGACCCTGCAGCCGACGCTCCCGCGCCGCGCCTGGTATCCGCCGATCGCCGCGCTCGACTCCATCGCGCGCAGCAATGACGTGTTCCGCATCGCCGCGTCCGGCGCCATGCTCCCGCCGAACATCGCCGCGCATTACGGACTGGAAGACGCGCGCGGCTACGAGGCGATGACGCTCGAGCGTGCCGGCGAGACGCTCCCGATCTGGTCCGCGTCGCAGCCGGTCTGGTCGAATCGCGTCGACGACCTCACTGCGCCGATGCTGTCGATGCTGAACGTCCGCTACGCGCTCGCACCGCTGCACGCGGCGACGCCGGCAGGCTGGAGTCACCGCGCCACCGGCCGCGGCTTCGAGCTGTTCGAAAACGACCGCGTACTGCCGCGCGCGTTCGCGCCGCGCATCATTCATTTCGCGCCGCGCCCACGCATCCTGGAAGCGATGCGTACGTGCCGCGACTTCGCGAGCGAGGCTTGGATCGAGAGCGACGGCGAAGAGCGGACGGTCGTCAACGGCAGCGGACGCATCGACGTCGCGCGCAACGGCTCACAGCTTCGCATCGATGCTTCGATGGCGTCGGCCGCCTGGATCATCGTGTCGGAGAACGCGTGGCGCGGATGGCGCGCGCTCGATCGCGGCAACCTCGTTCCGATCCGCCTCGGGAACCACGCGTTCCTGGCGATGCATCTCGACGCGGGCGAGCACAAAGTGACGCTCGGCTACTGGCCGTCTGCGTTCGTCATCGGCCGCGCGATCACGCTGGCCAGCATCACCGTGCTGCTGATCGCGTTCGCGCTGCTGCGGCCTGTCGTGGTCGAGGATGAAGACGACGACGTCGTGCTCGAACCGGTCAGCGCTTAGAACTGAATCCCGAGCTCTGCCATCACCTGCTTCATGTCCTGCCACACGTCTTTCTTCGCGGCCGGCGTGCGAAGCAGGTACGCCGGGTGGAGCGTCGGCATGAGCTTGATGCCTTCGTACTCGAGCCACTGTCCCCGCGTTGCCATGATGGAGTAGTTCCGCTCGAGCAGACTTTGCAGCGCGAATTTGCCGAGGGTGACGATCACGCGCGGTTTGATCAGCTCGACCTGGCGGCGGATGTACGGCCGGCACGATTCGAGCTCGTCCGGCTCCGGATTGCGGTTCTCGGGCGGCCGGCACTTGACCACGTTCGTGATGTAGACGTCGTCGCGCGTCAGCTTCATCGCCTTGATGATGTCGGTGAGGAGTTGGCCGGCGCGTCCGACGAACGGCTCGCCCTGCAGATCTTCATCCCGCCCCGGCGCCTCGCCGATGAACATCAGATCGGCGTTCGGATTGCCGACGCCGTAAACCACCTGCGTGCGCGTCCCCGCCAATTTGCATTTCGTGCAGGCCAAAGCGATGCGCCCCAGATCATCGAGCGTCTCCTCGCTGCCGCCCTGGATTGCGGCAGCTTGCTGCCGCCCCGATTGCAGGTCGAGATGCGTGTACCCAAGATCCCGCAACAACGCGAGCTCCGCGTGAAGGTCCATGCCCGAAGTTTATACTCGACCCCATGCGAAGAATCCTCCTCGTCCTCCTCCTCACGCTCGCGCTCCCGATGGCCGCGAAGGCCAAAGCGAGCGCCACGATCAAGGTCATCAACCAGAGCAAATGGGAGATCCATCACCTCTATCTCTCCTCCACCAGCGAGGAGAAATGGGGTCCTGACCAACTGGGCGACGAGACGATCGGCACCGGCGAATCGTTCAAGCTCACGCACATCGATTGCGACGACTACGACATCAAGGTCGTCGATGAAGACGGCGACGAGTGCGTGGTCGAAGAAGTGAACCTCTGCGGCGACGACACGGTCTGGAAGATCACCGACAAGATCCTCCTGAAATGCGAGAACCAGAACTAGCAGTTGCCATTCTGATCTAGCAGTTGCTACACTGCTTCCATCGTGACGCAGTGGTATCTCCTCACTCACAACGTTCCGCCCCGCCCCCTCTACCTGCGCGCCAAGATCCGGCAACGGCTGGCCCAGGTGGGGGCGGTGGCGCTGAAGAACTCCGTCTACGTCCTGCCGAAGAACGACGACGCGCTGGAGGACTTCCAGTGGATCGCCCAGGAAGTCGTCAGCGGCGGCGGCACGGCGCACATCGTCGAGGCGAACTTCGTCTCCCCTCCAACCGACGAGATCGTTGCCACCTTTCGCACGGAACGCGACGCCGATTACGAAGCGCTCATCGCCGAGGCGCGTGAAGCGCGCAAGCGCGGACGCGCGGCGGATGCCGGGAACGTCGTTGCACGACTGAGCAAACGCCTCGACGAGATCAGGCGCATCGATTTCTTCGACGCGCCGAGACGAACGGCAGCCGAGGAGGCGATCGCCGCGCTGCATGAACGTGCAGCACGTGCGAGCGGAAAGGAGAAGCCGCGCATGCTGAAGGAACGTCCGGAGCTGGTCGGGAGAACGTGGGTCACGCGTCCCGGCGTGAAGGTCGACCGCATCGCCACGGCGTGGTTCGTCCGCCGCTTCATCGATCCGAAGGCGAAGTTCCGCTTCGCTCCGCCCGACGCGCGCTTCGCGCCGCCCGAAGGGCGCTCATCGAACGCTGAGCTGCGCTTCGACATGGTCGGCGGCGACTTCACGCACGACGGCGACCGCTGCACGCTCGAGACGCTGGTGCGCACCGCCGGCCTCCCCGACCGCGGGGTGAAGGCGATCGCCGAGATCGTGCATGACCTCGACCTGAAGGATGGCAAGTTCGGCCGCCCCGAGGCCGCGGGGATTGCACGCATGATCGAGGGCCTTGTCGCGCGATACACGAACGACGAGGAGCGGCTCGAGCACGGCTTCGCGATGTTCGACGATCTGCACGAAGCACTTTCGAAACGGCGATGAGCGAGCTTTCGCTCCCCCGTCTCGCCTTCTACTTCCTCCACCTCGGCGCCACCGGTTTCGGCGGTCCCATCGCCCTCGCGGCACGCATGCAGAAAACGCTCGTCGATGAGCGCGAATGGTTCTCGCGCCAGGACTTTCTCGACGGACTCGCGCTCGCCCAACTCTCCCCCGGCCCGCTCGCCGCGCAGCTCGCGATGTACCTCGGCGCCATCACTCGCGGCGTCTTCGGCGCGACCGTCATCGGCGTCGCGTTCATCCTCCCGTCGCTGCTGATGGTGTGGGCCGCGGCGTTCGCGTACGTGCGCGTCGGCGGACTGCCGTGGATCGGCGCGGCGTTCTACGGCGTCGGCGCGGCGGTCATCGCGATCATCGTCCGCAGCGCGTGGAAGCTGGCGAAGATCACGCTCGCCGCCGACGTGCTCCTCTGGTCGATCGCGGGCGCGATGGCGGTCCTCACCGTGATCACCGGCCGCGAGATCGTCTGGATCTTCTTCGCCGCCGGATTTCTTCCGCTGATCAAACAGGCATGTAAGCCGCGCGTTCGCGCGGTGCTCGCGGTCCCGCTCCTCGAGATCCTCTGGTTCTTCAGCAAAGCCGGCGCATTCGTCTTCGGCAGCGGCCTGGCGATCGTCCCGTTCCTCTACGGCGAAGTCGTGCAGGGCCGCCACTGGCTCACCGACCGCCAGTTCCTCGACGCCGTCGCCGTCGCGATGATCACGCCCGGCCCGGTCGTCATCAGCGTCGCGTTCATCGGCTACCTCGTCGCGCGCGAGCCGGGGATGATCGCCGCCGCAATCGGCGTGTTCCTCCCCGCGTACGTCATCGTCACCGCGACCGCGCATCGCTTCCGCGCGATCGCGCGCAAAGACAGCGTCCGCGCATTCGTCGGCGGAGTGACCGCGGCGGCGATCGGCGCGATGACCGGCGCCGCGATCGTCCTCGGGCGGCGCGCGATCGTCGACCTTCCGACGATCCTCATCGCCCTCGCCACGTTCGCGATCCTGCTGCGAACGAAGATCTCCGACCTCTGGCTGATCGCCGCGAGCGCGATCGTGGGAGTGATGCTGCGATGACCGGCGAATTCATGTCGCTCCTCGCCGAGCTGGTGCGCATCCCGAGCATCTCGACTGCACACGAAGCTGTGCAGCGTTCGGCCGAGGCATTCGCGGACGTGCTGCGCGCGAACGGATGCGACGACGTGCAGCTCCTCGGCAGTGCCGTCTACGGCCATCGCCACGTCGATCGCGCGCTGCCGACCGTGCTCGTCTACGGACATCACGACGTGCAGCCGGTCGGCCGCGCCGACGCATGGATCTCGCCGCCGTTCGAGCCGGAAATCCGCGGCGGGCGGATGTACGGCCGCGGCACGTCCGACGACAAAGGAGGCGTGCTGGCCTACGTCGCGGCGACGCGAATCAGTCGCGACTGCAACGTCAAGTTCCTGATCGAAGGCGAGGAGGAGATCGGCTCGCCGACCCTCGGCGCTCTGCTCGATGCGCATCGCGAGCTGCTCGCATGCGACTACGCAGTCCTCTGCGACACGCCGAACTTCGCCACCGGCACGCCGTCGATTACGTACCGCCTGCGCGGCAACGTGATCATCGACGTCGAGGTGCGCTGCCTCCAGCGTCCCGCGCACAGCGGGAAATTCGGAGGCGTCGCGCCTGACGCCGTGCAGCGACTCTGCGAGCTGATCACGTCGATCGATCTCCCGCGCGAGGCGGACGAAACATTCGACCTGCCATTCGACGAAGAATCATTCCGCCGCGACGTCGGTCTCCTGCCAACGGCCCCCCTGCCCACTGCCCCCTACGAACGCATGTGGGCGACGCCGTCGATCACGATCACCGGCATAGAGGCGACACCGGTGGCGCAGGCGGGCAACCAGATCAACGCCTCGGCGCGCGCCCGGCTGTCGCTGCGCACGGTGCGCGGCGACGAAGGCGAGTCGCTGATGCGCCAGCTCGACCAGCCCTTCGTCACCGCGCGCATGATCAGCAGCGCCGATCCGTGGAAAGCCGATCGGACGCATCCGCTGTTCGCCGCCGCGCGTCGCGCGCTCGAGCGCGGCTTCGGAAAGCCGGCCGTGATGACCGGCTCCGGCGGCTCGATCGGATTCGTCCCACCCTTCGCGCGACTCCTCGGCGACACGCCGCTCCTCCTCACCGGCGTCCAGGACCCGCCATGCAATGCGCACTCGGAGAACGAGAGCCTGCACCTCGGCGACTGGGAGAAGGCGATGCACGCCGGCGCCTGCCTGTTCGAAGAGCTCCGGAGACTGCAATGACCCTGTTTCTCGATCGCGACCAGATCGTCAAGCTCTTGACCATCGACGATTGCATCGACGCCGTGGAGCGCGTCTTCAAGGATGGCGGCGAAGCGACCTCGATCGGCCTCGGACACTTCCACGTGAAGGCCGCGATCGTCGGCAATCGTTTCGCGGTGAAGGTGAACGGCAACTTTCCGGGCAATCCAGAGAAGCATGGATTGCCGACGATTCAGGGCCTGATCATCCTCGCCGACGCGGAGCACGGCACACCACTCGCGGTGCTCGACTCGATCTCCATCACCGCGATGCGCACCGCGGCCGCGAGCGCCGTCGCGGCGAAGTACCTGGCAACCCGGGACGCGCGAACGATCACGATCGTCGGCTGCGGCACGCAGGCGACCGCGCAGCTCGAGGCGATGCGGCGCGTGCGGCCGATCGAGCGTGTGTTCGCCATCGACGTCGATCGCGCGAAAGCGGAGGCTTTGGGAGAAGTGCGTCCGCTGGACGAGGCGGTGCGCGAGAGCGACATCGTCATCACCTGCACGACCTCGACGACGCCCTTCCTGCGCCGCGAGCATCTGCATCCCGGACTCTTCATCGCCGCAGTCGGCGCGGACAATCCTCGGAAATCAGAGCTCGAGCCCGAGCTGATGGCACATGCGAAGGTCGTCGCCGACGTGCTGGAACAGGCGGCGACGATGGGCGATCTGCATCACGCGCTCGATGCGGGCGTGATGACGCGCGAGGATGTCTTCGGCGAGCTGGCCGACGTCATCCGCGGCCACGGACGGACGAGTGACGACGAGGTGTTCGTGTTCGATTCAACCGGAACGGCGCTGCAGGATGTGGCGGTGGCGTCGATCGCTTACGAGCGGGCGCTGTAGGCGACGACGAGGTCGAGGATCCGGTTCGCGATCACGCTCTTCGCCGCGCGCGCAATGCGCGTCGTCGTGCCGTCTTTCGCGATCACCAGCACCTCGTTCTCATCGGAGTCGAAGCCGATCGACGTGTCGGCGACGTCGTTGGCGACGATGAGGTCCGCCCCCTTGCGCACCAGCTTCTCGCGGGCGTTCTCCTCCACCGCGTTCGTCTCGGCGGCAAACGCCACGATGAACGGACGCGGCGAGAGCGAGCCGAGCTCGCCGAGGATGTCGGGCGTCTTGCGGAGGGAAATGGTCAACTCGTTGACGTCCGGCTGCTTCTTGATCTTCTGCGCCGCGACGTCGACCGGCGCGAAGTCGGCGACGGCGGCGGCCTTGATCACGATGTCGTGCGGCGCGGCGAGCACCGCGTCGCGCATCTCCGCGGCCGTGGTGACACGCACGACCTTCACCGGCGGCTCGGCCAGCGCGGTCGGACCGGAGACGAGCGTTACGTTCGCGCCGCGTCTCCGCGCCGCCTCGGCGAGGGCATAGCCCATCTTCCCCGAGGAGCGATTGGAGATGTAGCGCACCGGATCGATCGGCTCGCGCGTCGGGCCGGCGGTGACGAGAACCGACTTTCCTTCGAGATCGCGCGTGCCGAAGTGCGCGCGGACGCGCTCCACGATCACCGGTACGTCGGGCAGCCGTCCCGCGCCTTCGTCGCCGCAGGCGAGCAGACCGCTGTCGGGCTCGATGATCTCGACGCCGCGAGCGCGCAGCGTCTCGACGTTCGCCTGCACGGTCGGATGCGCGAGCATAAACGTGTTCATCGCCGGCGCGACCATGACCGCGCCGCGATGCGCGACGGCGTACGTGGTGAGCGCGTCATCGGCGATGCCGACGGCGAGCTTGGCCAGGATGTTCGCGGTGGCAGGCGCGATCAGCAGAAGATCGGCCCAGCGCGCCAGCTCGATGTGATCGACGCCGCCGCGCTCGGGATCACCCCACTGTTCGACGATGACGCCGTGCTCCGAGACCGCCGCCAGCGCGAGCGGCGACACGAATCGAGCGGCGTTGGGTGTGAGGATGACGCGAACATCGCCCCCGGCATCGCGAAGACGGCGTACCAGCTCGGGAGCCTTGTACGCCGCGATGCCGCCGGAAACGCCGAGGACGATGCGCATGGAGTGCTGGGTGCTGAGTGCTGAGTGCTGGGTGGACTCAGCACCCAGCACTAAGCACGCAGCACGGTTCTACTCGGTGAGTGCGGAAGACTCGGTCTCCGCGACCGGCTCCGACAATTGCCACTTGATCTGATTGCGATCGATCTCTTCCATGGCCACGCGGGTCGGCTTGGCGTGCTTCGTCTTCAGCTTCGCTTGCGAGCCCTGGATGAGCTGCTCCGCGCGCTTGGAGACGAGGAGCACGTAACGGAACTTGCTATCCACGCCTTCGGGCAGTCCTTCCATCTCGTTCCTCCTTCAGTCGCTCGGCCATGCTGGAGATGGCTTCGAGCGCCGTTCTCGTTTGTAGTTTTTTCGCGATGATCGCGGCCTTGAGGCATTCCGTGGCCACCTTCAGATCATCGTTGATGATGACGTAGTGATAGAACTCTTTGCCTGCTTCGATCTCGTCGATCGCCTTCTGCAGCCGCGTCTGAATCTCCGACTCGGTGTTGAGGCCGCGATCCCGAAGCCGCTGTTCGAGATGCTCGAACGACGGCGGAAAAATGAAAACGAACAAAGAGCGATGCTTCAGATCGGGATCGTCGGCAATCTGCGACGCGCCCTGGTAGTCGATATCGAGGATGACGTCCTGGCCGTCCTGAAGACGCCCGAGGACCTCGGCCTTCGATGTCCCGTACCGCTGCTCGTGAACCCATGCGTGCTCGATAAATTCCCCGCGCTGAGCCATTTGCTCGAAGCGGTCGTGCGAGCAGAAGTGGTAGCTGATGTGGTCGACCTCGCCCGCGCGCGGCTGCCGCGTGGTGTGCGAGACCGAGAAGTAGAGGGTGACGCCGATCAGTCCGAGCTGCTTGCTGGCCTCGCTGATGAGCGTCGTTTTTCCCGCACCGGACGGACCAGAGATGATGAACAACGTCCCGTCCGGGTGGAAGTTACTCGACATTCTGGACCTGCTCGCGGATTCGCTCGACCTCGGTTTTCAAGTCTACAACAACGGTCCGGATGTCCGCGGTGCGCGACTTCGAGCCCATCGTGTTGATCTCGCGCAGCATCTCCTGGGTCATGAAATCGAGCTTCTTTCCCGACGGCTCCTTGCCGCTGATCGCCTTTTCCATCTGCTCGATGTGATGCGTCAGCCGCGTCAGCTCCTCTGCGATGTCGCCCTTCTCCACCATCATCACCACTTCCTGCGCCAGGCGGTCCTCGCGGATCTCGACGTCGCCCGCGACCGACGCGATGTCGGCGACGCGCTGGCGATACGACGCGAGCAATTCATCGCGCACGCCGTCGCGGCGCGCGGCGAGCTTCCCCTGCAGCTCGCGGATCGTGACCAGGCGCGCCGTGATGTCGTTCTGCAGCGACTCCCCTTCCCGCAACCGCATCGACATGAGCTGCGCGAACGCGTCGCGCACGAGCGCCGACAGCTCCTCGCGCTCCTCGTCCGTGATCTCGCTCTCGACCGGCTCGACCTGCAGCAGGTCGGGGACGCGCATCAGGTCGGAGCCGCTGAACGTGCCGCCGCCGATCCCGAGCTCGTCGGCGATCGCGCGGAGCTGCGGGATCACGTTGTTCGCGATCTGCGCGTTGATGCGGACGCTGTACTCCGGCTGCTGCGTGCGCTGCACGCGGACCGAGATGTCGAGCTTCCCGCGCGAGAAGGTCTCGGAGGCGATGGCCCGCACGAGCGGCTCGAGCTCCCAGAAAAATTCAGGGAGGCGGACCGACACTTCGAGATAGCGATGGTTGACGCTCTTCGTCGTCACCGCGACGAACCAGCGCGCGGAAAGAGCGCCGGCGCTGCGGCCGAATCCAGTCATGGATGTGATCATTGTTTTTCCACCATTTGCCCGGCCTCATCGGCCAGTGCATTCATGCGGCGCTCGATCTCCGCGCGCCACTCCTCGACGTCGCCGTCACGCGGCACGACGATCGGCTCGCCGTAGAGGAAGAGCGCGCGCGTGAACGGATACGGGACGACCATGCGGTCCCACGAGCGCAGTAACTTTTTTTTTTCGCGGCGAAGGCCACGGGAACGATCGGCAGGCCGGTCACCTGCGCCGCGTAGACGACGCCGTCCTTGAGCACCCGCGCCGGACCCTTCGGACCGTCGGGCGTGAAGACGATGTTCTTTCCCGCGCGCGCTTCGCGGATCAACTCGCGCAATGCCGCGCTGCCGCCGCGATGCGACGAGCCACGCGCCGACTCGACGCCGTACCAGTCGAACACGCGGGCGATGTACTCGCCGTCTTTCGAGCGCGAGATCATCACCGTGATCGGACGTTTGTAGCGCGAGTGCAGCATCAGCAGGAGATGCGAGTGCCAGAACGCGAGGATGTATTGCGGCGTCTTCTCGATGTTCTCGACGTTCACGTGGCGTACGCGGAGCGTCGCGTGCAGCACGCGGATGAAGAGTGAGGCGATGAAGGAGAGGAGCTTCATGCCAGCGCCTCCGTCACGCGATCCTCTTCCGCGAACTGCAGGTCGTACAGCTTGCGATAGACGCCGCGATGCGCGAGCAGCTCTTCGTGCGTGCCGGTCTCGACGATCGCGCCTTTGTCGAGGACGACGATCTTGTCCGCGCTGCGGATGGTCGAGAGGCGGTGCGCGATGACCAGCGTCGTGCGGCCCTGCATCAGGTTGTTGAGCGCCTGCTGCACGAGGCGCTCGGACTCGGTGTCGAGCGCCGACGTCGCCTCGTCGAGCACGAGGATCGGCGGATCCTTGAACAGCGCGCGGGCGATGGCCAAGCGCTGGCGCTGGCCGCCGGAGAGGAGCACGCCCCCCTCGCCGATCATCGTGTCGTAGCCGTTCGGGAGCGCGGCGATGAACTCGTGCGCGTTCGCCGCGCGCGCCGCTTCGATGACCAGTTGCTCGTCGACGTTCGTCCGGCCGTACGCGATGTTGTTGCGGACGGTGTCGTTGAAGAGCACCACTTCCTGCGTCACGAAGCCCATCAGCGAGCGGAGCGACTTGAGCGTCACGTCGCGCACGTCGATGCCGTCGACGGTGATGCGGCCCTCGGTGACGTCGTAGAAGCGCGGCAGGAGATTGACGAACGTCGACTTCCCCGCGCCGCTGCCGCCGACGAGCGCGACGATCTCGCCGGGATGGACGAAGAGGTCGACATCGCGCAGGACGGGCGCTTCCGCTTGTCCCGCCGGCGTCAGATCGCCGGGCGAAGGCGCCTGTTGCCGCACGCCGTAGCTGAACGTCACGCCCTCGTAGCGGACACCGCTGCCGACGCGGCCGAGAGTCTGCGCGTCCTTCTTCTCCTCGACCTCGTTCGGGATGTCGAGCATGTGGAAGACGCGCTCGGCCGCGGAGAGAGCGGTGTTGAGCGAGAGGTTGACCTTGTTGAGCTTCTTGATCGGCGCGTACATCGCCGCCATCGCCGCGAGGAAACTGAGGAACTGTCCGAGGGTCAGCGTGCCGGCGTTGATGCGTCGATGGGCGTAGAGGAAGAGGGCGATCATGCCGACGCCGGCGAGGAGCTCCATCACCGGCGACGTCAGCGCCTGCACGCGCTGCGCTTTGAGGTTCCACGAGAGATGCCGCTTCGTCGCCGCGCGGAAGCGCTCGATCTCGAACGGCTCCATGGTGAACGCCTTGACGATGCGCACGCCGCGGATCGTCTCCTCGAGCAGCGTGGCGATGTCGGCCATGCGCTCCTGCGAGCGGTGCGTCGTGCCGCGCAGGCGCTTGCCGAACTGCACGACCGGCACGACGAGGAGCGGCGCGCCGATCATGCTGATGAGCGCGAGCTCGGTGTTGGTGATGAAGACGAAGGCGATCAGGCCGATGAGGGTGATCGATTCCTGGAAGAGGTCGCCCATGCGCGTCGAGACCGCGGCCTGGATGGCGTCGGCGTCTGACACAACGCGACTCACCATCTCGCCGGTCGAGCGGTCGGCGAAGAAGCGATGGCTCTGATTGATGATCCGCTCGTACAACTGATTGCGCAGATCGCGCACCGTCGACAAGCCGACTTTCTGGAACGCGTACTCGGAGAAGAACGAGGTAAACGCGCGGATCATGAAGACGGCCAGCAGCGCGGCCAGCACCTTGCGCCACTTGTTCTCCGGCTTCGCGTTCCACCAGTGATCGACGCTCTTCGTGACGCGATCGACACCGTTGATGAGCCAGCCGCGCTGGCCTTCCGGCTTGTCGCGCTCGAGCACGGCGTCGAAGACGCGCTGCTTCGCGGGCTCGAGCTTCTGCACAGTTTTGGGTGCACTCGACGGAGCCAGCACCTCGTCGAAGAGCGGGCGGATGAGGCCCATGAGCATCGTCTGCGTGGCAGCAAAGATGATCATCGAGCCGAAGGCGACGATCGCCCAGGCTTTGTAGCTGCTGAGGTACCGGTACAACCGGCGGAGAATCTTCATGTCCGAACGACGCTCATTATCGCCTCGGCCGCGCGGCGGCTCGCCCCTTCTTCGCCGAGGCGCGCGCGCACTTCGGCGAGCTCGCGCGTGATCCGCTCGTAGTTCGCCGGCTCGATCATCTTGCGGACTTCGGCGGCGATGCGCTCGCCGTTGACGTCGCGCTGGATCAGCTCGGGCACGACCTCTTTCTCAGCCACGATGTTGACGAGGCTGAAGAACGGGACCTTCACCAGCTTCAGCGCGAGGAGGTACGTGAGGCGGCTGAGGCGATACATCACGATGCTCGGCGTGCCGAGGACCGCGCATTCGAGCGTGGCGGTGCCGGACGACGAGAGTGCTACGTCGGCGGCGGCGATCGCTTCGCCGCGATCGTGCGGGAGGATCGGCACGTCGATGTTCTTCTGCTTGACGATCTGTTCGAGGCGCTCGTGCTCGATCGTCGGCGCCTGGACGATGAACGCGTTCACGTCGGAGTCTTTGCGCAGGACGGCGACGGCATCGAGCATCGCCGGCAGCAGCGTGTCGACCTCGTGCTTGCGCGAGCCGGGCAACAGCGCGACGCGGAGTGCTTCCTTGCGCGGGGCGCGGCGGACGCCGGCGAGCTGCTCGATGATCGGATGTCCGACGTAGCTCACCGGCACGCCATGCTCGCGGTAGAACTCTTCCTCGAACGGGAAGAGGACGATCATGTGATCGACCGTCTCTGCGATGTGCCGCACGCGTCCGCGGCGCCAGGCCCAGATCTGCGGCGAGATGAAGTAGACGACGCGCAGCCCGAGCTCTTTGCAACGCTTCGCCACGCGCATGTTGAAGCCCGGATAGTCGACGAGGAGCACGGCGTCGGGACGCTCGCGCTCGATGCGCTGCATGAGGTCGCGCATGATGCGCATGAACATCGGGAGGTGGCGGAGGACGTTGAAGAGTCCAACCATCCCCAGCTCGCTGGCGTGGTGGATCAGCTCCATCTTCTGCTTCGCGAGCAGATCGCCGCCGATGCCGAAGGTCTCGAGGTTCGGATCGAGTTTCTTCAGCTCGCGGACGACATGCGCCGCGTGCAGATCGCCGGAGGCTTCGCCGGCAACGACGGCGAGTTTCATTCGGTGCCCCGCAGTTTATGCCGAGCAACGCGAGGCATCAGCGGAGCACCCGCGACGAGCGGCAGGTTCAGCGCGGCGCCGCCGTTGATCCCTCGCTGCGCTCGGGATGAACTGAGCAACTTCATTTCGGGAACGGGTACATCGCCCACGCCAGCGCGATGCCGCCGAAGAAGAGGGCGACGAAGACCCAGATGAAGAATCGGATGCGCTCGCTCTTCGTGCTGCGCCAGAGCAGCGCGAAGAACGCGGAGGTGGCGAGGGCGTAGAGGAACATCAGGATGATGTGGCTGCGCAGGGCGCTCATTCTTTGCGTCCCCATGCAGTTAATGCCGAGCGAAGTCGAGGCATCAGCGGCGGCGCCGCGCGGATGACGCCACGCGCGTCGCACATGCCAAATGCAGCGCGGCGCCGCCGTTGATCCCTCGCTGCGCTCGGGATGAACCTGTTCCTCATTCTTTTCGTCCCTCCGCGATGTCATACGCATCGAGCACCAGCAGCAGGTTCATCAACCCCGCGGTCAGCGTGAAGGCCGAGCCGTACTCGAACGTGATCGACGTGATGTCGCCGCGGCCGCCGATGGCGCGTCCGATGAAGTAGAGCGTCCCGGAGCCCATCGAGCCGAACGTGGCGAGCATGCTGAGGATGTTCCCCTTCTCGATCGTGTAGAGGCGGCCGTCGATCAGCAGTCCGATGACGAACAAAAACACGATGATGGCGAAGAAGGCCAGCGCGCGGGCGCGGCGGCCGAGGTAGAAGTGGCCGCCGCCCGGAACGATGAAGGCGAGCAGCATGGCGATGACGGATCGGCTGTTCATTCGGTGTTGAAGTCCCTGGGCAGTTCCGCGAAATGCGGCAGGAGTTTATCGAAAGTCACTCCAGGCTCCTCGGGGACGAGACGGGTGCGCGCGGTGACGGTCATGAAGTTCGAGTCGCCGGCCCAGCGCGGGACGATGTGCATGTGGTAGTGGTCGGCCACGCCCGCTCCGGCGACCTGGCCGAAGTTCATCCCCACGTTGAAACCGTCCGGGTGGTAGACGTCTGAGAGGATGCGCTGCGCCTCGGCGGTGAGGCGGATCAGCGCGCGCAGCGACGCATCGCTCGATTGCATCAGCAGCGCCTCGTGCGCGATCGGCGCGACCATGAGATGGCCGTTCGTGTACGGATATTTGTTCAGCATCACCAGCGCGTACGTGCCGCGGTAAACCGTGAGCGTCTCGCGCGTGTTGTCCGAGGCAGCCGCGATGCAGAAGATGCAGCCGGGCGGCTGATCGCTTTTCGGAGAGGTCAAGTAGGGGAACCTCCAGGGAGTGAAGAGGACGTCCATCGACGGTTACTCAGCCGCCGCTTCCTCCACCGTTTCGCTCGCCACTTCCCCTTCGCCCAGCGTCTTGTTGATCAGCTCCTTCAGCTCCTTGCCGGGCTTGAAGTATGGGATTTTCTTCGACGGGACTTCGACCTTCTCGCCGGTCTTGGGGTTGCGTCCGGTGCGGGACTTGCGGCTGCGGAGACGGAAGCTGCCGAAGCCGCGGAGCTCGATCTTCTGTCCGGCGCGGAGGGAGTCGACGATCGAATCGAAGACGATGTTGACGATCGTCTCCGCCTGCTTCTTGGTGAGCTGGACGACGCGCGCCACCTCGTCGACGAGCTCCGCCTTCGTCATCACTCCCGCTTTCTGCTCGTTGTCGTCCTCGAGATCGAGTTCGTCCACCACAGTTCGCCTCCTCTCCCCTAATTCCACTTGTACAGAAACCGCAGGCCGCTCCCGCCCAGCACGCGCTGCACGGCCGATTGCGCGTCGCTGGAGCTGGTCAGCAGCTCGAGAAGACCACCGTCACGTTTGCGCGGATAGATCAGCCCCGGCTCCCCTTCGACCTTCGCCAGCTTCGCCGCCAGCGAGACCGCGTCGTCGAGATTGCCGAGCTTGTCGATGAGCTTCAGGGCGAGCGCTTCCTCGCCGGTGAAGATGCGGCCGTCCGCGATCGCGCTGACCTGCGCCTCGCTGATCTTGCCCTTGCGTCCCGCGGCGACCGCGCGGATGAATTGCCCGTGCAACTGATCGCTGACGTGCTGCAGATACAGCCGCTCGTTCTCGCTCAACTCGCGATACGGCGAGCCCGCCGCCTTCATCGTGCCGCTGGTGATGGTCTCCGGCTTCACCTTCGCCCAGGCCAGCAGGTCCTTCAGATCCATCCACTGCATGATCACGCCGATCGATCCGGTGATCGATCCCGGGTTGGCGACGATCTCGTCGCACGCCGACGCGATGTAGAAGCCGCCCGACGCCGCGACGCTGTCGAGCGAAGCGATCACCGGCTTGCCGCTTTCCTCGCGGATCTTGCGGATCGCCTCGTAAATCTCCTGCGACGGCGCGACCGCTCCGCCCGGACTGTTGATGCGCATCACGATCGCTTTGACGCTCGAGTCGTCGGCGTACTTGTGCAGCGATTCGACCGCCGTGCGCGACTCGACGATCTCGCCCTCGACCGGCACGACCGCCACTTTCTCCGTGGCGAAGCGATGCTGATCGTCGCCGGCGAGCGCGATGAGCACGCCGATGGCGACGACGAACAGGAATGCCATCAGGCAGCCGGAGAGCGCGCCGAAGAAGAAGAAACGACCGCGACCTGTCTTGATCTCGGACATCGGATCAGCTCTGCGGATCCTCGTGCGTGTCGTCGCCGCCGTCGTGCTCGTGCGGCTCTTCGTGAGATTCCTCGTGCGGCACGTGCACGACGCCCATCGAGGCGCGCTCCTCGTCGGTCAGCGGCTCGACGTCGCGCGTGGTGAGGCCGATCTTCCGCTCGCCCGGATCGATCTTGATGATGCGCGCGCGCACCGCATCGCCCGGATGGAACATCTTGTCGAGCTTCACGCGGCCGTCGCGCTGGATCTCGCTGATGTGCGCCAGACCTTCGACGCCGTCCGCCAGGCGGATGAAGAGACCGAAGTCGGTGATCTTCGAAACGGTGCCGACCACTTCGTCCCCCATGTTGTGCGCGCGGGCGAAGTTGTCCCACTCGTTCGGCAGGAACTCGCGGACCGAGAGCGACAGCCGCTGGTTCTCGCCGTCGACGTTGATCACGCGCGCCTGCACCGTGTCGCCCTTCTTCAGCACTTCGTTCGGGTGCTTGATGCGGCGGTTCCACGACATGTCGGAGATGTGGATCAGGCCGTCGATCCCCTCTTCCACTTCGACGAACGCGCCGAAGTCGGTGAGGTTGCGGACCTTGCCGCTGATCACGGAGCCGACCGGATACCGCTCGGCGATCGTGTCCCACGGATTCTGTTCGAGGGCTTTCAGCGAGAGCGAGATGCGGCGGTTCTGCACGTTGACGTCGGCGACCACCGCTTCGACTTCTCCACCGATCGACAACAGCTTCGACGGATTGCGCACCTTCTTCGTCCACGACATCTCGCTGACGTGGATGAGGCCTTCGACCCCTTCCTCGAGCTCGACGAACGCGCCGTAATCGGCGAGCGAGACGACGCGGCCGTGAACCTTCGTGCCGAGCGGATAACGCTCCACGACGTCGGTCCAGGGATCCTGCGATTTCTGTTTGTAGCCGAGCGAGACGCGCTCGTTGGCAGGATCGAACTTGAGCACCGTCACTTCGATCTCGTCGCCGAGGTTGAAGTATTCGCTGGGGTGATTGACGCGGCCCCAGGAGATGTCGGTGATGTGCAGCAGGCCGTCGATGCCGCCGAGGTCGACGAAGACGCCGTAGTCGGTGATGTTCTTCACCACGCCGTGCGTCAGCTTCCCTTCCTCGAGCTTGCCGAGCGTCGCCTGCTTCGCCGCGACCTGTTCGACTTCGACGATCGCGCGGCGCGAGAGGACGATGTTGTTCCGTTTCTTGTCGAACGAAACGATCTTGAACTTGTACTCGTGCCCGCGGAGCGAGTCGAGGTTCTTGACCGGCTTGGTGTCGATGAGCGATCCGGGGAGGAAGGCCTTCACGCCGCCGACGTCGACGGAGAGTCCGCCTTTGACCCGGTCGATGACGCGGCCGCTGATCGGCTCGTCGGCCTTGAACGCCGCTTCGATGCGGTCCCAGACCAGCATCCGCTCCGCTTTTTCACGGGAGACGGTGACGTAGCCCGAGGAGTCCTCGAGGCGGTCGACGTAGACGTCGATCTCGTCACCCGGCTTGACCTTGACCACGCCGTGGTAGTCGGTGACCTCGTGTTTGGCCAGAAGTCCTTCAGATTTATAGCCGATGTCGACCACGACCTCGTTGGCGGTGATCTTGAGGACGCGTCCTTTGACGATCTCCCCTTCGGTGAAGCTCGACATCTTCTTGTCGTAGATGTCGAGCAACTGCTCCATGCCGAGGGATTCCAGCTCGCCTCCGTTCTCCGTGCGGGGCGTTTGCTGCTGTTTTTTAGGGTCCTGATTGGAAGCCATGAACTGGGGAACCTCCCTCGACGAGTGGCACTGGTGACGACAAAAATCTGGTACGCCCCGCGGCCGATCTCCGCGGCGTAAAATCAACGCTAAGTTGTTGATACACGCCGAAATCGGGATTCTAGCGGTCGGGCCGGAAGTGAGTCAAGAAATGACGGATCGGACCGCTTCGACAATCCGCGACACGACCTCCGGAATCGTCAGATCGGACGTGTCGACGACCGTGTAGCTGGAGTCGTAGGTCAGAGGGGAATCGGCCCGGGTGGAGTCCTGGGTATCGCGCTGGACGGTCTCGGCGAGGACCTTGTCGAAATCGACCGCCTGCCCCCTGGCCATCAGCTCGCGATACCGCCGCTCCGCCCGCACCTCGGGGCGCGCCGTCAGGAAGAACTTGTGCCGGGTATCGGGAAAGACCTTCGTCCCGATGTCGCGCCCCTCGAGCACGCCGCCGTTGCGGCTCCCCATCGCCTGCTGCAGTTTCACCAGCACGCGGCGGACCGCCGGGACGGCCGAGACGTGGCTCGCCGCCATGCTGATCTCCGGAGTGCGGATGAAGTCGGTGACGTCCTCGCCGTTGAGCATCGTGCGCGCCTTCTCGCCGGGGACGAACTCGATGTCGGTTTTCGACGCCAGCTCGGCGAGCGTCGCTTCGTCTTTGACGTCGATGCCGGCGCGGATGGCGGCGAGTCCGATGGCGCGGTACATCGCGCCGGTGTCGATCTGCGGAATCCCGAGCTCCTGCGCGACGAGCCGGCTGACCGTCGACTTCCCCACGCCCGCAGGGCCGTCGATGGCCACGATCAGCGGCTGCATCAACCTCTCCGCGCGGCGCTCTTGTGGCGGGGGGCGGGCTTCTTCTTCGACGACGACGACGGCTTCGCTTTCGCCGCCGGCTTCTTGCGCGTCGTCGCCGCGGCTTTGGCGCGCGTGGCGGGACGGGTCGTCGTGCGGCGCGCCTTCGCCGGCTTCTTCGAATCCTGCACCGTGGCGAGCATCTTCACTTCCTGCTTCGACAGCTCGCGCCAGACGCCGGCGGTCAGTTTCGGATCACGGATCGGGCCGATGGCGACGCGCTTGAGCTTCGACACCGGATGGCCGATGGCCTTGAACATCTTGCGGATCTGCTGCGTGCGCCCTTCGCGCAGCTTGACCTCGAACCAACTGTTGCCTTCGTCGTCGGTGCGGCCGGTCGTCTTCACGCGTGCGATCTCGCACGGGAGCGTGCGCTTGTTGTCGATGGTGATGCCGCGCTGCAGCTTGTCGATGAGCCGCTGCTCCGGCACGCCGCGCACTTTCACGTGATAGGTCTTCACCGAGCCGTGCGTCGGATGCGAGACCTTGAAGGCGAGCTCGCCGTCGTTGGTCAGCAGCACGAGGCCTTCGGAATGAAAGTCGAGACGGCCGACGGGATAGATGCGCTCGCGGATGCCGCGCACCAGATCGATGACCGTGCGGCGGCCCTGCGGGTCTTCCACCGTGGTCATCACTTCCTTTGGCTTGTAGAGGAGGATGTAGCGATGCGGCTCGGCGTGGGTGATCAGCTTGCCGTCGACTTTGATGTGATCGCGGCTGGCGTCGGCGCGGGAACCGAGCTCGGTGACGACACGTCCGTTCACCGTTACCCGTCCCTCCCGAATCATCGTCTCCGCTTCGCGTCGTGACGCGAATCCCGCGTGGGCGATGATTTTCTGCAGTCGCTCCAGTTCCATTACTCTCGCTGTTCGCCGCTCGATGATTCTACTGCATCGTCATCGACGTTCGCTGCGAGTTCCGCTTCCGCTTCCGCCGTCGCTGCTGCTTCATCGACGACCGGAACTTCGAGCGCCGCTGCTTCCGCCGCGGGCGACGCCTGCTCCGACGCGGCGATTGCAGCGACGATGTCGTCGCCGATGTTGTCGCCGATCAGATCGCCGAATTCTTCGAGCGCCGGAAGATCGCGAATGTCATTGAGGCCGAAGTGCACGAGGAAATCGCGCGTGGTGCGATAGAGGAACGGACTGCCGACGACGTTCTTTCGTCCCGCCACGCGGATCATGCGGCGCTCGAGCAGCGTGCGGATGACGGCGTTCGAATTCACGCCGCGGATCTCCGACACTTCCGGCGCGGTGACCGGCTGGCGATACGCGATGATGGCCAGCGTCTCCAGCGCGGCGAGCGAAAGACGCGACTCCCCTTTTTTCGCGAAGTACTTTTTCAGAACCGGATCGTGCTCCGCGCGCGTGGCCAGGCGCCAGCCGCCCGCGGTCTGCTCCAGCATGAAGCCGCCGACGTTCGCGTCGAGGTTGCGCTTGATCTCCTCGAGCTGCGCGATGACCGCGTCGCGGCCTTCGTCGGAGAAGGCGTCGACGAGATCGTCGAGCTTCACCGGCTCATTCGTTACGAAGAGGATTGCTTCGAGTGCGGCACGTAGTTCAGTGGATTCCATTCATCATCTCTGGTCGAACATGGCGAACTGCGCTTCATCGATCTCGACATCCGATTTACCGAGCAGGATGTCGCCGAACGTCTCGCTCTGCTGCAGGCTGATGCCGCCGAGGCGCACCAGCTCGAGCGTGCCGAGAAAGATCGCGATCAACTCGTGGCGATCGCGCCCTTCCAGGAACCACTGCAGGCGGATCGGCGACTTCTCCTTCAGCTTCGCGTAGATCTCGGACATTTTCTCCGAGACCTTGTGCTGCAGATGCTGGAGCTGCAGCGCGTTCGGATGGTTCTGTTTGTAGCGATTGAGTGCCGTGCGGAACGCGTCGATCAGATCGAAGAGCGAGACCTCGCTCATGTCGATCTCCGACGCGTCGACGCCGGGCGGCGTCTGCTGCGGCCGCGACCACATCCCCATGCGCACGACGTCGAGCTCCGCGAACGATTCCGCGACGGCCTTGAAACGCTGGTACTCGAGGAGGCGATCGACGAGCTCCTTGCGCGGATCCTCGCCCTGCTCTTCCGCGTTCTCGTCGCGCGGGAGCAGCATCTTCGATTTGATGTTGATCAGCAGCGCGGCCATGTAGACGTAGTCGGCCGCCACTTCCAGATCGAGCTCCTCCATCGCGTCGAGATACGCGTTGTACTGCTCGGTGATGAGCATGATGGGGATGTCGAAGATGTCGACCTTGTGCTGCTTGATGACGTGCAGCAGCAGATCGAGCGGACCGTGGAAGGTCGGCAGCGTGACTTTGTAGGCGGTCGACTCTTCTTCATCGACGAAGCCCTCACCCCCGCTTCGCGGACCCTCTCCCGCTGCGGCGGGCGAGGGAGGTGCGTGGCCTTCTCCCGCCGCAGCGGGAGAAGGTGCCCGAAGGGCGGATGAGGGTTCTTTCTCGTCGCTCATCGGAACTCGGGGTAATCGATCTTCATCGCCGCGCGCACGAGCTCCAGCGTTTCGCCGGCGCGCTCGCGCGCCTTGCGGTTGCCCTCGCGCAGGACGTCCCACACGTATGACGGATCAGCGTCGATCTGTTCGCGCTTCTCACGGATCGGCCGGAGCTGCTCGATCATGATCTCGGCCAGCAGCTTCTTGTCGTCGACGCAGCCGATCTGCGCGGTGCGGCATTCGTGATCGACGCGCGCGATGGTCGCGTCGTCGGAAAACAGTTTGTGGAACTGGAAGAGGTTGCAGATGTCGGGATTGCCCGGATCTTTGCGCCGCAGGCGGTTGGGATCGGTGAACATCGTCATCACCAGCGCGCGGATCTCGTCCGCGCTCGCGGTCAGGCCGATGGTGTTGTTGTACGACTTCGACATCTTGCGCGCGTCGAGTCCCGGCACCTTCGGCGTCTCGGTGAAGAGCGCCTGCGGCTCCGGAAAAACGTCGCCGTAGAAATTGTTGAAGCGGCGGACGATCTCCCGCGAGATCTCGAGATGCGACGCCTGGTCCTCGCCTACCGGCACGAGGTTCGCCCTGTAAACAATGATGTCGGCGGTCTGCAGCAGCGGGTATCCGAGGAAGCCGTAGGTGTTGAGGTCCTTGTCCTTCAGTTGTTCCTGCTGATCCTTGAAGGTGGGGACGCGCTCGAGCCACGGCAGCGGCGTCACCATCGACAACAGCAGGTGCAGCTCCGCGTGCTCCTTGACCTCGGACTGCACGAAGATCGTCGACTTCTCCGGATCCATGCCGGCGGCGATCCAGTCCGCGACCGCATCGTACGTAGCCTGCCGGACGCGGCCGGGATCGGCGTAGTCGGAGGTCAGCGCGTGCCAGTCGGCGACGAAGTAATAGCAGCGGTACGTGTCCTGCAGACGCACCCAGTTACGTACCGCGCCGAAGTAGTTGCCGAGATGGACGCGGCCGGTTGGCCTGAGGCCGCTGAGGACGAATTGACGAGGCTGACTCAAGTATTTCTCACGGGATTGGTGTCAAGGACGCGGCAGTGTAGCAGCGATACCAGCGGCGTACAATCGAGCTTCCGATGCCCTCCCCGCACCTAGCGAATCTCTGCAGGTTGACTGATTCGCTGTCGCGTGCGACGACTCTCGAACAGGTCTACGACGGTGCCCTCGACACGTTGCAATCGGCCCTCGGCGTGGCCCGCGCGTCGATTCTCCTTTTCGACGAAAAGGACTTTATGGGCTTCGTGGCCTGGCGCGGATTGAGCGACACGTATCGCGCCGCCGTGAACGGCCACACGCCCTGGAAACCCGACACGCCGAATCCAAAGCCGATCGGCGTCGTCGACGTCACCGCCGATGCGTCGCTCGCGTCGTACGCCTCCGTGTTCGCGGCCGAGGGCATCCGCGCACTCGCCTTCTTTCCGCTCGTCTATCGCGACCGCGTCATCGGCAAGTTCATGCTCTATTGGGCCGAGCCGCATGCGTTGAGCGACGAGGAGATCGATCTCGCCCAGACCATCGCGGCGCAGATCGCGTTCGGCGTCTCACGGGTGTGCGTGGAGCAGGAGCTCGAGCGGGAGCGCGAGCGCCTCAACGCGATCATCGTCAACGTGCCGGGCGTTGTGTGGGAGGCGATCCAGGAAGGCGACGATCGCGTCGTGACCTACATCAGTCCGCAGATCGAATCGCTCCTCGGCTACAGCCCCGATGAGTGGTATCGCAATCCGCAGTTCTGGCGCCAGATCGTCATCACGCCCGACGTCGACGTGGTGGAGCAGCTCCGCAAGGATGGTCCGCCGATCGTGCGCTATCAGATGAGAGCCCGCGACGGCCGCCTGGTCTGGGCCGAGGCGCGCGCGTCGTATCGCAACGAGAACGGGAAGCGGATGGTGCGCGGCGTGACGATCGACATCACCGCACAACGCGACGCGGAGCGGCACGAGCATTTCCTCTCCGAGGCCTCGGCGCTTCTCACCTCATCATTCGATTACGACTCGACGCTGCGGAAGATCGTCCAGCTCGCGGTTCCGGAGATCGCGACCTGGTGCGCCATCGACGTGAGCGACGACGTCGGCGATTTGCATCGCGTCGCCGAAGCGGGCACGCCGCCGGCCGAGTGCGTCGAGGTTCCGCTCACCGCCGCCGGCCGGACGCTCGGCCTGTTGTCACTCGCCACTGCCGATTCCGAACTGGCGACCGAGCTCGCGCGCCGTATCGGCTACACCGTGTCGAACGCGCGGCTCTATCGCGAAGCGCAGGAGGCGAATCGCGCGAAGGACGAGTTCCTCGCCACGCTCTCGCACGAGTTGCGCACGCCTCTCACCGCGACCCTCGGCTGGGCCACGATGCTGCGGATCGGCGATCTCTCGCCGGAGAACGCGCGCATCGCGGTGGAGACGATCGAGCGGAGCATCAAGACACAGACGAAACTGATCGACGAGATCCTCGACGTCTCGCGCATCGTCACCGGCAAGCTGCAGATCGCGAGCGCGCCGGTGCGGCTGGCGACGATCGTCGAGGCAGCGGCGGAGACGATTCGTCCGAGCCTGGCGGCCAAGGGACTCGATCTGACGGTCGAGGTCGCGCCGATCGAAGGGATCGTCATCGGCGACGCCGCGCGCCTGCAGCAGGTAATCTGGAACCTGCTGTCGAACTCCGTGAAGTTCACGCCGCCGGGCGGATCGATCTCCATCACGATGGACGAGTCCTCGCGGGAGACGGTGCGCATCGCGGTGAAGGACAGCGGCGCCGGCATCGCGCGCAAGTTCCTGCCGTACGTCTTCGAGCGCTTCCGCCAGGGCGACAGCAGCTCGACGCGCGTGCACGGCGGCCTCGGGCTCGGCCTGGCGATCGTCCGCAGCATCGTCGAAGTGCATGGCGGCGCCGTCGAGGCATTCAGTGAAGGTGAAGGACTCGGATCGACGTTCACGATCACGTTGCCGGTCGCTCCGGTGTTCGCCGCGGTCGCGCAGACAGACACAAGCACCTCGGTGCCGCAGGATCTCGCCGGCGTGTCGGTGCTGCTGGTGGAAGACGAAGAAGACACGCGGATGATGCTGACCACCGCGCTGCGCCGCTCCGGGGCGCGCGTGATCGCCGTCTCATCCGCCGCCGATGCGCTCGATGCCTTGCGCGAGACGTCGGCGAACATCGTGGTGAGCGACATCGGCATGCCGGGCGAAGACGGCTGCTCGCTGATGATGAAGGTACGGGCGGGCACGATCGAGTCGTGCCGCGACATCCCGGCCATCGCGCTGACTGCGTACGCGCGCACCGAGGATCGCGAGCGGATCATCGCCAGTGGCTTCGGGATGCATCTCGCGAAGCCGATCGATCCGGCCGACGTCGTGCGCGCGGTGCGGAAGATGTCAGTCTCGGGCGGAAGTGGCGATCGTCACGCCAAGTAACCGCTCGAGCACTTCCTTCGCCTTCGGCAACCCTTCGTTCTCGATCAGCTCGATCGCGATCCGCTGCGCCTTCTCCAGCAGCGCGTGATCGCGGAGGATGTTGCCGAAGCGGAAGCGCGCGACGCCGCTCTGGCGCGTGCCGAGGAATTCGCCGGGACCGCGGATCTCGAGATCGCGCTCCGCGACGTCGAAGCCGTCCTTCGTCTTCTCGAACAACTTCAGCCGGTCGACCGCCTCGGGATTCGCCTTCTCCTCGCAGACCACCACACAGTACGACTTCCGCTCGCCGCGGCCGACGCGTCCGCGGAGCTGATGCAGTTGCGAGAGGCCGAAGCGGTCGGCGTCGAGGATCACCATCATCGAGGCGTTCGGCACGTCGATGCCGACCTCGATGACGGTCGTCGAGACGAGGATGTCGATCTCGCCGCGCTTGAAGTGCTGCATCGTCTCTTCTTTGTCCGAGGCGCTCATGCGGCCGTGCAGCATCGCCACGCGGCGATTCGGAAAACGCTTCTGCATCGACTCGAAGCCGGCGGTCAGCGGCTTGAGGTTCGACTTCTCCGACTCCTCGATGATCGGGTAGACGACGTAGGCCTGCGCGCCGGCGTCGACCTCCTCGTCGATGAAACGCCAGACGCGGTCGAGCTGCGTCGAGGTGCGCAGCACGGTCTTCACCTGCACGCGGCCCGGCGGCAACTCGTCGATCACCGACAGCTCGAGGTCGCCGTACATCGCCAGCGCCAGCGAGCGCGGGATCGGCGTGGCGGTCATGACCAGGATGTCGGGCGTTTCGCCTTTCTCGAACAGCGCCTGCCGCTGCTCCACGCCGAAGCGATGCTGCTCGTCGACGATCGCCAGCCCAAGCGACTTGAAGCGGATCTTCTCCTCGAGCAGCGCATGCGTCCCGACGGCGAGCTGGATGTAGCCCTCGCGCAGTCCCGACTGCAGCGTGCGGCGCTCGCCCGCGGACATCGAGCCGGTCGCTTTCGCCACCACGATCGAGTGGTCAACTAGTTGACGAATGCGCTGGTAGTGCTGCTCGGCCAGGATCTCGGTCGGCGCGAGCAGCGCGACCTGGTGGCCGTTGCGGATGACGACGATCGCGGCGATCAGCGCGACGATCGTCTTGCCGCTGCCGACGTCGCCCTGCAGCAGGCGGTACATCGGCGTGACCGCGGTGATGTCGTCGACGATCTCCTTGACCACCCGCTTTTGCGCGTCGGTCAGGCGGAACGGGAGGATGCGGCGGACCTCCTCGCGCAGCTTGTCCGCGACCTCGATCTTCCGCTCCTTCTTCCGCACCTCTTCGCTCGCGCGGCGGACGCGCAGGGCCAGCATGAAGCTGAAGAACTCCTGGAGGATCAGGCGCAGATGCGCCGGCGAGCGCTGGCGGAGGAACTGGTCGTCGAGGACGGCGGGGCGGTGGACGGCGGCGAGCGCTTCCTGCAGTCCGATCACGCCGAGGCGCTCGCGGATCTCCGGCGGCATCGGATCGTCGAGCTCGGCGAGCGACTCGTCGAGGGCCCGTGCGATCAATTGCCTCAACGACTTAGGGGCGATGTTGGTGATCTTCGAGTAGATCGGGACGATCGATCCTTCATCCTCTTCTTCACCTTCGAACTTTTCCCAGTCGGGGCTGTCGATCTGCAGGCTGTAGGACGTGTAGCGCGGGATGCCGTAGACCGAGAGGCGGTCGCCGCGTCCGATCTGGTCGGAGAGGTACGGCTGGTTGAACCAGACCAGTTTCACCGCGCCGGTGCCGTCCTCTACCGCGGCCTCGAAGATCCGCATCCGCTTCCGCGGCGAGACGTGCGCATGCGCGGAGATGACCTTGCCGCGGATCAGGACCGGCGTGTCGACGTGACGGCCGAGGTCTGCGATGCGGGTCGGGTGGCGGCGATCCTCGTAACGGAAGGGGAAAAGCCAGAGGAGGTCGCGAATGGAGGTGATCCCGGCAGCGGCGAGCGCCTCCGCCCGCCCTTTGCCGACACCTTTGAGGAACTGGACTGGGGTGTCGGGATTCACGCAGTGGGATTGTGCACGATGATCGAGTTTCTACGCTGAGTAGTGCGGACGGTTCGAAGCAGGTTTTCTCTACCTCGAAGCAGGTTTTCTCTACCTCGAAGCAGGTTTGCTGTACCTCGAAACAGGTTTGCTGTACCTCGAAGCAGGTTTTCTCTACCTCGAAACAGGATTTCTCTACCTCGAAACAGGATTCCACTACCTCGAAACAAGATTCGACTACTTCGAGACAAGATTCGACTACCTCGAAGCAAACTTCCACTACCTCGAAGCAAGACTCGACTACCTCGAAGCAAACTCTCTCTACCTCGAAGCAAGCCCTTCACTACCTCGAAGCGAACTTCCACTTCCTCAAAGCGAACTTTCACTTAGGCGAAGTGAACTTTCGCTTCCTCGAAGCACAATTTCTTATACGAAGATCACGCCGACACAGCCTCTAATCGAACACGGCCTTCATCGAGATCAGCCCGATCTTCACCAGATCGCCGTTGTGCATCGTCACCGGGATTCCGGTCGGGATGCGCTGATCGTTGACGTAGGTCCCGTTCACCGTCCCGACTTCCTCGAGCATCATGTACTCGCTGCCGGAGCGGATGATCTTGGCGTGACGCCGCGAGACCGAGCGGTTCTGATCTACAGAGGTTAGATCGATGTCGGGGAGGATTCCGGTGACCGGATCGGCGCGGCCGATGGTCGTCTCGTCGCCGGACGAGAAGAAGAACGCGGAACCGGTCGCGACGTCGACGAGGCGATGACGCGTGGTTTTCTCCGGCTGCGCCAGTTGCGTGGCGTCGAGCGCCGAATGATCGACGTCGACTTCCTTGCCGACCAGCCGCTCGAGCAGCGCGTTGGCTTCACGCAGCCGCTTGGAGTACTTGCGGATGATGCGGACGGCGACCTCCGGGTTCTTCCGGAGCATCTCGTCGAAGCGGGCGCCGTTGATGACGACGACGCGGACGTCGGTCACGGCGATGGCGTCGGCGGTGCGCGGCACGCTCTCCAGAACGGCCATCTCGCCGAAGAAGTCGCCCTTCTCCAGCCTGGAGAGGACGTGCGACTCGCCGGCGATGTGCTTGACGATGTTCACCTCTCCTTCCTGGATGATGAACATGTCGGTACCGAGATCGCCCTGCGTGAAGATGGTGTCGCCGGCGGCAAACATCTGACTCGAATCCTTCACCGGATCCTTTCCGGTGCCGGGACCGGCGCCGCTCGACGTCTTGAAGACAGCCTTCATGAGCTCAGTTTAACCGAGGGCGACGGCGGGCTCCGTGATGGCGAGCACGTTGTCGTTCGTGCTGAGGCGGGCGCGAACGCCGATGGGCATCAGGAGATTGTCGCCGTCATGGCCGAACGGAAAATGACGCACGACGGGGATGCTCATCGACCCGAAAAATTCGCGGAGAAATACGGTGATTTCCGCATCGCTCCCACACCCTCTCAGACTCCCGATAATGACCCCTCGGATTTTTTTCAGTCTACCGGTCAGCCTTAAGTGCGTCAACATTCTGTCGATGCGATAAACCGGCTCGTCGACGTCTTCCCAGAACCAGATTCCGTCGTCGATCCAGAAGTCGTACGGCGTGCCGGTGAGATCGTTCGTCAGCGACACGCAACCGCCGAAGAGAACGCCCTCCGCGTCGCCCGGATTGAGCACCTGATCGGCGCCGAACGACCACGTCAGCGGCGCGTCACCGGCGAGCATCGACCAGAACCAAGCCTCGCGATCGGGCGAGAGTCCGTCGTGCCAGTCGGTGTTCATCATCGGCCCGTGAAAGGTGGCGACACCCGCGCGCACCGCGATCGCCTGATGCAACGCCGTGAGATCGCTGAACCCGATGACCGGCCGCGGATTCGCCGCGACGGCGTCGTAATCGACGCGATCGAGGATGCGATGCAGTCCGTATCCGCCGCGGGCAAAGAAGAAGCCATCGAATTCCGGCGAACGCAGGAACTCGTTCAGCACGCCGGCGCGCTCGTCGTCCCCACTCGCCAGGTAGCGATCGCGGACGGCGATGTTGGGCGCGAGCGTGACGCGCAGTCCGCGGGCGCGAAGGTTTTCGGCGGCGTGCTCGATACGCGGGAGCTCGGAGGGAGAGGAGGCGGCGAGGACGGCGATGTGGGAGGGGCGGGTCAGGGGGCGAGGTTTGCGTAGCACGGAATGAAGAATTTCGAATTCAGAATGAAGAAGCAAGCAAAACAACGTGCGCGAAGCGCCACGTCAATTCTTCATTCTGCATTCTGAATTCTTCATTTGCCGCGCAGACGGCAAGAGCGTGGAGCGGACCTGTAAGCCGAATTCTGTCTCCGTTGCCGGCGAGGATCATTCATCTGCCACTCGCGTTGCCGCGGTGGTCGAGCAACCTACCCGGAAGCTCGAGCGGGAACGGGCGGTCCCTCGCTTCCCTATTTGGTCTTGCTCCGCAGGGGGTTTGCCATGCCGTCGCCGCTCACGCGGGACGCGGTGCGCTCTTACCGCACCGTTTCACCCTTACCTCCGGCCGCTTGCGCGTCCGGTTTGGCGGTTTGTTTTCTGTTGCACTGTCCGTCGCATCGCTGCGCCTGGTCGTTAACCAGCCTGCTGCCCGTCGGAGTTCGGACTTTCCTCGGGACCCTTCGACAAGCTCAGGGCACCGCGATCCTCCGGTCCGCTCCACGCATTCGAGGATAACAGATACACCACCGGAAAATTGCGCCGGTAAATAGCTACAGCTAAATGCGTTACGAAAAATGTCGGCGCGCCGACATCAAAATCGATCGCGATTTTTCGGATCGGAAAACCAAGCCTGCCAGTCCTCCGCATCCGCGGGCTCATCGCGCTGCAGCGACTCCAGCTCCCGCGCGAATTGCTCGGCCGAAACGACCGCCACATGCCTCCCCTGCACCCGCGCCGCGCAGCCGCGGTCGGAGGTCACGACCGACCATCCGCGACCGCTCGAGACGCGCTTCACGATGAGGTCATCGGCGGGCACGGCGCCGCTGAAGACGATGCTCACGGAGCCAAGAGTCTTGGCGAAAGACGCCGGCTCCGGACCATCGAAGAAGCAGACGACCCGCGTCCGTTTGATCCGCGCGAAGGAGGCCAGGAGGCGCACGAGCTGCCGCTTCGGATCGTCGCCGCGGAGGTCTGCGCCGGCGCGCCCGAGCACGTTACTGCCGTCGATGACCCAAGGCATGTTCGTTGGCAGTTGGCAGTTGGCCGGAGGCGCTCTACTGCCAACTGCCAACTGCCCCCTGCCAACTATCTCGGTATATGCACCACGACCGGCGTCGCTTCGCGCAGCGATTGCGGGATCGACGAGATCGCGTTCTGCGCCGCCTGCTGCGTCGGATAGCGGCCCCAGAAGACGCGATAGCACGAGCGGTTGCGATAGCTGATGGCGGTGAACCAGACGTTCGTGCCGCCCTCGCGCAGGGCCCGCGTGATCGACGCCGGCTCGCAGACGAGCTCGAACTGCACGGTGTAGGCGCCGCTCTTGTCCGACGCAAACTCGCGCGCCATCGCCTCGTAACGCGCGGTGTCGGCGGCGGTCGCCGGAGGGACCGCGGCTGCTGGCTTCGTGCTCCCCGCGTTGGTGATCAAGGCGCCGGTGCTCGTCTGCTCCACACGCGCCGCGGTCGAGGTCGCGATGACCATCGGCGCCGGTTTCGGAGGCGTCACTACGGCGGGCGCCGGCGGTGCCACGGTCGTGGTCGTCGCGACCGGCGTGATTGTCCCGATTGCCACGGCCGGAGCCGGCGGCGGAGGCGTCGGACGGATCACCGGCCGCTTCGCCGGGCGCTTCACCACGACGGTCTCAGCCGCCTTCTCCGCCTCTTTCCCCTGCCACCAGAGCCAGACCGCATAACCGCTGAAGCCGATGATGATGATCGCGACCGATACGATCAGCGCGTCGACCCATCTCCCCGGCTTCGAGGCTTTCTTGACCACGTCCTTCATCGGCGGCGGGTTCTTCCCGCGCACCGGCACCGCGGCACGTGCCGCGGTCTCAATCTGCGCCTCGTCGAACCCCCACTGCTCCTCGGCAGGCGGCGGCTCGGGCATCCGCTTCGGTTTCTCGAACGGCTGCATCGGCGTGATCGGCGGCGGCGCGGGCTTGTCCCACGACGGCATCGCCGCCGACTCGTGCGGCATCGCCATCTCCGCCGGCTCCGGCTCCAGCTCTTCCGGCGCGGTCTCGAACATCGCCTCGTTCATCGGCGGGAGATCGAGCGAAGGCGCATCTTCGAAATTCGATTCGAACGCCGCTGCCATCGCGGGTGACGGCATCGGCGTGGGCGCCGGAATCTCTGTCGTCGGCATCGGCGCATCCCACATGTCGGCGGCGTCGGCGACCGCTTCGGTGTTGAAGCTGAAGTCGCCGCTGCCGGCAGGCATCGACCAATCCTGAGCATCTACTTGAGGTTTTGGCGCGGTCGTCAGAAGTCCGAGAACGTGCAGCGCATGCAGCAGTTTGTAGACGTTGAACGTGTCGGTGCCGGAGAGCATCGCTACTTCCGACGCGCTGTTGACGCCGTCGATGTTCGCGGCGATCGCTGCGGCTTCCTGGTTCAGGCCGAGGCGGCGGAACGACTCGTCGAAGTCGCCCGCCTTCGACAGCACCGCGCCGCCGCCGTCGAGCGCCGCGTCGAACTTCGCGCGGTCGTTATCGGTGACGATCAACTCCGTGATGATCTGCTGCAACGGGAAGAGCGTCCCCTCTTCGCGTTTCGGGAGGTAATCGGCGACGACGGTGAACGAGCCGGTCGCCCACGCCGCGATCGAGCGGATGACGCCGATCACCTGAACGCGGCGCGCCCAGGTCAGTTCCTTCTTCGTGATGAAGCCGAGGCCGAGGAGCGCGTCGCCGAGCGTCTCGGACTCCTTGCGCTTGGCCAGCGCCTGCTTGACGTGCTCGCGCGAGACCTTGTTCGCGCGCATCAGGATCTCGTCGATGGAATCCGCGCGGTCGTTCGTGCTGGCCGACAGGATGTCGCCGGTCTTGAAGTAGATGATCTTGATGATGCCGTCGTTCTCGAAGCGAATTGCTCCGGTGAACTGCTCACGCCCAAGCTCGACGAGTCTTTCAATCAGACTGATCTCGCCGATTTCGCCTTCGAGCTTCATCAATGCCGTTTCCCCCTGCACACGCTTTTGTGCATTGGATTGTAATTCGGGTTGCTCGGTTGCTTGGTTGCTAAGTTGTCCGGTTTTACTCAGTAACCCAGCAACTCAGCAACTATGCGGAGTGCAACTCATCGTAAAGACTCTGCCCGACTTTTCGTCCGAGAACATTCATCAGATCCTGAACTGACGCCTGCCGAACGCCGCTGATGCTGCCGAAGCGCTCGAACAGCAGCTTGCGCCGCTTGTCGCCGATGCCCGGCAGGTCTTCGAGCTCGCTGTGCAGCACGCGCTTCGAGCGGCGGCGGCGATGCGATGAGACGGCGAAGCGGTGCGTCTCGTCGCGCACCATCTGCAGGAGCTGCAGCGCGGGATCGCGACGCTCCAGGCGGATCGGCTCCTCGCGATCGGGGACGTAGATCTCCTCCTCGCGCTTCGCCAGGCCGGCGATCGGGATCTCCTCGATGCCGAGCTTGTTCAGCGCGGCGAGTGCGGCGTTGAGCTGCCCGCGGCCGCCGTCGATGAGGATCATGTCGGGCAGCGGCTTGTCCTCTTCCAGCAATCGCCGATAGCGGCGATCGACCGCCTCGGCCATCGATCGGAAGTCGTCCGCGCCGACCACCGTCTTGATGTTGAAGACGCGGTACTGGTTCTTGTCGAACTTCCCGCGGTCGAGAACCACCATCCCGGCGACCGAGTCCGAGCCCTGGATGTTGGAGATGTCGAACGATTCGATCTTCGACATCTCGCGGTCGAAGCCGAGGACCTGCCCAAGTCTTTGTGCAGCGATCTGCAGCCGGTCCTGCGTCGATTTGCGGAAACGCGACTCGTGCGAGAGGCGCGCATTGCGGTTCGCCAGCTCCACGCGGTCGACCCCTTTGCCGCGCTGCGGCACGCGCAGCGACACCTTTCGCTGGCGCTGCGAGGTCAGCCACTGGTTCAGCAGCTCCGGCTCGTCGACGTCGAACGGGATCAGGATCTCGCCCGGGATGAAGAGGTTGTCCTGGTAGTAGCGCTGCAGGACCTCGGCGAGGAAGTAGCCGCGCTCGTAGTCCTGCACCTTTTCCCAGAAAAGCTCGCGGCGGTCGACGACGTTGCCGTCGCGGATGACGAAGAGCTGGACGGCGACGTCGCTCCCCTCTTCGTAGAGTCCCCAGACGTCGAGATCTTCCTCTTCCGCCGAGGCCACCTGCTGCTCCGCCTGGATGCGCTCCACGGTGCGGATCAGGTCGCGGTAGTAGCTCGCCAGCTCGTAGTTCTCGTCCTCGGCCGAGCGATACATCCGCTGCGTCAGCCGGTCCTGCAGCTCCTTCGACTTGCCGCTGAGGAAGAGCACGACGTCGTCGACCATCTCGCGATACGCGTCCTGCGTGGTCAGCCCGACCACGCACGGCCCGAGGCATTGATGCATGTCGTAGTAGAGGCAGGGCCGCGTCAGCGCGCTCTTTCCTTCGGTGATCTCGAGGTCGCAGCTCCGCAGCTTGAACTGATCAGCGATCAGCTTGAGGATGCGTCGCGCCGTGCCGGCGAAGAACGGGCCGAAGAAGAGGTCGCCCTTCTTCCGGTCCGCGCGCCGCGTGAACACCACGCGCGGGAAGTCCTCGGACACCGTGACTTTGATGTACGGATACGTCTTGTCGTCGCGGAGCAGGACGTTGTACCGCGGCTGGTGCGTCTTGATGAGGTTGTTCTCGAGGAGGATCGCCTCGAGCTCGTTGTTCGTGGTCACGAAATCGATCGCGTCGATCTCGTTGATGAGGGTCATGATCCGAGCGTCCCGAGCCCCGCGCCCGACCAGGTACGACTGCACCCGGTTGCGAAGATTGCGCGCCTTGCCGACGTAGATGACCTCGCCTTCCGCATTTTTGTGCAGGTAGACGCCGGGCCGTTCCGGCAATTCCTTCAGGCGCAACTTGAGCTTTTCGAGACGATCCATCGAGCGTGCTTACAACGATTTACGACAGCGAAACGTTCCTGATCGTACGATTCGTACGATCGCAATGGTACGATTCGTACGATGAAGTCAACGCCAGTCCTCTCCGACCTCGAGCTCGCCTTGCTCGGACTCATCCGTGAGCAGCCGCGGAGCGGGTATGCGCTGCGGAAGGCGATCGTCGATTTCCCGCAGTTCAGCGACAGTCCGGGCGCGATCTACCCCGCCCTACGCCGGCTTCGTGCTGGCGGACTGATCGAGGCGAGCGGCGACGGCGGCGGACGCAAGACCGAGGTCTTCCGTGTGACCGCGGCGGGGCGGCGGGCTCTGCGGGCAACGCTCGAGGCTCCGCCCTCGGAGCGCGAATCAGCGGATCGTCAAATGCTCCGGTTCGCGTTCATCGATCTCGAGCTCGACGCGGGTGCGGTCGCCGACTTCCTGCACGGATATGCCCGCATCGCCGAGGAGCGGGCGGCGAAGCTGCGCGGACGGAGCTTCGTCATCGATCGAAGCTCGGCCAGGCTCGCGGTGGAGCATGAGGTCGAGGTGCAGGTGGCGCGAGCGCGGTGGGCAGAGCGGGCGGCGAAGCGGATCAAACGGTAGCGAGGAACTCCCCCGCCTTCACCCGGAACGCATCGGTCCATTCGTGACCGGCATCCAGCTCGATGATCTCCGCGGCCGTCAGTCGCGCACGATCGGCGGCGAACTTCTCCGGCGTGTACCAGTCGTCGCGCGAGCCGCGTCCGCTCAGTACGCGCGGCAGCTTCGACGCATCGACGTCGGGCGGCAGGTCGCCACCGAGGATCACGACGGCGTCGCAACGGATGGAGGCCGCAGCGCGATACGCCATCGCCGCACCCTGCGAGAAGCCGGCGAAGACGAGCCGGTCGTACTCGCCGAACGACTCGAGGGCGCGGCGCACATAATCAATGTTGTCGCCGATCGCCGCCTCGCGGTCCTGCCGCGTCATCCAGCTCGCCACGACGATCTCGCTCCGCGATCGATAGAACCGATGCAGCGCCTGCACAGACGCGAGCGTCCACGAATCGGCGCCCGGAATCTGCTCCAGCTCCGCGAGCAGCTCCTCCGCGTTCTGCGCGTAACCGTGGAACCCGACGAGCAGGCGCCGCGCATCTCCAGCGCGAACGACGACGCGTCCATGCGCGCGAGCTTCGATCGAACGAACGTCCATGGCGCGCATGGTACTCTCCGCGCGTGCCGCGGATCACGGTGATCGTCCCCTGCTTCAACGAGGAGCAGCGACTCGACGTCGACACCTTCCGCGCCTTCGAGCTTCCCGGCTACGACCTCCAATTCCTCTTCGTGAACGACGGTAGCCGCGACGGCACATCGCGCGTGCTGCAATCAGTCCGCGACAGCAATCCCGCCCGCTTCGACGTCCTCGATCTCGAACGAAACGGCGGCAAAGCGGAGGCGGTGCGCCGCGGCATCATGAAGGCCGCCGAACAACCGGCGGACTTCGTCGGCTTCTGGGATGCCGACCTCGCCACGCCGCTCACCGAGCTCCCCGCGTTTCTCGAGGTCTTCGCCCGTCCGAACATCGAGATCGTCTTCGGTGCGCGCGTCCGACTCCTCGGCCGCGAGATCAGCCGCCGCCCCGACCGCCATTACCTCGGGCGCGTAGGCGCGACGCTCATCTCGCAGACCCTCGGCCTCGCGATCTACGACACGCAGTGCGGCGCGAAGCTGTTCCGGATGAACGACGCGGTCACCAAAGTGTTCGCCGCGCCGTTCCTCTCGCGCTGGATCTTCGACGTCGAGATCATCGCCCGCTACCTTCAGTTGTGGGGCCGCGATCGCGTCGCGCACTCGCTGTACGAATTGCCGGTGACGGTGTGGCATGACGTGCAGGGCTCGAAGGTGCGCTCGACCGACTTCCTGCGCGCGTTGCGCGATCTCTGGAAGATACGCCGCGCGTATTTCCACTAGAATTCGCGCCGCCATGACGCCATTCGCATTTTCCGAAGTGCCGCTGTCGACTCTTGCGCAGGGGCTCGTCGGCTCCGAGATTCTCCGCATCTCCGCCGAGATCACCGCGCTGAAGCGCGAGGGTCGCGAGATCTGCAACCTGACGGTCGGCGATTTCTCCCCCGCCGAGTTCCGCATCCCGAAGGCGCTGGAGAATGCGATCACGCAAGCGCTGGCGGACGGCCAGACGAACTACCCGCCCTCGGACGGAACCATCGAATTACGACGCGCGGTTGTCAAATTCTACGAAGAGGAGCTGGGCCTCTCGTACCCCCTCGAGTCGACGCTCATCGCCGGCGGCTCGCGTCCGATCATCTACGCCGCGTACGCCGCGGTCGTCGATCCGGGCGACAAGGTCGTCTATCCGACGCCGTCGTGGAACAACAATCACTACACCTACCTGATGCGCGCCAACGCGTGCGAGATCGTCGTCGGGCCGGACGAGAACTTCCTCCCGACCGCGGAGCTCCTCCGCCCGCACATCCGCGACGCGCGACTCCTCGCGGTCTGCACGCCGCTCAATCCGACCGGTACGGTGATGTCGCGCGACGAGGTCGAAGCGATCGCCCGGCTGGTCGTCGAAGAGAACGAGCGCCGCGCGAAGAGCGGCGAGCGCGCACTCTTCCTCCTGTGGGATCAGGTCTACTGGACGCTGACCTTCGGCGAGAACAAGCACTACGCGCCGCCGCAGCTCGTCCCCGAATGCGCGCAGTGGACGATCTTCGTCGACGGCATCTCGAAAGCTTTCGCCGCGACCGGACTGCGGGTCGGCTGGACCGTCGCGCCGCCGCACGTGACGTCGCGGATGCGCGACATCATCGGCCACATCGGCGCCTGGGCTCCCCGCGCCGAGCAGATGGCGACCGCGAAGTTCCTCGGGCAGAAGGACGAGATCGCGACCTACCATGACACGATGAAGCGCGAGCTACAGCTCCGGCTCGATCTGCTCCACGACGGAATCGAAGCGATGCGCCAGGAAGGGCTGCCGGTGCGCGCTTTCTCGCCGCAGGGTGCGATCTACCTCTCCGCGCAGTTCAACCTGATCGGCCGCAACGGGATCACCACCAACGATCAGATCCGCCACATCCTCCTCGAGGAAGCGGGCTTCGCCGTCGTCCCGTTCCAGGCTTTCGGGCTGAAGAAAGAGGATGGCTGGTTCCGGCTCAGCGTCGGCGCCGTCTCGCCTGCCGACATCCGCGCCGCGCTGCCGCGGGTTCGCGAAGCGATCGTGGGACGGGTCCTCTGACCCGTCCGTCGGGTTAGAGAACCCGACCCACGTTTACAATCGCTTCATGCACACACTCCTCCTCGCAGTCCTGCTCGGCCTCGGCGTCGGTGCGAAAGATCCGAATCACATCGTGGTCAAGATCGACGGCACCGACCGCGTCATCGATCTGAAGGCGAACGCCAGCGGCGACGCCGCGCAGAAGTTCCTGCAATGCCTGGTTGCCGGCCGCGTGCTCAAGGTCTCGAAGGATCACGTCAAGCTGCTCGACGACAACGACGTCGCCGATCACCTGCGCGAGTTCATGAGCAGCAAGACCAGCGCGGATCCCTGCGCTTTGGGCAAGGCTGTTTACACGCCGAAGCATTGACACCGGCGTAAAATCGAAGCCTTCATCCAGAAGGAGTTCCCGCTATGTGGAAAGCCAGAGTCGGCGTACTGGTCATCGGTGTCTCTGTTGTTCTTTCGGTCCGGGCCCAGGTGCCGGTCATCGTGAAGGAGATCGGCGATCTCGAAGGGGTCCGCGATCCGAAGTGCTACGCGACCGCCAGCCGCCTCGAGGATTTCATCTACGGCACGCCGCTCGAGTCGGAAGCGCGCTTCAAGAAGATCGCGCTGCAGAAGCAATTGATCCGCACCGCGTGGATCAAGGCGTCGGCCGCGGCGACGAAAGCGGGCAAGGAGCGCATCGACGCCGACACGCTGCGGCCGGTCCTTCAGGCACTCGTCCCCTACTCGTCGACCTCCGACGGCAACTGGACGGTTCGTCAGATCAGCATCACGGCGCGCGACAAGCGTCAGTACGGCAGTGTCGCCTACGCGCTCCGCGCGATCCTCGGCGTGCAGCAGGACGCGCTGCTCGACGGCACGACGCTCCTCCCGCTCGACGACGCTGCGGTTGAGCTGTTCAAGGAATCGATCGATCTCGTCAGCCTCGCGGCATTGCAGACGGCGGATCAGCGCACGCGTTTCGCGAACCGGCAGAAGATCAACGCGGCCGATCTGGCGGCTGCGTGGGCGGATGTCGTGAAGCATGATGAACCGCATCCGGTGGCGACGAAGAGCACGGCGCCGGTGCAGACAGAAAAATTCGCGACGATCAAGGCGATCGTCGCGGAGAAGCTCGCCGCGTTCGAGAAGTACAACTCGCTCACCTTCCCGGTTTTCCTGCGCAACATTCAGGTCTACATGGCGCGGCACATGTGGCCGACCGATCCGGAGGAGGGCGAGCGCTTCAAGAAGCAATTCACGGAGACGATGGTCGCGTGGACTGGCGACGTGATGCTCGAAGCGGAGAAGAACGCGAAGAAGGCGGGACACTCGCTGATCCGCGTCGAGGACGTCGACGCCGCCGTGCAGCGCTTCGAGCCGCATGAGCTCAATCGATACGAGGACTGCATCTACTTCCCTCGCCTGCCGCATGACGAGCGGATCGTCATCGAGGCGTACGACCTCGACGCATTCCGCGATCCCGGCCTCCATTGGCTCTACCTCGGCGAAGTGCTCAAGGATCCGAATTACAAAGGAACGCTGGAGCCCGATCCGTTTGCCGCGGAGCTCCTGACCGAGGGGGCCGCGCAGATGGGGACGCTGATCCTGCGCGTCGCCGGAAACTTCGCCACCCAGGAAGGAGCCGAGCGGCTCGATCACACGCACCTCACGAAGTCGGCGCAACGCATTCAGACGCTGCTCGACAAGCATGCGTCGCTGCCGCCGGCGAAGAAGGCGACGACGGCGATCGCATCCGCGCCTGCGCCGAAAGCGAAGAGCTCCGGCGGGAAGTACTTCACCGACATCACGCAAGCGAGCGGCATCAAGTTCGACCACCGCATGTCGGACTGGCTCGCGCGTCAGATCCGCAGTTACACCGTCACCGAGGGGAACACGGCGCGGCTCGCGGTGCCGCCGGCGTTCGGAGGATCGGGTCTCGCCGCGGAGGACATCGACAACGACGGCGACATCGACGTGCTGATCCTGAGCGGCGCCGGCAACGCGCTCTATCTCAATGACGGCAAGGGCCACTTCACCGACGTGACCGAGAGCGCCGGCCTGCGCTGGACGCGCACCGACGGCACGGCCGGCGAGCCGCGGCAGCCGATCATCGCGGACTTCGACAACGACGGCCTCGAGGACGTGATCGTCACGTACGTCAACGACGATCACCGCTGCTATCGCAATCTCGGCAACGCGAAATTCGAGGACGCGACCGCGCGCTGCACGCTCGGCGGCAAAGGACTCGTCGGCGGACCGGCCACCGCGATCGACTACGACAAAGACGGTCTCCTCGACCTCTACATCGGCTACTTCGGCGATTACATCCACGGCGACGTACCGACGCTGTCGCGCCGCAACTCCAACGCGCTGCCTGACAAGCTCTTTCACAACAAAGGCAACTTCGTTTTCGAGGAGGTCGCGAACAGCGGCGTCGAAAACCTCGGCTGGGCGCAGTCGGTCGGGCATCTCGACTTCGACGGCGACGGCTGGGAAGACCTGATCTGCGGCAACGACTTCGGCGCGAACGCCTGGTACCGCAACCTCGGCAACGGCAAGTTCGAAGACGTCTCCGCGAAGATCGGCACCGACAAACCGAGCTACACGATGGGCCTCGGCATCACCGACCTCAATCGCGATGGGCATCCCGATGTCTACGTCTCGAACATCGTGACGATGGACAAGGACGAGAAGTACGTCCTCCCCGACGCGAAGACGCGGATGAAATTCAATCCGGTGAAGATGGCGAGCATGCGCGTGGTCGAAGCGAACGACTTCTTCACGTCGACCACCGACGGCGCGTACGAACAGTCGCAGGCCGTCGGCCGCGGCTACAAGTCGACCGGCTGGTCGTGGGGCGCGAACTTCTTCGATTACGACAACGACGGCGACGACGACCTCTACGTCCTGAACGGCATGAACGAATACGCCGTCTACTCGAGCGTCAACCCGTATCTCACCGACACGCTGCTGCCGGTGGCTGAGAAGGAAGCGCCGGTCTTTTTCGTGAACCGCAGCGGACGGCTGCTCGAGGAATCGACGAGCAGCGGTGCGAATCCGATGGGTAACGCGCGCAGCTCGGCGCAGCTCGATCTCGACGGCGACGGCGATCTCGACCTCGTGGTCAACAACTTCAATTCACCGGCGATCGTCTATCGCAACAACGCCGCGCCGGCGAACCATTGGCTCAAGATCAAGCTCGTCGGCGATCCGAAGAAGGGCGTCACGCGCGATGCGATCGGCGCGCAGATCCGCGTCGATACCGCGCATCAGAAGGGCTTATGGCGCGAGGTGTTCAGCACCGTCGGCTATCTGACGTCCGATCCGAAAGAGCAGCACTTCGGACTGGGCGCGGACACGAAGGCGGACGTGACGATCCTATGGCCGAGCGGTGAAAGGGAGACGCACAAGGGGCTGGCCGCGAATAAGACGTACACCTTCAAACAAAAATCCGCATCTCTTTGAGCTCCCGCAGACGATCGCGAATCTCGGCGGCGCGCTCGAAGTCGAGGTTCTTCGCCGCTTCCTTCATCTCCTTCGTGAGACGGCTGATGGTCTTGTCGAGATCCTCGTCCGCGACCATGTCGAGCCTCGACTTGCCCTTCACGACGCCGAAGTCGTGGTAGTCGAGGTTCGACATCTTCACCAGGTCGCTGTCGACCGCCTTGATGATCGACGCCGGCTCGATGCCGTGCTCCTCGTTGTACGTCTGCTGGATCGCGCGGCGGCGCTTGGTCTCGTCGATGGCGTAGCGCATCGAGTCGGTGATCTTGTCGGCGTACAGGATGGCGATGCCGTAGAGGTTGCGCGCGGCGCGGCCGATGGTCTGAATCAGCGACGTCGATGAGCGGAGGAAGCCTTCCTTGTCCGCGTCGAGAATCGCGACGCACGTGACCTCGGGGACGTCGAGTCCTTCGCGCAGCAGGTTGATGCCGATCAGCACGTCGAACGTCCCGAGGCGGAAGTCGCGAAGGATGGCGATGCGCTCCAGCGTCTCGACGTCGGAGTGGAGGTACTGCACCTTGATGCCGAGCTCCATCAGATAGCGCGTCAGATCCTCGGCCATCCGCTTGGTGAGCGTCGTGACCATCACGCGCTCGTTCTTCACGATGCGCTCCTTGATCACGCCGATCAGATCGTCGACCTGTCCCTTGATCGGGCGGATGATGATCTCCGGATCGAGCAAGCCCGTAGGACGGATCACCTGCTCGACGTAGACGCCGCCGGTCTTCTCCAGCTCGAACGGACCAGGCGTCGCGGAGACGTAGACGATCTGGTCGAGCTTCGTCTCGAACTCGTCGAACGACAGCGGCCGGTTGTCGATCGCACTCGGCAGGCGGAAGCCGTATTCGACCAGCGTCGTCTTGCGCGCGCGGTCGCCGCCCCACATCGCGCGCACCTGTGGCACGGTCTGATGTGATTCGTCGATCACGAGGAGAAAGTCGCGCGGGAAGTAATCGATGAGCGTCGGCGGCGGTTCCCCCTGCTTGCGTCCGGAGAGATGACGCGAGTAGTTCTCGATGCCGTTGCAGTAGCCGAGCTCCGCAATCATCTCGAGATCGAAGAGCGTGCGCTGCGAGAGCCGCTGCGCTTCGAGGAGTCGGTCGTTCGCGCGCAGCTCTGTGACGCGCTCGTCGAGCTCGACGCGGATGTTCTCCATCGCCTGCATCAATCGTTCGCGCGGGGTGACGTAGTGCGTTCTCGGATAGATCGCCAGGCGGTCGTACGTTTTGCCGGCGCGTCCGGTGATCGGATCGATGCGGGTGATCTTGTCGATCTCATCGCCGAAGAACTCGATGCGCACCGCGTCGTCCTCGTACGCGGGCCAGAGCTCGAGGATGTCGCCGCGCACGCGGAACGAGCCGCGCCCGAGGTCGTAGGGCGTGCGCTCGTACTGCATCTCCGTCAGCTTGCGGAGGTACTGCATCATCGGCTTCTCCGCTCCCCGCTCGAAGAAGAGGAGCATGCCGAAATAGAGCTCGGGATCGCCGATGCCGTAGATGCAGGAGACGGAGGCGACGATGATCACGTCGCGGCGCTCGAAGAGCGATTTCGTCGCCGCGAGGCGCAGCTTGTCGATCTCGTCGTTCTTCGTCATCTCCTTCTCGATGTAGAGATCGTTCTGCGGGATGTAGGCCTCGGGCTGGTAGTAGTCGTAGTAGGAGACGAAGTACTCGACCGCGTTCTCCGGGAAGAAGTTCTTGAACTCCTGGTAGAGCTGCGCGGCGAGGGTTTTGTTGTGGCTGAGGACGAGCGTGGGCCGGTTCGCGGCCTCGATCATCTTGGCCACAGTGAAGGTCTTGCCCGAGCCGGTGACGCCGAGGAGGACCTGATGCTTCTCGCCCGACACGACACCGTCAACTAACTGACGAATCGCCTCCGGCTGGTCGCCCTGCGGTTGAAAAGGGGAAAGGAGGCGGAAGTCCATGAGCCCGAGGATGATAGCAATAGCTACATTAGGTAGAGGGATTTGACGCCGAGGTACAATTTTTTTCGGTATGAAGGTAGCCGAGCTGAAGCAGGTGGTCGACGCGAACGCGGTGGAGATGAGGGCGGAGTTTGTGGATGTGCGAAAAGAGATGCGCGAAGGATTCGCGAAGGTAGACGACGACTTCATCGACATGCGACGAGAGATGCGCGCCGGTTTCGCTACGTTGGAGCGTCGCATCGAGGAGTCGAGAACGGAAATGAGCCGTCACTTGGACGCCGTGATGGAACACCTCATGGATCGAGTGGAGATGGTCGCTGAAAAAAAGGTGGAAGATCTCATCGACCTCAAGATCGCCGCTGCCGAGGTGCGCCTGGAGCGCAAGTTCCGCAGGCGTTAGACCGCCCGCTCCATCACGCGATCGGTCTGCAGATCGCTCCCCAGCAGAAACGGCTGCGAGCCGCAATCGATGAAGCCGCATTTCTCGTAAAACGCGATCGCCCTCGCATTGCGCTCCCAGACGCCGAGCCAGAGTCGCGTCGCGCCGAGGTTACGCGCGAGATCCAGTACGGCACTCATAAGTGACTGTGCGATCCCGCGGCCGTGCCGCGCACTGTCGACATAGAACCGGCCGATCTCGATTTCCGGAACGTGCACGCGTAACTGTGCATACGCGATCAACGCCTCGCCTTCTTCGACGACCAGCGTAATGCGCGCCGGATCGTTGATCTCGGCGAGTTGCACGTCCGCGCCATAGGCCGTCGATAGGAACGCCTTCATGTCTTCGGGCCGATTGTGCGCGGCGAAGGTGTCGTGGAACATGCGCGCGCCGAATTCCGCCAGGCGCGCGGCATCGTCGGGAGTCGCTCTGCGAATCATCGGGCGCTGTTGATCCCGCGCAGCTTCGCGGTCAGCTCGTCGAGCTCCGCGGGCGTCACGTGCTCGTCGATCGCCACGTCGCGGATCATCCGGAAGACCGCCAGCAGGTCGTCGGATTTCACCTTCCCCGCTTCGGTACGTTTCTCCATCGTCACCATCTCCGCGACGAAGTCGGTCTTCTGCGCCGGCCTCACGTCTTTGTCGCACATCGCCAGGAGCTCCGACTGCATCCGTCCGAAGACCCAGCCGAACATCCGCGTGCCGCCGCCGCTGTTGACGAATGCGCCGCCGGCGAAGAGAACAATGAGGATGATCAGCGAGGCCGTGCCGCATCCGAGCGGCACCCAGCGAGGGAACATCCGGTCCTTTTCCGCGACTGGTGTGCAGTAGTAATCGGCCGGGACGTGTGCGGCCGGTTTCTCAGGCGTGATCTCGGACAAAGTCTCCTCGCGGCGAGCGCGAAGAATGTATCATGGCACCGCTGCCGCGATTGATGCGGGAGCGAAGGAAGGAATTCATCGTCCAATGCCGCCGCTGTCCAAAGTGACGGTCCTTATCCTCGATGACAACCCGCTGGTTCTGAAGCTCGGCAGAGCGCTGCTCGAGCGAGAGGGTTGCACGGTCCTGACGGCCTCGAGCTGGATCGAGTTCAATCATGTGCTGGCCGGAAATACGCCGGACATCATCTTCCTCGACGTCAATCTGCCGAGCATCAAGGGGAATCGTCTGTCCGAAGTCCTGAAGTCTCAGTCGAACAAGAAAGACATCCCGATCGTGCTGATCTCCGACCTTCCGGAGAAGTCGCTCGAGGAGATGTTCCCCAGCTCCGGCGCGAACGCGTGGATGCGCAAGCCGCTGACCCGCGACAAGATGCTGGACCTCATCACGAAATACGTCCCGCCGGTCTAACCGGCGGTGTTCGTAGGTGGCGGCGGCGCCGGAGGCGGTACCGCCGGCTTTTCGGCCGGCGCTTCTTCCACATTCGGCGCGGGCGACTCCGCCCCCTCGCCTGACTGCGCCGACGCATCGTTCGCCGCGGTCGTCGGCTCCGATTCCTTCGGCTGATAGAACGGTCGCTGCAGGTAATACGGCAGCTTGCTGACCGCCACGGTCGCGCCGCTGCAATCCTTGTCGGGCTCCTGGCCGGCGATGAACGCCTCCATGATCACGCGCTCGCATGGACCGACTCCGCGCCGCCCGCTCTGCAGATCCATCGGCACGATGACGATGCCGGGCGGCACGTCGAATTCCGGCCGCGGCGTGCGCAGCTTCATCGCGTCGATCTGCTTGAAGATGTCGATCCAGATCGGGAGCGCCACCGCCGCGCCGGTCGCGCCGCCGCCGAGCGTGCGGCTCGGATCGTCATAACCAACCCACACGCCGACCGTGTACTCGGGACTGAAGCCGATGAACCACGCATCGGTGTACGCGTTGGTCGTGCCGGTCTTCCCCGCGATCGGCGGCGCGAGCGTGTGCGCCTCGTACGCGGTGCCGCGATCGATCGTCCCCCGCATGACCTTCGTCAGCTCGAACGCGACCTGCGCGCTCGTGGCCTCGGACAACTCCGGCACCTGCTCCTCGAGCACGCGCTCGGTCTGATCGGTGATCTTGCGGATGTAGCGCGGCTTCACGTAGACGCCCTGATTGACGAAGACGTTGTACGCCGCGGTCATCTCCATCGGTGAGACGCCGGCCGCACCGAGGGCCAGCGACGGATAGCGCTCCATTTGCGCCGTGACGCCGAGGCGGCGCGTGAAGTCGACGACCTTGTCGCCGCCGATCATCATGTAGGTTTTCACTGCCGGCACGTTGATCGACAGCTCCAGTGCGCGCTGGATGGTCACGATCCCCGCATATTTGCCGTAATAGTTCTTCGGCGCGTAAATCTGATTGCCCACCGGAATGGCGATCGGCGCGTCGAACAGCGTGTCGGCCGGCGTCAGCCCTTTTTCGAATGCCGCGCCATAGACGAACGGCTTGAACGACGAGCCGGTCTGACGACGCGACTGCGTGGCGCGGTTGAATTTCGAGATCTGGAAGTCATAGCCGCCGACCAGCGCGCGGATCTCCCCCGTCTTCACGTCGAGGATGACCACCGCCCCCTGCACCTGCGGCAACTGGTCGAGCATCCAGGTGTGCTTTTTCGTCTTGGCGTCTTCGTCGACGCGCACGTAGACGACGTCGCCGCGGCGCAGCGAGCCGACCATCGTCTTCTTGCCGGTCCATTTGAACGACGCCGCGGGGAGCGCGATCTCGTCCTTATTGAGGCGGACCGTCACTTTCTCCGTGTCGACGCCGAGGACGATCGAGGGATAGAGCTTGTCGACGACGTAACCCTCGCTGCTCCACGCCGGATCTCTATAGGTCAGCGGATCGAGTCCCTCGCTGATCAGATTGCGCGCCGGCTTCCGGAAACCGCGCCGGTGATCGAACGTGCGCAATCCGCGCTGTAATGAATTCTCCGCCGCCTGCTGCATGCGGAAATCGAGGGTCGAATAAACCTTCAATCCGCGCTGATACAAGTTTTCGATGCCGTATTGCGGCGCGTGCTCGATGTATTGCCTAATTTCCTCGGAAAAATAGGCACCGACGCGCGGCGCTTCTTCCTTGTAGGTCCCGAGGACGATCGGCGAATTGACGTATTGGGCGAGCTGGGTGCGGCTCTTGATGTAATGCTCGTCGAACATCCGCTGCAGCACGTGATTGCGGCGATTGAGCGCGCGATCCGGATGGGTGATCGGTGTGTCGCGCATCGGCGTGCGCGCCAGTCCGGCGATCAGCGCGGCCTCGGGGACGGTCAGGTCTTTCGCATGCTTGCCGAAATAGAGCCGCGACGCCGCCTCGACGCCATACGCGCCGTGTCCGAGATAGACCTGATTCGCATAGAGCTCGAAAATCTGGTCCTTTGTGAAGGTTTTCTCGATGTCGATGGCCAGAAATGCCTCATTGACCTTGCGGCGGAAGCTCTTTTCCGGTGTCAGAAAAACCTGCTTGGCGAGCTGTTGGGTCAGCGTCGACGCGCCCTCGATCTTTTTTCCGGCGATGAGGTCTTTCAGTCCGGCGCGCAGGATCGCTTTGGGATTGATGCCGCCATGTTTTCTGAAATCCGCATCCTCGGTGGCGATGATGCCCTGCACCAGGTACGGCGAGATGTCGCGCATCGCGACCACGATGCGGCGCTGGATCGAGTATTCGGCGAACGGCACGCCATTGTGGTCGTAGATGCGCGTGATGATCGCGGGCTGATAGTCGTCGAGCCGCTTCATCGTCGGCACGCGGATGGCGCGGGCGAAGAGAAAACCGGCCGGCACGCCGAGGACGATCGCCACGAGGATGATCAGAAGCCGTGACTTGCGGCGGGTCATCGGCGCGGCAGGGGCGAGCTGGTGTTCTGTCACAGGGATAGTTTAGCGGTTTAGCTGTTCAGCGGTTCAGGCTTTGAGCTCAACCGCCGAACAGCTCAACCGCTCAACAGCTCAACCGCTGAACGGCTACAATTCACCCGATGTCTCATGCCCCGCTGGCACAGCCGAAGCCCGACTGGAGCCGCCTCGTATCCGACTCGCTCAAACAAAACGGTGTCTGGCACACCTGGTACAAGCTCGTCGAGGCGCGCAACGCGTACCCGGAAGACCTCGCCCTGCGCGGATACAGCGAGATCGTCCGCAATGCGATCGTCCGCGACCTGCTGCAGCACCCGAAAGGGATGCAGGCGGTACCGAAGCTCAGCCCCGAGTTCCTCACCAATTTCGACCGCTTCAATCTCAACGCGCAGGAGGGGTATCTGGTCTCGCTGATCGACGGCCGCCTCGACCTGCAGAAGCTCGTCCTGCTCTCCCCCTTCGATCAGTTCACGACGCTCTTCATCCTGGCGAAGCTGGCCAACGAGCGGGCGATCACGGTACCTCAATGACCAATCAGCGATATGTCATCGCGGAGAAGTTGAACATCCCGATCGTCATCGCCGGCGAAGCGGGCGAAGTGCGCTGGAACAACCTGGCCTTCGACGAGACGTTCGGCTCCGACGCCGTGCAGTGGCTGAAGGAAGCGGCGCGCGCGGTGGCCGGCGAGCGCGGCTGGCTGCACGGCTTCTTCCTCGACGCCGACGAGCACCGCTCGACGGACGTCGAGATCGAAGGGCGCACCTATCGCGTCGACCGCATCGGCAATCCGTCCGATTTCGAGGATGGCGCGGTCGCGCTTTCGTTCGAGGACGTGACGCGGCAGCGCGAGATGGAGCAGGCGAAGTCGGACTTCACCTCGATGATCGTGCACGACCTGCGCGGTCCCCTCTCCGGCATCCAGGGAACGCTGGAGTTCGTCCTCTCGCAGGAGGGGACGCGCCTCGACGCGATGTACACCGACCTGCTGCAGGAAGCGCAGCGGGAGTCGGAGCGGATGATGAACCTCATCAACGAGCTGCTCGACTTCTCCAAGATCCAGTCGGGCAACTTCACGGTGGAGGGCGAGCCGGTGCGCGTGGCGGGCGTGCTGAAGCGCGCGGTCCGTTCGCTGCAGCAGGTCGCGGCGCGCGACGAGATCTTCCTGCTCAACGCGCACGGCCGCGACGTCCCGCAGATCATCGGCAGCGTGGAGAAGCTGACGCAGGCGATCATCAACCTGATCTCGAACTCGCTGAAGTTCACGCCGAAGCGCGGCCTGATCAGCGTCGGCGCGCAGATCGTGCGCAACGGCGAGCTCCCCGAGTCGATCGTCATCACCGTGACCGACACGGGGATGGGGATCAAGGCGCAGGAGCTGCTGCAGGTGTGGGAGAAGTACAAGCAGAGCGGCAACAAGTCGCTCCGCGGCGGCGGCGGCACCGGCCTCGGGCTCTACATCGTCAAGCAGATCGTCGAGGCGCACGGCGGCGAGGTGAGCGTGGCGTCGATCGAGGGCGTCGGCACGAGCATGGTGCTGAAGCTGCCGGTCAAGCGCGCGGCGTGAAAAAGCTACTGGCGATCGCATTCCTCGCACTTGCCTGCGCGCGCGAGCAGCATCCCCTGCCCCAGCCGCAGGTCATGCCGAAGCGCTGCGACGGTTTGTGCGGCACGGTCGTCGACGCGAAGACGAAGCAGCCGATTCGCGAGTTCATCATCTTCCTGTTCGCCGATCGCCCACTCAACTTCGGCGTGCCGGCCGGATATCCGATCCCACCCGGACCGATGATCGAGGAGCGCGTAATCGAATCGAACGACGGCTCGTTCGTCCTGAAAACGCCGCCGGAGCCGGTCTTCATCGGAGTGAGCGCGCGCGGCTACAAGTCGAGGATCACGCCGAAGACCGTCGATGCCTCGACCGCCGTGACGATCACGCTGACGAAGGCGCCCGTTCCGGATCAGCGTTGACCGCTGCGCAAGCAAGCTTGCGCAATCCAGGGCGGCAGCGAGCTGCCGCACTCCTCTCCTTATTGATTCGGCGAAGTCCCGAACACGAAGATGGCGTCCCCGCTGTCGTTCCGCACCTCTGAGGCGTAGCCGTAGATCGGCTTCGCGGGATCGCCCGTGCTGAGCTCGATCGTCACGTCCTCGCGCGGCGCGATGCCGAGCGACGTGAAGACGTCGTTGACCGGCACGTACTGATGGGGCGGGACCGGGATCGAGCGCGATGCGAGACCGTTGTTGTCTTTGTCCGCCACGTACATCGTGACGTTGACCGTCACGTCGTTCGGATTCGCCACGCCGACGTTCAGGCGGTTGTTGTTGAGCCCTGACAGCCCGCTGATCTGTGCCTGCGAGCGCAGCCACTCCTTGGCGATGCCGGGCACCGATTGTCCGAACTCTCCTACGGCACTTCCGGCGTTGAAGATCCGCGCGCGCACCTCCACGCCGCTGTTCTCGGGCGGCAGGGTCACGACCTCGAGCATTCCGGCCGCATTCGACAGCCCGAACAGATTCAGCACGACGTCGCGGTACGCGAGCGTGGAGTACTTCCCGACCGTCGCCGTGCGTGTGATGAGTGAACCGCCCGTGACGTAGAAGTTGAGCGTCACGTCCTGGCCCGGCTCGTACGGGTTGTGGATGAAGAGATCGGTCCGCCATTGCGATCCGAAACCGCCCGGGAAACGGCCGATCACCGGAACGACGACCGTGGAGCCGTTGGTTCTGAGCGCAAAGGCCGGCGCGGCCAGAACGACGATCAGGAGAGCGAAAAAAATGTAGCGTCGCATGAGCACGATCTTGTGGCGCGCTACAGAGAAAATCAGTGAGAGGGATCACTCAGCGGGCGACGACCGCGTCGATTCCGATGGCGATCTCATCCTCCGTGATCCCCTCGACCACCTCGCACGTCCCGATGCCCGTCGGCAGCACCATCACGCGCGTCGAGCCGGTGTTTTTCTTGTCGTGCTCGGTTGCGGCGAGGATCGCGGCGCGGTCGATGTTCGGCGCGAGCGGCGCGGGCGCGTAGGCGCGGATGGTGTCGTCGATGCGGCGGCGTGTCGCGTTGCTCAACACCCCGCGACGCACCGCGATCTCGTTCGCGCCGATCATCCCCCAACCGACCGCTTCGCCATGCGTGATGCCTTCGTACTGCATCGCCGCCTCGATGCCGTGCGCGATGGTGTGGCCGTAGTTGAGCAGACGCCGCAGGTCCTTTTCGCGCTCGTCGGAATCGACGATCGCGGTCTTCACCCGCACCGCGCGCTCGATGATCTGATCGAGATCGTCGCGACGCTGTTCGAAGAGATCGAACAGCGCCGAGTCGCCGAGGACGCCGCCCTTGAGCGCTTCGAACATGCCGCTGCGGATCTCGCGATCGGGGAGCGTGGCGAGGACCGCCGGATCGACGACCACCGCGCGCGGCGGATGAAACGCGCCGATCAGATTCTTACCCTTCGGATGATTCACGCCGACCTTGCCGCCGTACGCGCTGTCGACTTGCGCCAGGAGCGTGGTCGGCACCTGCACGAGGTCGATGCCGCGGAGGAAGATCGCCGCCGCGAATCCCGCCGTATCGCCGACGACGCCGCCGCCGACCGCGACGACCGTCGAGTCGCGTTTCGCATGATGGTCGAGCAGCTCCGTCACCAGCCGCTCGGCGGCGGCGAGCGTCTTGTTCGACTCGCCGTCATCCATCATCAGAATCGTGGCGTGCGGATCGAACGATCGCCCGACGCGCTCGCCGAGCTCACGAATGGCCGGTGCCGTGACGACGAAGACGTGCCCGCGCGACGACACCAGTTGTCCGACTCGATCGATCGAGCCGCGGCTGATGTGGATCGGGTACTTCTTCGTCGAGATGATCATCATCGGTTACCGGTTGCCGGTTCTCGGTTGCCGGGCAACTGGCAACCGACAACTGGTCACTGCATCTTCAGCGCGATCCCAAGGTCATTCAACTGCTTCTCATCCACCGTCGACGGCGCCTCACTCATCAGATCCTGCGCCCGCGCCGTCTTGGGGAAGGCGATCACGTCGCGCAGCGATTCGGCGCGCGCCATCAGCATCACCATGCGGTCGACGCCGAGGGCGATGCCGCCGTGCGGCGGAGCGCCGTAGCGGAAGGCCTCGAGGAGGAAGCCGAAGCGGTTCTTCGCATCCTCCTCGCTGATGCCGAGGGCCGAGAACATCTTCGACTGCACCTCGGGCTGATTGATGCGGATCGATCCGCCGCCCAGCTCGATGCCGTTCAGCACCACGTCGTACGCGCGCGCCATCGCCTTCGCCGGATCGTTCAGATCATCGGCCGACGCCGGCGACGTGAACGGATGATGCCGGGCGAAGAAGCGCTGCGACTCCTCGTCCCACTCGAACAGCGGGAAGTCGGTCACCCAGAGGAAGTTCCAGCGGTCCTCGGGGATCATCCCCTCGTCGCGCGCGACCTTCAGCCGCAGGTTCCCGAGCACGTCCCAGACAACGGTGTTCTTGCCCGCGACGATGAGCGCGAGGCTGCTCGGCTCTCCACGCGCGATCTCGCGCAGCAGGTCGAGCGAATCGGCGTCGACGAATTTCTTGAACGACGCATTCGGCGCGCTGCCTTCGAACTTCACCCACATCAGGCCGCCGGCGCCGAGCTTCTTCGCGTACTCGGTCAGCTCGTCGATCCGCTTGCGCGAATACGACGAGGCGCGCGGGACGACGATCGCGCGCACCGAGCCGCCGGCGGCGATCGCCTCTTTCATCGGCTCGAACTCGACGTCGCGCGCCCAGTTCGTGAGGTCGACCAGCTCCATGCCGAAGCGCGTGTCGGGACGATCGATGCCGTAGCGGTCCATCGCCTCCTGCCACGTGATGCGCGGGAACGGCGTCTTCACCTCGATGCCGGCGAGCGGAAAGACCTCGGTGAACAGTCCCTCGATCAGCGAGTAGATGAACTCCTCGTCGATGAACGACGCCTCGACGTCGATCTGCGTGAACTCCGGCTGGCGGTCGCGACGCAGGTCCTCGTCGCGGAAGCAGCGCGCGATCTGGAAGTAGCGCTCCAGCCCCGCCACCATGCAGAGCTGCTTGAAGATCTGCGGAGACTGTGGCAGCGCGTAGAAGCTCCCCTTGTGCACGCGGCTCGGCACGAGGTAGTCGCGCGCCCCCTCGGGCGTCGACTTCGTCAGGATCGGCGTCTCGATCTCCAGGAACTCGTGGCGGTTCATGTAGTCGCGGACGGCGAACGTCACCTTGTGCCGCAGCATGAGGTTGCGCGTGAGCGCCGGGCGGCGGAGGTCGAGGTAGCGATACTGCAGGCGCAGCTCGTCGGCCGCGTCGGTGTCGTCTTCGATGGCGAACGGCGGCGTGTCGGCGCGATTGAGGATCGTGATCGCGCTGGCGACCACTTCGACGTCGCCGGTCGGCAGCTTCGCGTTGCGGACATTGTCGGCGCGCGCCGCGACGGTCCCTTCGATGCGCACGACGAACTCGCCGCGCGATTCCTTCGCCGCGTTGACGGTCGCGTCGTCCGCGCCGCGGCCGCGGTCGATCACGACCTGGCAGACGCCGCTGCGGTCGCGGAGGTCGATGAAGATCAGGTCACCGAAGTCGCGCTGCTTCTGAACCCAACCATTGAGGGCGATCTGCTGACCTACGTGCTCGAGCCTGAGTGTTCCTGCGAAGAGACGATTCATTGGGCGAGGTATTTATCCTTGTATTCAACGTAATGACGCCATGACTGTTCGAGCCGTTCGAGCTCGGCGTCTGTGAGTGTCCGCTTCACTTTCGCCGGCACGCCGGCGACGAGCGTGCGCGGCGGAACGCGCATCCCTTCGCTGACCACCGACCCCGCGGCGACGAGCGCGCACTCCCCCACCACCGCCCCGTCCAGCACGCGCGCGCCCATGCCGATCAGCGCCCCGCGCTTCACGGTGCAGCCGTGCACGATCGCGCCGTGTCCGATCGTCACTTCCTCCGCCACGATCGTCGGCCAGGCGTCGTGCGTCACGTGCAGCACGCAGTTGTCCTGGATGTTGGTCCGCGAGCCGATGCGGATGTGGTTCACGTCGCCGCGCAGGACCGTCCCGAACCAGATCGAGCAGTCGTTGCCGATCTCGACGTCCCCGACGAGGGTGACGTTTTCGGCCACGAACACGCCCTGCCCGAGGCGGGGCGCCTTGCCTGCGAATGGGAGGACGATCATGGCGGGCGACTTTAGCATCTTTGGCACAATGGCTCAGAGTGACCATTCCGAGCCGGCCGTGTCCGGGCTGCGACGCCGCCGAGGCTCGTCGATTCGGCGAGAAAAACTCGCACCTGATCCTGCGATGCGCATGCTGCGCGACGTTGTACACGATCGACGAAATCGAGCACGCGTACGACGGCGGCTACGCCGGCGAATCGGAGCCCGCTCCGTTTCTGGCGCGCCGCGGTCGAGCGTGCGCAGCGGCGCGGGATCGACGCGTTTCACGGCACGCTGGCCGAAGCGCGATTCGATGCCGCGTCCTTCGACGTCGTCATCGCGTCCGAGATCGTGGAGCACATCACCGCCGTCGGTCCGCTGCTTGCCGGCATCGCGCGCGTGCTGCGTCCGGGAGGATTGCTCTGGGCGACGACGCCGCATGCCCGCGGCATCTCCGCGCGCATCCTCGGCGCGTCGTGGAGCGTGGTCGATCCTCCGTCGCACCTCCAGCTCTTCTCGATCCGCGGACTGCGCAAGCTGCTCCGGCGCTCAGGCTTCGACGAAGTGTTGATTGACGCGGAGGGAGTGAATCCGCAGGAGTTGCTTCGGCGCGGACGCGTTACGTCGAGAGAACGGATCGAATCGGGATACGCGCTCAACGCGTTCTTCGAAGAGCACCGCGGCAGGCGCTTCGTTAAGCGGGTGCTCAACCGAGCGCTCGCGATCGTGCACCTCGGCGATACGTTGAAAGTCTCGGCGCGGCGCGCATGACAAACGTCAGGGGACATGGGCGAAGGCGATGGCTAAAATCGCCTCATGCCGAACGCGATTGAGTTCCGCCATCGTGCGCACGAAGTGTCCCGCCTCGAGGCCTTCAGCGACGTCATCTTCGGATTCGCCATCTCGCTGCTGGTCGTCTCGCTGGAGTCGCCCAAGTCGTTCCACGAGCTGACGGAGATGATGCGCGGCATCGTCCCGTTCGCCGTCTGCTTCTTCATCTTCATCGACATCTGGTTCGAGCATCACGACTTCTTCCGCCGCTACGCGCTGCACGACGGCGTCGTCGTGGCGCTGAACACGATGCTGCTCTTCGTCGTGCTCTTCTACGTCTATCCGCTGAAGTACGTCTTCGTCAGTTTCACGGAGTCGCTCCTGCGCGGACGGCACGAGGGGCTGCGGCTCGAGGACCTCCCGACGCTCTTCACGATCTATGGCGCCGGGGTCATCGCCGTCTTCACGCTGCTCGCGCTGATGTATCGCCACGCGTGGAAGAAGCGCGATCAGTTGCAATTGAACGAGGTCGAGCGGATCGACACGCTCTCGTCGATCTGGGACAACGCGACGATGGCCGCGTTCGGCGTGCTCTCGCTGATCCTCGCCAACGTGCTCCCGTTGCGGCTGACCATGTTCGCGGGATTCATCTACACGTTCATCGGCATCCCGAAGTGGATCATCCCGCGGACGATGGGCAAGCGCCGTCGCGCGGCGGAGCAGCGGCTACTGGCTGCTGATGCTGCCTGATCGATCCCACAATCGCCACGTCCAGACGCACCAGACGAGCGCCCACGTAATGGATAGTGTGGCGAAGGTGACGGTTGCGACGAGCGGGCCGCGATGGTCGGAGAGCATGCCGGCGGCGATGGACGAGAGGCTCATCGTCAATGTGAGAAATCCGTAGTCGGCGGAGAAGATGCGGCCGCGGATCCAGTCGGGTGATTCGCGCTGCAGGCCGTACGTCGACGTCTGCCACGCCGCGCCGCCGCCGAGGTGCGCGATGAAGATGCCGATCAGTCCGACCATGAGCGTCTTCGAAAATCCGAGGACCACGTAGCCCGATCCGAACGCGAGGATGCAGAGCGTGATGGCGCGGTACTGCGCGTCGTCGTGCTTGATCAGCGCGCGGATCACGAACGGACCGAGGAGTGCGCCGATGCCGCGTGCGCAGAACAGCAGCCCGATACCCATCGCACCGGCGTTGAAGACTTCCTTGCCGAAGACGCTGAGCATCGCGATCGTCCCCGCTCCCGTCGCGTAACCGCCTTTGACCGACAGCAAGGCGAGCACGCGCGGCGTTTTCTTCGCGTAGCGCACCGTCTCGCGCATCGACTCGAGCAGCGGCGGGTGCTCGTGCGCGTGCGTCCGCTCCTCGGAGAACCGCGCGCGCATCATCCAGAGCACGCCGGCCGATGCGAGGAAGCTCGCGGCGTCGATGACGAACGAGAGGTCGCGGCCGAAGCGCATCGTCACCAGCCCGCCGATCGCCGCGCCGACCGCGAGCATCGTCCCCCACGTCGCCCCCATCAGCACGTTCGCCGGCCCGAGGTCTTCGGTCGCGACGATGTTCGGCAGCGCCGCCTGCGACGCCGGCTCGAAATACGCGGAGCCGATCGAGATGATGATCACGCCGAGGTACGCGAACGGCAGCATCGCCGGCGTGTGCGAGAGCAGCGGCAGCAGGCACGCGCCGGTGCGCACCAGGTCCATCACGATCATCAGCTTGCGCCGGTCGACCTTGTCGACGAGATGTCCGGCCAGCGGCGCGAAGAAGAAGATCGGCAGCGTCTGGCAGAGCAGCATCAGCGACGCGAGCGTGGCCGACCCGGTGAGCTCGAGTACGAGGTCGAGCAACGCGACCGTCAGGAACCAGTCGCCGCCGAGGGAGACCAGCGTGCCGATGTAGAGGAGGCGGAAGTCGCGGTTGTCGCGGAGGAGGCGCCAGTACATGGCGTCGTTACCTCAGAATCGACTGCACCCGTTTTCCCAGGTGTGTCACCCACGGGGTCGAGGCTCGCTCCGCGGTCAGCAGAGGGACGTCGAGGTGTGTGGCCAGAGCGACATAAACCGCATCGTATGCGGTCGCGCCGATGTCCAGTGCGACAGGTAGAACTGCCTGCAACGGCGGTTCGACCAGCTCCAGCGGAGCATCGAGGTGCAACGCCCAGATTTCCCGGGCCAGTGGCGCATCGAGCGTCTTGCCGCGCACGTGCGTGCGCAGAACATTGGCGAATTCCCAGTAGTGCAGATTCGGAACGATCAGTTGGACGCGGTCTCGCAGCATCCTGTCCTGCCAGACGCGAGCGGCCTCCGCGAACGTTTCGGGCAGGTACCACGCGATCGCAACGCTGGTGTCGAGAACGTAGCGGCTCATGTCCTCCGGCGATCCTCGCGCAGAATCGCGGTCACGCTTTTTCCGAGTTTGAGCGTGCCGGTCCGGCTCCGAATGGACGCCAGCCGTTCCTTGTAGCTCGATTGCCGATGCTCGGCCGCTCTCACCTGCACGAACGTTCGGAGCGCTTCGTCGACAAGTTCCCGCTTCGTGCGTGTCGAGGAATACCTCATCGCCTCTTCGACCAGATCGTCATCCAGCTCGATGCTCGTACGCATGCGTCAAGTGTAATGCGAGACCCGTGACTTGGCGCTCAACCCGACTCCGCCACCGCGTGCACTTCCGACCCGACGCGCGCGTACGTGAGGTACGAGTACGGGTAGTCGTTCTTCTCGTCCGCCTCGAAGTGCTCGGAGTCGACGAGGTGCCATTCGTTGACGTCGTCGAACTCGGGGAAGAACGTATCGCCCGGCGGCTCGGCGTGGACGCGCGTCAGGTACATCACGTCGGCGCGATGGAGGGACTGCGCGTAGATCTCCGCGCCGCCGGCGATGAAGACCTCGTCATCGCCCTGCGCCAGCATCAGCGCACTCTCCACGGAGTTGGCGGTGAGGACGTCGGGCACGGCGAAGTCGCGATTGCGCGTCACGACGACGATCTTGCGGCCGGGCAGCGGCCGGCCGATCGTGTCGAACGTCTTGCGTCCCATGATCATGTGGTGGCCCATCGTCATCGCCTTGAGGCGCTTGAGATCGGCGGAGAGGTGCCACGGCAGATCGCTGTGATTGCCAATGACTCCGTTGTCGGCGACGGCGACGATGATGCTGACTTTCATACGGCGATCGGCGCCTTGATCGATGGATGCGGGTCGTAATTCTCCAGCGAGAAGTCGCTGAACCTGAAATCGAAGATCGACTTCACCTCGGGGTTCAATTTCATCGACGGCAACGGCCGCGGCTCGCGCTCGAGCTGCAACCGCGCCTGCTCGAGATGGTTCGTGTAGAGGTGCGCGTCGCCGAAGGTGTGGACGAAATCGCCCGGCGCGAGGTCGCACACCTGCGCCACCATCATCGTGAGCAGCGCGTACGACGCGATGTTGAACGGGACGCCGAGGAAAACATCCGCGCTCCGCTGGTAAAGCTGACACGACAGCCGTCCCTCGGCGACATAGAACTGGAAGAGCGCGTGACAGGGTGACAGCGCCATGCGGTCGAGATCGGCGACGTTCCAGGCGCTGACCACGAGACGCCGCGAGTCGGGATTGCGTTTGATCTGATCGATCACGCCGCTGATCTGGTCAATATGTTGACCGTTGGGCGCGGGCCAGGAGCGCCACTGATAGCCGTAGATCGGACCGAGCTCGCCGTTCGTGTCCGCCCACTCGTCCCAGATCGTCACTTTGTTCTCGTGCAGGTAGGCGACGTTCGTCTCGCCGCGGAGGAACCAGAGCAGCTCGTAGATGATCGAGCGGAGATGCAGTTTCTTCGTCGTCAGCAGCGGAAAGCCGGCGCCGAGGTCGAAGCGGAGCTGGTGCCCGAAGATGCTCAGCGTGCCGGTTCCGGTGCGATCCGACTTCTTCGTACCGTGGTCGAGGATGTGGCGAACGAGGTCCAGGTACGCCTGCATCCCGGCATTTTACGGTGAGGTACACTCCTCCGCCGCATGCTCCGCATCGGGAACCTCCCCACAATCGACCTCGCCTCTCACTTCGGCACGCCGCTCTACGTCTACGACGCGGCCGTCGTCCGCCGCCAGATCGCGAACGTGAAACGCGCATTCGGCATGCTGCCGATCCGCCCGTTTTACGCGATGAAGGCGAACGCCAACCTCGCCATCCTGCGCCTCGTGCGCGAGCAGGGTTTCGGCTGCGACGCCGTTTCGCCGGGCGAGATCTACCTCGCCAAGCGCGCCGGCTTCGAGTCGAAGAACATCTGGTTCACCTGCTCGAACGTCTCGGATGATGACCTGCAGTCGATTCACGATCCGGAGATCGTCATCAACGTGAACTCGATGTCGGAGATCGACCGCGTGATCGCGCTCGACCTGCCGAACCGGATCGCGCTGCGCGTGAACCCCGACGTCGGCGCGGGACATCACCAGGACGTCGTCACCGCGGGCGGCGGCGTGAAGTTCGGCATCGACCTCGCGGAGCTGGCGTCGGCGCGCATGGTGGTCGAGGACAGCGGGCGGCGGGTGGTGGGGCTGCACGCTCACATCGGCTCGGGGATCGATCACATAGAGCCGCTGCTCGAATCGGCGCGGCGCCTGCTGGAAGCGTCGGCGGAATTCGATCACCTCCGCTTCATCAACTTCGGCGGCGGGATCTCGGTCCCGTATCGGCCGGACGAGACGCCGTTTCCGATCGACGACTACGGCGCGGAGCTCACGCGCGTGGCCGATCACATGCTGCGCGCGCGGAACCTCGAGGCGATCGTCGAGCCGGGACGCTACGTCGTCGCGCAGTCCGGGACGCTGCTCGCGCGCGTGACGGCGATGCGCGTCAGCTCGGGCATGACCTGGCTCGGCGTCGACACCGGCTTCAATCATCTCGTGCGCCCGTCGAAGTACGGCGCGTACCACCACATCACGAACTGCAATCCGCAGAGCGACTCGTTCGACGACGTGATCGTCGCCGGCAACCTCTGCGAGTCAGGCGACGTCTTCACCCGCAACAGCGACGGCGACGTCGTGACGCGAAGGATCGAGCGGACGAAGGTCGGCGACTTGATTGCCTTCCACGACGCCGGCGCGTACGGCTTTTCGATGGCGTCGCTCTACAACGCGCGACTGCTGCCGGCCGAGGTGCTCGTCGATGGGGACGAGGTGAAGGTGATCCGCGAGCGGCAGACGCTCGAGGATCTCGTGAGGGGAATGAATTGAGACAGCGGACAACGGACAGCGGACAGCGGACGTGGTGGCGCAGGTTTTTGCTGTCCGCTGTCTGCTGTCTGCTGTCCTACGCTTGCGCGACCACAAAACCGCAAATGCTCGATCTCAAAATCACCAACGGAAGAATCATCGACGGCACCGGCGCGCCCTGGTTCCGCGGCGACGTCGGCGTGCGCGGCGACACGATCGTCGCCATCGGCGACCTCGCGAACGAACCGGCAAAGACCACCATCGACGCGCAGAACCGCATCGTTTCGCCCGGCTTCATCGACCTCCTCGGACAGGACGAGAACGCGGTCTTCCGCGATCCGCATCTCGAGCCGAAGATCCGGATGGGGGTTACGACGGAGCTAACCGGCGAGGGAGGCTCGCCGCGTCCGTCGATCCGCGATTTCTTCAATCGCCTGCAGAAAAACGGCAGCGCCGTGAACTTCGCGCTGCTCGTCGGCTCGGCGAATCCGCGCGAGATGGTGATCGGCAACGTCAATCGCCAGCCGACCGCGGCGGAGATGGCGGAGATGGAGAAGATCGTCGAGCAGGAGATGCGCAACGGCGCGGTCGGTCTCTCGACCTCGCTCATCTACCTGCCGGCGATGTTCTCCACGACGGACGAGATTATTCAGCTCGCACGCGTCGCGGCGAAGCACGGCGGCGTCTACTTCACGCACATGCGCGATGAAGGCGACCACATCGACACGGGACTCGACGAAGCGTTCCGCATCGGCCGCGAGGCGAACATCCCGATCAACATCTGGCACCTCAAAGTCGGCGGCCGCACGAACTGGGGACGCATGCCGCATGTGATCGAGCGGATCAACGCCGCGCGCGCCGAGGGGATCGACGTCGCGGCGAATGTCTATCCGTACGCGGCGTCGGCGACCGGGCTGTCGACGCTCCTCCCCGACTGGTCGCTCGAGGGCGGCTACGCCGACATGCAGAAGCGGCTCGCCGATCCCGAGCAGCGCGCGCGCATCGCCGAGGCGTTGCGCGGCCAGTTCGAGAAACGCGGCGAGCGCGGGATCTACGTCACGCGCATCGACAACCCGGCGCTCGCGCCGTTCGAAAAGAAATACATCGAGCAGATCGCGGCGGAAATGAACCTGCCGGTCGACGAAGCGCTGATGAAGCTCTTCGCCGAGACCCCGTACACGCCGTCGGTGATCTTCTTCTCCATGCGCGAAGACGACGTGCAGTTTGCGCTGCGGCAACCGTTCGTCTCCGTCGGCTCCGATTCCGGCGCGCCGTCGCCGGAGCAGCGGGCGAAGAACGTCGCCGTGCATCCGCGCGCCTACGGCACGTCGGCGCGCGTGGCGGGACGCTATGTCCGCGACGAGAAGCTCTTCACGCTGGAAGAGGCGGTGCGGAAGATGACGTCGCAGGCCGCCGATCGCATCCGCGTCACCGACCGCGGCATCCTGCGTCCCGGGATGAAGGCGGACATCATCGTGTTCGACGACGCGGCGATTCGCGATCTCGCGACGTACGAGCAGCCGAATCAATTTTCAGAAGGAATCATCGACGTTCTCGTGAACGGCGAGCTCGTGCTGCGCGACGGCGCAATGACGAGCGCGCTGCCGGGGCGGCCGATCCGAGGACGTGGATATGAAAAATGACGATCCGGTGAAACTCGTCCGCGCCGTCGGCTTCGGCGGCCTCGTGGCGATGTGCATCAACGCCGTCGTCGGCTCGGGCGTCTTTCTCCTCCCGAGCGAGTCGTACAAGTTGCTCGGGCCGTTCTCGCTCTGGGCGCCGCTGCTGTTCGCGATCCCGGTGTTCATCCTTGTGCTCTGCTTCGCGGAAGCGGCGAGCCACTTCACCGAGCCGGGCGGCGCGTACCTCTACGCGCGCACCGCGTTCGGCGATTTCGTCGGCTTCGAGACCGGGTGGATGAACTGGATCGCGCGTCTGACGTCGCTCGCCTCGCTCTCCAACGGCTTCGTGTTGTCGCTCGCATTTCTGCGGCCGGAGCTCGGCGTCGGATCGGCGCGCATCGCGATCATCCTCGGCACCCTGCTGATCCTCGGCGCGATCCACTTCGTCGGCGTGAAGTACGGCGCGGCGTCGATCTACGTCTTCACCTTCGGCAAGCTCGTGCCGCTGGTCGGCTTCATCGTCGTCTCGCTCATCGCGTTCAGGCACAACCCGATCCCGGCGTCGATGCATCTGCCGGGCGCGGGAACGAACTGGAGCGACGCCGCGCTCTTCATGCTCTTCGCGTACGCCGGCTTCGAGAACATGGGCGTCCCCGCCGGCGAATATCGCAATCCGAAGAAAGACCTGCCGCGCGCGCTGCTGGCAGGCACACTGGCCATCGCCGCGATCTACGTCCTCACGCAGCTCGGCGCGATGGCGACCGTCCCCGATCTGTCGAAGAGCGCGACGCCGATCGCCGACGCCGCGCGCGAGCTGGTCGGGCCGATCGGCGCATTCATCGTCACGCTCGGCGCGCTGTTGTCGATGGCCGGCACGAACTCAGGCACGGTGCTCGAAGGCTCGCGCATGCTCTACGCGCTGTCGCTCGACCGGCGCATGGGACCGATCAGCTACGTCCATCCGCGATTCCGCACGCCGTCCGTGGCGATCGTGATTCACGTAGGAATGGCGATGCTGCTCGCGGTGCAGGGATCGTTCGTGACGCTCGCGCTGCTCTCCGCCGTGGCGCGGCTGACGACGTATCTCTTCACCTGCGCGGGCGTGCCGTTCCTCCGCCCACGCGAGGAACGGTTCCGTCCCGCGGGATTGATCCTGCCGATCCTCGGCGTGGCCGCGTCGCTGCTGATCTGCATCTCGCTCACGCCCGACAAACTGCTGATGGGTCTGTACGCGCTCATCGCAGGCGCACTCGTCTACGCGTTATCGGCGCGTTCATTGCGTGCAACAAAAGCATGAACGAACAACCGAGGGACATGCGTGAGACGTTGCACGGGATGGGCGTCCGCGCGGGCGTGCTTGCGGTTGGCGGACTCGTGGTTGGCGGCGCGCTGGCAGCAATGGCGTTAAAGGCGGCCGGGACGTTGATGCAGGTCGCTGCGGGCGCGACGCTGTTCATCGCCGCGGGCGGACTCGCGACGTACGAAGCGCGACGCTTACGGCAACGATTGGCCGGCTAAAACATCCACGTGCACACCGCCACGGCAACAATTGCCGCAACGACATCGCCGATGATCGCGGACGGAATCGCGTGCCGCGTCCGCTTCACGCCGACGGCGCCGAAGTAGACCGCGAGGACGTAGAAGAGCGTCTCGCTCGAGCCGTACATCGTGGCGGCGATGCGCGCGAACATCGAGTCGGCGCCGTAGCGCTTGACGATGTCGGTGGTCAGCGCGAGCGAGCCGCTCCCCGACAGCGGCCGCAGCACCGCAAGCGGAAAGACCTCGGGAGGAAAACCGATCGCGTTCATCGCCGGACGCAGCGCGTTGGTCAGCATGTCCATCGCGCCCGAGCCGCGGAACATCCCGATGGCGACGAGGATCCCGACGAGGAACGGGATGATTTTCACCGCGACGTTGAAGCCGTCCTTTGCCCCCTCGATGAAGACGTCGTAGACCTTGATGCCGCGCAGCATCCCGACGAGCGGGATGCCGACGAGAAGTACGGGGATCGACCAGAGCGAGATCTGCTGCAGGATCTCGCGGATCATTCGGCACCTTCTGTTGGCGCATCAACGACAGGGGCGGGCTTCGGAAAAAACCTCTGCAATATCTTCGCGCTCGTCACCGCCGCCACCGCCCCGCAAAGCGTCGCGATGATCGTCGTCGGAATGATCGCCGTCGGCTGCTTCGATCCCGCGGCGGCGAGCACGCCGATGATCGTCGCAGGGATGAACTGAATGCCGGCGGTGTTGAGCGTCATGAACGTCACCATCGAGTTCGACGCCGTTTCCTTGTCCCCCTCGTTCAGCTCCTGCAGCTCTTCCATCGCCTTGATGCCGAGCGGCGTCGCGGCGTTGGAGAGGCCGAGCATGTTCGCCGCGACGTTCATGATCATCGCGCCGATGGCCGGATGCTCCGGCGGGATCTCGGGGAACAACAACCGCGACACCGGCCGCAATGCACGCGAGAGCAGCGTGATCAGGCCCGCCTGCTCCGCGACGCGCATGATCCCGAGCCAGAGCGTCATGATGCCGACGAGCCCGAGGGCGATCTCCACCGCGGTCTTCGCGGAGTTGACCGCGCCGCTGGTGACCTCGGCGGCCGTACCGTTGAACACGGCGACGACCAGCGCGATCGCCATGAGAGCGAACCAGATGTAGTTCAGCATCAGAGCAGTTTAGCGATTGAGCTGTTTAGCTGTTGAGCTATTAAGCGATTGAGCTCAACAGCTCAATAGCTTTAAATCGCTACCACTCGCCGGTCGTCAAGTAATTGTCGATTCCCTTCGCCGCCTTCCTCCCCGCCCCCATCGCCAGGATCACGGTCGCGGCGCCGGTAACGATGTCGCCGCCGGCGAAGACGCCGCGCTTCGACGTGCGAAGCGATTCGGGATCGGCCTCGATGTAGTTCCGCTTGTTCGTCTTCAGGTCGGGCGTCGTCGACTGGATGAGCGGGTTGGCGCTCGTTCCGATGGCGATGATCGCCACCTGCGCGGGGATGAAGACCTCGGCGCCTTCGATCGGTACGGGGCGGCGGCGGCCGGAGTCATCGGGCTCGCCGAGCTCCATCGACTGGCATCGCACGCCGACGAGCCAGCCCTTTTCATCGCCGACCAGCTCGATCGGATTCGTCAGCGCGCGGAGATCGATCCCTTCTTCCTTCGCGTGCTTGACCTCTTCCTTGCGCGCCGGCATTTCCGCTTCGCTGCGGCGATAGCAGAGCGTGGCGCTGCGCGCGCCGAGGCGGAGCGAGGTGCGCACCGCGTCCATCGCAGTGTTGCCGCCGCCGACGACCACCACGTCCTTGCCGCGGCAGTCGTAGACCGGCTCGTCGTATTCGGGGAAGCGATAGGCGCGCATCAGATTCACGCGCGTGAGGAACTCGTTCGCGGAGTAGACGCCGTTGAGGTGCTCGCCCGAGATGCCGAGGAATTGCGGCAGGCCGGCGCCGGTGGCGACGAAGACCGCGTCGTAGCCTTCGTCGTTCATCAGCTCGTCGATGGTGACCGTCTTGCCGATCACGACGTTCGTCTCGAACTCCACGCCGCGCTGGCGCAGGACGTCGACCTCCTGCTTCACGATCGACTTCGGGAGGCGGAACTCCGGGATGCCGTAGACCAGCACGCCGCCGAGCTCGTGGAGCGCTTCGAAGACGCGGACGCGATGTCCTTTCTGAATCAGGTCGCCCGCGGCGGAGAGTCCGGCCGGGCCGCTGCCGACGATCGCCACCGACTTGCCGCTCGACGGCGCGTTGACCGGAATGCCGATCTGGCCCGTCTCGCGCTCGTAGTCGGCGACGAAGCGCTCGAGATGTCCGATGGCCAGCGAGTCGGTGCGCTTGGTCATCAGGCAATCGCCTTCGCACTGATCTTCCTGCGGGCAGACGCGCCCGGTGATCGCGGGAAGCGCGTTGTCCTCGCGGATCTTCGCGGCGGCGCCGAGGTAATCGCCGTCGATGATGAGCTGGACGAAGTCCTTCACCTTCACCGCGACCGGACAGCCGCGCGTGCAGGTCGGCTTCGCGCACGCCAGGCAGCGCAGCGCCTCCTGATTCGCCAGGTCCGGCTTGTAGCCGAGGTTCACCTCTTCGAAGTTGCGCGCGCGGAGCTGGGCATCGCGTTCCGGCATGTGCTGCCGGGGCATCTTCATGCGATCTTTGTTTGGTATCGGGTTAGGCATTCCTTCTCCTGCTCGCGATACATCGCGTTGCGCTGCAGCAGCACTTCGAAATTGACGTCGTGCGCGTCGAACTCCGGACCGTCGACGCAGGCGAACCGGCTCTGGTTGCCGATCAAAACGCGGCAGCCGCCGCACATCCCGGTGCCGTCGACCATGATCGAGTTGAGGCTGACGACGGTGCGGATGTTGCGGTCGCGCGTGGTGTTGGCGACGGCGCGCATCATCGGGATGGGGCCGATGGCGAGGACGTAGTCGATCCCGTTCGGCAGGATCTCGAGCAGCTTGTCGGTGACGAGGCCTTTCTCGCCGTAGCTGCCGTCGTCGGTCATGATCAGGACTTCGTCGCTCGCGGCGCGCACTTCGTCCTCCAGGATCAGGAGGTCGCGCGTGCGCGCGCCGAGGATCGAGATCACGCGGTTGCCGGCGTCGCGCAAGGCGCGGGCGGTGGGGAGGGCGATGGCGGTGCCGACGCCGCCGCCGATGACGCAGACCGTGCCGAAGCGCTCGATCTCCGACGGCTTGCCGAGCGGGCCGACGACGTCGAGGATCGAGTCGCCTGCCTCGAGCCCGTTGAGCTGGATGGTCGTCTTGCCGATCCCCTGCACGACGATGGTGATCGTGCCGCGCTCGAGGTCGGAGCCTTTGATCGTCAGCGGGATCCGCTCGCCGGTGTCGTCGATGCGGATGATGACGAACTGCCCAGGTTTCTGTGCACGTGCGATGCGCGGGGCGTCGATCTCGAACTGTTTGACGTTGGGACCGAGGAAGCGGGCCGAACGGATGTTGAACATGCAACGAATTGTGGGAGAGGGCGACACGTCGCGACGCGAAGGGGGACACACGCGTGGGTGATGAGTGTCACGTTGCCGCCGCGCTATGCTGAATCCGTGCGTCGAATATTTGCGCTTCTGCTCCTCGCGGCCTGCACCAAACCCGAAGCCCCGCCCGCTCCCCCGCCCCGCCAAACGGTCGTGCTGATCACGCTCGACACCACGCGCGCCGACGCGATCACGCCCGAGATCGCGCCGAACATCACCGCGCTGAAGCAGCGCGGCTTGTACTTCACGCAGGCCTACACCGCGGTGCCGCAGACGCTGCCGGCGCACACGACGATGCTCACCGGCGTCTACCCCGCGGCGCACGGCGTCCACGAGAACGCGCGGCCGCTGACCGGTACGCACGCGCTCGCGGCGGAGATGCTGCGCGGGGCCGGATATCACACGGCGGCGTTCGTGTCGGCGTTCGCATTGGCACGGCGATTCGGACTGGCGCGCGGCTTCGAGGTCTACGACGACGACTTCGGAACCGGCGCGGAGCGCAACGCGACGGAGACGACGAATCGCGCGCTGGCGTGGCTCGCGCAGCAGAAGAGCGGGCCGTTCTTCCTCTGGGTGCATTACTACGACCCGCACTATCCGTACACGCCGCCGGAGACGTATCGCGCGCGCTTCGCGAAAGAGCCGTACTACGGCGAGGTGGCGTACATGGACGCCGAAGTCGGACGCCTGGTGAATGCGATCAAGGGCCCGGTCACGATCGTCATCGCCGGCGATCACGGCGAAGGCCTCGGCGAGCATAGCGAGGCGCAGCACGGCAATCTGCTCTACCAGGCGACGACGCATGTGCCGCTGCTGGTGATCGGCGGCAGGACCGGCGTGTCCGACGCGCCGATCTCGACGCGCCGCGTGTTCGACATCCTCACCGGCGCGGCGCCGCAGCCGGAGAAGGTGATCGCCGGCGAGGCGATGAAACCGTTCCTCGACTACGGCTGGCAGCCGCAGGTGATGGCGATCGAAGGACGGCAGAAGACGATCCTCGCGGGGACCACGGAGGTGTACGACGTCGTGGCCGATCCGGCGGAGTCGCACAATCTTGCATCGCAGGCGAACCTCTCGCGCGACGTGCGCACGACGCTGCGCGACTATCCGGTGCCGTCGCTGCAGGAGGCCGCGACGTCCGCCGCGAACCTATCCGACGAAGAACGCCGCCAGCTCGCGGCCCTCGGCTACGTCGCGTCGGGGGTGAAGCCGGTGGTGCGCAAGGACGCGCCGCGTCCCGCCGACATGGCGCCGCTCTTCCCGATCCTCGATGAAGCGGCCGGCCTGTTCGTGCGCGAGCAGTACGCGAAAGCGATCCCGCTGCTCGAGCAGATCCTGCAGAAGGATCCGCACAATCTCGACGCCGCGCTGCGCCTGGCGACGTCGCATTCGACGCTCGGCCACGAAGCGCAGGCACTCGCCGCCTTCGAGCGCGCGCGGGCCATCGCTCCCGATTCGCCCGACGTCCGCACCTACCTCGCGCTGCACCTCGCGCGCGGATCGCGCTGGCAGGAGGCGGTGCCGATGCTCGAGCAGATCCTCGCGGCGTCGCCGGACAAAGTGCCGGCGATCGAAGCGCTCGCGCTGCTCCGGCAACGGCAGGAGCGTTTCGGCGAGGCGATCGCGCTGCTGCAGCGGCTCTACCGCTTGCGCACGCCGTCGACCGCGGAGCTCGTGCGACTCGGGGAGCTGGCGATGCGAGTCGGCGATACGCCGGCGGCGATCGAGGCGTTCGAGAAGGCGCACTCCGGGCACGATCTCGAGCTCGGGGTTTTGTATCTCGCTTCGAATCGGTTGACCGAGGCGCGGGATGCACTCGATCGGGTGCCGGCGTCGAGTCCGGAGTATCCGATGGCGCTGTTCAAGCGCGCGCAGGTGAGTGTTTTGTTGCGGGAGGGGGACGCGCCGGCGCGGATTGCGTTGGCGCGCGAGCATGCGGATGTCGTGACGCGGCCGCTGATTGAGAGGGAGAAGTTGTTTCGGTGAGTTGCCGGTTGACAGTTGCCGGTTGCCCAAACCACAGGCAACCGGCAACTGGTAACTGGTTTAGAACTGGACGCGAGCGGTGATCTGGAAGCGTCTCGGCGCGTAGAACGACCGCGCGAACGGGGCGCGGACGGCCCAGTCGGAGCGGTTGAACGTCGCGTTCGGCGAGAGCAGCGGCTTGAGCACTGCATCGGAGATCGTCACCGGGATGGGGACGGTCGGCGTGTTCGGACTCTGGGTGATGTTCACGAATCCGAGCGCGTTGAGCGATGCGGCGGTGCCGGTGCCGATGCGTGTTTCGTAGTTGTAGCCGGTCTGCTTGTTGAAGACGTTGAAGACGTCCGCGGCGAACTGCAGGTTCATGCCGTGCGGCAGCCCGAAGTTCTGCGTGTAGTTCCAGTCGAGCTGACGATGCGACGGCGTGCGGCGGCGTCCGGCCGGCTCGGCGTAGCGGTTCGTGTCGCTCGCTGACGTCGTGAACTGGCGATACGGCAGCACCGACTCGAGCTGATACGGCTGGCCCGACTGATAGAGCGCGAACGCGCCGGTGGTGGCGTTCCACGGCAGGCGGTAGGTCGCGTTCAGCTTCAGGTTGTTGCGGCGGTCGCCGCGCAGGTCACCGTACTTGTTGTCCCAGAGCTGGCGTCCCGCGGCGTCGCCGATGTTCGACGATCCGATGAAGATCGCCGCGTCGTTGGCGCTGCTGAACGAGGTGTTGTCCTGGTCGAAGTTGCCGTAGTAGTGGCTCCAGGTGAACGAGCCGCCGACGGTCAGCTTGTTGGCGCGATACTCCGACTCCGCCGTGGCCTCGTAGTACTTGGTGAAAGCGCCGTCGAGGTTGGCGATGACGTAGGTCGAGCCGCTGCCGATGGCGCCGCGGATCGCGGTGAGGTTCGGGACGTACGGGTCGTGCGAAATGCCGCCCGGCGCGTTGAAGTCGGCGCGCGCGGTGTTGTTCGTGTCCTCGAGGTAGTGAGCGCCTTTGCGGTAGCGGCCGTACAGGCGCGAGCTCCAGCTCGACGTCAACTGGCGGCTCGTGCCGAGCATGTACTCGAGCGTGTCCGGATGCTTGATGTCGGAAGCCCACCACTTGCCCGAGGACGACGCGTTCGGCGAGATCCCGAGGAGATTGCCGTCCTTGTCGAAATAGACATTGAGCTGCTGCACGAGGTTGCGGTCCCACGACGCGGCGCGCGCGTCGGAGTTCGCCGGCGCCATGTAGCGCGCCGTGCTGGCGAACACCGTGTCGCGTCCGTTGTAGGCCCACGTCGCACCGAGGCGCGGCTGGATCATGTCCGTGAACTGGAACTTGTGCATCAGGTACTTCGTGCCGGGCGAGCTCACGTAGCCGGCAACGTTGTCCGCCTTGGCCAGGCCCTGGCCGTAGAGCGTGTCCTGGCTGACCATCACGCCCACGTTGAACGTCCAGTCGTTCATGTGGATCGTGTCGTTGAGCTCGAAGTTGGTCGTCTTGATCTCGGAGTGGATCGCCGGAACGCCGGTCGCGCCCTGCTGGCTGACCTGGGCGATGAAGAACGCGTTCTTGGCGGTGCCGCAGACGTTCGCCGGGCAGACCGTGCCCGAGGCGCCCGTTCCGGCCGGAACAGTGATCAGGCCCCAGCCGTTGGAGGTCTGGAAGCGGTCTTCCGAATCCTTCATGTTCTGGAAGCCGGCGTGCAGGTCATGCGTGATCGCGCCGCCGAGCGTGTAGTTGTACGCGACCTGGCCGGCCTTGCGATAGAAGCTGTCGTCATCGCGTGCGAACTGTCCGCCGCCGACCGTGCCGCCGCCGCTCAGCGCGCCGGGGGTGCAGCTCAGGTTGAACTGCGCCGGATTCTGCGGGCAGATGTAGCCGTACTGATTGACGAACGGCGCGACGAACGCGCTCTGCGCGGCGTTCGACGTGATCGCGGTCGGCACGACGAGACGTCCGAGGTCGGCGAGGTGCGCGATGTCGAGATGCGAACCGACGGCGAAGTTCGGCACGACGCTCGAAACCGTCGCCGCGGTGCCGGTGCCTGGATTCTTGTAGTCGTACAGCTTGAAGCTCGCGTAGCTGTTCGAATTGATGATCCAGGAAGTCTCCAGCGTGGAGATCTTGAGGTTCACCTTGCTTTCCGTGCCGGTGGTTCCCGCCTGCGTGGCGGTGAAATCGGCCGGAAGCTCGGTGGTGTGCGAATCGCGATAGCTGCCGTTGACCAGCAGCGACGAGATCGGCGTCCAGGTCAGCTTGCCGAACCAGTCGCGGCGCGCCAGCCGGTAGGCCGGCAGGTCGCCGTAGAGGTTCGTCTGGCTCGAGCGCTTGAAGTCGGGCCGGTAGTACGAACCGTAGAAATAGAGCTGGTCGGGAACGATCGGGCCACCGAGGTTGGCGCTGGCCCAGGAGCGGTCGGTGTCGTACTGCAGGAGCTGCGAGCCACTCTGGTCGGCCACGAAGCTCTTGTTCAGCACCTGATAGCTGGCTTCGCCGCTGAACTTGTTCGTGCCCGACTTCGTCACCGTGTCGATGAGGAAGCCGCCGGCGCGGTTGAAATCGATCGCCTTGGCGCCGCCGCGGGTGACGGTCACCTGGTCGATGTCGTGATTGTTCGGATCGGAGGAGTTGGAGTTGAGGATGCCGAAGAGCGGCATCGTGATGTTCACGCCGTCGAACTGATAGACGTTGTCCTGGCCGCTGCCACCGGCGCTCGGACCGCGGAACGTATCGGCGTTGTACATGACGCCGGGGATGAACTTCTGCAGATCGCTGTAGTTCTGCGTGATCGGCAGCTCGCGGATCTGATCGGTGGTCAGGCCGCTCTGCAGCGCGGTCGACTCCTTGTTCACGAGCGTCGAAGTCGCCGTGACGGTGATGTTTTCGCTGACGCCGGCCACGCCCAGCGCGACGTTGACCTCATTGTCCTGCTGCAGGCTGACCGCCGCCTTGCGGGTCGACGACTGCATGCCGGCGAGGCTGAACGTCACGTCGTACGTTCCGGGAATGAGCGCCGGGAGACGATAGTCACCGTTCGAATCGGTGTTCGTCACGCGCGGCTGCGGCAATACGTTGGAGCGCGCCTCGACGGTGACGCCGGGAAGCGCCGAACCGTCTGTGGCAGTGACTTTTCCGTGGAGGGCACCTGTCTGCTGCGCAAAAACCGGGACCGCGATGAGAATCAAACACAAACAAAGAATCCGAACCCCAAGTTTGGATGCCATCGAACCTCCCCTCGATTTTGGAAAGTACCTGAACGAAAAGTTGATTGTAAACCCGAGTTGGTGCTGGGTGCTGAGTGCTGAGTGCTGGGTGTGCGATCTTCTACTCAGCACTCAGCACGCAGCACTCAGCACGTCAGTCTCTAATCGGCCACTCGAGCTCACCGAGGAAACGCTGGTCGTCGCGCCAGCTCGCGTGGACCGAGACATGGAGGTCGAGGAACACCTTCGCTCCGAGGATCGACTCGAGCTCCACCCTTGCTTCGGTGCCGATCCGCTTGATCATCTCGCCGCGCCTGCCTATGACGATCGGCTTCTGCGAATCGCGCTCGACGTGAATCGTGGCGTAGATGCGGATGAAGTTCGTCTCTTCGTCTTCGTCGAATTTCTCGACGGCGACGGCGGTGGTGTACGGCAGCTCGTCCGAGGTGTGATGGAGCACTTTCTCGCGGATGATCTCCGCGGCGAAGAAGCGCTCCGGCTGCGTGGTGAAGTCCTCGCGCGAGTAGCGCGGCTCCCCTTCTTCCATGCTGGCGAAGAAGAGCGACACGAGCTCGCTGACCCCTTCACCGGTCGCGGCGGAGATCGGGACGATCTCGTCGAAGAGCTTGAAGCCGGAGTAGTGCTCCATGACCGGCAGGAGCGCGTGCTTCTTGTTCACGACATCGACCTTGTTCAGCACGGCGAAGCGCTTCGTCTCCGTGTCGCGCAGCATGTCGATGACGTACTGATCGCCCTTGCCGAACGGCTCCGCCGCGTCGACGAGAAGCGCCACGACGTCGGCCTCGCTGAGACTCGAGCGGACGTGATCCATCATCCGGACATTGAGCTTGTGCAGCGGACGATGCACCCCCGGCGTGTCGAGAAACGCGATCTGTCCGCGCTCTTCGTTGAGGATGCCGACGATGCGGTTGCGCGTGGTCTGCGGTTTCGCCGAGACGATCGAGACCTTATGCCCGAGGACCTTGTTGAGGAGAGTGGATTTGCCGGCGTTGGGGCGGCCGACTAACGCGACGACTCCGAAGCGAGGCTTCACTCCGACTCCTCCTCTTCTTTTTTCCAGTTCGGATCTTTCACCACGCGCACGCGGTAGATGCGCCGCCGGTCGGCGCGGTCGACCTCGAACAGCCAGCCGTTCTTTGCCACGATCGCGCCGACTTTCGGGATGCGGCCGAGGGTGGTGAAGATCATGCCGGCCACGGTCTCGTAGTCGCCGCCGGTGAGGGTCGCGTCGAGCATCTCCTCCAACGCGTCGATGCGCAGGAGTCCGCTGACGAGATAGCGGCCGTCGCCGAGGTCGACGATCGTCGCTTCTTCGTCCTCGTGCTCGTCGGAGATCTCGCCGACGATCTCCTCGACGATGTCCTCGATGGTGATGAGGCCCGCCGTGCCGCCGTACTCGTCGACGACGACGGCGACCTGCAGGTGCTCGCTCTGGAATTCGCGCAGCAGCTCGCTGACCATCTTCGTCTCGGAGACGAAGTACGGCGGCCGCGCGAGCTCGGCGATGGAGCGCTGCTCCCCTTTGAGCACCGCGTCGAAGATGTCCTTGATGTGCACGATGCCGCTGATCTGATCGATCGATTCGGTGTAGATCGGGATGCGCGAGTACTTCGACTCGCTGAACATCCGCGCCAGCTCGGTGAGCGGCTGCTTGGCGTCGAAGGCCTGCACGTCGATGCGCGGCGTCATCAGCTCGCGTGCCACGCGATCGCCGAAATCGACGATCGATTGCAGCAGCTTCCCTTCCGAGGCCTCGAGGATTCCCTCCTCCTCGCCGACGTCGATGTACGCCTGCACCTCTTCGTCGGTGACTTCCTCTTCTTCGTCTTCGTCGGCCACTTCGCGCTGCCGTTCGAGGCGCTCGAAGAGCTGCCGCAGCGGAAAGAGCATCGGCCAGAAGACGTAGTAGAAGAAGTGCGTGAGCGGGATCATCCGCCGCAGCAACATTTCACTCATGTCCTCGGGGATGAACGCGAGGACGAACTTCCAGATCATGATGACCGCGCTCCAGATCAGCGCCGCGACGAAGAACGCGTCGATGACGGAGCGCTCGATCTCCAGCGCCAGCACCGTCGCGCCGAAGGCGACGACGAGCGAGATCTGGAGCAGTGCGCCGGTGACGAGCTGGAAATTGCGCGCGTCGTAGAGCTGCCAGCCGCCGCGCTCTTCCGCTTCACCGGAGAGACGGCGTAACGCGACGGGGCTGACCTGCAGAGCAAACGACCGGAGAGCGTCGAAGATCAGGTAGAGAAGACCGCTGAACGCGGCGAGAACTATCCAGAAGGTGTCGGAGCCACTACTTCCCATGTCAATGTGCGGCGGATTCTAGCTCAAGAGGAGCGCGACCACCGCCGAAGCGAGCCCGGCCTTCATCAGCGATTCGGAGCGTTTGTGCAGACGCATGAAGCGCGCGCGGCGCGGATCGTCGTCGGTTGCATCGGGATCCGGACGCGTCGCTTCCATCGCCCGTTCCAGTCCGAAGAGCTCATACAGAACGATCGCCGCCATCACCGCGAGCGCGAGCCAGCGGATCGCGATCCAGGGCGAGATGACGTGCGTTTCCCACACCCAGTGCTTGATCGCAGCGGTCACGATCATGACGACTACCGCGGCGAGACGAAGCCGCGAGAAGCGGCGGAGGATCGGTCCGAAGATCGAACCGGCCTGGTGTCGCGGCAACGCGCGGAACAGCGCGGGCGCGACGAGCGCGCCGAGGATCACGCCTCCTCCGATCCAGACGGCGAGCCCGAGGAGGTAGAACGTATGTGTGACGATGTACAGCCAGTTCGGCATTATGGGTTTACGTTATCACCATGATTCCCCTGCTCCTGCTCGCAACCACTCTCGTTCTTCGCAGCGGTGACCGCATCAGCGTCGCGGGAGCGATCACCAAGAACGCCGGCCGCGTCGTCTTCCGCTCCATCGACGGCACGCTCTATTCGCTCGCAGCCTCGGAAGTCGAATCGATCGACACGCAGGCACCGGCTCCCGCTCCCCCGCCGGAGAAGAAGAAACTGAAACTGCCGGCGGAAGAGCGCGAGCGTCTGCTGCGCGAGCTGGAGAACAATCACGAAGGGGTCGCCGCGCCGGTCGAGCAGACGCGGTCACGGCCTCTGCCCCCGGCGAAAGATCAGTCCCAAGAGGAATGGCAGTGGCGGCGCGAGTCGCGCGCGCACGAGGAAGCCGTTCGCCGGTCGAAAGAGAATCTCGACCTGCTGCTCGAGCGCGTGGAGCGGTTGCAGGGCGAGATCCGCGGACTCCTCGGGCTCGGCTACAAGCCGCGCCAGTTCACGCTGCAGACGACCCAGCTCCAGGACACGCTCGATCAGATCCCGTACGCGCAGCTCGAAGTGACGCGCGCGGAACGCGAGCTCGCGCAGTTCCGCGATGACGCGCGGAAGAGAGGGATCATGCCGGGCTGGCTGCGGTAAGCCTTCGTGGAGCGACAGGCGCCCTCGCCTGTCGGCTCGGTGGACAGGCGAGGCGCCTGTCCCTCCACGATGGACGCGTTCACGCCGGCTGCGGACCGAACGTCTCGCTGATCAACTGCGCGGGATCGATGTCGAAATCGCTCAGCGCCGCGTTGACGCGCTGCAGGAACGGATCGAAGCCGCACACCATGATCGTCGCGGCGGTGATGATCTTCTTGTTGCGATCGATCAGCGTCTCGATGCGGCCGCTCTCGTGCACGATCGCGCCGCTGCGGGCGAGGGGATCGAAGTCGCCGGCGTAGAGGATGTGCCGGCGGTCGGGCTCGTAGAGGACGAAGATCCGGCGCGGGTCCTTCTTCGCCAGCATGTGCAGGACGATGCTGCGGATCGGCGCGATGCCGGTGTCGCCGGCGAGGAAGACAACGTCGCGGTGATCGTCATCGGGCAGGAGGAAACTTCCATAGGGCCCGTCGACGCTGATCTCCGATCCCGCCTTCAAGCGCGAGACCGCTTCACCCCCTTTGCCGTGACCGACGCGCACGCAGAGCTGCACGGCCTGCGGACGTTCCGGCGCAGAGGCGATGGTGTAAGCGCGGGAGACGCCTTCCGGAAAGCGGAAGTTCACCCACTGTCCCGGCCTGAAGGTGAAGCCTTCGTCGTCGAACGCGATGGTGAGCTGCAACACCTTCGGCGCGAGCTCCTCGATCTCGGTGACGATGGCTCCGCGCGCGTTCACGGCATCAGCCCCACATGCCCGATCTGGCGAGCTTTCCGATCTTTTTGAGGATGCGGTCCTTCTTGAAACCGCGCAGGTGATCGACGAAGAGCGTGCCGTTGAGGTGATCGATCTCGTGGCACATGGCGCGGGCCATCAGGCCGTCGCCCCACATCTCGCGCTCCACGCCGTTGCGATCGAGGTAGCGCAACTTCACGCGCTCCGGACGGGTGACCACTTCGACGAAGTCGGGAATGGACAGACATCCCTCTTCCTCGGTGATCTGACCTTCGACTTCGACGATCTCGGGATTGATGAAGACGTGCAGCTCGTCGGGACGCTTGCCGACGGAGAGATCGACGACGGCGAGCCGCTTCGAGACGCCGACCTGATTCGCCGCCAGTCCGACGCCGGGCGCGGCGTACATCGTGTCGACCATGTCGTCGATCAGTCGATGCAGCGACGCGTCGATCTCCGTCACCGGCTCGGCCGGGCGGCGGAGGACGTCATCGCCATACTTTCGAATCGGAAGCACTGCCACGGTTGTCTACGCTCTCTTCTTCAGGTTGTCGATCATCGCCTCGACCGTGTGCTTCGCGCGCTTCTTGTAGAAATCGTCGAGCACTCTGCGAATGCCGGGATGTCTGCTCAGCGCACCGTCGAGCTTCGTCTTGTCCAGACGCAGCAGTTCCGTCGGTCGTGATGCGGTGATCGTTGCCGTGCGGGGCTTTCCGGTCAACACGCTGACTTCTCCGAAAAAATCCCCTTCGCCGAGCTTGGCCAGGTAGACGCTGCCGCTGTTTCCGGTGCCGCGCGTGTAGACCTTCACCTCACCGCTTACGATGACGTACATCGCGGTGCCGGTCTCCCCTTCGCTGATGATCACGGCCCCTTCGTCGAACTGCTCGAGCTCCATCTCGCGAACGACCGCTTCCCGTTCATCGCTGGTCAGTTCTTCGAAGAGAGGGCTCTTCGGAACGGAGCGGTCGAACAGCGGCTCGCTCTTGCCCGCGACCGACGGCGCGGGCGCCGCCGTCTTCGCGAGCTGCTCCTGCACCTTCTCCGCTTTCTTGCGGACGGCGATGGCCTGCACGGTGAGACCGTTGTCGTCGTAGTACTTGGCCGTCATTTCGTACTGCGTCGCCGCATCGTCGAGCTGACCGGCACCGGCGAGCGCGTCGGCGTACTGCAGCCGGATGCGGGGATTGGAGGGGTACTTCTCGTGCTCCCGCTTCAGCAGCGGGACGGCGCGTGCATATTCTTTTTTCGCCAGGAGTGTCGCGCCACTTTCGTTCTCATCGGCCATTTCGCCGACATTGTATCGGACGCCTACCGCGCCACGCTGTGGCGGCGCGGAAGAATACCGTAGAGAACGGCGAGGGCGCCGTTATCGAGAGCCACGACGAGATCGGTCGCTCCGTCATGATTCACATCGCCGGCGGCAAGATGATCGTGCGTGGAGAAGTTCGAATGACGCGGCAGGACGTACCGCTGCTCTTCGAACACGCCTGGCCTGGTCTGAATCCAGACCTGCAAGCCGGCCCCACCCCCAACCGCGATGTCGGAGTCGCCGTCGCGATCGAAATCAGCGACCAGCAGCGTCTCGGGCCAGTAGTCGGCCTGCAGCAAGGGGCCGGCCTCGAAGCTTCCGCTCGCGGTCCGCAGCATCAGGCCGGCATAGGGAGGCATGTCTGAAAACGTTCCGTGGGCGATCACCGCGAGATCCATCCGCCCGTCGCCGTTGAAGTCTCCGCCCTCGACGTCTTCCGCAAGGTCGTGCCACGGCAATCTCAGCTCGACCGGAGCGTCGAATCCCGTGCTCGTTGCGTAGGAGACGTGCATGACGCCGATGGCTCCCTGGGCGCTGGCGTCGATCGCATCGCGCCGACCGTCGCCGTTCAGGTCGATGAGATCGAAGTCGTCGTAGCCATAGCCGGTCATCGGATAGGTCCGGGGAACGAGACCGGTGCCGCCAGGCTGCTGTTCCAGGACGTACATCTCGTCGCCGCCCCACGGCATGCCGACGATGTCGGTGCGGCCGTCGCCGGTGACGTCGCCGACGCCGAGGTCGTAGATGCCGGACGGAGTTTCGTACGACGCCGGCGCATCGAGCGTGCCGTCCGCTGTCTGGAGAAGGACCTGGACTTCGGCGCCCGCGAGCACGATGTCCATGCGGCCGTCGTTGTTGAAATCGCCGGCCTGGATGTCACTGCCGGCCGCGTCGGCGCCGATGAACACGGGTTCGGCCAGCGTGCCGTTCTTCGTCTGATAGAACAGCATCAACGGACACGGATCTCCCGGGTAGCACCACCCATTCGCCGCGACGTCGGCGAGTCCGTCGCCGTTGAAATCCGCGATGGCGACCGAATTGGGGCGGTACCTTTGCGACTCGAACGCGACGTGCGCCTCTCTGAACGTGTTCGCGTGAAGCGACGTCGCGAGCAGGAGCAGCGCCGCCAGCGCCTTCATCAGAACTTGATCCGCTCCAGCTCCTGCTTCGCGGATGCGGCGGACGTCGAGTACGGATAGCGCTTGATGCACTCGTCGAATGCCTGCCTCGCGAGCTGCAGGTCGCCGCTCTTCGCGAGGGCGATGCCGGTCTTGTACGCGGCGTCGGGCGCCTTGTTCTGATCGCCGTAATCGTTCGTGACGCGGCGGAAGAACTTGATCGCGTTCTGATAGTCGGCGGCAGCGAACCAGGTCTCGCCGATCCAGTAGAGCGCGTTGTCGGCGAGCTCGCCGCTCGGGTCGGCGTCGAAGACCTGCTGGAAGGCCTTGCGCGATTCGGCCAGCTTGCCGCGGCCGTAGAGCATCAGCGCGGCGCGGTAGTTGTCGGCGATCTGCGCGCCGACGATGGCGCGGGAGACTTTCGGCTCGGCGGGGGCGGCGGGTGTTTCCACTGGTGGAGCGACAGGCGCCCCCGCCTGTCGGGGAGGCGGCTGGACAGCCGCCTGGACAGGCGAGGGCGCCTGTCCCTCCACTTCCATCCGCGAGATGCGATCGCTCAGCACATCCAACCGCTCGAGCATCTCCGTCATCGCGGTCTGCATCTCGGTCAATCTTTGATCGACCGTCGGCCCCGGCGGAGGTGGCGTCGGGACGTCATCGCGATCGTCGCGCGCCGCCTGCGTCGAGGCGCAGGCGGATGCGAGGAGGATTACGATCACCGCCGCCAGTTTCTTCATGCTTTGCTGTCACCGAGGCGGCGTTTCGCCTTGCCGGCGTAATCGCTCTTCGGGAACTCGGTGATGACGCGCTCGAAGTAGAGCTTCGCCTCGTTGGTGCGACCGAGGCCGGTGAGCGACGTGCCGAGGTCGTAGAAGACCGCGTCGCGCTCGGAGTAGTTCGGATACTGATCGACGATGCCGTTCAACCGCTGCAGCGCGGCGTAGTAGCTGTGGCGCTTGATGTAGTAGCGCGCGACGAGGTGCTCGTGCTTGGCCAGGCGGTCCTTCACCTCGGCCAGCTTCGCATCCGCCTCGGGGCGGAACGGGCTGCGCGGATAGGCGCGGATCATGTCGTTGAACTTCTCGACCGCCTCGCGCGTCTTCTGCTGATCGCGGTCCGGCTTCTCCATCTGCTTGTACGACACCATCGCGATCTGCAGCATCGCGTAATCGGCCTTGTCGCTGGTCGGATAGCGGTTGATGAAGTCGCGGTACTTGTACTGCGCCTCGATCAGGTTCACCGGATCGCCCTGCGCGTAGTACGTGTCGGCCACACGCAGCAGCGCGCGGCGTCCGAGCGGATCGTTCGGATAGTTTTCGTAGACGTAGCCGAAGTAGCTGCGCGCCTTCTGCCACCGCTTGCGGGCGAAGAACGCTTCGCCCTTTTCGAAGAGCTGCTCCTTCGTCAGTTTGACGAACTCCGGATCGACGGCGGCACGGACCACGCGCCGCGGACCGCTGTTGTGGCGGCATCCGGCACCGGCGAGCGCGATCACGACGATCGCCGTTAAAGCTAAGGTTCGACGGAAATTCAAACGGCCTCCTAGAAACGAGTGCTGGGTGCTGAGTGCTGGGTGCTGGGGTGGCCGTTTCCGACTCAGCACCCAGCACCCAGCACTCAGCACGCTTTTCCCAACGCGGTCCGGATCGCTTCCATTGCAGCGCCCCGGTCCGGTTTCCCGAAAATCGCCGATCCGGCTACGAGAATGCCCGCCCCGGCGGAAACCACGAGCGGCGCGGTCTTTTCATCGATCCCGCCGTCGACCTCGATCTCCACCGGAAGGCCCCTCTCCCGGACCAACTGAGAGATATGACGAATCTTGGGCACAACAGGTTCGATGAATTTTTGACCGCCGAATCCGGGATTGACGGTCATGACCAGCACGAAGTCGCAAAACTCGAGCGCCGTGCTCAGCGCCTCGGCCGGCGTGGCGGGGTTGAGGGCGATCCCCGCCTTCGCTCCGCCGTCGCGGATGAGCTGCAATCCGCGCTGCAGATGCGGCTCCGCTTCGTAGTGGATCGAGATCATGTCGGCGCCCGCGTCGAGGAAGCGCTCGATGTAGAGCTGCGGCTGCGAGACCATGAGATGGCAGTCGAACGTCAGCTTCGAGACCGCGCGGCACGCCTTGACGATCGCGGGTCCGATGGTGAGGTTCGGCACGAAGTGACCGTCCATCACGTCGAGGTGCAGGACGTCGGCGCCCTGCTCGATGCTGGCGATCTCGTCCGCGAGCTTCGAAAAGTCGGCGGAAAGAAGAGATGGGGCGAGTTTGATGGTCACTGGATGACGGGCTGCGCCGGCTGCGCGCTCTGTTCGATGATATTCGTCTCTTCCGCCTTGCTCACGACGAGCGAGATGGCGTCCCGCCCGCTCACCGGCGCGCCGCGCAGCGGAAACTGCCGAATGATTATGCCATCCGGGATTCCGGGGTACGCCTCGAACTTCACCGTCGCCACGTGCAGTCCGTTCGCCTCGAGTCCCGGCCGGACGGAATCGAGCGCGTGGTCGATGAGATCGGGCATGACGTACGTGCGCGACGTCACCGGCATGTTGACGAGCAGCGAGACCGGCGTCTGCGCGGCGACGACGGTGCCGTTCGGCGGCTCCGTGGCGAGGATCCCTTCCTTCGGCGACACCGCCTCGACGTAGGTGGTGTTCCCCATCTTCAGATTCTGCTGGCCGAGGCGAAGGAGCGCGGTGCGCGGCGACTGCGCGTCGAGATCGGGAACGTGGATGACGAGCGGTCCGGCGGAGAGCTCGACCTTGAGCCGCGCGCCGCGCTTGATGAAGCTCGTGGCGCCCGACTCGCGGTTCTGCCACGCGACATATCCGGCCGGCACCTTGTCGGAGTTGCGGACGTGATCACCGACGTCGATCACGACGCCCGCGTCGGAACAGATCGCACGCGCCTCGGTGACCGACTTGCCGATGAGGTTCGGCGTCGGCAGCGAGCGGCCGCGCACGAAGAAGTTGAACCAGAAATAGGTGCTGAAGCCGAAGGCGGCGAACAGCAGGCATCCGAACAGGAGATTCGACAGGCAGCCGTGCTTCATCGTCTCTGTTCGGGCCTCTCCGAATCATGCTGCTGCGCCGGACGCTTCGGCGTCGACGGATGCTCCGACCGGTACTCCGCTTCGTCGTACTTCCGGTCGCCCTTGGAGACGTAGATCGGAATCAGCGCTTCTTTCCAGACGTCTTCCACGCGCTCGGCGAAGACGAAGCTCAGTCCTTCCTTCACCTCTTCCGGCACCTCGGTGAGGTCCTTCCGGTTTCCCTCCGGCAGCACGACGGTCTTGATGTTCGCGCGCTGCGCGGCCATGACCTTTTCCTTGATGCCGCCGACGGAAAGCACTTTGCCGCGCAGAGTGATCTCCCCCGTCATCGCCACGTCATGGCGCACGGGCCGCTCCCCCATCACCGACGCGATGCAGGTGGCGATGGCGACGCCGGCGGATGGTCCGTCTTTCGGAATCGCTCCCGCCGGGAAGTGGATGTGGATGTCGAATTCGTTGAAGAAGCGATCCTCGATCTGCAGCTCTTTCGACTTCGAGCGAACGTACGAATAGGCCGCGGAGACCGACTCGCGCATGACGTCGCCGAGCTGGCCGGTCACAGTCGTGCGGCCGCTGCCCGGCATCCGCGTCGCTTCGATGAACATGATCTCGCCGCCGAAACTGGTCCACGCCAGTCCGGTGGTGACGCCGATCTCCGGATGGCGCTCCGCGAATTCGTGCTCGTAGGCCGGGAGCCCGAGGTACGGCTCGATGTCTTTCGTCTCGACTTTGTAGTGCGCGAGCTCGGGCGCCGGCCCTTCGACTTCGGCGGCGCTGGCGACCTTGCGCGCGATCTTGCGCATGATCGTGGCGAGCTTCCGCTCGAGATTGCGCACGCCCGCTTCGGCCGTGTAGTCGCGGATCACGCCGAGGATCACGTCGTCGTCGATCGAGACATGCTCCGCGTCGAGGCCGTGGTTCTCGAGGAGCTCCGGGATCAAATGCTTCTTCGCGATCTGCAGTTTTTCGTTCTCGGTGTAGCCCGCGAGGCGGATGACTTCCATGCGATCGCGCAGCGGGCTCGGGATGTTGTCGAGCACATTCGCCGTGGCGATGAAGAGCGTGTGCGAGAGGTCGTACGGAATCTCGAGGTAGCGATCGACGAACGCGTGGTTCTGCTTCGGATCGAGGACTTCGAGCAGCGCCGACGCGGGATCGCCGCGGTAGTCCTTACCGATCTTGTCGATCTCGTCGATCATGATCAGCGGGTTGTTCACGCCGACCTGGATGTAGCTCTGGATGAGCTTTCCCGGCATCGCGCCGATGTACGTCTTGCGATGCCCGCGGATCTCCGATTCATCCGTCACACCGCCGACGGCCATGCGGACGAACTTGCGTCCCAGCGCGTCGGCGATCGCAGCACCGAGGGATGTCTTGCCGACGCCCGGAGGTCCGGCGAAGCAGAGGATCGGTCCTTTCAGATCGCCCTTCAGCTTGAGCACTGCGAGGAACTCGAGCACGCGCTCCTTCACCTTCTCCAGGCCGTGATGCCGCTCTTCCAGCATCTCCTCCGCGCGTTTCAGATCGAGCCGGTCCTCGGTCTTCTCGGTCCAGGGGACCTGGAAGACGATGTCGAGATGTCCCTTGATGACCGCATAGTCGGATGACGACGGCGAGAGCTGTCCGAGGCGATTCACTTCGCGCCGGAGCTGCAGCTTCTGGTCTTCGGCGATCGGCAACGCTTCGAGTCGATCGCGATAGGTGTCGGCCTCGCGATCGGCCTGATTCGCTTCGCCCAGCTCGTCCTGGATCACGCGCAGTTGCTCGCGCAGGTAGTTCTCGCGCTCGCGGCGGTCGATGGACGACTGGATGGAGCGCTGCAGCTCGCGATCGACTGTCGCTTTGCCGAGGTCGCGCGAGATCCAGTCGATGAGCAGCTCGATCCGTTCGATCGGATTGACTGTCTCGAGCAGGAGTTGCTTTTCCTCGAGCGGGAAATTGACGAAGGAAGAGAGGAGATCGGCGAAGGTGTCGGGACCTTCGCTGATGTTCATCTTCAAAATGTTGAGCAGCTCGTTCGAATATTTGTTGTCGCTCTCGACCAGCTTCTCGAACAGCGACAGCGCGCGGTTCATCAACTGCTCGGTCTTGACGCCCTTGGGGATCGGCCGCGGCGCGATCTCGCGGAGGATCGCTTCGAAGTACGGCTCGTTCTGCACCATCTGCACGAGCTCGACGCGCTGCCGCCCCTGCAGGAAGAGTTGATAGCGATCGGACGAAAGCGGAAGCCGCTGCACGATCGCCGCGAGCACTCCCACGTTCGACAAATCCTCGGGGCGCGGATTCTCCTTGTCCCCCGACTTCTGGCAGAAGGCGGCGATCAGGTTCTGATCGTCGGGGAGACTTTTCAGCAGCCGGACGTTCCGATCGATCCCCACCTGCAGCGAGAGGACGCCGCCGGGGAAGAGGACCGAGGAAACGAGCGGAATGATCGGCAGGCGGCTGGGGACGTCGATCTCCAGCCAGTCGGAAACGCTGTTCGGATTGTTCGATTTTCCGCGAATAGGTTGTGCCATCGAGAGTTCCGTGCGGTGCTCACCTCGCGTGGCGTCGTTTACGCGGGCACGCGAATTGTAGAAAATGCGGCGAGGTTGAACAATCGCTCCGAGATAGTTCCAATTCAATGAACGAGCCGGTTATGTCGGAAGTGCTCTCCAATCCGTCCTTCAAACGAGCGGATCTGCACTGCCATAGCCGCTTTTCGGTCTTCAAATACTTCCGCCGCGCCAACACTCGAGACTGCTACAACGCGCCGGAAGACGTCTACCGTATCGCGAAAGAGCGCGGGATGTCGTTCGTCACGCTCACCGATCACGATTCCATCGACGGCGCGCTCTACCTCCTGAACAAGTATCCCGACATGAACGACTTCTTCATCGGCGAAGAGGTCGAGACGTACTTTCCGGAGACCGGGCAGCGCATTCACGTCGGCGTGTGGGGCCTGAACGAGGCGCAGCATCGCGAGATCCAGCGCCTGCGCCGCAATATCCGCGAGCTCGTGCCGTACATGAAGCAGGAGCGGCTCGTCTTCGGCATCAATCACCTCTTTCAGAACTATCGGATGAAGAACGTCGCGGCGCGCTACATCGGCGAGCTGATCGAGATGTTCGACGTCTTCGAGGTGATGAACGGCGCGATGGCGTCGTTCCACAACAAGATGGTGCAGCAGCTCGTCGTCACGCTGCAGGGCGAAGGGCGGCGCATGTCGATGGTCGGCGGCTCCGACGCGCACACGCTGAAACACGTGGCGAAAGTGCACACCGTGTCGAAGGGCGAGACGCCGGCGGAGTTCATCGAGAACGTCCGCGCCGGCGACTGCTTCGCCTGGGGCAGCGAGATGCGCTTCCGCGACCTCGTCGCCGACATCTATCTGCTGATGCTCGCCTACCACGGCGAGACCGTGAACGACTTCCGCTCGGCGGAGTACACGGCGATGGACAAGACCATTCAGCTCGCCGCGCGCCTCGCGTCCATCCCCACCGCGATCAGCGGCCTCCCCGCCGCCATCACGTCGCTCAATTACCTCAAGCAGATCGTGGTGACGAAGGGGATCTCGTTCCGCTTCGCGAAGCTGGTGGAGGAGATCAGGCCGGGGTTGGGCGGCGGGTCGTAGGCCGGGATTGTCCTTCAGGCGAGACTCATTCGATCCGGGATCGAATTGATTGTCTGGAGCTGCCCCGGTTAGGTGGACGGGTTAGTAGTGCGGTCAGGCGGCGGAAGCCGGCTGACGTTTCTCGAACTGCACGGGTGAATGGTATTTGAGTGCCGAGTGCCGTCGATGCGTATTGTAAAAGCCTTCAATGAACTCGAAGATCGCGCAGCGAGCTTCGTGGTGGTCCCTGAATGTGGAGCGATCGATCAGCTCGCATTCAAGTGTG